>JACCEC011373012.1_pt1 | contig 39880 bp, 26 predicted proteins | sample 7450121 | NCBI WGS metagenome assembly JACCEC01 (sample SAMN15323455, study PRJNA562643) | freshwater metagenome | isolation source: river surface water | place: USA:Blue River Watershed | collected 2017-08-18 | reverse complement strand
GGTCCCCGGCGCCGGGTGGGAGTGGCGGTCGCCGTGGGCGTCGCTCTCCGCGTCGGTGTTGGCGTGGGGGTCGGCGTCGGGGTTGGTTCCGGCGTTGGTGTTGGCGTGGGGGTCGGCGTCGGGGTTGGTTCCGGGGGCGGAGGTGGGGAGGCGGGCGGCGCCGGGGTTGGGTCCGTCGTTGGTGTTGGCGTGGGGGTCGGCGTCGGGGTTGGTTCCGGCGTCGGAGTTGGCGTGGGGGTCGGCGTCGGAGTTGGTTCCGGCGTCGGAGTTGGCGTGGGGGTTGGTTCCGGCGTCGGAGTTGGCGTGGGGGTCGGTGTCGGGGTTGGTTCCGGCGTCGGAGTTGGCGTCGGGGTTGGTTCCGGCGTCGGAGTTGGTTCCGGCTGGACTGTACCAGAAGTGCTGCCTTCAGTGGGGATAGCGGCCCCGCCTGTCCCGGGTTCCTGTACGCCCGTTGGCGCTCCAGGAATCAAGGCGTCTGCTCCAGATGCTGTCGGCGTTACAGTGGCATTTGATGCTTCTGTCGCCGCGCCAGCTTCCGCAGCGGCTGAATTTTGGGCTGGAATTTGGGGACCATTTCCATTGATCACACCATTGGCGGCACCATTGCCATTGCCTCCTGGAGCGGATCCATTGGCGCCGTTATTGCCATTTGGCCCATTGCCACCTGGCCCACCGGGATCGTTGCCACCCGCATCCGGGCCCATCGCATCGCCCTCAATGGTGCTCCCAGGCACGCCCATTCCGACACCCACGGCATCCGCGCCGCGGGCCGCGGTGCCGTCTGCAGGGTCCGCGCTAGAGGCCAGCGGATCAAAGGGAATGGGGCCTGCCGGCAGATTGGGGAGCGTGTTTTGCAGGGTCACATCTTCCGTAGGCACGCCATCAGTTGGCAAACCGGCCCCTTCAGGCCCAGCCGGGGCATTGGCATCGAACTGGCTGGGCGTATCTGGCTGAGAGTCTGCGCCTAAATTACCAACCACAACATCGGCCTGTACATTGCCATCAATGCCCTCTCCGGCATTTTGCAATGCTGTCAGATCGTCCAAGACTTGTGCGTCGCTAGATGCTGGGCCCTGTGTTGCTTCGGTTTCTTCAGCCATTTTTGCCCCTAGGTGCCAAAGTCAGGCACCAAAATTAGTCTACTGGGCGCAGATTAGACGAGGTTTTGGATATAATATTTGTAACTTTATACATATAACCAAAGTTATACTTCAGCGCGATAATGGACTGTCCGGCACGTTGATTTCACGGCAATGCGCGTTGGATCATCACGCAGGCGGATAAGGCCATCCCCGCCATGAGAAATCAGACCCAATCTGTCCAACCGATCAAGCGCGCGGTTCAGCTCAAGCAAGGAAACACCACTGGCGCGGGCAATGAATGCGGGTGTTGCAAGGGCGTGATCTGCCAAACAGGAGAGAATAGTGCGATCAGCGAGGCCGCTTTGATCAATTAAGGCGCAGATATCGGGATAGCCTGTTGCAGCAGCAAACCCATCATCTGGCAACGCTATTTCATGCACCCGGCCGACAATGGGCCGTTCGCCAAAAACGCCCAACTTGCGGATGGCCAGGCGCGGCGCACCGCGCAAAGGCAGAGCTCCAATGAGGAACACTAAGGGCAAATCGTTTAGCCGGGCAATAAACACATCGTCCAAAAGCCCGCGAAAACTGTCAAGATCGCGCGAGCCATGAACAAGGATCAGCGCCGGGCCTCGTTGGCCAATATATTCAAGCCACCAGCTCAAGGATTTCTGGCGTACATCTGCCGAGAGCGGCCCCTTAATCTGTGCCTCGATTTGGGCGGGCAGGCTGACGGCATCTTGCGCTTGATCGCCCGATGGACGCAAATGCAGGATGGTATCTGCCCCAATTGGGTTGGCGGCCGCAAACGCGTCGAGAAAATGCTTTCCATGAATAGGCGGCCAAGCTTCAACGGCAAGCCAATAGCTGCGGCTTTCGGTAAGCGATTGGCGTGCGGTTTCAATCGCTGGCGCGGTGCGCGCGGCTCGGTCAATCGCCGCTGCATAGCTGGGGCCACCAGATAGTGGGAAAGGCACCTCAGCTAGGCTGCTATTTGGGTCCTCTGCCATGTGCGCAAAGGCCCCGGCCAATGCGCGGCGCAAAGGGTCAGTATCGACAACAACGCCATCTTGAATGGTCAGCGCGTCAATGCCTGCGGCAAAGCTGCAGAGGGGCGACAAGCCAAGGCGTTGCTCGGCCTCTGCTTGCACGGCCTGTCCGAAGAGGCGTGCTCGCTCTACGTCATCAATATGTGCTGCCGGATAACCAAAACACCCAATAAGATGCCCGCCGGGATGCAGCCCGACCTGTCCGTCATATGTCCGCCCCCAGCGTTGGGCGATGGCCAAAAGCTGCGCAGAGAGCTGGCCGAGAGGAAGCGGGCTGGCGCGCGCTACACCCCCTGGCAAACGAATAACAGTGACCGCAAAGAGCCGCGCGGGCACAACAATGAGCTCAGAGGCTTCAGAGCCTAGTTTGCGCAGAGGATGCTGACTGTCTTGAGCGTGGGTCGGCGCGAGCTTCTGGTCCCGCCATAAGGCGGCGGCCCAAGTGCGGTTGGGAACGCCAAGTTTGCGAAAAATGGCGGCCAGATGCTGCTTGATTGTGCCTTCAGTTAATCCAAGGCTGTGGCCAATATCCTTATTTGTCCAGCCATCTGCCAGCAGGGCCATAATCTCCTGCTGGCGCGGAGATAACTCAGACCGCCAGTCTTTTGCGTCCTGGTGAGAGGCCACCGGTTGAGAATAGGCCTTTTGCTTGGACACAGCCTTGATCAGCGTTCCCAGAAGCTAGTGGCGAAGGCTGCATAAATTGGTCGCAGCAAATAGCGCAGAACGGACTGGCGATCAGTAACAATGTCCGCCTCTAACGTCATACCAGACTGGAGTTTTTGGTCCTTGCGGAACTTGTTCAGCTGGGTGCCATTCAGCTTTACCTTTGTCAGATAATAGGCCTCGCCCTTTTCAGTGACCGTGCTGTTGGCAGCGATCATGCTAATCTTGCCCTCAAATGCGCCATATCGCAGGAAATCATAGGATGAGACTTTGACGCGCACGGGTTGTCCAACTTTGACATGACCCACATCAGAGGCCGCAACGCGCACCTCGGCTTCCACTGTGTCGCCTGCCGGGATAACGTTGGTTACCTGGGCCCCCGGCGGAATAACCCCGCCGACTGTCTTGTAAGCAAGGCCTTGAACCACGCCATCCATCGGCGCGCGAAGGGCAGTCCGCGCCAATCGCTCTTCAAATTTCTTCACCTGTTCCTGAACTTGCAGCAATTCTGACAGGGCAGGGCTCAATTGTTCGGCAGCGCCACGGTCTTGGTCTGATCCCAGAGCTGCAATTTGGCTACGCAGCGCTGCTGCCTGCCCTTGCAGCTGCACCAGCGTGCGCTGTGTATCGAGATAAGATGTCCGGCTGACCAGCTGATCGCGCGCCAGATCGCCACGGATGGCAGCAATCTCGCTGAGAACGCCTGCCTCGGATGTTGTCTGGCGCAACTGGGCTTGTAGCACGCGGGCCTGATCTTGCCGCGCTTGTCTGCCAACACTGAGAATGGTTTGCTCATCCCGAACCAGCCCGCGAAACTCAGCTGGAATTTTGGAATAATCTGCTGCGCGGCCACCAATAAAGGCTTTCAGCCGTTCCGTCCGCGCATAGAGCGACCAATAGCGCGCTTGTGCCGTTTTCAGATCGGCCCGCGCTTCGCTATCGTCCAATTGCACCAGCAGCTGTCCGGCACGCACCCTATCGCCCTCGCGCACCGCAATTTTTGCAATCCGACCGCCATCCAAATGTTGGACAACCTGAACTGAGGACAGCGGCATAATGGTTCCCGGCGCGCGCGAGACAATGTCGACTTGCGCAATCGCAGCCCAAGCCAAGAACGCGGCAAAGCCAGCAACGGTCAGCCGCACGGTCATCCGGACATAGTGCGGATTGCCTGCCTCTTTCAGCAGAATGTCACGCGCCAGATAGTTATCCCGGCGCGATGGGGCGAGATCCTGGCCTGCGGTCTTGAGAGAAAAAAGGTTCATAATCGGCTCCACTCAAATCTGTATCAGGCGGCTGGTCGGAAAAGGTCTTGAGGCTTGGCCGTGCCTTGGAGATATCCGGCACGGAATAACAGGACGCTATCGGCAATCTTGATGTGGCTTGGCCGATGGCTAATGAAGATGACGGTGCGGCGTCCTTTCAACACCTCAAGGACTGCAGCAAAGCTGGCGTCGCTTTCTGCATCAAGCCCCGCTGCAGGCTCATCAAACAGCAGAATTTGGGCACGCGTCAGATAGGCACGGGCAAAAGCCATTTTCAGGCGGAGGCTGGCTGGCAGCTGCTCTGACGCGCCGTCGCCAATTCGATAGTTCAGCCCATTTGGCAGCGCCGAAATTTGGGCCCAAGCGCCAGCCAATTCGAGCGCCTCGCGCAGTTCCTCATCTGTCGCATCCGGTTGTGCAAAACGCAGATTTTGCGCAATTGTCGCGCGGAAAAACTGCAAGTCTTGGGGCACATAGCCCACCATCCGGCGCAGGGTGACGGGGTCTATTTGGCGGATGTCCACGCCATCGATGCGGATTGTGCCTGCCTGGGGTGTGTACATGCCCAAAAGAAGCTTCAGGAATGTCGATTTTCCGCCGCCATTTTGGCCAGTAATGGCAATGCTGCTGCCCGCTGGGATCTGGACAGAAATGCCGACAAGCGCCGGATCTGCCTGCATCGAATAGCGGAATGATACGCGGGTGAATTCCAAAGCGCCTTTTGGCGCCTTGGCAATGGCACCCATATCTGGGGCTAGTCGCTCGCCCTTCAGTTGCATCAGCGTGTCAAATTGCTGGGCTGCACTGCGGACCCGCTCAATGCGGGACAGATTGGTAAACATGACCTGCAGCGGGCCCAGCACCCGCCAGATGAGCATCAGCGAGGCGATGAGTGCCCCAGCTCCCAATTGCGTTTCAAACACAAGCGGGGTTGTGAAGGCGATCAGCAATAGCCCCGCTGCCATCATCACGGCATAAGCGAAGTTGGACAGAATGGCGGCCATTTGTTCGACGCGAAAGCCTGCCATTGCGGCATCGGCTGACAATAGGCGATATCGATTAAGCCAAGCCTGTTCGGCACGGCTTTCCCGAATGCCACGCATCTTGGTGACCATTTCGACCAGAAATTCATTCCGTTCAGTCAAAATGCGGCCAAGGGCGTTCACGCGTGTCTTGGTTAGCGGCTCAAGCACGAAATAGCTGACGGCATAAACTGCCAAGACAAAGAGAATGATGGGCAGTGCAACGGGGTTGATGATGCACAAGATGACGGCAATCAACAAAGTTGCCGGCAGCTCCAAAAGCGTGACGGCAATGGGGCTGGTGAATAATTCGCGAATGGCCTCAAAGCTGCCCAACCGGGCAATTTGCGCGCCGACGGCTGACCTTTCCGTGAAAGATGGAGACAATTGAAGCAGCCTGTCCATAGCCGCTGTGCCGAAAAGATATTCGGTCCGCCCGGCAATGAACGACAGCATTCGTGCCCTGTGACGCAGTAAGAGGCTTGCGAGGCCCAGTGCCATCAGGGTGCCCAAGAACAAAAAGCCAAGCGTCGAAAGCCCGCCACTTGGCAGCACGATATTGTACACGGCCATAGTGAACAGCGTGCTCGAGACTGACAAAATGCCAATGAGCAGCGACAAGGCGGCCGCTTGAAAAATAAGGGGACGAAGCCGCATCACGGTCCGCCGGGTCCACGGGCCAGAACCCGCCATATCTTCGCTTTGCCGTGTGTAGAAAAAGGCAGTGCCATCGCCCAAGGCATCGACGGTGCGTGCATCTGCGGCGTCTGCATCTAACACATGATAGCCATCCGGGCGCAGATCGAGCAGCAATTGGGCAGTGCCATCCTGCGGCAAGGCAAGGCAAGGGAAGGCGCGCCGGTCGAGCGTGGCCAGTGGGCCAGCCACTTCGGTGACGGAAAAGCCTAATTTTGCCAGTGCATTGTTCAGCCCCGTCACATCAAGCTCGTCGGCAAAATAGGGCAGAGCTTCAATGACCTCGCGAATGGTGCCGCGCCAACCTAGGCGCCGCAATAAGGGCGCGGTCAGCGCGGACAAATCATTTGGCGTTCTAAATGCCGCGCCGATCGCCTGATGCAACCGGGCCCAAAATTCCTCGCCCGAAAGATCTACCTCAGCCGACAGATGGTCGAGCTTCTTTAGGACTTCGGCCTGCAAGCCTGCGTCGCTGGCGCTGATCTGCGCAGCTGTCGCTGCTGCTATGGTCTCGGGCAGCACGTTGAGCTGGGTGTCAGCCAAGATACGAATGGAGGGACGATGTGTTACCAACAAGAGGGTTTTCTTGCCCTTTTCGGCCTCAAGATAGGCCAGCATTTGGGTTTCGCCTTCGCTGTCCATGGCGGATGTTGCATCGTCAAACAGCAAGATTTCGGGATCAGTCGCCAGTGCGCGGATAATGCCAATGCGTTGGCGCAGGCCCGGCGGCAGGCTTTCTGCTGCGGTGTTGCCAACGCGCGTTTCCCAGCCTTGCGGCAGCGCCAGAATGAAGTTTTCATAGCCTAGTCGACGTGCCGTCGCGATGGCCTGATCAGTCAATTCATCGCGGAACATGGTGGCGTTCTGCAGCAATGTCCCATCATACATCACTGCACGTTGCGGCAGATAGCCAACTAATTGCGCAAGACGATGGCGATCAATTGACTGTGTATCCTCCCCAAAGAGAGAGATTTGACCGCCGTCGGGCGCATGGAGACCTGCAACCAAACCGAGCAGCGTTGATCGACCACTGCCATCTGCCCCGCCGATATGCACGGCTTGTCCAGTTTTTATGGCAAAACTTGCCTTGGCCAAAATGGGCTGTTCTGCCCGCGGGTAGGAAAAGCTGACGTCGGTAAATTGGATCGCCGCTTTTTTAGCGTCGCGGGCGGTGGCCGTTGACGTGGGGGGCAAGCTCTGGCGCGCCAAAAGCCCGCCCAGATCTTGTGCAATTTTGCTATCCGCCAAATGACGCGCCCAAAGCGGGCCAATGCGTTGCAGGGGAGCAAGGGAACGCAAAGTCAAGAAAATGCAAACGGACATTTCCCCGCTGGTCATCTCACCGCGAACAACAAAAACCGCGGCAAGCGCGGCCACTGCGGCCGCCATAAACGGCCCGAATAGGCCAGCCAGCGATGATTTGCGGTCGACCACATAGCTGAGTTGCGCGATGGCCCGTGCGCTTGCTTCTTGCAGACGATCATGCCGGCGCATCATCAGCGCTTCCATCGCCATGGCTTTCAGCGTGTGAATGTTCGCCAGCGTTTCGATGAGGAAATTGTTGCGGCGCTGGTCCGTTAAGATCCGCTCATCCAGTGGCTCTTGCTGTGCCTTGACTGAAGACACAGAAAAATAACCAAATAAGCCATAGCCGGCCAGCATGATGAGGGCGATTGGCCAAGAAACGATGAGAATGATCGCCAAATACAGGGCTGAGAAGGGCAGATCGATCCATTGCATGAAGGACTGGCCGGAAAAATGCTGCCGCAACGCCGAAACATTCTTAAAATGCTCAAGATGGCGGCCATTTCCGGTCTGCTCAAATTCAGTCACAGACAAGGATAGAAGCCTTTCGGCCACGGCCTCGGATGTCGCATGCTCAAACTTGGCGGCAGACCAAGCGGCAATCTGATTGCGCATCACACGCAAAAGCACTTCAATGCCAATTGCAAGCAATGCGCCGCCGGTCAGCAGAACCAGCGTCTCAGACGACCTGTGCGGCAAGATGCGATCCATAAGGATCAGCATGACAACTGGCAGCGTGAGCGCGAGAATGTTGATCACCGCTGTGGCTGCAACCAATTTGCCAAGCGCCAGCGAAAAGCCCTCTTCAGCGAGTTCAGGGACCAGTTTGAAGCGTCGGAAAACGCGCAACAGAATATTGTTCATCACCAGATCTCTGCCTTCACCAACGGGCGGGTTTTTTCTTGCGGCGCGCTGCCGCGTCGGATGGCGCGGCCGCGCCCTTGTCAGGCGCAGCGCCTGCAGCAGCTGATGGGGCGCCGGCATCAGGGGCCGAGGCGGCGGGGTCCGCCCCAGTGGCGACCTGGCAACTCTCATCCTTTTCGCTCAGACCACCGCCCAATGCTTTGAAGAGATCTACCGAGGCGCGAAGCCGCTCCAGCCGGGCGACAACAGCCAGATCCGCCGTGCGAAACTGAGTGCGTTGGCTTTCGAGCAAGCTGGTATAATCGAGCGCGCCGCGATCAAAGACACGTTGCGTCATTGATACCAGCTTTGCAGACCGGGCCGATGCGTTTGAAAATAAAGTCCAGCGCGCATCCGTGAGCTGGACACCCGCCAACGCCTCTTCTGTATCGCGAAGCGCGGCTAGAATGCTGCCTTGATAATTCTCCAACAATTCTTTTTGGCGTGCGGATTGCTCAGCAATTGCGGCTTTGCGCTGTCCGCCATCAAATATCGACTGGACCAATTGTCCAACCAGATCGGTAAACAGGGATTGGGGGGACAGGGCACGGCTGAGATCAGATGTGCCATACCCGCCTTCTGCCGTCAGTGAGAATGTAGGCAGCAAGCCAGTCCGCGCACGGCGCAAATCAGCACGCGCAGCCATAAGATCTGCCTCCGCCCTCCGAATATCGGGTCGACGACACACGATGCTGGCAGGCACGCCGGGCGCAATATTGGGAATTTTGATGTCAGAAAGCGATGTCGCAGATAGTTGCAACATGTTCAGCGGGCGGCCAGTCAGAAAGGCGAGATTTCCTTCGGCTGCTGCTAAGAGCTGGCGCAGCTGATAGAGCTGAGCGCCCACTTCAGTAGCCGTCAGGGCCTGTTGCTCTTGATCCAGCAGCGCCAAATCACCACGCGCCACGCGCCGTTCAATGGTTTGCCCAATTAATTGGGCTGTAGCGTAATTCTGTTCGGCAAGTGCCACGCGCTCGCGCAGGGCAAGAACGGTAAAATACGTTGTTGTAACATCTGCCACCAATGTCTGGGCCAGGGCTTCGCGCGCAAATTGGCTTGATTTCAGCTGCTGCATCGCCGCTTCTTGCCGATAGGCGCCTTTGCCCCAGAGATCGACTTCATAGGCAACGCGCAGACCTGCTTGATAGATTTGACGACTGGTGAAATCAGCTCGGGTAGGGGCTGTGCCAATGCCAAATTCTGGTGCGCGATATTCGGCCCGTGCAATGGCATCAATTGTTGGCGCGCGGCCGCCATTTGCCGCTCGCATCCGAGCTTCAGCTTGGGCTATCCGCGCAGTGACAGCATTGAGCTGGCGGTTATTGGCCATGGTGATAGCGATGAGTTCATCCAGTTCTGGACTGGAAAACTCACTCCACCAGCGCTGCTGTGGCGCTAGTGCCAAAGTGGACGCATCTCCTGCGCGGACATAGCTTTGGGGCATCCAACGCTGCCAGACTTCGGACTGCTGCGATGCAGCCGAAACGGGCGTAAGCGGTGCTAGAATTGCAATAACTAAACCTAATTTTTGCATGTAAAATGATGCAAAAACTTGGCGCTCTGTCTTGGGGCGTTTACGCCCCGACCTGTCGCCCATGATGCCCCCTTCACCCTTCACCATGCTCTGGCACGCATCCTTAAAGACGGACCAGAAAACCAGCCACCAATCACGGAAACCCAAGAGTCTGGGAAGGAATTTTGTGCTGATTCGTCAGCACTGGCTTCCGCCTATTCCCCCTCGCAAAACTGGGCCGCATTGGCGGCTGGGCTGGCCATCCGACGCTCAACTTTCGGCGCCAGCCCTAACGAAAGATATATCAGGCTCTCGAATGGCCCTTCAGTAAAATCGCTGCCAAATTGGTATAAACAAACACTTTATATGTTTAACTATTAGGTGTATTCATTCTTTTTTATTGTGATGAGAGTTACGTCATTGAAGCAAGAAAGTCAGACTAAGGCATCCAATGCCGCGTCGGCAGCCAAAGGCTTTGCCGGATCGCGGGATATGGACATGTCTGCGCTTGCAGATGGTGGCATGGCGCTCAACCTCGATGACGATCGCATTCCCGCGTATATGGTGAACAACAACCATGAGCTGGTCTGGTTCAACGAGGCGGCCCGCCGCATGGTTTTTGGTTTTACGTCGCTCCATCCTTCCAGCGAGATGCGGAACATTTTTCTGCTGCTTGGCTCGGCACCTCAGGGAATTGATCGTGATTTGCTGTCGCTGCACGCTGGGTTGGCGAAACCAAGCCTCAATCAAGTCCGTCTCGCCCACGCCTTGCGTCTTGCAGATGATGACCGTGCGGACGCGATTTTAGAGCTGTTTCGGGCGGCACCTAGCGTGGACGCGCAAGGCACGATCACAACGTCTTACAGTCGAACAGGTGCCGATGGCCCTGAAAGCCTGCAAGTCGTGTCGATCTTCTTTCGCGAAGGCACCTTTTTTGCGCATGTTCCAGCACATTCGGCAGAGGATGTGCGGGCTGGTTTTAAAAATCGGAGCCAGATTATCCGGCAACTGGCCAATCGTCAGGCGCCTTTGCTGACACCCATGGGGGTGTTGGTTGCTGATCTGCAAAACTCGGTCAAAATCTGCGCCGAGCTATTGCCGCAGGATTATTTCCGGCTGATCAATCAAATTTGGCAGACCATTGGCCCAATTGTGCGCAAGCATAATGGGCAAATTGCCAAACATGCTGGCGATGGCATGGTGGCCTATTTCTTCCCACATTCTGATGGCCATTATCTGGCAGATGCAGCGGCCTGTGCGCTTGAGATCAAGGCGGAAATGCGCCGCTTTAGCAAAGAATGGCAGATTGAACGGCAATGGGCCAATGATCTGTATATGAATATTGGCTTGCATGAAGGCCAAGAATGGCTGGGTGCGATCCAACTGGGCGAGAGCATCGAATTTTCTGCTTTGGGGGACACGATCAACATGGCTGCGCGCCTGTGTGATGTTGCGAGCCTCGGATCAATTTGGGCCTCCAAATCTATGATTACGCGGCTTCAATCTGAGACGGATTCCCCGCTTGAATTTGGGGTTGAGCGGCTCATGGATAATGGTCGTCAACAGTTTGTCCCGCAAAGCTTTGTCCAGGTTTCAGCCCTGATGGAAGGGCTGCCAGCAGGCAAATGGCAAGACCTGGGCACCATGGCCGTAACAGAAGTTGTTGGGCTTGGGGCACGCGCCAGATAATTTGGAGCGGTCCTTGATCAAACACACGCATTGGGTTGTGGCGCTGACTGCGGCCTTTTCAGCCCCAGCGTTCGCGACAACATCTCTTCCTGAACAGATGAAGCTGCTGATAGAGCAGCGTCGTGCGCTTGAGGCCTATAATCTAGGGCTCGAAGCGACGGACCTAATTGGTGAGCCTCTTTACGATTATTATTTTGGCGTTGCTGCCGTGGACTCTGGTCATGCCATGTTGGGCATGATGGCGCTGGAGCGGTTTTTGTTGGCAGACCCGTCCAATGTTCTTGCGCGGCTAGAGCTTGGCCGCGCATATTTTAAACTGGGTGATTTTGTGCGCGCTCGGCAAGAGTTTAAGACGGCTTTGGCCGCCAACCCACCCGGATCAGTTGTCGCCACGATCAATAAGTTTTTGGACTCGATGGAAAATCCGGGCGCCGAGGAGAAGAGCGCCTTTGGCGCTTTTGTGGAAGTGGCAGGCGGGGGCACCTCCAATGCCAATAGCGGCATTAGTGGCTCTAGCATTGATTTGCCCGGATTTGGTACCGTTACGCTCGGGGAGAGCGGGGTCCGCCAAGCGTCGGGCCTGTCCACGCTTTCCGCTGGCAGCTTTGCAAGCCTGCCAGTGATTAAGCGCCTGCGCCTCAATGGCTCAGTTTCTGGCTATTATCGAGCCTATAGCAATGTGCCAGATTATGACATGGCAAGCTTTAACGGTACGCTGGGCCTCGGCACAATTTCGGACAAGCTGACAGTCAGTATCTCAGGCGTTTATGGCAACACGTTGTTGAACGGGTCAGGCTATCGCCAAAATTATGGGGGGATGGCATTTGTCCGAAAATCCCTGGGCAAAAGCACAGCAATATCGCTTGATGGCGGCTACCAACTCTTGCGGTACACGGCGCTCAACCAGAACCGCAATGGCACCCTCACCACAGCGTCGCTCAGGCTGGACCGCAAGGCCAAGCTGCCGGGCGCCCCGATCTTCTCAGCCACGGCCTATTATGGCCGGGAACGCAATAGCCAAGGCCGGGGCGATTTTGCGCGACGCATTCTGGGTGGTCGCTTGGGCGTCACGGGAAGTCTTGCTCCAAAGATAACTGTTTTCACGTCCGCCGGCCTGGCACGCTGGCGCTATGACGCGCCTGATCTGCTGTTCGGCAGCTTGCGGCGTGATTGGTACAAATCGGCAGATGGCGCTGTTCAATTTGAACTGCGCACGGGTCTGACACTGCGGATTGAGGGGCAATATGTGCAAGATGATGCCACTATTCCGCTCTATCGGTTTACCCAGAAACAAGCAGCTCTGGTCTTGAGGCGAGAATGGCAATGATCCAGTCCATGCATGGCGCGCGCCTTTTTCTGACCAGCCTTGTCGCCTTGGCGGCCGCGCCCGTTGTGGCGCAAACTGCTCAGCCCGCAGGGCGCGTTGTGCTGGCAGCAGGTGCCGTGCAACTGGTTCGTGGAGGCAATGCTCAGCAGGTGAAAATGGGCATGGACGTGCGCGCTGGGGATGTCATCCGCACGGCCCCCAAATCCACAGCCCAATTATGGCTGCGCGATGGCAGCATGATTGCCGTGCGCGAACGATCAGAATTTCGTTTAGATACGTTCAGCTATGCGCCGGGTGCGCCTGCTGCAGGTGCGGCCAGTGTGTCGAGCATTGTCAAAGGTGGGGCGCGTTTCTTGACGGGCGCCGTTGGCAAAGCCAATCCAAAGGCCGTGCAAGTGAATACGCGCGTGGCAACCATTGGTATTCGCGGCACCGGCTATGATCTGATCGATTGTGTCGACCAATGTTTTGAAGAAACAGGCCAGCCTGCCAAGCCCGGCTTATATGGGTCTGTCTATGAGGGGGTGATACTCGTCACCAATGAGTCCGGCGAAACAGATGTTATCAAGAGCCAATCCTTTTTTCTGGCGGACCGGCAGAGCGCGCTTGTGCCCCTGCCAGTGCAGCCAAGCTTTTTGGCAGAGCCGACGTCCGGCGAGGGGAGTGGCAAATCAACAGCAGATGTTGAGCCCGTGGATGTGCCCGTTGATGCCCCGGCAGGCGAAATGGCGCAAGTGAACCAACTGCCAACGGACAAGATTGCCAACATCCCCGCGCCGCCGCCGCAACAGCCCGATACGCTGACGAGGCCAGAAATTGTCTATAGCGAGCTTGGCCTTGGCGATGGTGTGCCGCTCTCGACAACGGGCAGCGGCTATACTTTGGTTTCCGCTGAATATAACCCGCTGACGGGTGAGCAGAATGTGGAAAACAGCATCCGCAATTTGCAATTGGGCTATAGCGGCAACACGTTAGAGTCGATCACAGTCCCACTCTTCCCCAGTTTTCCGGGCTATGTCATCCGGGGCTATACAGCGCAGTTTAAAGAAGGCGGCAGCGATGCCGGCGTTCTGGCTTGGGGACGCTGGGCCGATGGCACGGCCTTACTTGGAAATTGGAGTGGCAGGTCTTCCGCGCCAAAGCCAATTGAACTGTCCGCGGCACAAGGCTTTCACTGGATTGTAGGTCAGGAAACCCTGACACTGCCCAGCCCAGCGGTGTATCAGTTCAGCTTGATTGGCGCGACCACGCCAACGGAAGCGCGTGCGATGGCGTTGCCGGGATGGACCGTGACGGCCGGCAGCATGACAGCCGACCTGAATGTGGGGCGCCTATCTGGCAATCTGACGCTCTATCTCGCGCGCGAAGAAGGCTATGGCTATTTTGATCTTGGCTTCCAGTCCAGAGGCGCACTTGTTGCGGGCAGTGGCGTTAGCCTGGCCACGGCCGTGACGCGGCTCAATGGATCGGCAACAATCTGCACCGCAGTTTGCGATGGGGTGGGGCAGATTTTGTTCTTTGGCAATGATCCAGCCAAGCTGGCCAGCCATGCGGGCCTGACGTATAACTTCAATACAGGCGAATATCTGGTTGAAGGCGCCGCTGTCTTCAAACGCTGAGGCTGTGCAGAAGTCTAGGCCTGATAGCCAGGAATCTTGCTCTCATCGATTGTATCAATCTGATCGGGCGACAGGAATTTCTGCGCATAATCCAGATAGACTTTCTCGCGAATGAAGATGTCAAACAAATCGGGGTCAATATGCTGCTCTAGCTTGAAAAAGCCCATGATCTTGAGGGCTTCTGACAAGGGCTTGGCCTGTTTATAGGGCCTATCGGCTGCTGTTAGCGCTTCAAAGATATCGGCAATCCCCATCACACGGGCCTGCACAGACATATCATCTCGGTGCAGCCCCTTGGGATAGCCTTTGCCATCCATGCGCTCATGATGGCCGCCCGCAAATTCCGGCACGCGGCGCAAATGTCGCGGCCATGGCAGGGCCTCAAGCATCTTGATCGTTGCAACAATATGGTGGTTGATAATCTGCCGCTCATCATGCGTCAGCGTGCCCGACACAATGGTCAGATTTTCAAGTTCGTCTGCACTCAAAAAAGGTTGGGGGGTGCCATCTGGCCCCGTCCACGACCAACTGGCAATATCGCGCACACGCGCAATATCTTCGTCGCGCATCCGCTCACCGCCCACATTACAGCGGCGCAGAAAATCTCGGGCATCGTGGATTTCCGCGTCACGCGCTGTCCGCGCCTCTGCAGTTAACCGGCCTTCCAGATACGCAATATGGGTGTCACGCAGCAGCACCTCTATGCGTGTATCAATTAACCCTATGCGATCATAAATCGTCTCTAGCTTAGTCGCCTTATCAACCACATGGACTGGCGTGGTGACTTTGCCGCAATCATGCAGCAGGCTGGCAATCCGCAGCTCATATCGATCTTCCTCAGACATCTTAAAGCCCGCCAGAGGCCCTTCGTCTGCCTTGTCCACGGCATCTGCCAACATCAGCGCCAGATCAGGCACGCGATTGCAATGGCCGCCTGTATAGGGGGATTTCTCGTCAATCGCGGTGTTGATCATGGCAATTAAGGCCTCAAACAGGCCCGCCATCTGATCAATTAACTGCCGGTTGTTGAGCGCAATGGCCGCTTGCGAGGCCAGCGCCTCTGCCAATTCCTGACTTTCCACCGAGAACGCCACCACCTCGCCCGTTTGGAAGTCAACCGCATTAATCAGCTGCAAAACCCCAACGGTTTCAGACACATGATTGATAAGCGGGACGCACAGAAGAGATTTTGTGCGATAGCCGGTGCTCGTATCAAATTTACGCGACCCGCCAAAGTCAAACTCGTCATCCGCGTAAATATCGGGAATGTGGATCGTCCTTTGCTCCCGCGCGCACCGCACGGAAACAAGGCTGGTGTTCTCTTCTAGGGACAGCGGCGGAAAGGTGACAGGCGCGCCAGTCGTTCCGCCCATCGCCAGCCCCAAGGAACTGGTGTGGAGCATTTCATACCGCAACTGCCCCTCTTCCGTTGCCAGATACAGCGTACCCCCATCAGCAGAAGTCAGCTGCTTGGCAGACAGCAGGATCATTTCCAGCAGGGCATTGATGTTATCTTCGGACGACAATGCTGCGCCAATTTTGAGCAGCGCCTTAAGGCGGTCTTGAGCATCTGTCGTCATCGCGGTCACCATCTATATGTAATAAATACATCTAAAACATGTTAATCCCTGTTCGACAATCTTGGTCGCGACCATATTGGGCGAAATCGGGAAAAATGACCTGATTATTTGTTTTTAAGGCAGGTTTTCAGAAAGAGATGATGCCAAAATGATGTTAAAATTACTTGTAATATTACCGTTTTAATCCAGAGGCTGTGCAGAGGCTTAAGCGGCAAGGGAGTGCGGCAAAATGCGGGGGAGGCAACGCCTAAACCTTAAGCGGGATCAGCGCGGTGTTGTTGCCATTGAATTTGCCATTGCAGCGCCCCTGTTGGCGCTCTTGCTGGTCAGCACAGTCGAGATTGGCTTTGCCGCCCGTGCCTATTTTATGGCGGCAGACGCCGCGTCCGTTGGCGCCAGTTATGCCGCGCATAATGGCTGGGATGTGCCTAAGATTAGGGCCGCCATTGTGGCGGCTGCCCCGCGCATGACAATTTCTGCGCCGCTCACGGACTCCCCCTATTGCGGCTGCCCTCAATCCAGCGGCGTGGCGGTCGCCAGCTGTGGCACGACCTGTTCTGACGGGTTGACTGCCCGGCGCTATGCTAAAGTCTCTACGTCCGCCACGCGCATCTCCATTTTCCCCAAGGCAACAAATTTGCCGACCACGGTAACGGCAACGGCGATCGCGCAATTGCAATGAGGAGAGGAGGGCGCCCACTTTATCTGCTGCGCAATAGGCGCGGCGTGGCGGCCATTGAAATGGCCTTTGTGCTGCCCGTTTATCTGCTTTTCCTATTTGGGGTGATGGATATGGGCTGGCTGATGTTCAAGCAAGTGACGCTGGACCGGGCCGTCTCGCTCGCCGCGCGCTGTGGCGCTGTGCGCAATGGTGGTTGTGCGAGCGACGCTGGGATCAAAGCCTATGCAGCAGGCATAGCCTCGGTCATCAATGTGCCGAAGGAGAGCTTTACGGTCACCACGCCCTCACCCAGCTGCGGAATTCAGGTGCAGATCAGCCAGGTGCACAATTTCTTCTATAGCGGCGGGGGCCTGGGCAGCGTGACCCTGCGCGCATCGGCCTGCATGGCACGGACGGATGTGAAGCCGGCGTGATTTCTGTGTGCTGCAAGAGCGGCAAAATCTATTTGTGAATCGTACAGCCAGATCACATATGTAATGAATAATTACCGGTTTAAATAGATGCCAATATGATTTCAAATTCCCCGATTCAGTCGATAAATCCTAGATTTACGTGAAAAATATACCTGAGATTATATCTTATATGGCAGTAAATGGATTTGATAATTTGCAAAATAAGTCTAGCATTTAAATGCAAAATTTATTTTCAATATAAATGCGAAATGAGGATTTTTGATATGAAATCGCTTAATAAGTTGATGCGCGGCAACAAAGGCGCAACGGCCGTGGAATACGCCATCATCGCGGCCTTGGTTGCAGTGGTTGCCGCGGCAGGCTTCGGAACGCTCGGAAACGGGATCAGCACTAAGGCAGGCAATATCGCTACCACGATTACGGGTTAACCTTAATGTGGCTGACTGAATTTACCAAGGTTTCAGTGCACTAATATTGTTGGCTTGGTTGATGATAATTTTTCTAAGTAATTATCATAGATATCACCTAGAAAAGTCATTTGGAAGTATAGTCGCGGATGAAGCGGAACGCACGATTATTTGCTTTGGCTTTGTCCGCGACACTTCTCACATCTACGATCGCGTATGTGACTCTTGACCCAAGGAGCCGCGATGCAGATGCTCCAGCGTCACTTAATAAGGTCTTGGTCTTTTCCACTGATCTCTCAGCGGGCCATATTCTGGCACCACGAGATTTCCGCTGGGTGAATGCCTCCGAACGCTCTGGGCTGGCAGGCGATTTTCTTCAACGAGAAGAAGAAAAACTGTCTGCCATTGGCGGGCGCCTCTCGCAGAATGTTCTGGCAGGCGAGCCGGTTCGCAAAACCTCCTACACGCCCAAGCCAGCCAAACCCCTGCTTTCCCAGCAGTTAAACGCCGGCTTTCGTGCGCTAACCATTTCCACGGACACCTCTCAGCTTGCGGCAGGTCGGCTCCTTCCAGGCGATCATGTCGATGTGCTTTTGACACCGGCTGGCGGGCAGCAGGGCGGACCGATCGCTCTGCCGAATATGTCGGCTCCAACGGCTGGCGCGACCAATGTCACGCGCCTCTATGAAAATGTCCGTGTGCTGGCCATTTCTGGCGCGACGGAACCGGAAGACGCTGCTGAAGGCAAGATGGACTCCTCACTGCTCAAAGATGCAACCATCACGCTTGAGCTTCGGCCTGATCAGGCGGAACGCGTGCTGGCCGCGTCGGCCATTGGAAAAATTGCCCTGCTACTTCGCCGGCCATTTGATCCCGTGAGTCAAGCGCCTGCCCCAATGTCGGCCCGTGCGCGCTTTCAGCTTCGCCCTGCGTCCGTTGCGCCTGCCGCGGCTGCGCCGTCCACAGACCCGGCTCTTTCCACCACCCCGGCAGCGCCACAGGGTGTGATTATTATTCGAGGAACAAATTGATGCAGCGTGCATTCTGTCTGCCGCTGCCTTTGGCGGCGCTTTTGCTGGCCTGTCCTGCTCCAGCCGCGGCGCAATATGTAAAGTCAAAGCCCGATGCCGCACTATCAGTGGAAACGCGCCAAGCCAGCACCATCATGCTCGCGCGCCCTGCCAAAAAGGTGTTTGTGGCCGCACCGGAAATTGCTGATGTGGATGCGACCAATGCCGGGCGCATTACAGTTTATGGCAAAAAGCCAGGGACAACGACTATTATCATCTCTGATGCGGTTGGGGGGGAGCAGATTTTCCGCATTCGCGTGGAACGCCCTATTCGCCAGATGCTGGCTGCTGCCCAAGCGGCTGTGCCTGCCGCGCAAATCAACATTGTTGATCGACCCGATGGCGTCACAATTACCGGCGAGGCGGCCCATCCCGCAGATGCGGATGCCATTAAAGCCGCCGTGCGCGCTTATTTGGCGGAAGCCGACAAGCTTGATTTCCGCATGCGCCTGACAGGCAGTGTGCAAGTTAATCTGCGCATCCGCATTGCCGAAGTCTCCCGCCGAGTCAGTTCTGCCTTTGGCATTAACTGGGGGGCAGCGACGCTGGATGGCACCACGCAAATCGGCTTGCTTACGGGCCGCCTGCCAACAGCGGATGTGACTGTAGATAAAGTCACGACGCGCCAATTTGCACGCTCGGAAACCGGTGATAGCTCTCTTGGTGTGCGCTATCGCACGCCTTCAGGTAACACCGATATTGCGGGCCTGATTGACGCTTTAAAGGCCGAAGGGTTGGCGACCATTTTGGCTGAGCCTAATTTGACCACTAGCTCAGGCAGCCGTGCCAATTTTCTTGCCGGGGGTGAATTCCCTGTCCCCATGTCGACGGGCCAAGGCGATAATGCGCGTATCACCGTGGAGTGGAAACCCTTTGGCGTGCGCGTCGATTTTACGCCCGTGGTGCTTGATGAAAACCGCATGACCATCAAGGTCAATTCCGAAGTCAGCGAATTGTCGAGCGTCGGGGCTGTGAAGGTCAATAACATCAGCATCCCCTCAGTCTCGGTGCGGCGGGTGGATACAACAGTGGACCTTGCCAGCGGCCAAAGCTTCGCCATTGCCGGGCTGTTCAAGAAAAATGCAGGCGGCACCATGAACACGCTGCCGGGCTTGGGGGAAATCCCAATTATTGGCGCCCTGTTCCGCTCCAAAAGCTTTCAGCGCGATGAGAGCGAATTGGTGATCATGGTCACGCCCTATATTGTGCGCCCAGTGGATCAGGAAAGCGCGATCAAGCTGCCCACAGACAATGTGGATCCGGCATCAGACCTGCAGCAAATTTTGCTCGGCAAAATGACGAAGCAAGACGTGCGCAAGCTGCTTGATGGGCCGCCACGTCCCAAAAAGGCCAAAACGCCTAAGCCATCGCCAGCGGACAAAGGGGCCTCGAAATGAGGGGGGTGCGCGTCCGCCATGCTGTGTTCGTGCTGCTGGGTGTTGTGGCCATGCCTGCATCAGCGCAAACCCAATCTGCTGCTGCTCAGCCGGTTGGGGCCACATCGTGCGTTCTTGATGGATCGCCGCCGCAGGATTTAGGCAGCTATAACCGCGCCAATTTGCGCGCAATGGTGGAAGAGCCTGAAGATCTCTGCACGGGCAGGCCTCTGTCAGCCGCGTCGGCCGATGTTGTCCTGTTGAAGAACAGCCAAGCCCTCAGCACGCTAGAGAGCCAGAAGCCAAGCGAAGGCATGGGTGGCCAAGGTGGCTCGGGCGGGATGCCTAAGTGATGATTGGCACTTCAGTCAGTATGAAAGCCGCGGCCTTTTGCCGCGATGCCGAGGCTATGGAAATCATCCGCCAATCGCTGGCGACTTTCCCCGGGCTTGAGGCTGAATTCAGCACAAAGGGCATTCGCGCTTGTATTGATAAGATTGAACAGTTTGCGGATTGCCGCCTGCTGATTGTGGATTTGGTGGATGAAGATGATCCGCTTCTCGCCTTTCGGCAACTGACTGAGCTGGTCTCGCCCGCCACCATTTTAATTGCCTTGGGGCGCAACAATGACATTCGGCTCTACCGCGCACTGAAAGCGGCGGGGGCTGCGGAGTATTTCTTCACGCCGCTTGTGCGCGATTTGCTGACGCAAAGCATTCGCGAAGCTGGATTTGGGAAAAGCGGTGGCAATCCGCGTGCGGCAAAGCTTGTGTTTTTCATGGGCGTGCGTGGGGGCTGTGGGGTCACTACGCTGGCCATTCGGACAGCTTCATTATTGTCGCAAACGCCGCCGCGGCCGGTTTTTCTGATGGATCTTAATCTGCGCTATTCTGACATGGCGCTTCAGCTTGATCTGCCGCCCAATGGGGCCGTGTATGAGGCGCTGGATAATGCGGACCGGATCGACGATTTATTTCTGGAACGCACGCTTACAGCCGTCACGCCTACGCTTGATTTGATGACCACGCTTGATCCACTCGATCGGCCCGTCCGGCTGAGTGAAGAGGCACTGCAGACCTTGTTTGAACAGCTTGGCCAGCGCTATCGCTATTTGCTGGCAGAAGTGCCGCCTATGGCTGTGATGGCCATGCAGTCTGTTATCTCATTGCCCAGCACCTTTGTGTTGGTCAGCGATGGGCGCATGTCGTCAGCGCGCGATGTGGCCCGGTGGCGGGCGTGGTTTGGAGAGATGAGCGAAGATCGCTCGTTGATCCATGTTCTTAACCAATCGACCGCACCCCGGTCCTTGCCGCTTGACCAATTTGCGGAATTGGCTGGTGGCGCACCCGACATTGTTATTCGCTATTCGCGCGAGGCGGATGAAAATTCGATCTATGGGCTTCGTGATGACAGCCTGTTCCGGCAATTAGATGCTGGCCTTGCGCCTTTGCTCTCGATGCTCGGTGGGGGTGGACCCAGCCAGCAGCAAGGTTTTATCCAGCGGATGAAAATGCGGTTGGGGCTGTAAATGGAGCTGACCCAGAAAACCGCCACTGGCGAGAGCATTACCTTCGCCAAAATTCGGTCTGAATTATTGTCGCGCATTGAACCAGCCGTGGTGGCGCATTTGCCACCAGAAGAGCTGGTTCAGCGGGTTGAGCGGCTTTTATCTGCGATTGCAAATGAGCGCCAATTGGCGCTGAATCGTGCCGATCAGGCATTGATGACTCAGGCCGTCGTGGATGACATTACTGGCCTTGGACCGCTTGAAGCCTTGCTGCGCGACAACACAATCAATGACATCATGGTCAACGGGCCAGACGAAGTTTATGTCGAGCGCGCCGGAAAGCTTGAGTTGACTGATATCCGCTTTCGGGACGCGCAACACACGCTGTTTGTCGCCCAACGCATTGCCTCTACCATTGGTCGACGAATTGACGAGTCCAACCCAATGTTGGACGCGCGTCTTCTCGACGGTAGCCGAGTGAATATCATCCTTGCCCCACTTGCCGTGCGCGGGCCCTATTTCTCGATCCGTAAATTCTACCGAGACGTGGCCGAACTGCCTGTGCTTGTCCGCAACGGCACAATGACCCAGGCTATGGCAACGGCACTGAACATTGCCGCCAAGTCGCGATTGAACATTATCATTTCCGGCGGCACGGGCGCTGGCAAGACAACGCTGTTAAACGCCATGTCGCAATCCATTGGCGATGGTGAGCGCGTGGTGACCATTGAAGACGTGGCCGAGCTTCAGCTGAAGAAAAACCATGTTCTTCCGCTTGAAACACGGCAGGCCAATATTGAAGGCAAAGGCGAAATTGGCGCGCGCGAGCTGGTCAAAAATGCTCTGCGTATGCGGCCTGACCGGATCATCATTGGCGAAGTGCGTGGCGCTGAAGCCTTTGACATGATGCAGGCCATGAACACGGGCCATAATGGGTCCATGACCACCGTTCACGCCAACTCTTCAGACGATGCCGTCCGCCGCATCGAAAATATGGTGCAGATGGCAGAAACAGCGCTGCCTGTGAGTGCCATTCGATCACAGATCAACAGCGCCGTCGACTTGATTGTCCAGGTCGAGCGTATGCGCGATGGCGTGCGGCGCGTAACAAGTATTGCTGCTCTCGAAGGGATGCACGATGGCGAAATCCGCCTCGAGCCGCTTTGGCGCTTTCGCTATATGGGCGAAAGTGCGAGCGGTGCCATTCAAGCGCAATTTGAATCCTTGCCGGTTCGGCCCGCATTTTTCGACCGCTTGGCCTATTTTGGCGAGGGGGATGCCTTTTTGGCGGCGCTTGCAGCCGATGCAAAGGTCGGCTCCTGATGGGCGATGGACTGCCATTTCTTGTGATCTTTGTGGCCAGCCTAGGTTTGGCTGGGCTGCTCACAACAGAAACGGTGTACCGGCTCCATCTCTATCGGTTGAAGAAGCGGCGGGATGCTGCATTTGCGACTTACAAGAATCTGTACCGAAAGACGTCAAGCGCCGCGCCGTTTGAACGGATTGGCGCGCTGTGGGATGTTGCGGGTGCATTCATCTTAAAGCCCGCAATTTGGCCGCGGACACGCTCGGTTAGATCTCTGATGCTGACTGGGGTGATCGCGGGCATTTTGTTGGGGCTGGCCTTTTACTTTGTGCTTAGCTTGCCATGGTTCGTGGCTGTCCCTGTCGGTTTTGCCGCGTGCGGCTTGTTTCCGCGGATCATTGATGGCGAGGCGCAACAACGCGAAACGGCCCGCTTTATTGAGATTTTTCCAGACACAGTCGACATGTTGGTTCGGATGCTCCGGGCCGGCTTGCCCTTATATGCAGCTGTGGCCCGTGTCGGCAAAGAAGCCTCGGCGCCGGCCAATAAGGTATTCATTGAAGTTGCAGAATGGTTGGATGTCGGCGTCTCACTGGGCGACGCATTTTTGCTCGTCAATGAACGCATTCAGCAGCCAGATTTTGAGTTTTTTGGGGTGTCCTTGTCCGTGCAGAACATGTCAGGGGGCAATCTCACGGACACGCTGGGTAGTCTGTCAGTCATTATCCGTGAGCGTATTTTATCTGGGCTCAAAGCGCGTTCTGTTTCCGCCGAAGCGCGCATGTCGGCCAATATCATTTCATCGCTGCCCGTTGTCCTTGTGGTGGGTATTCAGATTGTTGCACCCGGGTATCTCAAGCCCTTGGTGGATGGCAGCAATGGCTATAGTTTGATTAGCTATGCCCTTGGCAGCTTTGCGCTGGGTATCTGGATGATCCGGTCGATGATCAGCCGGCTTCTTGTGAGCTGAGCGATGGCGGAATTTCTTCCCCTTTTACGTGTCGCGATTATTGTGCAGGCCGTTCTTTTGGGCGGCCTTCTGATCTACCTGGCAGTGAGCCGCGACAAAGCGCGCATTGCAGGGCGGATCTCCAAGCTTTCGCACGCATTGCCTAAGGACAACACAGCGGACGTCCCACTGCCCGCTTGGCAGGCTTGGCTCAGCCAGTTGGCGCTGCGCGATATTCCAGCTGACCAGCATGAGGTCCTTGTTCAGATAGCACGGCGCTTTGGCGCGCCTGAGCTTCTTATTGGTGTGTTTTTTGCTGGGCTGCGTCTTGCAGCTATGCTGGCTCTATCTGGCGCCACCTATCTGCTTTTGCTCATTACAGTGCGAGCTGCAGTGCCCGCATTTGGGATGATTGCGTTCTCTCTCTTTATTGGCATGGGGGGCGGCATTATCGCGACGCGCCGCCTTGTTGCGACGCTCTCTCTGCGCCGCCGTGAGGCTGTGACACGCAAAATCCCCTATGCGTTAGAGTTGATCCTGATCTTCCTAGATTCTGGCCTTGGCCTAACCAATGCGTTTGAGCGTGTCGCCGAAGCGTTAGAACACCGGCAACCGGCTTTGCACGAGGAACTCAAAGCCACGATCGCAGATCTTCGTGTTTTGGGCAGCCAAGACCTCGCTTTCAAGAACATGGCGGAGCGGATTGATACGCCTAACATGCACTCCATTGTCAATATTCTGCGCCAATCCATTCAATATGGTTCCCCCATTTCCGAGGCGATGCACAATGCCCTTGATTTGATGCGTCGCACCGAGATTTTGCTGCTGGAAGAGCAGGCCAACAAGCTGCCATCTAAAATCACCCTGATCACATTGCTCACCATTTTTCCGCCCTTCATCATTGTGCTGGCAGGCCCAGCCATGATTGGCTTGACTTCGGCGCTTACGAACTTCTGATCCTGAAAAGGCTGACTGGCTTATGTTGCAGCATCCCGCTCATTTGATCCGCCGATTGTCAATGGAGACTTCGGGCGCGATTGCCATTCAAATGGCAATTGCATTGCCTGCCCTTATTGGCATGGCAGCCTTAGGTGCTGAAATGACGACGTTATATGTTCATCAAAAGCGCATGCAGCAGGCAGCAGATCAGGCCGTGCTCAGTGCTGGTGCAACGGGTTTATCAGCGGCGCAGCGGCTGAATGCGGCAAGAGCAATGGCGGCAACCAACGGCTTTAGAGATGGGGTCGGTGGCACTTCGGTTACTTTGAATACGCCCCCCAAATCAGGTTCGAACGTTTCTACATCGGGAGGGCAAGAGGTTATCATTAGCCGCCCGTATGACTTACATTTGGCGCGCCTTTTTCTGCCTAGCCCAATTACCATTAAGGCCCGCGCCGTAACCATTCCTGGACGTCAGAGCACGGGCTGCGTGCTTGCCCTTTCTCCGACTGCCGCGGGTGCAATTACAGTCAATAATCAGGCTGCGGTGTCCAACGTCAATTGTGAAGTTGTCTCCAACTCGCGCAGTGCAAGTTCACTCACAATGTTGAACGGCACGACCATATCCGGCCCAGTTTACCTGGCTGGAGATGCCAGCCTTTCCGGTTCAGCAGCAGTTCTTGGAACACCATTTGTTCGGAACGGGGCGCCACTTGATGATCCCTATAGCGCTGTGACCATCCCGTTGCCCAGCGCACTTGGACTTAAATGCACGAACCAGACCAATTCCAAAGGGGAAGTCTTGGCGTCCAACAAATCGCTTAGTCCAGGTCGCTTCTGCGATGGCTTGGTCACAAGCGCAAAAGAAGACATCGTTATGACGCCTGGAACTTATTATATTGAGAAACAGCTGTCCTTCAACAACAACTCAACTTTGACTGCAACGTCTGGCGTCACGATCATTCTCAGCTCTGGAAGCTCATTTGGCATTGGCAATGGGGTCATTTGGCGCATCAATGCTCCAACGGCAGGTGATTTTGCGGGCCTCGCATTTATAAGTAACAGAAGTATTACGGGCACCGTTAACGTCCAAAATGGTGCTCGGTTGATCATCGAAGGTGCGATCTATTTGCCTGCGATGAACATCACCTTTGGCACGAATGCGGATACAACCGGCGCCAAGTGCACCCAGCTCATTGCACAAACAATCACCATTTCCACATCGTTGCGTTTCGAAGCCGACTGCTTGGCGAGCAATGTGAAGAAAATTGGTCGATCACAACCCGTTTTGTCGGAATGATCTGAACCCTGGTTGTGAGGACTGAATGGCCAGGTTAACGCGCTTTTGTCGCTAGGCTTCCTTCTTCGAAGAAGGACCCAATATCCGATCCGGCAACGCCCTGACCAAACAAATAGCCTTGGAATAAATTGATATTAAGTCCAGCCAAGAGAGCCCGGACTTCTTCTGTCTCTACGCCTTCGGCGACTGCTTCAACGCCAATGGAATGGCAAATTTGCGCAATGGCAGCGACCATGAAGCGCGCAAGACGATCTTCAAGCACGCTCGAGATAAAATAATTGTCGATCTTGATCCGATCGAAATCAAATTCCCGGACATGGGTCAGGCTGGAATAGCCTGTACCAAAATCATCAAGTGAAATGGTGTAGCCGGCTTTGCGAAGCTTATCGATTGTGGCGCGTGTTTTGGCAGCGTCTGCCATTAAGGCCGCTTCGGTAATTTCGAGCTCAAAACTGCACTGCGGAGAAAAGCGATCACGAATGAATTCAACTAACAGGTTTTGAAAATCAATTGAATGAAGCTGCGTCGCAGAGAGGTTGATGCAGATCCGCACCTCTGACAGATTTTGTGTGTCCTCAGCAATTTTCTCAAGAATCAGCCGTCCCAAATCAATGGCTTGGTGGCTTTCTTCGGCGAGACGCATGAATTCATTGGGGCTGATGGCAGATCCGTCAGGCGCCCGCCAACGCGCCAGGGCCTCCAGGGCAACGCACCGCCCTGTGGCGTCAAACATGCCCTGATAGGCGATTGTGATTGCACTTCCAGAAATGGCCGCGCGCAGGGCATTTTCGTGCGCCTTGCGCAGCGTGATGGCATTATCCAAATCTTCGCTGAAGAAAGTGACTGAGTTGCCGCCATCCGCTTTTGCTTTGTACAAGGCAGCATCCGCTTGGAGCACAAGATCATCTGGAACTGCCTTTACATCGTCTGACGTCACCGTCCCGATGGAACAGCCAATCTTCACCGAGCCAAAGTTAAGCATGAAGGGGCGGGCCATTTCTGCAACCAGCCTGTCTGCAAGGCGCGCTGCCTGAGCAGGCTCCTCTACAACTTGAATAACAAGGAATTCATCGCCGCCAAGCCGGCAGACTGTGTCTGTGCTGCGGCACAAGGAGAGCAGGCGCTGCGCAACTGCTTGCAAAAGCTCATCCCCCGCGGCGTGGCCATAAGTGTCATTCACTGTCTTAAACAGGTCTAAGTCCAAAGCATGGACGGCAACCCATTTTTGCTGGCGCCGCAGAGTCGCAATCATCTGGCCTAACCGGTCAAATGCCAATGCCCGGTTTGGCAACGTCGTGAGCGCATCGTGAAAGGCAAGGAAAGCCACCCGATCGCGATTAATCCGAAATCGCCTTTGGATCTGTTGGGTGCGGACGAAGAAAATGGCAAATAATGAAGCCAAGATGACAATGACAACGGCCATCAGGAAGATGGTGCGTTCGACCAGCGCGACATTGGTCACGCCTTTGGGCCATGTCACTGCAAATACTGGCGAGCCGCTGATCGATTTTTTCTCGAGACAGTTCAGGTCTGGAGCTGTGTTTCGGCACGAAGCTGCCAACGCAATTTCGGCGGCGCTGCTCAGGCTGAGGGATTGGAAATAGGACGCATCGATCTGTTTGAAGGCAACAAATGTTGCTTGCTCCCGCCCCTGTTGGACGTCTGCGCTTAAGGGGGTGGGGATCAACGCTGCCGTGACAAGATAGGGGCGGCCGTTGATCCGAACATAGCCTTGGCTTGATAGGGCCGGCTGTAAGTTATCTGGATCTTGCCGACGAACCGGCGTGCCCTCGCGCGCTTTGCCGCGTAATTGTTCAATCAAAGGCCGTGCATAAACGAGCAGGGGTGCACCAAGCCTGGGCTCCAGCACTGCGCCGTCTTGAGTGGATAAGATCAGTTCATCTTTTGGGGAGAGCGTGAATGCGTAGGAGAATTTCTGAATCTCATTCACATACCGACTTAACATTAACGGTGTGACCTGAGTGTCGGCTTGTGCAGGACGCGTGCTGATCGGGGCTTCGAGGGCAAGGGCAGTTGCGATGGTATCGCGCAGGCGGTGTTCTTCTGCGGTTAAATGAACGGAAATGCTGGCGCGTTGGCCGGCGGATGCCTGTTCCGTCAGTTGGTTAATCGAAACCCAAATAACGAAGGTAACGGTGCCGATCAAAACTATCGAAAATGCCACCAATAATTTGATGACGAACTGCGCATAGCCGTAGCTCTTCGGTTCGCTTGCATCTTCAATTATGTCTGATTGTACCCCGGGCACGATTTCCGCTCATAAAAACCATTTCAAAACACGTATCTTTTAAGAATGGTTTCCGCAAGGACTTGAGCCGAAAATAAGATTAAATTTTGAATGCGTAATATTATTCCCCATAAGAGTAACATTTTGATTTATCTTATGTCTAATACATATATTTAGCTTGGAATTTGGGGGTTTTTTGATTGCGCGGATTTGTTTCCCCGCCCCATCTTTGGTAAAAAATACAAATAAAACTAAATGTAAAAATTCGTCTAAAATACCCGGATTGGTGTGAGATAGATCCTGATATGGGGAAGTTACTTATTGTCCCCGTTCCCAAAAAAATGATATTCCAAGTTAAATTCATGTCGCGCGAAGAGCGAACATAGCTGAGGATTGCCTTCTGTTTATTAAACAAGCTCTGAAGTCTGCCCCATATGGTGCATGGGGCCGCGGTTATTCCTGGCATGGTGCAGTTATTGGTGCACAATGTGTTCTGTTCGCGCTCGCAATTTTCGGTGCGGACCTCGCCAAATCCCCCGACAGCATCTTGGACTGGACCATATTTTGGTCATCAACACTCTCGCTATTTTTGGCAACGGGCGCATGTCTTTACGTTGCGCTATCCACGTTAGAGCGGCCCGCAAATTATATATGGCTGGCCAGCGCATTTGCACTTGGCAGTATGTTGATTGGTGAGGTGCTCGAGAATATTGATTATCTGCGCAATACGGTTGCCGATTTTGCCTATAATGACGTTTTCTTTTTTGCCACCAAATTTCTCATTGTCGCCATCCAATTCTGGGCTCTTTATCGGCTCATAAAACGACAAAAACTGCGAAAGATGGTCTTCGATCTGGTCGCCTCAATTTCGGCGAGCGGAACCATTTTGTGGTTTGTCTTTGTGTCCGGCAATGCAGCGGTCATAGCTGATCTGGATCCGCGGGACCTCGTTGGCCTTCAACTCTCCGCTGTTTTGGATACGCTGATCATTTTCAATGTATTTACGCTCGCGATGCGATCGGGGCCGGAAGGAACCAGCCTGAACTATGGCGCCCGCTTATTGCTTTTGCTGGCGGTCTTATTTCTGTCGTCCGGGGAACTGCAATGGGTGGTCGATAAGCTGAATGCCCGTTCAATTGGCGTCAGTTCTTTTTCGGTCTTGTTTTCGCATCTCTGTTATATCTGCGTCAGTATTTCGCTCTGGCGGTTCACAGTCGGCCCGTGGCCCGTTTCTGCCCGCTGGAGCAGGTTGTCCGAGACATTTGAAGACCTTGCGCCGTTCATCCACGTTCTCGTCGCTTTGATCCTCATCTACCTTATTGGGTTTTATTATTTTCAGCCCGGTGGGCGGATCTTGTATGTGGCACTGGTCTTTACCGTCGTCATGCTGATGATCCGTCAGGCGAACAGTTTCCGTACGCGCCTTGCCTTGCAAACCCAATTGGCTGTCAATTTCGCTGAAGCGCAGTTGCATAGCTGGTATCAAGCGCTGCAGCCTGGTCTTGTGCAGCCAAGTGCACCAATCGAGGTGAGCGCGCGCGCGGCAGCCCCTCTCTCGAGCAGCCTGTGGCTGTCAGACAATGACCGGGCTCGGATGCAAAGCCAGTTAGAAGCCGACCCAATGGGCGCTGCAGCGTCTTATGATTTGTTAACCGCGCGAACGCGGAATTTGACTGCAGCCCTTGAGTTGGGTTGGTTTACGCCTTGGTACCAGCCCATTTACGATGCGGTTGCTGGCAAGGTCTCATCGCTTGAATTGCTCTTACGCTGTTCCCACCCTGAACATGGCCTGCTTGAACCCAAGAGCTTTATTCCTGAGTTGGAAGCCGCGGGGCTTAGCGGGCAGGCCATTCGTCGCGTGTTGCCGACTGCCCTGTCTGACCGGCAGACGCTGCTCGACCATGGCGTCATTGATCGGCTGACCACAATGGCGGTGAATATCACGGCGCGTGATCTTGAAGACTTTCGGTTTGTGGATGATCTGGCGCGGCTGCTTGAAACATATGATGTGCCCAATTCTCGCCTCTGCCTTGAGCTAACTGAGCGCATGATTGCGGATTTGCCGATTGTGGAAAGCCTGGGTGTTCAAAAGCTCCGGAAATCTGGTGTTCAATTCTGTATTGATGATTTCGGAACTGGCTATTCCTCGCTTGCTTATTTGGATCGATTCCAGCCGGACATTGTTAAGATTGATCGGTGCTTCGTGACAGATATCGAGACACGTCCGGGTTTGGCTCAACTTGTCCATACAATCGTCGATATGGCTGGCCGGCTTGGCATCAGATTGGTTGTGGAAGGTGTTGAAACGCCAGGCCAATTCGCAATTCTGCGGGACATGGGCTGCCGCTATTTTCAGGGATATCTTTTTGGCCGTCCAATGCCATTGGATCGTCTGCTGCAAGATTTGCAATCCAAAACTGGGCTCGCAGCTCTCGAAGCAGCCGGCGGCATCGCAAAAAACGCAACCTCCTGAGGGCGGAGCCCATAGGCTGGTTTTGAGAGACCTAGGTGATTATCCATAACCACCGGATATGGGTAGCCCACATAAATATACTGACCTTGGCTTGGCAGCGGGGCTTTTTGGTGCGATCAGCCTCGGTCAAATTCAGACAAATTGACATAGAATTGTTGGGGGGGATTATGAGCATTTTTGTAAATCGGGGTCGTGCGTGCCTGTATCTGGGCTGTTCGTTGCTGGCGCTTTCTCCCACCGCAGCATTGGCCCAGTCTGCTTCTGGTGCCGCGACCGGGTCTGCCGCTAAAAAGGCAGAGACGGAAGAAATCGTTGTTGTGGGCAGCCGCATTGAAGGCGCCAAGATTTCGGGGGCTTTGCCGATCTCGGTTCTTGGGGAAGACCGGATTTTGGCAACAGGCAGCGTGTCTGGCGATGATCTGTTCCGGTCTCTTCCGCAAGCTGGCGACGTGCAATTTCAGGAAGCCCGCACCACGGGCAACTTGAATGATGCGCGCGGTGACAATGCCTCAATCAACTTGCGCAGCGTTGGTACGGGCAACACCTTGGTTCTGCTCAATGGCCGCCGCATGATTTTGACGCCGGGCACGCAGACCGAAAATTTTGTGCCTGTGCAAACCGTGAATACCAACTCCATTCCTGTTGGAGCCACACGGCGCGTGGAAGTGCTGCGTGATGGCGCGGCCGCCATTTATGGTGCTGACGCTGTGGCTGGCGTCGTCAATGTGGTTTTGGATAACAAGTTTACTGGCCTGCGGGCTGATGCGCGCTATGGCTTTGCTGATGGCACCAGCGAAGCAACAGCGGCCTTAAAGGCAGGCATGACGACGTCGTCTGGCGGGCGGCTGATGGTGTTTGGCAGCTATACCCACCGCACCCCGCTTTATGCCAGCGAGCGCGATTTTTCGGCGAGTGAAGATCATCGCGCCGGCATGGTCGGCACGCCGTGGGAAGGCGATACTGCATTTGACAACCGGTCAACCTCGTCGCCTTGGGGCAGCTTTACAACGGTTCCAGTCGTCACAGTAAGGCAAGGCACGGCCACGTTGACCTCGAGTGGCGTCTTCCATGTCGAGCCGACATCGAACACCGCGGCAGGCTGCTCGAGCACGGTTTATGCCGGCAATCTTTGCCTGAAGAGCGGGACAATCACCGGCACGGCAGACCGTGTGCTGCGCTATGATGAAAATCCAGATCGCACCAACCGCGGTGGCCTTGATCGCATCAACATCTTTTCGACCTTCAGCCAAGATCTCGGTAATGTCGAACTCTTTGCAGAAGCAGGCTATTATCATGCCAAGCTGCAAGGCCAGCGTGAACAATCTGCCCCGCTGACCAGCGCAGTCATAACCATTCCGGCCAGCAACTATTATAACCCCTTTGGCGCGACCACAATTAATGGCGTGGCCAACCCGAACCGCCTGCCTGGCCTGACGGGCGTGCCAGATGCTGGCTTGCCACTGCGCATTACAACCTACCGCCCAGTTGATACTGGCCCCCGCACCTTTGAGGTGACGGATGACAGCATCCGCAGCCTGATTGGGGTGCGCGGCCAATGGGGCGATTTCAAATGGGAGTCCGCTGCCTCTTATTCCTGGGCCCGCACGGACGATCATACGATGAACCTGATCAGCAATACGCTGTTCCAAGCTGCGCTCGCCAAGTCGACCCCGGACGCCTATAATCCGTTCAACGGGGGCAATCAGACAGCTTACTCGCTGGGCGATACCACGCCGAGCAATGCGGCCACCATTCAGTCTTTCCTGGTTGATGCGCATCGCATCAGCGAAACATCACTCGCCACAGCCGATTTGCGTATTTCTAACCCGCAGATTTTTGAGCTGCCCGGCGGGAGCGTGGGCTTTGCCAGCGGCGTTGAAATTCGCCGGGAAACTTATCTCGATGACCGGGACAAGCGCCTGGACGGCACTGTCACCTACACCGACAGCGTGACTGGCATTAAATACGGCACTGACTTGATGGGGGCGAGCCCCTCGCCAGATGTTAGCGGCCGGCGGACGGTCAGCTCAGCCTATGTGGAACTGGCAGTGCCACTGGTCTCGGAAGATATGAACGTCCCGCTTGTGAAATCGCTGGATGTCCAGCTGGCTGCGCGCGATGAATATTATTCTGACTTTGGCAATGTGCTGAAGCCCAAGGTCGCGGGTATCTGGTCCGTATTTGAAGGCCTAAGCTTCCGGTCGTCGTGGTCGCAAAGCTTCCGGGCGCCGAATTTGGCGCAGTTTTATAGCTCGGGCGTCCAAGTGTCGAACACGCGGACCGACTTTGCAGCCTGCCGGTTGAACAACACCACCTGCACTGGCGTCAGCACGCTGGAAGTTCGCTCGGGGAACAAGAACCTAAAGCCTGAAAACGCTGATACTTTGTCATTCGGCGTTGTCTTGCAGCCAATCCGCAATCTGACAGTCACTGTTGATCGTTGGTCGCTGAAGGAAAAGGGCGTTGTTGGCCTGCAAGGCGCGCAGAACCAAATTCTGTTCGATTTGCTGGAACGCCAAAATGGCCGCACCAATCCCAATGTTGTGCGCTTGGCACCTGTTGGCACGCAGGTCGTGGGTGATCTTGCCTATGTGCAGGATGATTATTTCAACCTCGGTCCGCGCACGCTGCGCGGATTGGACATCGCTGTCAGCTACACTGTGCGGGATACGTCGCTTGGGACCTTTAATCTCGATCTGGCCGGATCGAAGCTGATCAAATGGCAGCAGGACGCATCTGATTTGCAGGCGCAGCTCATTGCTGCAAATGCGGCTGGTAAATTCGGCACGGGCATTGCGATCAGCCAGGCTGGAAGCCAAGTGAAGGTCAATGGCAATCCGGCATGGCGTCTGTCAGGCAATCTCACCTGGAATTCAGGCCCAGTGACTGCGGGCGTGTTGGTGAACCATGTTGGTCCGGTCTTTGATACGGGGCCTGCCCTGATCAATGGCGAATATTACACCTTGCCGGGCGTCACGACCGTGAACAGCTATATCCAATATCGCTTTGACAAATCGGCCGGTATGCTCTCGGGCACGCGCGTCCGAGTTGGGGCACGTAATATCTTTGACAAAGCGCCACCTTTGGCGTCAACTAACTATGGGTTCCTTGGGTCAGTGCATGACTCGCTCGGCCGGTTCGTTTATTTCGAACTGTCGAAGGATTTTTGAGCTCACGCGCAACAGCGCATGGGGAGTGGGGGGTAGCGGCGCCGGTCTGGCGCCGCTAATCCTATCAAATGCGCCTACGCCAAATTGAAGTTTTTCACGCGGTCTACGCGAATGGTTCGATCAGCGCGGCTGCGCGCGCGTTGAACGTATCGCAACCTGCTGTCAGCAAGGTGTTGCGACATACCGAGGCCCAATTGGGCATTAAACTATTTGATCTTGTCCGCGGTCGGCTGGTGCCATCTGACGAGGCCCATGCCTTGTTTCGCGAAGTGGATGAGGTGTTTGATCGTATCGCTTCGCTGCAATTGACCGCACAAAATTTGCGTGCCTCCGGGGCGGGCCATTTGCGCATTGGGGTTGTCCCCTCGCTTGGGCTGGAAGTCGCACCGCGCGCGATTGCCGCGTTTCGCGCGAAAAACCCAGACGTCACCTTTAGTGTCAGAACGCTGCACCATAATGATGTTGTCCGCTCGCTTTATGAGCGCGAATGTGATTTGGCGATTGGCTATGATCCGCCGCATCATCCCCGGATGCGTCAGAAAAAGCTCGCCAGCGCGGCGCTGTATTTGATGGCGCCAAAAGGGCAATTTGGGGCGGACCGGGATGCTGTGGCCATCACTGAACTTAACGGGCTTGATATGGTCAGCGTCACGGGCAGCGGACCTATTGGCGACTTGGTGACGCGGGCTTTTTCAAAGGCACAAATTGAGGCGCGCGAGATTGTCTCGGTAAGCACCTATTACATCGCAGCAGCGCTTGTCCGCTATGGGTCGGGTGTCGCAATTGTGGATGCCTTTACCGCACAAGCAATGGCCACAGATGGCTTGGATGTCCTGCAGCTCACCCCAGAGCTCAATTTTGGTGTATGTGCGGCTTGGCTAGAGGATCGGCCCTTGTCAAAATTGGGAAGCAAGTTTGTCGCGTCTGTTGAAGACGTGCTTCTCCACAGCCGCGCGGCCGTTCAGCCTTAACCTTTGGCTATGGCTAACGGCCATATTTCGTGACAGGTGAAACTTGCTGACACGCCCCCGCATGTTAGCGTGATTTTCATGATGGCTGAGGCAAAAAGAAACACAATTGGGGCCAAGGCATCTGTCCTTGTTATTGGGGCAGGCGTTGTGGGCGTTGCGACAGCCTATGCCCTTGCGCGGCGTGGCTTTTGCGTAACCATTGCAGATCAAGCCTCGGGCGTTGGGCAGGGGGCCTCCTTCGCCAATGGTGCCCAGCTGAGCTATGCCTATACGGATGCATTGGCGACACCAAAATTGCTGCGCCACATGCCAGCGCTTGCCCTGGGGATGGACCCGGTCTTCCGCCTGAAACCCAGTGTTGATCCCGGCTATATCTCCTGGCTACTGCGCTTTGTGCGCAACTGCACGCGGGCGCGTGCGCTGGAAACAACTATGGCAGGCTTGGCCTTGGGCCTTGAATCCCGCTTGGCCTTGCATGATCTCCTTGCCCAGCATCCGCTAGATTTTGGATATGAAGCGCCCGGCAAGTTGCATCTGTATAAAGACGAGGCTGGATTTTCTGCGGCCGCAATTTTGGCTGAACTCAAAGGCACGCACGGCGCCGTTCAAGATGTTTTGAGCCGGCAAGACGCCTTGCAGCTAGAGCCTGCTTTGGCCGCTTATGCGGATGATTTTGTTGGTGCCCTCTATTCCCCGGAAGATGAATTGGGGGATCCGCATCGCTTTTGCCGGGCGCTCTTGGATGTTCTGGTGCACCGCTATGGTGTTACGTTACGGACTGGCGTGCGCGTTGCTGATATTGGGACCTCGGGCGGCCAAGTGATTGGTTTTGCCGCCAATGGAGAGCAAATTGTGGCAGACCATATCCTCATCTGCGCGGGGCTTGGGTCAGCGTCTTTGCTGCGCCGCTTTGGTCTTGGCTCGGCCCTGATGCCCATGAAGGGCTATTCCATCACGGCCCCACCGGGCGCACACCCGCCCAAAACCAGCATTACCGATGTTGCTCGCAAGCTGGTTTTTTGCCCGCTCCAAGGCGCAATTCGCATTGCCGGGCTTGCGGAATTGGGTGAGCACAATCCGGCCCTTGCCGCTGACCGATTGGCCGTGATGGTAGACAGCGCCCAAGCGGCTTTTCCTGAAATGGCCCAATATGCTGCGCCGTCTTCTATTTGGGCAGGCATTCGCCCGATGACGGCGAATTCGCTGCCCATTATTCAAACAGTTGCGCCAGGCATTACGGTCAATATTGGCCATGGTATGTTGGGCTGGACTTATGCCATGGGGTCTGCCGAACGGGCGGCGCACTGCCTGCTGGCGGCGAGCAGGTGAGAGGGGAAGTAAGAAGATGAAACAAGCACTGTCTCAATTGGGCCGCGCGGCACTAGGGCTGGCCTTGGCCTTGGGCCTGACGCTGCAGCCTGCGCTTGCCCAGAAAAAGCAACTGCTGGAATATCCCAGCATCCATTCCCCCGTGGTGGGGGAAAAGGGCATGGTTGTTTCCCAAAATGCCATGACATCGCGCGTGGGCGCGCAGATCATCCGCCAGGGGGGCAATGCTGTGGATGCGGCAGTTGCCATGGGCTTTGCGCTGGCCGTCACGCTGCCGCGGGCAGGCAATATTGGCGGCGATGGCTTCATGCTTGTGCGCGATGCCAAGACAGGCAGTTTTACCTTTTTTGATTTCCGCTCCATCGCGCCACGGGCCGCGAAGCTGCGCCTTTATGTTGATAGCAATGGCAAAGAAACTGCCGAGGCTAGCAAAGGCTATCTTGCCCCATCCGTGCCGGGCACTGTGGCGGGGCTGCACATGGCGCATAAGCGCTATGGCAAATTGGCGTGGGCTGATGTTGTGGCGCCAGCCATTGCATTGGCGCGCGATGGTATTCCGCTGACGCCCGACGAAGCCTTTGTTTTTGAGTGGGGCAAAGAGCGGCTGTCAACAAGCGCGGCAGCCCTTGCGACCTATTACAAGCCCGATGGCACGCTGTATCGCGCCGGGGAAATCATCAAACAGCCTGACCTTGCTTGGACGCTAGAGCAGATTGCCGCCCGCGGCGCAGATGGTTTTTACAAAGGCCTAGTGGCGGACCGTATAGCGGCAGATATGAAAGCACATGGCGGGCTGATTACGCTGGCGGACCTTGCCAGTTACAAGGCTGTAGAGCGCCAGGCTTTGCGCGGCACCTATCGCGGGTTGGATGTTGTGACAGCACCTCCCGCCAGCGCCGGTGGTGCAACGCTGCTCAATATGCTCAACATTCTTGAACATTTTGACCTTAAGTCCAGCGGCGCCGGTTCTGCCCAATCGCTCCATATCATGGCTGAAGCGATGAAGATGGCTTATGCCGACCGCTATCAAGTCCTCGGCGATAGCGATTTCGTGTCGATGCCAATCAATGGCTTTATTTCAAAAGCCTATGGGGCAAGCCGCGCCAAGCAAATTGATCCCAATAAGGCCCAGCCCGTCAAGCTGTTGGGCCGGGGGGATCCGATGAAGTTTGAAAGCCCTTCGACCACGCATTTCTCGGTGGCGGATACTGAGGGCAATGTCGTCTCCACCACCTATACGCTCGGTGCAGATTTTGGCTCGGGCGTGATGATTGCGGGCACAGGCATTTTGCTCAACAATCAGATGAACAATTTCAGCCATGAGGCCACAGTGCGCGCCTTGCGCGAAGGGGGGCCGCTGCCGCTCAACTCTATGGCGCCGGGCAAGCGAATGCTCTCCACGATGATGCCAACGATGGTGTTGAAAGACGGCAAGCCGTGGTTGGTAACGGGCACGCCAGGCGGCAGCACGATCATTGATACGGTGCTGCAAATCGTGGTGAATGTGGTCGATTATGGGTTGAATGTGGAAGAGGCCACGCATCAACCCCGCATCTTTCAAGATGCCAGCGATACGCTGCGGGTAGAACCCAATTTCAACCCGGATACCGTCCGCCTGCTGACCCAGATGGGGCATAAGATCACATCCGATGAAACCATGGGCAGTGCCCAATCCATCATGATTGATAAGGGCCGCTTCTTAGGCGCCGCAGACCCGCGCCGCCCCGGCGCACTGGCCGTCGCACCCGAACAATTGGGGCATTAAGGGCATTGCCCAGACGGGGGGCGGCGCAGCAATGGCTTGCCCCCCGCACGGCCCGTGGGCTCGCCTTCGTCCAGCGCGATTTGGCCGTTGACCAACACAAAACGCATACCCCTCGAAAATAGGCTGGGCTGGGCATAATCCGCCCGTGGCGCAAAGCGATTGGGGTCAAACACAATGACATCCGCAAACGCACCCGGCTTCAGCTCCCCGCGATCCGCGAGGCCAAAGCTGCGTGCGGTGCGCACCGTGCTGCGTTCAATAAAGCTGTGCAGGGTCAAGACCTTCTTCTCGCGCACATAGGTGGCATAGGCCCGCGCGAATGAGGCGTAATAGCGCGGATGGCCTTGCGAGGCGTCAGAACTGGTCATCACCCAAGGCCGCGTCATAAAGGCGGCAATATCCGCTTCGCTCTGGTTGAACGAGGCAATGCTCGTTTCCCGCACGTGCAACAGTGCAAGAGCTGCGTCGACTGGGCTCTGGCCCGTCTCCTTCGCCACGGCCGCTAATGTCTTGCCCTGCGCGGCTTTGGGCCCTGCAGTAATCAAGATGGCTGCAGGGCCGCCGCGCTTGCGCAAGTTTTCGGCAATGTCGGCGCGTAGCTTGGTCTGCAGGGTTGCATCGTCAAAGCGTGCCAGCATCGCGGCGCGCCCGCCATCCTGCGCCCAACGGGGCATCAACGCGGCGGACAATTGTGTGCCCGAGGCGGACCAAGGATATTGATCTGCCGTTACCTTAACGCCCGCTTTTTGCGCGGCTTCTATCTGAGCAATAATCTTTGGGGCTTGGCCCTGAACATCAACGCCCAGCGCCTTGATATGCGCAATATGCACGGGGATGTTGGCCTGCCGCCCAACGTTCAGCGCCTCTTCAATCGCGCCAGACAGGCCAATGCTATAGCTTGATTCATCGCGGATATGGCTATCATATAGCCCGCCTTTCAGCGCCGCTGCCCGCGCCAACGCAATGACTTCATCGGCCCGCGCAAAGCTTTGCGGGGCATAGAAAAGCCCGGTTGATAGGCCCAATGCCCCTTGGCACATGGCGCGCGATACAAGGGCGGACATATCGGCCATTTCCTTGGGCGTAGCCGCCCGGTCTGCGGCCCCCACCACTTGCGTGCGCACCGCGCCCAGCCCGACATAGGCGGCGACATTAATGCCAATCTCGCCCACACCTTCGGGCCCCAATGTCTGGATCAGGTCAGGCGCGCCCCAGCCGTCTACGCCAATAAAGGCAGTTGTCACGCCTTGGGTTAAAAAGGGAAGCACCAGTCGCGCCGCCGGATCGCGGGATGTTAGCGCGGCATCGGCATGGGTGTGCGGATCAATAAAGCCGGGGGCAACAATCAGCCCCCTGGCGTCAATCACGCGGCCCGCGCGGACATCCAATTGCGGGGCAACTGCCACAATCCGATCACCCATAATGGCAACATCGCCGTCAAACGGGGCGGCGCTGCCCGTGAACACCATGCCGCCGCGGATCAGCAGATCAACTGCCCCCGGCTCCACTGCAGCCTGTCCAGGGCTTGCCAGCCCTGCCACTCCTGTTGTGAGGACAAAGGCCGTTGCAAGGCGCTTGATAATCATAAACATCTCCCCCGCTTACTCTAGCAGGGTGTGGCTGGGGTTCAATTGCGCCCCAGCCGCTCCGCCACGCGCGGCCAGAGGATGGAAAGCACCAGCCCGCCCATGACGAGCAGGGCGGCTGTGATTTTCCATGTCTGCATGGGTTCTCCCAAGACCAGCGTGGACGAGATCATGCCGAACACTGGGACCAGCAGGGCAAGCGGGGCAACTTGGGCCGACGGATGGCGCGAAAGGAGCCAGCCCCAAACGGCATAGCCAAACATGGTATTGCCCACGGATTGCCAGACCACGGCTGCCCAAGGGCCCGGCCCAGCTTTGGCAAGGCTGGTGAAAATCGCATCCGCCCCTTCCATTGCAAAAGCGAGGATGAAGAGTGGCGGGATCGCAAACAGGCTCGCCCAAACAACATAGGCCAGCATGTTGATCTGCCCCGCCGCGCGCGAAACCATATTGCCGCTGGACCAGCTGATTGCCGCACCAATGACCAGTGCAATCCCCAAGGGCGTGGTATGGCCATCAGTATGCGTCAGGATCACGCCTAACCCCGCCAAAGCGAGGGTTAGCGCAACAATCTGGAACAGGCGGACGCGCTCCTTATGCAGGATCAGCGAGAAGAGAATAGTGAAAATCACCTGTGTCTGCACAACCAGCGAGGCGAGGCCGGGCGTGATAT
>JACCEC011224675.1_pt1 | contig 39948 bp, 69 predicted proteins | sample 7450121 | NCBI WGS metagenome assembly JACCEC01 (sample SAMN15323455, study PRJNA562643) | freshwater metagenome | isolation source: river surface water | place: USA:Blue River Watershed | collected 2017-08-18 | reverse complement strand
GTCATCGATTTTTAGAGAAAAAACCTGAAATTTTGCTTTTCTCTCCCAAGAATATTTAGAGTGATAAATATGAACGGTGGTTTTGACTTTCATTGCATTTCCTTTGATGCCGTCATTGGCAAGCCAATTGTGATGGTCAATCAACTTGATTGGTACTAGGACAAACCCTATAGGAGATGTTCCTGGACCATGATTTCAACCAAACCCACAGTGCCATACACCTTGGTAGCATGCAAAGACACCACCTGACTATCATCCTCAAACACAATCCCGTTCATGCCGTCAAAGATTGCTTTGCAGAAGTTGTCGATGTCACTTCTTTTGATTGGACGTTCTTCACCTGATAAACAGGCGTTAAATCGCTTTTTGGGGTAGGAGGCTGGGATGGGTAGGGTGATGTAAATACAGGCCACTATAGGGCCTTCTAGGGGCCTCTGTGAGCCCATTGCTTGTTTAGCAGCATCAGAAACCTTGGATTCGTAGTCAACTGTGGTTTTTGGGCTGTAAGTTGAGACAAACTTACCTCGCCTAGCAAACCTTGGACGACCCTTGGGTACTGGTGTACCTTCAACTTGAAAGATGACAGAAAAGGTCATTCTTTTTCCTTGATGGTGGTCCATGCCACTTGGTTGCACTTAGCGCATTGGTAGTGGTACTGACTGCGGTGTGGTGATGGGGTTAAGAGCCAGCGGTGTTTACAGGTCATGTGTTCTCCTTGATAGCGTAGTCGTGAAATATCGCACCTTTGCTGGCATCTCCCACCTTGCAAGACTTGACCCAAACATTCTTGCCACTTGCAAGCCTCCTCAAATGACCTCGGCGGTCATGCAAGCGAGGAGATGCGTGTGTACCCCCCTTACCCTCTGATCGTGGCTTGGCTGGCTCAATCCAGACTGTTGTCCAGTCGTAGGTCGGCAGCTTTCCCTGCTGCATCTTGCGGCGGTTGGTGAACGTATCGCGCACCGATGGGATGTGTGCCTCCATGCGTCGATCCATTACGCTATACCAAGCTCCGAGTTGCGCCAACATCAACTCAGCAAGCTCTTTGTCTACGGGTTCATCTTCGTTGACGGAACCATATCGAATCTGGTCACCTTCAATGAAGTAAAACATTGCAGGGATGGGGCGCAAACGTGTTCCAGATGGGCCTTTCCACATGGACACAGAAATACCCTCGTCTGGGTCTTCTCCCGCCACCAGCATCAAAACCTCGTAGCTTGGGTGGTGGCTTGTCTTGCCTTGCCAAGCAACAAAACATTTGCCGAACGGTGGTCGATGCGTCATCACCGGATCAAGATTGGCTCTTTGCTTATCTCCAACTGCCCCAGTCATGTCAAACCATTTCATGTCAACAATATCAATTCCAGCGTCATACATCAGCTTCATGGACGAGCGAATAAGTTGCGTTGTCACATTGCACCCCCATTCTTGGAGCGCAGCTTGGCTTCGATGGCGCGGTAGATTTCAGCGATGGTTGCACTGCCGCGCTCACGAAGAGGTGCGTCAACTTCATCCAACTCGTCCGCAGTCAGCCCAACCCATTGCCGCTGTGCTGCGGGTGGGGTGGTGTAGAGGGGCGTGCAGTTCTCGCATTCTTGATGCGGACTGAACTCAACCTCAGTGTCTCCGAATGGGTGGCACATCCACGCCACCGGCTCCTGCTTCTCCGCTTGCTCGATGGCACGGTCGATTATGGAAATCATCTTGCCTGCACTTATCGGTCGAAGATCGGGGCGCTCTGCAATCCAGTCTCTCGCCTGCTTCATTGCTTCGATGCTCATTTCGTTTCTCCTGTGTTCTTCTCCTTCAAACGTTGCTCGATGGCGCGGGCTTCGCTGATAACCTCCGGCCATTCCTCTGGATCGTCATGGATGCCATTTACTTCCATGATTTCCTCATCCGTAAGCGACACCCATTGCCGCTGTGTTGCGGGTAATGAGTTCTTGCCGCGCGGCTGCTGATCCATCGACCAGTCAAGCCACTGCTCGGCCGTCATGTCGTAGTAGCCATCAGGCCCAACGCTGGACAGTTCTTCACCCAGTCGAATGGCTGCGTTCTTCCAGTTCGACTCCTGCACAGGTGCTGCGGGTTGAACCAGACCGCACACCATATTGTCGATCTGAGAAATAACTCCAGCGGTTGTGTCGCATGGCTCCCACACGACACGCCCAGAAGCGTAGTGTTCTTCGCCTGCAAAGTGCTTTTTGAAAAGCCATGTGGCAAGGCTTACGGCCTCTCGGTATGCAAGATCATCCTGCACAGGTGCTGCAGGTGCTGCGGGTAGCAAACCACCTTTCGCTGGCACAACTTCAATGCGGCATTTTTCTTGAATGTCTTGCGCCACCGGCTCCTGCTTCTCAGCCTCTGCGATGGCGATGCGGAGGGCGGTTACAGCGCCAATGGCTTTTTGTATTGCGGTGTCATAGTCGCCATCGACTTGCCCTAGTCCCATTTCCAACGCCTCCAGCGCCTGCTTCATTGCTTCGATGCTCATAGTGACTGTCCTTTCTTGCATGGCCATGCCTTGCCAAGCACATAGAAAATAATTGCTGCCGCATCCATGTGCCTGATTGCAGGTTGACCAACAATGAAGTTTCTGACCATGTCTTGAACCTGGCCAGCAGTGACGTTAGACGGTGGGCAGTGGTTATCTCCTCCACCAGCATCCGTTACACCCATGATGTACCCAAGTGCCAGAGACCTCTCCTGATAGCTCTCAGAGCTCATTTCGCTGAACAATGAGTTCCCTGTCCTGAATCCAGCATGAGCATTCAGACAAACCAGTGCCGACAAGATGATGAGTTTCTTCATGCCACCTCCGCATCCAAGAACTCTTCCTGAGTCTCTTTGCTCATCTCGGCAAAGGTCTCAAAGTGGTTCTCGCCACAGCATCCAAACCTGACCTTCTGGCAACCGCAATAGCAGCAGTACTCTGTGCTGTCGGACATCAGCTCTTCACGAAGTTGTTCACGCTTGTTCATTTGAGTGAGCTCCAACGTGTTTTGGGTTCATTGGCTCGTTCCATGTAGAAGTGGATCAGGAAGTTGAATAGCTGGACGTAGGTCATCTCAATCCCTGTGTCCTTCTTGATCCTCTCTCGGATCTTGTCAATGTCTGTGCTGATTGGAACTGTGATTCGTTTCATAAGTAACTCCTGTTGTGGAGCCCACAGTCTCTCATGCTGTTTTGTGCTTGTCACCACTTTTTTGCACCACTGTTGTATTTTTGCCTATTGATGTTTTTTTACAACACAGTACTATTGACGGATGGCCTTCTATCCACCATGCTTCTATTCCAAGGCGCAATTCACTGAGTGGATGCACCTGTCAAGGACTGCCAAAGAGCGTGTAGACATCTGCGATGACTGCACCCCTGAATACCAGGAAAAACTGGCTCTCAAAGACAAGTGCATCTCACAATGGCCTGACTCGCGTCTTAAAGACTCTGGCATGTACGTTTTTCTCAGAAGGTTTAAGAATGAAACTTAATTTGTCCCAAGTCGCTCTTCTCAAGCGGCTGACCAACTCCCCCAAGAACATCCGCATGTTCAGCCACGGGGATGCCTCCAACTCTCAGATGTCATTCCACTTCCCACGGTATTTGACCGAAATGGAGGCTGCTGGGTATGTCTACCAACAAGACGAGATGTGGCACATCACCAAGCTGGGCATGGAGTACATCAAGGCAAAAGAGAATGTCGTCAGTGGCGAGAAGTTCTCGACTTGGAAATCTGACAATGTCTACGATGGTAAGGAGCTCCAGAACAACCACACCCGTCCTGGTTGCTACGACTTCCTGAAATACAAGAGCGTGGGTGCTGGCTATGTGGCACAAAGGTAAGCCTCCTCATATTGGCTGGTGGCCTGCCAGTGTCCAGAGGGACCAGAAGTGCATCCGCTGGTGGAATGGAAAACACTGGTCAGCTCCTTGTTATCAGCACTACGATGCTTTTCACGCCTCAATAGAGGCAAGAGTTCCGGACAGGCGCATTCAAGAAATTGAGTGGACTTATCCGTGGTGGGAGAAGAAGAATGGGTAAGGGATCGGCTCCAAGGCCGTTTGATGTGTCAATGGATCAATTCGCGTCCAACTGGGACGTAATTTTCAAGAAAGGTGTTAAAGATGTTCTTCAATCGCAAACCGAAAACGCAAGCGGAAAAGCTCAAGGAGCTGCTCAAGAGGAAGCAGGGGGTGAAGTCTTGGGAGATTGCCAAGGCCCTGCCATCAGTGAGTCCCCATCGTCGTCTGTCTGACCTGAAAGAGCAGGGCTGGACCATCACGTACAAGTTGATGGACGACAACAAGACAAAGATTTACTTTGGCAAGCCACCAAAGGCTTGATATACTGCTTTGAAACCGGGCTAGGTTAGCTCCCGAAAAGACGATTCGTTACCGTCCTGCCCTTGGTTTCTTCAGTAACGACTACCAACAACGTGAGGTAAAAAATGCTTCTGCGCCCAAAGAGCTGGGACAAGTTCCAACATTACAAAGACCGCTGTCCTCCATGGATAAAGCTCCATCGTGACTTGCTCACCGATAGAGAATTTATGTGCTTGCCTCTTGCTAGCAAAGCGATAGCGCCATTGATGTGGCTGCTAGCAAGCGAGTCAAAAGATGGCACTTTTGATGGTTCATTAGAGGAACTTCAGTTCCGTCTACACATCTCCAAGAAAGATTACGAAGATGGCCTTAAGCCATTGATTGATAAAGGATTTTTTGTTGTTGCTAGCGGAGTGCTAGCAGATAGCTTGCAAGTTGCTATCCCAGAGACAGAGAGAGAGACAGAGAAAGAGACAAAGAAGAGACAGAAAGCGCCTGCGGCTGTGTGTCCTCCGGATGTTGATGAAAAGGTTTGGCAGGATTACCTGGTCATCAGAAAAGCCAAGAAGTTGCCGGTGACGGAGACAGCTCTTGAGGACATCCGGTCTGAAGCCGCACTGGCTGGTATGACTCTTGATCGAGCAATACGTGAATGCGTTATTCGTGGATGGGCTGGTTTTAAGTCAAAGTGGTTGGTCGAAAAGATGACTTCTGCTGAGCAGAGGATGAACACCATGCATCAGCTCACTGGCGGGCTGACGACTCCAAAGGTTGCGAACTTTTGGGACAAACCAAAACTTGATGTGATTGAGGTGCAAGATGTGGAACGAAAAAGACTTCTGTGATGCTGACTCTGGCTTTGAGTACATCTTCAGCAGGATGCAGGCGATTTATGGTTCGCGTTTTGCAAGTCATTGGAGTGGCATAGACCCACAAATTGTTCGGCACGAATGGAAGCATCAGCTTGGACGCTTCCTGACTTACCGTCCAAGTATGGATTACGCCATCAGCAAACTTGATGGTGAATTTGTGCCTAGTGCAATCAAATTCAGAAATCTTTGTAATGCTGGGCCTGATATTCCTGAGAAGCCTGTGCTTCAGATTGAAAAACAAATGACTGCTGAACAAAAAGCAGAAATTGCTAAGCACATAGAAAAGGCTCGTGCATGGCTTGCGCAGCAGAAAGCAAATCGATGACCTACTACGAAGCCATGAGAATACTGGATCGCCTCAAAGACGGATGGAGTTATCCACAGAAGATTGTGGACGAGGCGCTACGAATGACAGGTGATTTGGATGGCATACAGCAGACGAGCAGTTGAGCACCCTGGTGACCGGGTTGTGTTGGAGCAGGCGTTAGCCCGTGAGCTCCTTGCGACCTACCTCAACACTGGAAAGCGTGTGATGACTCAGGACCGTCTTGAATGGATTGAAAAAAGATACGGTTCCGGAGCATCGAAACGAGTTATTGAATACATGAAAAGAATGCAAGCAGGAGATTTACTATGAACCGCGAAGACATCATCCGGGGGTTGGATTGGCACCCTGCTATTTGCGAACGCCATCAGGGAAGCCTGCTGGACAGGATAGAAAAGATCGTGCGCAACGCAGAAGCAGCAGAGCGCGAGGCGTGTGAGCAAATTGCATTAGACCCAGATCATTTAGTGCCGCATTGGCCTCAAGCCACCATTCAGCAAAGCATCGCCGCCGCCATCCGAGCAAGGGGGCAGGCATGAGAAAGAAAAGCAAGTACAGACCTCGCCAAGTATTGGCAAACCCGGTTCAATGGGTTCTTGAAGGATTCAAACCCATGAGGATTCTTCCGGAAGCCACCAGTCTGAAAATCAAGAACCACAATGCCATGTTTGAAATGGTTCAGGGTAACGGTACTCGGAACGATTTCGATATTCTGGTTTCTGCAATGAACATGGCTGAAGCTCTTATGCTGGTCAACCCGATGAAGCTCGGTGGCCATCTATGGGATGAAATCCATGCAGCTCAGAGCGCACTGCATGCAATGGGCAAACGCTCGCTCTCAAAGGGTGTGTTCAGATTCACTGGCCCTGAGATCCAGGCAATGAATACAGGAATGGAAATCCACGACCAACAACTCGATACCTGCAACATCCAAGAGCTGGACGAAGGCGTGAAGTTGGTGTTCAAAACCATCCATCACAAAAAAGCACGGGTGATCGAGGAGCGGGTATGACCTTCCAAACCATGTTCAAGATCTACGGAGAACCAGTTGCCAAAGGACGGCCACGGTTTACCCGTCAAGGCAGAACGTACACCCCTGCCAAAACGAAGAAATACGAGGACGAAGTCCGGATGATGGCTAAAGCAGCCATGGGAAGCACAGATCCGCTAGAAACGCCTGTAAGCGTTTTTATCCACATCACGCTACCTGTGCCTGTCTCGTACTCAAAAAAGCGCTCTGAGGCCTGTTTAGGCGGTTCTGAGAGGCCTACCAAGCGTCCAGACCTCGACAACCAGATCAAAGCCATCCTGGATGGCATGAATGAGGTGGTTTTTAAAGACGACTGCCAGATCGTTTCGATCCATGCCAAAAAGGTCTACGGGACCATCGGTCTGGTTGAGGTGATGGTTACAGAAGAGATTCTTTGATTCTATGGCTATAATGAGGCATGAAGAAAAAAGGCGGTGTACGGGTTGGTGCTGGTCGCAAGAAGATTGGTCCTGAAGAGCGGATTCTCAGGGCTAGAGTTGCGCCGCACCATGAAAACGCTTTGCTTCTTGCTGGTAATGGGAACATTTCAGAGGGTATTCGTCGTCTTGCCGAGAGGCACTGGCGTCTGATTCACGGAGAGTTAAAAGCAGATGGAACACCCCAGCAGAGCTATCCAGTACATCATCGACACCGCTCCTTTGTACGCCCAGGCGAAAGCTCACAGGGTGTATCTGGAGGAAGCCCGGAAGAGCAAAAAAGCCCAGCTGATGAAGGAATGTCAGGAGACAGTCCTCGGGAAGCAGGAGATCTACGCTTACAGCCACCCGGACTACACGACCTTGTTAAAAGGATTGGAAGTGGCGGTTGAAGAAGAAGAGAAGTTCCGCTGGATGCTGATCGCTGCTCAGGCCAGGATCGAGGTCTGGAAAGCAGAGCAATACACAAATCGTGCTGAGCTGAGGGCCGGAGCATGAGTTACGGTTGCTACAACAGAGAGCCGTATCGGTCTGTTTTCAAAGCCAAGGACGGTAAAAAAGAGGTTTGGGTTGAGTTCAGAATGACCCATGAGTGTCAGTACAAACACACAGAGCTGGGGAAAAATGACCAGAAATGTGTGGGATGCAAATGGAAAGCAGATGAACAACAAGCTCAGCGATAAAGAACGCGAGCATTTGGCTAACGTCAAATCACTTCCTTGCTCTGTTTGCAACGCTCCACCTCCCAGCGATGCTCACCACATTAAACAGCACAGGCAATACACCTGTGTTGCTTTGTGCAAGGATTGCCATCAAGGACCGATATTAGGTTGGCATGGACAGAAAAGAGCCTGGGCGATAAATAAGATGGATGAGCTGGACGCATTAAACATTACTGTCCAGAGGCTACTGGAAAATAGACATAATCCATTTTGAAAAGTTTTGAGATTTTGAAAATCAAAAACCGGGTAAATTTGGTTTCCAAAAATCAAAGTCTCAAATTTTCTGAAATCCTTACAAACCTGACAGACCTGTTGCGCAGAAACAACACTGTGGCGTAAAAACAACACACCGCTGTTGCGCCGATGCAACACCGCCAGCTGCACCAGTGCGCGAGACACCGATGCAGAAATGCCGCTAGAACGCGCCAGGATCGTCGCCAGCGCGTTTTTTCACGCTAGGGCATACCATGGGTGCGTCGGCACTAAAAAATCGTTTGTATGGCTTGCGTTATCTGGTCCTTTTCTGACGCGCAGGGTTGATCCGGCGGTATCCGCCAGGGCATAAAAAAACCCGGACTGGCCGGGTGCTGGTTAGGCTTTTTTCATCATGATGATTTTTGACATTTTTTGACCATGGGCCGGGTATGCAATGACCGGGACCGTTTTGTCCCAGCATGCCCGGCATTTATTGCATTTCCCGCCGTGCTCATAAGCCCTGCAAAGAGTCGCCGGGGTTTTGAATGATGCATCCGGCACGATAACGGACCCATGAAGTCCTGGGATGTATTCACCAGTGACGCTATCGGATGAAAAGCGCACCGATACATTGTCCAGAGCTTGCATGCGCTGCAGTACTTGCTGGAATTTAGGGAATTTATGCATGCGAGTGGGCAGCCAGTGCTTGCACCAGGGTGTACGGATCATGACTTCTAGGATTTTCTCCGCCAGCGCCAGGGTGTACATATCGCCGGAATCAAACCAGCGAAAATAACGGTCCGAATCAAGCTCGCGGACCATATCGTCGACCCATTCCATGCGGGTCCAGTCCGTTTTGTTATGTTCGCGGGGGGCTTTTACGTTCGGGTAACGGTAATTCCCGGTTGTTGCATAACACCCTTTGCAGGCGTCGACTAGTTCGCCAGGGGCGGCTATTGATCCGGGGCAGGTGTCCAGGGCTTGCAGTGACCAGGACCGGATCCCGTCGAGCTTCGACGTAACGCTAATTTTCACCATCATTAACACCTATTAAAAACGGACAAAATTGTCCGGCACTGGCCACGATTAAATGGCCAGGACCTGAAAATTTAGCCGATATGTATTACTTGAAAGTGTTCGCGCATGAATTGCACGGAATCCAGTACTTTGCACTGTGCTATCTGGCGAGCGGTGGCCCTATAAGTCGACCCCATGGTCCCGGCTAGTTTTACGTACCATCCGCGCCGGGGACCTGCAGGTCCGATCAATTCATACGGTCGACCATTCCCGAATTGCACGATGTCGCCGGGTTTTATCGCCGGGGCCGGTTTTTTCTTTGCGTTTTCCCTGCAGCGCTGGCGCCAGGCAAGCGCCCATTGTGCCGACTGGCGAGCATCATCCGCAGGGATCGGGGCTAACCTGTCCAGGGCGTCAATTATCCGGACCGGGGCGCGGGATGCGCTGGGTCCGCATGATTCCGACATTTCCTTATAGGAAAATTCCCCGGTTTTCCTGGACCGTTTGTACAAAACTACCATCCCGTAATGGATAGGATCCTGACCGGGGGGGGTAAACCTGCATATTCCGTACCATTCCCCTAGTTTTGTCGCACTATCGACAATCTCCCATCGTGCGCCGTTTTCGTTTGTCCCATTCAATTCCCGGCGGATGATCCAGTCCGGGGTCATGCCTGCGAAGTCCTGAAATGAAGTCCATCCCATGATGTACACCTATCAAAAAGAAAAAAGGAAAAGAATCACGCAAGCGACACCCGCCAGCATGATCGCCAGGTAAAGGGAAATTTCGAGCCCTGACGGATCCTGCATGCGTTCAAGGTCCGCAATGGTTTGATTGTGCTGGTGCATGTTAGTCTCCCATGCGGTGCGCATCACGTTCTGGGATGAAAGCGCTGCAGGCGCGGTCCGATGCATCGGCATGGATAGCAGGCTCGATAGCGCATTCAATGTCCAAAATGTCAGCATCGGTCAGCAGGCCCGATACTTCGGCGCCATCCAAGTAAACGCCAGTGACTTCGGTTTTGTAAATTCCATCATCATCGGACCAGGCCTGCGCTTCTACGTGAAGCCATGCGCTGCGGATCCGATGCTCGAATTCGACCTTGATATCAGCAGGGATTGAGATTTTCATGATTAACACCTATCAAGAATCGCTACATGCCGTGTAGCTCGGTCCTGACATCATAAGGGATAACGCGCCAGCAAAGATAGTGAAAACCCTAGGATGTTGCGCAAATACAACAGTCAGGATGGGTTGATTCTATGGCTACATCAGCAAAGAAAAGAAAAGAGAAAAACTGTGGGTCGGATGATGCTCTCATAGGGGAATGCATAAGGCACGTATAAGGGGACTGTAAGAGGGAAACACAGAGGGGAATGCTAGGTTAGGGGCAGCAAGTAAACGCCAGCAAAACATAACCAGATAGAGGGTCGCAAACACCGTGCCACACACCGACCATGCGTATGCAAGACAAAACCTATCGATACTGCCAAACCGATAGCCTGCGCCAATGATTGGCTTTCCCTATGGGCTTGCCTGATCCGATAGCCTGGGCCAACTGTTGTATCCGCGCCACTGTGGTGTGAAACCAACGTTGGCTCCACGCAACAGTTGTTTTGGCGCAACACCCCCCCCTTGATCGAGGACGGGGGGCGGCGGTAGGGGGCTCTCCCACAGACATGAATCCCACAGATCTCGACTTAATAGATACCCCCCTATACCCCTCCCTCACAAAAAGCCCTTCCTCAAAAAAATTTTTGGTATATTCCAACTAACATTGATTTTGTGTCCATAGGAGAGAACATGGCTGGAACTCCGATCAGGCGAGCGTTGTTTGCGAAGATTGAGAAGATGGGTGGCATTGAGTTTGTGTGTGCCCATATTGCTGAGGGGATGACGATTGGGCGTTTGGCGGAGTTTCTGGAGTGTTCTCGTCCTCTATTGAGTTTCTGGATCAACCAGACTGAGGAGCGGAAAGAAGCGGTTCTGAGAGCCAGGAAGTTGAAGGCTGAGAAGCTGGCTGAAGATGCTTTGGAGATTGCGGACACGGTAGATGAGACGAGCGTAGCTGGGGTGAATAAGGCGAGACTCCAGGTGGAGACCAGGAAGTGGATGGCGTCTAAGCTCGACCCTGAAGGGTATGGGGAGACGAAAGGTCCGCAGGTGAATATCTCTATTGGTGACCTTCATCTTCAGGCTTTGAAGCAGACCAACAAAGGCGTTGTGATTACAAATGGCGAATAACCCATTTGTTGACTTCATCCAGAGGTACAAAAACGACCCTGTTGCGTTCGTCAAAGAGGTTCTGGGGGTAGAGCCGGATGAGTGGCAGGAAGAGTTTCTACAAGCCGTAGCTGCTGGGAACCGGAAAATCTCTATCCGTTCTGGCCACGGTGTCGGTAAATCGACAGCAGGCTCTTGGTCCATGCTGTGGTATCTCTTGACCAGGTATCCGGTTAAAGTAGTGGTGACGGCTCCCACTAGTTCGCAGCTGTATGACGCCCTTTTTGCCGAACTGAAGAGGTGGGTCAAAGAGCTCCCCGAGGCAGTTCAGCAGCTCCTTGATGTGAAGCAAGAGAGGATTGAGCTAAAGGCAAGTCCGACAGAAGCCTTTATTTCCGCTAGAACGTCCCGTGCTGAACAACCAGAAGCTCTCCAAGGGGTTCACTCGGACAACGTCATGCTGGTGGCTGACGAAGCCTCTGGCGTTCCGGAGCAGGTCTTTGAAGCTGCCGCTGGTTCTATGTCCGGCCACAACGCCGTGACCATTCTGTTCGGCAACCCGGTTCGGTCCAGTGGCTTCTTTTTTGACACCCACAATCGTCTGAGAAGCGAGTGGTGGACTAAACGGGTCTCCTGCGTTGACTCAAAACGGGTCTCCGAGGACTACGTCAACGAAATGAAGTCCCGGTACGGAGAGGAATCCAACGCCTTCCGGATCCGTGTTCTGGGTGAGTTCCCCAGAAGCGATGACGACACAGTAATCCCCATGGAACTATTGGAAAGCGCCAAGAACCGCGATGTCGTGGCCTACGAAGACGCCCCCATCGTCTGGGGACTGGACGTGGCCAGATTTGGTTCCGACTCGTCAGTTCTGTGTAAGCGTAAGTCCAATGTCGTCCTTGGAAAACAAAGATGGCGGAATCTGGACCTGATGCAGCTCACAGGAGCTGTGGTTGCTGAATACAACACTGTGGACTTCAAAGACCGTCCTGTGGAAATCTTGGTGGACTCTATCGGTTTGGGAGCTGGGGTTGTGGACCGACTGCAAGAATTGGGCCTACCAGCTAGGGGGATCAACGTCTCTGAGAGTCCTGCAATGGGTCAGACGTACCTGAATCTCAGGGCTGAGCTGTGGCACAAAGCCAAGGCTTGGTTGGAGAAGAGGGACTGTAAGCTGCCCCAAGACGAGGATTTGATTGCCGAGCTGGCGACAGTGCGGTACACGTTTACCTCGAACGGAAAGATCAAGATCGAGTCCAAGGACGATATTAGAAGGCGAGGATTGAAGTCGCCTGACGTTGCGGATGCCTTTATACTTACCTTCGCATCAGATGCCGCCACGATTTCCTGGGGCCGTAAGGCTGACTGGGGAAAGCCAATCCGAAGGTTGATTCGCGGGATTGTTTGAGCAACAATGGGTTGCCGTGGGCTTTGAGCAGTCTGGTGGCTGCTCTTTTTTTAGATTGGAATCATCATGCGTATGGACAAAGCTGCTGAAAAAATTGGCAAAGTCATGGGCGAGTACAAGCGTGGCAAGCTGAAATCTTCTTCTGGTGACAAAGTCAAGAGCCGTGACCAGGCCATTGCCATCGCCATGAGCGAAGCTGGTCGTTCTATGCCCAAGCGTGGTACTGCTACCAATCGGAGCAAAAAATGAAGCCCGGACTCTACGCCAACATTCAAGCCAAGCGTGAGCGCATCAAGGCTGGCTCTGGCGAAAAGATGAGAAAGCCCGGGACCAAAGGAGCGCCTACTGCCGCAGCCTTTAAAGCCGCAGCAAAGACGGCGAAGAAAAAATGATCAAGCGCGGCAAAGAATCATTTTCTGGCTACAACAAGCCAAAGAAAACTCCTTCTCACCCGACAAAGAGCCATGCCGTGCTGGCAAAGTCAGGTGAAGACGTCAAACTGATTCGTTTTGGCCAACAGGGAGTCAAAGGCTCTCCTGAAGGCACAAAACGCAACGAAGCATTCAAAGCCCGCCACGCCAAGAACATCGCCAAAGGAAAGATGTCTGCTGCGTACTGGGCAGACAAAGTGAAGTGGTAATCATGGAATCCTTGTCAAATTATCTCCAAAGCCAGTACGACAGGTCTGCCATTCCTGGCGCCATCAATAATGTCCGTGGGCTTTTTGGTCAGCTACAACAACCAATGATGGGTCCTGTTCCAGAAGATCAGATGGCTCCTTTGAATCTGGACAAACCTCTCAACCCAAAAGATGTCAATTACCCAATGCCTCAAGGTGGCGGTGGGGGCTACGGTATGTCTGCCGCAAGCGCTCCTGCTCTCAGTCCTGCTGGTGGTAATGCTGCTAGTGGTCCTGTTACACAGTATGCTGGTGGTATTCCTTCACTTTTGCGCTCCTATGGCGAACCGTCTATTGGCCTTCTTCGATACATTGAAGGCTAAACAAAGGAAAGAAAATGCTCGATAAAGATATGAACCCGATGCTGATGGCTGAAGAACTTCAGCGTGAACTTGTAGACCAAGACGACGAGGTCATGTCCGAAGAAGAACTTCAGGGCATTGTCAGCTCGGAAATTGTTGACGCCATATCTTTTATCGACGAAGACATCGCCCCCAAACGTGCTCAAGCCACTGAGTATTATTTTGGCGACCCGTTTGGCGACGAAGAAGAGGGCCGTTCTCAGGTCGTCTCGATGGATGTGCGCGACACCATTCAAGGGATGCTGCCCAGCCTGATGCGTATTTTCTTTGGTCCTGACCGTGTGGTGGAGTTTGCTCCCAACGGTCCTGAAGACATCGCCAATGCAGAGCAAGCTACTGACTACGTGGACTTTATTGTCAAGCGAGACAACCCCGGCTTCCAGGTTCTGCACTCAACTTTCAAAGACGCACTGGTCCGCAAGACTGGCGTGATCAAGTACTGGTGGGATGAGTCTGTTCAGGTCAAAGCAGAGAGTTTCTCGATGCTGGATGAGCAGTCCATGATGCTGCTGACCAACGACCCCGATGTGGAGATCGCTGCCGTCCGCGAGTATCCGATGCCTGGTTTTGAGCAGCAGAACCCGGCTGAAGCAATCATGATGCCTGCCCCGATGATGTATGACGTTGACATCAAGCGTCGAATCAAGAGTGGCAAGGTCCGTATTGAATCTCTGCCTCCTGAAGAGTTCCTGATTGACCGCAGGGCCAAGGACATTGATGACGCAACTCTGGTCGCTCACCGCTCCATGAAGACTGTATCTGAGCTGGTGGCGATGGGTTACGACTACGACATGGTAGTTGAGAACTCTGGCGACAATTACGAGTTCGACACCAACGACGAATACCAAGCCCGTAACCCGTGGGCTGTTGTTCGTGGTAGCACCAATCCTGATCCTACAGTCCGTCATGTCCTGTACATCGAGGCCTACCAGAAGGTGGACTTTGATGGAGATGGCATTGCTGAGCTGCGCAAGATCTGCACGATCGGCAACAGCCACAAGGTTGTTTACAACGAGATCACTGACGAGCGTCCGTTCGCTTCGTTCTGTCCGGACCCAGAGCCGCATACCTTCTTTGGTATGTGCCCTGCCGATGTCACCATGGACATTCAGCGCATCAAGTCCAACGTACAACGCGGTATGCTCGATAGCTTGGCCCAATCTATCTATCCCCGTACTGCGGTGGTTGAAGGTCAGGCAAACATTGAGGATGTGCTGAACACCGAAGTGGGTGCTGTGATCCGTATGCGCGCTCCGGGCATGGTCCAGCCGTTCTCCACTCCGTTTGTTGGTCAGGCCGCATTCCCGATGCTGGAGTATCTGGATGACGTTAAACAGAACCGCACTGGCATCTCCAAAGCCGCTGCTGGTCTGGATGCTGATGCCCTTCAGAGCACGACCAAAGCTGCTGTGTCGGCCACGGTCAATGCTGCTCACCAGCACATCGAAATGATTGCTCGGATTTTTGCTGAGACTGGTCTGCGCCGTCTGTTCCGTGGAATCCTGAAGCTGGTGGTTGAGAACCAAGACCGTGAGCGCATGATCCGTCTGCGGAACACTTTCGTCCCGATGGACCCCCGTTCTTGGGATGTCAACATGGACGTCATCGTGAATGTGGGTGTGGGTGATGGCACTCTGGAAGAGCGAATGATGATGCTCAACCAGGTTGCCAGCCGTCAGGAAGCAATCATTCAGGGTTACGGCCCGAATAATCCTGTGGTTACCCTGCCCCAGTACACCAATACCCTGACCAAGATGCTCCAGTTGGCTGGCTTCAAGGATGCCCAGAACTACTTCAACCAGCTTCCGTCTGACTTCAAGCTGCCGCAGGAAGAGCCCAAGCAGACCCCTGAAGAGATGCTGACTCAGGTCCAAGCTCAGGCTATTCAGGCTGACATCCAGAAGAAAGCCGCTGAGCTGGAGCTTGAGCGCGAGAAAATGCTCCGTGCTGACGACCGTGAGCGTGATCGTATTGAGCAGGATGGTATTCTGCGCAGATATGAACTAGAATTGAAATACGGCGTACAAATTCAAAACGCCGAGATCCAAGCGGCCATGAATTTGGACCGTGAGGCCATTCGACAGGAAGCTGCACTGAACCAGGTGGTTGTTAATGCCGCCACTCAACAGCCTCCACAACCGATGATGTGAGATGGACGACGAACAACTTAATTTTGAGCGCGGACAACGAGCAAAGCGTCTTTTAGAAGATGACCTACTCGTAGAGATGCTGAAGAAGATTGAGGATGATTGTTACCGGGAGATCCGGGCAACCAAGCTGATGGACAAGGAGGTGCGTGAGCAAGCGTACCTTCTGTTGACCACGGTAGACATTCTCAGGGCAAAGTTACGTGGTGTTTATGACACCGGGGTCATGGCGGAAGTTCAGATGAAACGCCGTGGCCGTCCGCCAAAAGTTGTTTAATCTCAAGGAATAGATATGTCCGATCAAGCAGCACCAGTCGGTTTGAATGTGCATGAAGCAGCAGATACCTTTGCTTCGATGATAGACCAGGACGAAGGTCCGGTTGACACTGAAGAGCAAGCACCCTCGGAGGAAGTGGCCGAGGAAACCGAAGAAACAGAATCCGCCGAATTGCAGGACGAGGCGGAGGAAGGATCTGAGGATGAAGTAGTAGGCGAAGAAGAGGAAGCCGAAGAGCAGGAGTCTCAACCTGAGAAGTTCGTCGTCAAAGTTAATGGCGAAGAGCTTGAGGTCACGAAAGACGAGCTGCTCCGTGGTTACCAACGCGAGGCTGACTACACTCGGAAAACGCAGAAACTAGCAGAAGAGCGCCGTCAGGTGGAGTCTGAGTTTCAGCAAGTACGAGCAGAGCGTGAGCAGTACGCAACTGTATTGGTTCAGTTGCAGCAGAAGTTGCAAGAGATGGCTCCTGCCGAGCCTGATTGGGAGCGACTAGAAGCTGAAGACCCTATTGAGTACGCCCGTCAATGGACGCACCACCAACGTAGGCAACAGCAGATGGCCGCTGTTCAAGCAGAGCAGGCACGACTCGATCAATTGAAACAAGAAGAATCCAGAAAGCAGGTACTGGAGCTTTTGAAGAAAGAGGCCGAAGCGGTAAGGGAGAAGATCCCTGAGTGGAAGTCTCCGGAAAAGGCAAAAGCAGACGGTAAGGCTCTCTTGGAGTACGGGCAGTCTCTGGGCTTTTCTGAGTCTGAGCTGGGCGAGATTACTGATTCTCGGGCACTGTTGGCTTTGTACAAGGCTTGGCAGTTCGACCAGATGATGAGTAAGAAACCTCAGCTTCAGCAGAAGATTAAAAAGGCTCCGAAGATGGCAGCTCCAGGTTCTTCAAATGCTGTAAGCCAAAAGAGTAGCGAAGTGAATCGCGCAAAAAATCGTCTTGCACAAACTGGTCGCGTCAAAGACGCTGCCGCACTTTTCGACAAATTCATCTAAGGAACCAAAATGGCTGCCGTAACCAACACCTATACCCGATATGACGCCAAAGGCATCCGGGAAGACCTCTCCAACGTGATCTATCAGATCTCGCCGGAAGAAACCCCGTTCATGTCCAACATTGGCCGTGAGAACGTCAAGAACACTTTCTTCGAGTGGCAAACTGACGACCTGGCTGCTGCCGTGACCACCAACGCTTACGTTGAAGGTGACGACATCACCAGCTTCTCCTCCACTGGCGCCACCACTCGCGTTGGCAACTACACCCAGATCAGCCGTAAAGATGTCATCATCTCCGGCACTCTGGAGAGCGTTGACAAGGCTGGTCGTCGTAGCGAACTGAGCTACCAGATGGCCAAGAAGTCGGCTGAGATCAAGCGCGACATGGAAACCACCATGCTGGCTAACCAAGCCGCTGCTGCTGGTGACGCTTCTACCGCCCGTAAAACTGGTGCTCTGCTGGCCTTCCTGAAGACCAACACCAACGAAGGCACTGGCGGTGGCGATCCGTCCTACACGACCGCTCCTACCGATGACCGTACCGATGCAACCGCTGGCGACCTGCGTTCGTTCAGCGAGACCCTGCTGAAGGACGTCATCCAGAAGGTGTGGACGCAAGGCGGTAAGCCCACCATGGTGATGGCTGGTCCTGTCAACAAGCAGAACCTGTCCAAGATGGCCGGTATTGCTGCTCAGCGTTACAACGCTACCGCAGCTCGTCCTTCCACCATCGTGGCAGCTGCTGACATCTATGTGAGCGACTTCGGCAATGTGAGCATCGTCCCTAACCGCTTCCAGCGTGAGCGTGACGTGTTCGTGCTGGATCCCGAGTACGCATCGGTTGCCTATCTGCGTCCGTTCCAGACCGTGGAACTGGCCAAGACTGGTGACGCCGAGAAGCGTATGCTGGTGGTCGAGTGGGGCCTGAAGATCCACAACGAGAAGGCACACGGCGCTGTTTACGACCTGAACAGCATCATCCAGTCTTAATTGAAAGACAGGGGGGAGGCGAAAGTCTCCCCCTTTATGCATGGACAAACGACTTTTTGATTTTGATCCGGTCTCTGGATCTAAAAAGATTTGGCACTATGACAGTGACAAAGATGAGGCAATCATCGAAACTGTTGTTGATGCAACCAAACTTGTTGAAACCAACAAGGCCATGTACAACTCTCATGACGAGCGAGCCAACTGGAAGGGCGATATGCACTTGGTTGCTTCGATTCCAATGGAGTTGTATATGAAGTGGAAGGCTGAAGGGAAACTTGAAGATCAAGCGTTCATGAAGCGCTGGCTCAACGATCCTGACAACCGTCTTTTTAGAACCCGTCCTGGAGAAGTTTAATGTCGAATATCATTGGCATCCTTGTGCCAACACGAGATTTCGTTAATTCTGGTTTTGCTTTTGATCTTGCCCGTCTTGTCGGGTATACCGTAGGAACCACAAACAACAAAGTGGTGATCTACACGAGTTCCGGGACGCTTCTGTCCTCTCAGCGCCAAGATCTGGCGACTGACGCCATTGATGCAGGCTGTACCCACACATTGTGGCTTGACAGCGATATGAGATTCCCCAAGGAAACACTGGTACGGCTTCTGGAGCGTGATGAGGCGATTGTCTGCGCCAACTACGCCAAGCGCCGTTTCCCAACCGAGCCGATTGCCATGCGAGCACGTGATGGCGTGAATGATGAAAAGTCAGCACTAAGGGTTTATACTGACGAAGGCTCTACTGGTCTGGAAGAGGTTGACTACTGCGGAATGGGCGTTATGCTTGTCAAGGCAGAGGTTTACAAAAAGATGGAATATCCTTGGTTTGCAATTCCTTGGGTTCCTGCTGCAAAGGGCTATATCGGTGAGGACGTCTGGTTCTGCCGCCGAGCCAAAGAAAATGGATTCACGACCTATGTTGACCATGATGTAAGCCATCATGTCCACCATATCGGGACGTTTGAATACAAGCACGAACACACTCTGATTTGCAAGGATGCTGCAAATGGATCTTAGTACATACAGCGGTCTAAAAACCGCAGTTGCTGATTACCTGAACCGGGATGACCTGACCAGTGTTGTCCCTGGTTTCATTGCTCTTGCAGAGGCAAAGTTCAATCGTAAGTTGCGAGCAAGGCAGATGGTCAAACGAGCCAATGCAACGATTGACACTCAGTATTTTGCTTACCCTGCTGATTGGCTTGAGGCTAAGGAGTTTATTCTCCTGACAAACCCGATTACATATTTGGAGTTTGTGACAGAAGCGCAGGCCAATGAGATCAAATCCACGACGATTGTTTCTTCGCAAAAGCCGAGGTACTATACGATTGTTGGTAGCCAGATTGAAGTGATTGGAGCGCCCGATTCTTCTTATTCTGGACAATTGACTTACTATGCTAAGATTCCTTCGCTTAGTAACACAAACACAAGCAACTGGCTCTTGGCATACGCCCCAGACTTGTACCTCTACGGTGCGCTTTTAGAGTCTGCGCCGTACTTGAAAGACGATGAACGTCTTGCCGTATGGGGTCAGCTTTACAACGATTCCAAGGCAGACATTGAGCTGGCAGACGAAAGGGCATCTGTCTCCTCAACTCCTGTTGTTCGTGCCCGGTCCTTGGGGTAATAAATGTCTTCCTTCTCAGATTACACCGAAAACCTGGTTCTCAACTGGCTTTTCACAACCAACTCTGCCACTCGCCCGACCGCTTGGTATGTTGGCTTGTTCACTGCCGCCCCCTCTGATTCTGGTGGTGGCACTGAAGTTTCTGGCAACGGTTATGCCCGTAAAGCTACAGGCACAATGAGTGTGTCTGGTACGTCTCCTACGAACTGCACTAACGGCTCTGCAATTGAGTTTGACGCAGCTTCTGGTGGCAACTGGGGCACGATTACGCACGTTGCAATCTTTGATGCAAGCACATCTGGGAATATGCTTGGCTGGGCTGCACTGACTACATCCCGCACGATCAACAATGGCGACATCCTGCGTATTCCTGCTGGCGATCTTGACATAACTTTGACCTAATAGGAGGCTCTTATGCCCTTGGTTCTGAAAGATAGGGTCAGAGAGACTTCGACGACGACTGGTACTGGTACGCTCACCTTGGCTGGTGCTGTGACTGGTTTCCAGTCTTTCAGTGTTATTGGTAACGGCAACACTACCTATTACGCCATTATTGACCCGGTTACTAGCAACTGGGAAGTTGGCATTGGAACGTATACGGCAAGTGGTACTACTCTTAGCCGAGACACTATTCTTGAATCAAGCAATAGTGGAAGTGCGGTTAACTTTGGTTCTGGATCAAAAACCGTCTTCTGTACTTATCCTGCTGAAAAATCCACAAATCTTGATGACCTAATCAGCGGTCGAACAGAGCTGACTTCTGGTCAAGTTTCTTCTAGCGATCAGCTTCTTGTTCTTGATATAACAGATGGAACCCTGAAGAAGGCAACGATTGCTAATGCTGCTCTTGTTGGACCTACTGGTCCTACTGGTCCCACAGGACCAACTGGAGCGACAGGGTCTCCGGGTCCGACCGGTCCAACAGGCCCAACAGGATCGCCAGGCCCAACTGGCCCGACTGGAACTGCAGCTACCATTGCAGTTGGCACTACAACCACTGGCGCTGCTGGCACTTCAGCATCCGTAACAAATAGCGGAACATCATCTGCTGCCACGTTCAATTTCACAATTCCTCGTGGTGATACTGGTGCAACTGGCCCGACTGGTCCTACTGGTCCGACTGGCGCTCCCGGCCCGACTGGTCCAACTGGCGCTACCGGCCCGACTGGCGCTCCCGGCCCGACTGGTCCAACTGGACCGACCGGCCCAAGTACGGTTATCAATGCAACAAACACGACCACAGCCGCAACATATTATTTGTTGTTTACTGGCTCCGCCGGAACAAACGATACGCCTCGCGTTCGAACCACCGCAACTGCACTGTCATATAACGCAAGCACGGGCGACTTCGCTACTGGTGGTAACGTCACGGCATACTCTGACGAGCGTCTTAAAACAGATTGGGTTGAACTGCCGGATGACTTTATCGAGCGCCTTGCCTTGGTTAAATCCGGTTTGTTTACACGGCAAGATACCGGAGCAAGGCAGGTTGGCGTAGGTGCTCAGTCTTTGCAAAATGTACTTGGTGAAGCTGTTTCTGCGGACGACGAGGGATGGTTACGTGTGGCTTATGGCAATGCCGCGCTGGCAGCATGTATTAAACTTGCGCAGCGAGTGCTTGAACTAGAAGAAAAACTGAAAGCCAAAGAATGAGTCATCTTCCCCTTTGGTACATGGGTCAGCTTGGTGATGAGATGTGTGATCGCATAATCACTGAGCTTTCCATTGAGGAAGCCAAAGAGGCGACACTTGGCTCTGACGGATCAGAACTGAATCTTCAGACAAGAAAAACTGCTGTTCGTTTTGCTCCACAGAACTACTGGCTTGAGGGCATCTTTGAGCGGTTCATTGCTGAAGCAAACAAGCAGTGCGGATGGGAGTATCACATCACTGGAGCTGAGCGTGTCCAGTTTGCTGAGTATGGTGAAAGCAATCACTACACATGGCACACGGATACATTCACACTTTCTGGAAGTCCTGTTGACCGCAAGATTTCAGTTGTCTGCTTACTGAACGATGAATTTGAAGGCGGAGAGTTTGAGATGCGTCTCTACTCTGATTACACAGCTCCTTTAAAGAAAGGAAGCATGATTGCCTTTCCGTCAATTCTTGAGCACAGAGTCAAACCAGTGACTGGTGGTATTCGTCGTTCTGCAACAATGTGGTTTAACGGCCCACGTTTCCGTTAAGGTAGACGATGTTTGGATTTACATCATTCTCGCAAGTAGCATTCTCTGATACTGGTCCATCTATATATGACGGATCAGTCAGTGTTGCTTGTGAAAGTGCTGTATCAACGAATGCCATTGGTCTTCTGAAAGCATCATCAACTGTAAGTTCTGAATCGAGTGTGCAGTGCTCGTCTCTTAGATACGCAGTTGGAGTTGCGTCGATTGAAAGCAATTCCCAGATCTCAAATCAAGCATTAAGGATTTGTCAGGCTTATGGTTTGATTGCATCTGAAAGTCAAGTTATTGCTTTGCCACATAGGATTGCAGTTGGATCTGCATCTATTGCATCAGACAGTGATATTGATTGTTATTCCATAAGATATGGAGTTGGTGGGGCAACAATCGTTGGAGAGTCTGGTGCAGATGCTAGTGCAATTAGGTATGCAGTTGGCCAGGCAGGAATCACAGGATCTTCTGAAGTTGCTATAAATGTAACTTCTATCTACCTGACTGGATTTTTACTAGCTGGCGAATCTCGATTTGATGCAAAGATTGCCTACACAACAAAAGGCGCTAGCGCAATAGCGGGTGCATCTAGTATCATCACATCAGCCCGTAAAAAATGGGAAGATTATGATGATGTTGGCGAAACCTGGACAACAGTTCAAGACGCATCAGAAATCTGGACGCAAGTTTCGGACACTGGTGAAACATGGACAAACGTAGGGTAAATCATGGCTGATACGAATACAACGAACCTGAGTCTGGTCAAGCCAGAAGTTGGAGCTTCATCTGATAGTTGGGGTGGCAAGCTCAACAACAACCTGGACACTCTGGACGGCATCTTTAAGGGTGACGGTACTGGAACCAGTGTTGGTTTGAATGTTGGCTCTGGCAAGACTTTGGCTGTTGCTGGAACATTTGCCCTAACTGGAGATCAGGTTCAAGTTTCTGAAGGTGGTACAGGAGCAACCACTGCTTCTGGTGCGCGTACAAATCTTGGACTTGTTATTGGGACAGATGTTCAGGCATATGACGTTGACCTTGCAGATCTGGCAACAAACGGAGCGGGAACTGGCAATAACCAATACGTTAAACGTGATTCATCCGCTCGTATTCCGATTGGTGCCAACTGGTCGGTGTTTGAATCTGGAGGCGTCTTGTATTTCCGTTCTGGGAGTACGAACTACGCCAAGCTGGATGCCAGCGGCAACCTAACGGTGGCTGGCAACGTCACTGCATACGGGACTGTGTAAATGGGAACCGTAACCCAATACAACCTTTCAAACGTCCAGTCTGCGCTGGGTGGCAGCAACCCCATCTCGATGAGCGAGTATTACCGAGGCGGTGCTTACGTTCCTACCAGTAGAACGGTTAATGTGCGTGAGCCTTCAAGCGGAGAGTATTACAACTATCCGAACACTCCTTATACGTGGTGGGAAGCTCAAACCTCCGTTGCTAAATACAGCATGGCTCGGTGGTTTGGCTCGATATTTACTGTTAGTGGAAATTCTTCGCTCACTTCCATCACCAGCGGGTCAAGCACATATTACAGAGGTTCATACAGAACAAACGTATCTGACCCGTACGGCAACAGCTACAACATCTACGCAATTTATCGAACAACCACATCTACAACATCAATCAACACAGGTGTGCCTTCTTCTGGCGCGATCTCAATCAGCCAACTTTACGGAGCAGAAAATCCATGAACATCACATACAAACTTTACGAGGTTGGCGTATTGCCAAATATCGGCGCGCATCAAAACGTGGTTGCTCGTGTCCGCTGGGGTATTGAGTATGAGGACGGCGGTGCTGTCAGCTCGGCCGCTGGTGAGTCATTGCTGCAAATCGCTGATCTCAGCAATTTCACGCCGATCGAACAGCTTACCCGCGAGCAGGTGCTTGACTGGGCATTTGCATCGCATGGTGGAGATTCGTTCCTGCAAGAGCTGCTGACTTACCACACGCAGCAAGTGAATTACCAGAAGGCGCAGATGGGCATCGTCAATTACACGAACCACTTTCAATTTGATCCGTCACCAGGATCGCAGGTTGTTGGGCAAACCATTCCGCAGACTGTTGTATGAGTTCACCGGCCATAAGCATGGGGTGCGTTGCAAACCTGTTCTCGCGCATGATGCACTTCAAGCGAGCAGGAGATGTCGAGGTTGGCCACACCCACCAGTTTGATCACCTGACGCTGCTCGCCAAGGGCAAGCTCAAGGTGACGGTGGACGGGGTCGCCTCCGAGTTCACTGCTCCGCACATGATCTACATCCACAAGGACAAGGAACATGAGCTGGTGGCGCTTGTCGATGACACGGTGGCTTACTGCATCCATGCCCTGCGGGATAAAGAAAACAACGACATTCTCGACCCGAGCATGATCCCGGCAGGGGTCAGCCCACTTTCTCTTTCGGGTCCAATCTGTAATTTGTAGTTGAGGTTTTTATGGAGCCAGGAGAAATTGATCCTGTTAAGTACGGTGTTCTTTGGGAACGAGTACAACAGATGGATAAGAAGATCGACAAGATGGAATCTCAGGTAGAGCAACTGCTTGAGATGGCCAATAAGTCCAAAGGCGGTCTTTGGATGGGTATGACTATTGCCTCCATGTTTGGCGGTTTTGTTGGCTGGCTTTCTGGTCACATGAAGGGCTGAAGTGGCTGATAAATATCAACTTGACGTACCAGCAGTCCCGTCGATGCCATCGGCAGGGCCTGTGTACTCTGCAAATCTTCAGAATCAGACAACAAGTATTCTGAGGCAGTTCTTTGTCAAGTTGATGAACATCATGTCAACCCTTTTTGGCCCAAAGGGAATGGCATATTTGAATGCTCCTCATGGGGTATTCCAAGACAGCACAGATCAAGCTGATGGCTCTACGGCTGTTGCTTACTACATCCGACTGAACACCACTGATTACTCTAACGGTGTGTCTGTACAGTCACATACGGCTACGGTAACTGCTTCAATCTCCAGCACCACAATGACGGTTACAGCTGTCTCTAGTGGTTCTTTAAAGCCGTCCATGATCATTTCCGGAACTGGTGTTACGGCAGGGACATACATTGTTGCCCAGCTTACCGGGACAGCCGGTGGAACTGGCACATACACTGTAAGCTCTTCTCAGACAGTCAGCTCCACAACCATTTCAGGGTCGCTTGCATCCAAGATGGTTGTTGCTCAATCTGGCCTGTATAACATCCAGTTCAGCATTCAATTCAAGAACACAACCAATGATTCTCAAAACGTAGACATTTGGTTTGCAAAGAATGGTGTGAATGTTGATAGCTCAAACAGTAGGTTTGGTCTTCCTGCTCGTAAAAGTACTGGGGATCCAAGCCATTTGATTGCTGCAATGAACTTTGGACTGAAGTTGACGGAGAATGATTACGTAGAGCTTCTTTGGCGTGTATCTGACTCTGGTTTGTCAATTGAGCAGTACCCTGCTGTTTCTGCAAGTGGATCTACGCCAGCCATTCCGGCCACTCCGTCTGCGATTGTCACGGTTTGGTTTGTTTCCAATTTGACCGCATAATGCCTTCAAAGTAGAGAACGAATATGGCACTTCTTCCGCTCCAAATTCCTCCAGGCGTATACCGAAATGGCACCGAGTACCAATCAAAAGGTCGGTGGAGTGACTCGTCTTTGGTGCGCTGGTTTGAAAGAACTATTCGCCCTGTTGGTGGGTGGAGGAAGCGCATTGAGTCAGCAGTAACTGGCAAACCTCGCGGAGCAATTGCTTGGAGGGATAACGATGGCGACCGTTGGATTGGCATTGGTACCAATTCAAAGCTCTATGTCATGAACGAGTCAGGTACTTTGTACGACATCACCCCTACTGGTTTTGTAACTGGTCTTGCTGATGCAACAACTCTGCGTGGTTACGGCAACAATGTTTACGGCGCTTATGCTTATGGTGTCGCACGACCTGAGCTTGGTCCTGTAACCCCAGCCGCCACGTGGAGTCTTGATACTTGGGGTGGCTATCTTGTCGCCTGCTCATCTGCTGATGGGAAGCTATATGAGTGGACGTTGAGTACGGCTGCTGATGCTGTACAGATCGCGAACTCTCCAGAAGATTGCCAAGGTTTGTTGGTGACTGACGAGCGGATCTTATTTGCTCTTGGTGCTGATGGCAATGCTAGGAAGATTGCTTGGTCAGATCAAGAAGACAACACCAACTGGACGCCTTCTGCTACCACGCAAGCTGGTGATTTTGAACTGACGACCGTAGGAACAATTCAGTGTGCAAAGCGGATTCGTGGCAACATTTTGATTTTCACTGACGTTGATGTTCATCTTTCCACCTATATTGGACCTCCGTTCATCTATTCTTTTGAACGTGCTGGTACTGGCTGCGGCGTCATTTCTAAGAACGCTGTTGCTGTTAACGACAGTGCTTGCGTTTGGATGTCTAATTCAGGATTCTGGGTTTACGATGGTTTCGTAAAACCACTGGAGTGTGACGTTGGAGACTATGTGTTTTCCAACCTGAACACCCAGCAAAACTCCAAGATTTATTGCGTCCATAATTCTGCTTATGGCGAGGTTTGGTGGTTCTATCCAAGCTCTGTCAGCAACGAAAACGACTCTTACGTGGTTTTCAACTATCGCGAGGGTCACTGGGCTATTGGGAAGATCAACCGCACCTGTGGTTTTGATCGTGGCGTATTCGCAAATCCTATTTGGCTGAACTCGTCTGGCTACATCTACGAGCATGAGGTTGGTCTGGACTATGAATCCAGTGCTGTGTATGCTGAATCTGGACCAGTTGAAATTGGTGACGGAGAGCGTGTTTTCAGCATGACTGGACTGATTCCTGACGAAAAAACAGTTGGTGATGTCCAGGCTCGGTTTGCCACCAAGTTCTACCCGAATGCCACGGAGTACAACTACGGTCCGTACTCCATGAACAGTCCGACTTCTGTCAGGATTTCTGGTCGACAGTTGGCCGTCAGGATTGAAGCTGCCAGAAATGCAGATTGGCGTGTTGGAGTGGTTCGGCTTGAAGGAAAGGCTGGTGGTCTGCGGTGAGTTCCGTTGATTACGAGAAGTACAAAATCAATGGTGAATTGCCACAGTGGGCACAGTCTTTTCAAAAGTTCGAGAAGATTCTTGAACCAGCACTAAAATACGCAGATACGCATGGAATGCAAGATTTTGCTGACGGCGTTGAAAATGGTACGATGCAGTTATGGCACGGCGAAAAGTCGGCGATAGTCACAGAAATACATGACTATCCTCTGAAAAAGGTCATCCTTGTTTCGATAGCAGGCGGTGACATCAGAGAGCTAGAAGAGATAGCTCCCCATATTGTGAAGTTCGCACAACACATGGGATGCAACAGGATCGTTCTTGCAGGTCGCCGAGGATGGTCACGAACTTTCTTGAGAAACATGGCATTCAAACCAACACATTATTGGATGTCTAAGGAGCTTTAATATGGGACTCAGCAGAAGTAGAAGCACTCAGCAAAGCCAATCTGGGCTTGATCCTGAATTTAGGAATCGTTTCCTGACGAACGTTGATCGAGCCACTGGTGTTGCAGAACGACTTGGTACTCGTGAGTTTGCCGGTCAAACTGGTGCTATGACTGATGCTATGGGTACGGCTCGTCAGTTGACCGAATTGGCTCCTCAGCAAGTAACTGCTGGTTCATTCCTGAATAAGAACATTCAGGCTTACATGAACCCGTATACACAGTCTGTGATTGACACGACACTGGCTGACATTGAGCGCTCTCGTCAGATTGCTGGTCAGCAAGGCGCAGCCCAAGCAATTCGTGCTCGTGCTTTTGGCGGTAGCCGTCAAGGTGTCGCTGAGGCTGAAACCAACCGCGCAGCATTTGAGCAAGCCGCTCGTACTGCTGCTCAACTCCGCGCTCAGGGCTACGAGGCAGCAACTGGCCTGATGGGTCAGGAACTGTCTATGGAGCAACAAGCAGCACTTGCTAACCAACAAGCCGCTCTTCAGGCCGCTCAGCAACGTGCCGCAGCAGCAACTCAGCTCTACGGTATGGGTTCTGAGCAGCAACAACTTGAGCAGGCTCGTCTTGATGCCGCTCGTAACCTTGAGCTCGAGCGTCAGCAAATCATCAACCAGGCTCTGGGTCTCAATGTTGGTGGTGGCTCTGGTCAGACCTCTACGTCTACCGGATCCTCAAGCGCATTTGGTCTTAACTTGGGTCAGAAATAATAGGGGTGCATCATGCCGTTTAACTGGGGACTCCTGTCTGAGCAGTCGCTCTCTAACCAGCCCGAGGAGGTCCGTCAGGGTCTTCAGGAGCAGGCAACGAAGCAATTCCTTTTGAACACCATCTTTGGTGGCGGTGTTCTGAGTGGTATTCAAGCCGCTCAAGCCGTTCCTGAGCAATACCAGACACAGGTTGAACAGCGAGCACTTGATCGTGCTGTTGCTCAAGCTCGTCAACGTGCGATGACTGTTGAGTCTCCCGGCCCTGTTATGCCTGGTCAAGCTGCTCCTGTTGAGATTCGTCCAGAAGCATTCAACCCGGAGCAGTTTTTGACGCAACTTCCTGGTGTCATTGCACAAGCTGGTCCTCGCGCAAAGGTTGGCAACATCAAAGAGTTTGCAGACCTGTTTGGCAAGACAGCGAACCAAGTTAAAGATGGATTGATTGTCAGTCCTAGTGGAAACATTGTTGGCATTGCACCTCGCATTGACACCAAAGAAGGAACCATTACAACAGGTCAAATGGTTGGCAGTCAGCCTTCTCTACAAATGGCTCCTATTGCTGGCGCTCGCTCTGCCCGCGCTGCAACAACGCTTCCTCCTTTGGCGCAGGGTGAAGAATACATGTTTGATGCCAATGGCAATGTCGCTGGTGTACGCAATGCTGCTGGCGCTATACGCGCACTTGGTGAGCGTGAACAAATGCAGACTGCTGCTCGTGTTAGCCAAACACCTCGCACTGTTAAAAATGCTCTTGGCCAAGAAGTTGTTGTATTTGACCAGCCGCCTCTGTTTGCCAATCAACCACAGCAACCATCCGGTATTGCGGCGCCTACCGCTGTTCAAGCACCTGGTACTGCTGCTGGTGGTCAGCAAACATCATTTGATGTTATTCGCACTGAAGGATTCAAAAAAGTTTATGACAAAGCGCAAAAAGATGCTGACCTTGCAAGTGGTCGCCGAGCAACTCTAGATCAATTGCAGTTGGCAATAAACAATCCTTTGTTTCAGACAGGAAGATTTGTTGATCAAAAGACAGGAATTATTTCTGCACTGAACTGGTTTGGTGTTACTGGAAACAAGGCAAACAGTTACTTGTCAAGTGCTGAAGCAGCTCGTACTGGCTTTGCTAACCTTGCCAACGAGTCTATCCAAGAGCTGTCTGGACCTATGTCTGATAAAGACATTTTGTTCTCCAAGGACCGCAACGCAAAAGTTACTGACCTGAAGGACTCTGTGCAGTTTGCCATTGATGTAGCTCGTGCGGCAGATGCTCGTAAATCACAGAAATATGATTTCTTCCGCAATAATGCAGGCCCAGATGCTGAGTCTATGTGGAAGAAAACTGCTGCTGGCAGTACAAGCATTTTTGAAGAGCCTAATCTTCGCAAGTATCTGCCTCAGCGTCCGGTTGCATCTGGAGCAAATAAGGGTAAAACTGCGTACAACCTGCCGAGTGGCGAATGGGTGGTGTTTGACTGATGGCTACTAAAGAACAAGTCTTCAAGTTTGCTCGGGAAGAGGCTGCTCGTCAGGGCGTCTCTCCTGACCTCATTGAGGCTATGGTTCGGCAAGAAAGCCAAGGCAACATCAATGCCAAGTCTCGCAAGGGTGCTCGTGGCCCTATGCAGTTGATGCCTGCAACCGCAAAGGAAATGGGCGTCAACATCAACGACTGGCAGGACAACATCCGTGGTGGCGTGAAGTACATCAACCAGCTGCTGAGCAGGTTTGAAGATCCTGCTTTGGCCGTTGCTGCATACAACGCTGGTCCTACTGCTGTAAGGCGAGCTGGTGGCATTCCTGAATTTAAAGAAACTCAAGATTACGTCCAGAAAGTATTGGGTGGAAATATGGCTCGCAAAACAGTCAGCGAAGAAGAGTTGGGACTGGCTCCTGCCCAGCAGACACAGCGCAGCGGCAGGAATGTGGTTTCTGCTGAAGAGCTTGCTCCTGAAGGCCAAACGGCTTCTCAACAACGTTCTCCCGGCGCTTTTGGTCGAGAAGTTGGCCGCCAAGTAGGTCTGACTGGACGCTATGCTCTTGAGGGCATTGGTCAGGTTCTGGACATCGGCGGAGCTCCTGTTGCCAACCTGATGCGCATGGCTGGTATGCAAGCAGAAACTCCAAGCCAAAGCATGTCTCGCCTTGCCACTACGCTTGGCCTTCCACAGCCTCAAGGGAAGCTAGAAGAGTCTGTTGGTGCTGTTACTCGTGCTGGTTTTGGCGTTGCGCCTAACGTGGTTGCTGGTCGTGTTGTTTCTGCAACTGCTCAGCCTGGTGGCGCATTCCAGAATCTGCGCAACCTTGCCACTGGTCAGGCTCCTTTTGTGGCTGGTCAGACAACCACTCAACGTGTTGGCCAAGCGGTAGCTCAAGGCCCTGGCGCTCAGCTTGCCGGTACGACTGCTGGCACAGCTGCTTCAGAGGTGGCTCGTCAGGGCTTTGATGTTCAAAACCCGTTTGCTCTTGCTGGAATCAACTTGGCCGCTGGTGTCCCTGCTGCTGGTGTTGTTTCTCGAACTGGCAACGTGATGACTGGTCAGCAGTATGCAAATCCTCAAGCCGGTCAGTTGATTGAAAGCGCTCGCAACCGTGGCGTTAACCTGACTGCTGCTGATGTGCAAGGTGGATCTGGAACCATGCGCACACTGCGAGGTATTGCTGGCACTGCTGAAGATGCTGCTCAGCAACGCACACAAGAAGTTGAGAAGTTGATTAACACGACTGCTGAGAACCTCAAGCCAGCATCTGTAAAGGCAGGCAATGAAGCAAAGGTTGTTGCAAACGATCTGCGCTCTCAGTATCAATCTGCAAAGGATGCTGTTGCTCCTAAGTTCCGCCGTGCTGAAGAACTTTCTGGTGAAAGCCGCATTGCTCTTGACCGTACCGCTCAAGCATCAAATGCTGTTGGTGAGGCATTCCCTGTGACTGCAGAAACCAATGTCCTGAAGCGCAACCTTGATCGACTGGAAAACTTCGTTGCCTCTGGTGGCGGAACGTACAAAGAGATCCGTGATCTTCAGAAGAACATTGGTTCTGAGCTCGAGCGTGTTCGTAACGGTATTCCGACTGGTGCTTACAGCCCACAGCAAGAATCTGTTCTGTCTCGTCTGTATGCGAGCATGTCTGATGACGTTGATGCTTGGGCTGCTCCTCGTATTGTCAACAACAAGCCTGTATATACACCGGCTGGTGCTGCACACGCTCAGGCAATGGAGCAGTTCCGTCAGACTGTTGTGCCGTTCCGCCAAGATCCAGACATCTACAAGCTGGTTTCTAGTCGTACAAAAGGCATTGACTATGACCGCGCAGCAGAGACATTCAACCGCAAGATTGTCAGTAACGTAGAGACCGCTGATCTGGCAAGCAATCTGATGTCCGACACTGGTCGTCGTGCTGCCCAGTACTCTATCGTCAACGATGCACGTTTGTCTGGCTTGAAGATTGATCCTGCGAACCCATCAGTCCCCGGGTTTGTTGGTCGTCTGAACCTTGGCATTCCTGACAATCCGACTCCTCAGCGAGTTATCTTGAGCAAGACACCAGGTCTTCTTGAGGAACTGTCTACCGTCCGTGATGTGGCAAATGCTGCTTCAACTGGCACAGCCGCTCAAGCAGACAGCATGTTCCCGATTGCAGGTCGTCTTGCTGGATCTCTGACAACTGGTCTTGGTACTCTTGCTTCCGGTGGAGACATCTCCTCTGCTGCTCAAGTTGCCACTGGTACTGGTCTTGTTGCTCCTCGGGTTGCAGGTACTTTGGCTGATATTCTGGGAAGTGAAGCTGGCACACGGTTCATGATGGGCCAACCTGCTCCTGCTGCTGGACTTGGCTTGACTGCAACTCAGGCTCAAATGGGACCACTTGCAAACATGCCTGCACAGCAGTCATTGAGTCCGGCGTACAACCTACTCGATTTTGTTGGCAACGTGTTCAACAATGAGTGAATGGTGGATTGAGATAACTGCTGCGACATGCATAGTGGGGTTGGCTGTATGGACTACAAAATGCGTATTGGATGTCTTCTACTGATCAGTGGATCAGTATTTGCTCAAGACACCACTATCAACTACAAGGGCCAGCCACCACCGACAGCAATGGCTCCCGTGGTAACAGCGATGGGCTCTGACATCTGTGCAGTCCCTGTCTCTGGTGCTATCAGCTCAACAGTGATTGGCGTGGCCGGTGGCGCTACGGTTACTGACTCCAACTGCGAACGGATCAAGCTGGCTCGTGAGCTGTCCAACCAAGGCCTGAAAGTCGCTGCTGTGGCCATGCTGTGCGCAGACATCCGTGTCTGGGAAGCCATGGAGATGAGCGGCTCTCCTTGTCCTGTTGGTGGTGCTATTGGCGACTCTGCTCGAGAGGCATGGGTGAAGTTGGCTCCAGAAAGGTTCAAGAAGCTCTATGGCAAAGTTCCTACTCTGGCTGTTGCTGACTCTGGGAGCAAATAATGCTCTGGCTCAGGCGTGTTACTGCATCTATCCAAACAATGATGGACGGTGCTATGCAAACACGACTTGCTGGGCTTGTGCTCCAGGTGCATACAACACAATGTGGCAGCAGCAGTACTGCCTTGGTTACACGGCTCCACGAACGTGTGTGCCAAGCTCTGAAACCAAAACAGAGCCGTGTCTGCAAAACCAAACTGGTTCAAAAACCTACACCCGCCAAAGCACATGCTCTGACCCTTATGGTCAACCAACTTGGGGTGCTTGGCAACTGACACAGGATACATGCAAATGGAACCCACCTACATGCCAACTGAGCACTCAGACGCAGACGCTGTCATGTCCTGCCGGGTATGTGGGCAGCATCACGCAGCAGCAAACGAGCACATGCCCAGATCCATATGGCAACCCGGTGTGGTCAGGCGTTTGGCAGACTACATCAAACACGTGCGTGAAGTCGATAACCAATCCGACAAATCCGACAAGTCCGGTGAGCCCAATAAATCCTGCGTCACCCGTCATGTCTGCACCCGCGACAGCACCCGCACCTGTCTCTGCCCCCGTGGCGCCTGTGCAGACGATTCAAGCACCTACAGAAACGCCAGAGGCCCCTACCTCTACGCCGAGCCAGCCAAGTCAGCCAAGCCAACCGAGTCAACCGTCTACACCTGCCCCATCTCCGGGAGGATCTGCCTCCAGTTCAACTGCCGGGACTGGTGCGAGAGCGGCGTTGACCGTACAAAGACTTGAGCTCGTTGGAGCAATGCCCAAACAACCCACAATCGTAGAATTGATTTCGTTAAAGCAGGAGTTACCAGATGCCGTCCGAAGACAACAAGACCTACTCAGTGAGCTTATCCAGCCGGACGCATCTTGGCTTGATCGTGATATTCCAGTAGAGTACAGAAACAATTCTTACGGTGATTAAAAACGTGTACCAGCTTTATAAAATTCAGCATAGAGATTCGTCTTTTGCCTACATCGGCATGACGAAAAACTTTACTGCACGGCTGTCGCGTTACAAAAGCCGACCGCATGGATTCGTTGGACGCGCTCTTAAAAAGCACGGTTTTGATGCTTTTGAGTTCGCTGTTATTGCGTCCGCATTTTCCAAAGAAGATGCCATTGCACTTGAAATTCAGCTGATTGCAGAACACGGGACAAAGTATCCGGCAGGCTATAACTTGACTGACGGTGGAGAAGGTCATAACGGGGAATCCGTTCCTGCGGAGGTTAGACTAAAAATCAGCCAATCAAAGCGTGGAGTTCCAGGAAAAAAACATACCGCTGAAACCAAAGCAAAAATGTCAGCAAGCCGAAAACGTGTGCTTGCGGAGAATCCAGACATTGTCAAAACAATGACAGGACGGAAAACTCCATACAGTCCAGAAGAGCGTGTAGCTCGTTTAGAAGCTATGCGGAACAGGATTGCTACTCCAGAGCAAAAAGCCAAGCATAAAGCCGCACTTAAAAGTTTGCGTTGGATAACTGACGGAACATCAAACACACGAATCCATTTTGAAAAACCATTGCCGGAAGGCTGGAGGTACGGTCGATCATGAGCGACGACAATAAAACATATTCAGTTTCTCTTTCAAGCCAAATGATTCTTGGCTTGATCGTGACGTTCCTGCCGATTATCGGCGGAGCGGCATATTCGGGGATTAAGTTCTGGGGCAAGATGGAAAAGACCATCGAGGCCGTGGACAAGTTCAAGCCATACGACGACACCGAGTTCCGTGAGAAGGTCCAAGCCTTTGAGATCGAGGTGAAGGCTCTTAAAGAGCGTCAGATGTCCTTGGCTGAGCAGGCTGTCAGGATCGCTGAGAAGTCCTCAGACGCCATTGCTTTGGCCCGTGAGACTCGTGCTGTGGCCCAAGGTGCTGCAACCGAATCAGCAGCCTCTGGACGCGAAGTAAAGGCTGCTATTGAAAGCCAGTCCCGCGAGGTGCAGACCAAGCTCTCAGCCCTCAAACAAGACCTCGACAGCACCGCTGCTGCTTTGCGTGCCGAGATGAACTCGCTCAAGCGAGCAACCTCTAACCCGCTGTCAAAATGAACAAGGTAAAAGTTTTTACCTTAATTGTTTTCGCATTTCTTGTAGGCTGCGAAGATAAATTTAGGTACGCATGTCAAAATCCCGACAACTTCCACAAGGCTGAATGTCAAAAGCCGAAGTGTCTTTTTACTCAAACCTGCCCAGAATATCTTGTAGCACCAATCTTGGAGAAGCAAGTAAATGCCGTTCAACAATCTAACCAAAGCGCCTCCGAACCAAACACTGGCAAGTGATGGAGGAACAGACAACTATGTAGAGATCCTAGAGGCCCGAATCTGGGGCTTTGTTGTGATCGTGGTTACGCTGATTTTGGCGTTCATTGTCATTGCTTTGCTGTACAGCGTGACCTTTGTGACGCAACCCATAAAAAGTATGGCCCCGATTGACCAGGCTTACACCAAGATGCTGAACGACATTGTTCTGCTTATTGTTGGTGGTATCGGTGGGGTGATCAGCAAACGTGCTGTTGGCTCTGTCGCCAAATCAATGGCGCCTGAACCCCCAAAGCCCCAAGCGGTGACGGTGCCGCCGCAGACACAAAGCGCACTGCCTGACTGGAACTGGATGGGCTACAAGAACCCTGCCCTGGACGAGTCTTGGGTTCCTCCTCCTCCGCCTCAGACTCCTGCCGACTACGTAGACCCGTCTGTTTCTGAAATCGCTCAGGAACGGGCCGCAGCAAAGGATGAATCATGATCAACCCGTGGTTCATCATTGGCGCTTTGGCTGCTTGTGCAGGCTCTTACTTCTATGGCCATCATAAAGGCTGGTGGGAACGAGACGTAGAGATGCAAGCCGTCATTGCAAAAAAAAACGAGGAAGCTCGCCAAACTGAACAAAAGATGGCTGAGCTGATAAATAGTGGTTCTGCAAAACTCAAGGAGGCCAACGATGCCCTCGACAAGAAATCTTCCGCTCTTGACCGTGCTATCGCTGCTGGCCGGGTGCGCCTCCCAGCCCCAAGTTGCGTACAAGCCTCCACAAGTTCCACCGCTCCCACCGGAAATCAGCAAGCGGGAAGCCAACCTGACAGAGCGCCTGACGAACCTTCTGATGCCGAGCGAGAAACCCTCAGACTCATCGCCCAAATCGCAGCAGACGGTGACCGGGCAATCAACCAGCTCAACGCCTGCATCGACGCCTACGAAGCAATAAGGAGCCAGATCAATGGTCAGCGTTGAACAGCTTGCAAAGCTAAAGATTGGTTCTGAGTGGGTTGATGCCCTGAACGAGACATTTGCTCGTTTTGACATCTCTACTTCTCTACGTCAGGCTGCTTTTATCGGCCAGTGTGGCCATGAATGTGGGCACTTCAAGGTCTTGGAAGAGAACCTGAACTACCGAGCTGAGACGCTGATGAAGTTGTGGCCGAAGCGATTTCCAACTCGGGAAATTGCTGATCAATACGCTCGTAATCCGAAGAAGATCGCCAACATGGTCTATGCGAACCGCATGGGTAACCGTGACGAGGCGTCTGGAGACGGGTATCGATTCCGTGGCCGTGGGTGTATTCAGTTGACTGGCCATGCCAACTACTTCCACGCTGGCAAAGGTCTGGACGTGGACTTTGTAAAAGAGCCTGACCTGGTGGCAACTCCAAAGTTTGCTGCATTGACGGCTGGTTGGTTTTGGTCAACACACAAGTGCAATGAATTTGCCAACAAGTCAGACTGGGTTGGTTTGACCAAGAAGATCAACGGTGGAACCATTGGTCTTGATGACCGGATCAAACATATCAACCACGCTCTGTCCGTTCTAGGTGGCTGATGGGGACATACATGCAGGCTTCTGACTTGCTTGTCTCCACGCTCACTATTGGTGTTCGTGGCCCCATCTCTTGCTTAGGATGGTTCAGGAACCTTTTGCAGTTCCAGCAGTAGTGATCCGGGTACTCTGGATCACACCTTGCAACATCCCAAAGCAGTGGTCTCATTTGTATTCCAGCTCAAGCAGCAGTTCTAAGTAATGGATGGCCTTCTCAATGTCGGCTCGTCCATTCTTTTCCTTATGCCTGGTAACGTACTTGATGACGTTACCTTCGCAGAATCCAAGGTTGTTGGCATGGATGTAGACAATGGGCTGGATGCCTTTGTCTTTGTAATGACTGCCTGATACCTGCTTATTAAGAGCAGATGGTTTATCAAGGCAACCAAATGTTCTGCAATGGGCTTCTGTTTCGCAAGAATCGCAAATCATCATGACTCCTTGACGAACACACCTGATGGCAGCATCGTGCCCTTGCGGTGCTTGATCTGGTCGTAAGCCAGCTCCATGCAGTCCACCAGGTTGATGTCCAGCAGAGCGCACATGTTGACCATACAGACCAATGTGTCACCCACTGCGTCCTTAATGTCTTCCATGTTGCCCTTCTGAATTGCGTCAGACAGCTCGCCCATCTCTGAGAAAGCCTTGAGCAGCTGTGCCTGTGGAGTGGAGTTCGGAATGATCTTCCGAGCCTCCGCCCAACGCACAATGTTCAATTCAACATCAGCATACGTTGCCATATTTATCCTCTTTTATCTTGGAAAAGATAATTGGTGGGCCTACTCACAGACGCGGGGCTACCATCATCACCATAGTAGCGAAGAGTGAATTCTCTGCTTTCGGCCCGTTAATCAGAACGGAAGGTCCGAGTCGAACTCTTCAGCAGGAGCAGACTTCTTCTCTGCCTGCTTTGTGGCGTCTTTAGGAGTCACTGCCAAGCCAAGAAACTTGCCGTTCTTGCCAACCTTGGTCCATGCAGAGATCCAGTAATCAACGCCATTGACGGTGATTGAACCTTTCATGTTGGGATGGCTGTCGTTCTTACGCTGGTCATTGGTAAACAGAACACCAGAATTGTCTTTAGCTTGCATTTGAAACTCCATTAGATTGATTTAAGGCAGTCAGTTGATCTACCTTCTGTTGAAGTTCATCAAGGAATTTGATGACTTCGGCCTCCAGTGTAGCGATTTGCTTCTCGTCTCTCTGGACTCTGACGACCATCATCTGAAGGTCTTCTGGCATCCGTGGATCAAACGATACGAAATCACACCACTGTCGTCCTGTACAAGCCATCTGCCACTGCATCTGGATGACGTAGTTGGCAGGGGCTTTGTTGTTCAATAGGTTGTCGATATGAGTTGCTGTGTTCGGGCACTTGATCTCTACCAGACCATCGTCCCCAACAAGGCCATCAGGAGACGCTCCAGCCATCTCGATTGTCGGATGGTTGATCATCCCTACCTCGGTGACAAAAACGTCCTTCTCCATCTCATAAGCAGACCTGGCAAGCGGCTCTGTGTCGGTTCCCCACTGCATTGCAGAGCTTGAGAATCCTTCCTGAGCCTGACCTATCATGCGCTCACAGATCAGCTGAGCCATGTAGTTGGCACGGCTGGCTGCATATCCTGTTTTGGTCTTTGCAACGATGTCAGCAACACGGGAAGCTGTCACCTTCCCTGCTCTCGCTGCAAACCATTCTGGAGAGCGTTGTTCCATTACAGAGCTGCTTTCTTCTTGTCCTTGGCCGCAACGATACGTTTCTGTGCGTCGAGGTCGTTCTTAGCTGCCGCATAGGCCTTGGCAAACACAGCTTTGAGCTCGTCAGCAGTAGACGTAGCGTCAATAGAAGCAATCCAGTCTGCCAGCTCAGAGTCATCCATACCTTTAACGGTAGAGTCCAGTGCATCGTGCTCAACAATCTCAAGAGCAGCAACCCACAGATACCGGCGCAGATATGTCTGCACAGCACCCAGGTTTTGGACCTCGTGACAGCCCTTCAAAGCTGCTGTGGACATGGGGCTGGTGATGATGATTTTCTCTTCCGGAGACTCGATGTTGACAATCTCCATCTTTGCTTCTTCTGTGCCGAAGCTGATGACAGAAGTTAGACCAACATCCTTGAAGATCTGAAGAGCAGGAACAACAAAGTCACCCAACTCAAAGTAGTAGTAGTTGGCGAACTTGTTATGGCCGGACTTTTTCAGCTCCGACTGATGGAACTTTGCTCGTGCTTCGTTGAGTTTCTGATACACATTCATTTGCTTTCTCCTTGAACTTTGCCCATGTCAGACGGATGTCTGTTTTGGCTGCATTGACGTATTGAAATTTTGGATCGGTGATTTTGATTGATGGTTGAGTGACTTTCACTGAAAGCTCCTGAATGGATCCTCTTTAGCGTTAGCACGTTTACTGATGATGTCACGGTAATCCAGCATCTCCATGCGAGGATCTACTGGCTGAGACAGATATTTGCCGAACAGACGGTATTCAGCAAGGCGAGACACAGAGCGATCAACGCGCTTCTTGATCATCTCTGCTGCGTCTGTGAAGTTGTTGTTGTGAATTGCCCGAAGGATTGCTGGCGAGTCGTTGATGGCGTTGCACACATCATCCATCGTCAGCTCCTGGTACGTTGCCCAGACTTCGTATTCAAATTGATCTTTGTCATCCATGATTGACTCCTGTTAAAGAGACTCAAGTGTGGCATAACGCTGCACAAGAGTCACGAACTATTTTTACATCTGTTGTTTTTCCGCATCACTCTCGTAATACAAGATGGCGCATTTGACAGCGCACAGAAAGCCAACCCAGAAAGCAACCAGGGCGGTCAGGAAGTATGTCATGCCTTCCCCCTTGCGCGGATGGCCAGGGCGCAGTCCATCATGGTGGCCAGTTCGGTCTGAGCTATGTTGGGCTGGTCTTCCCACTCAAGCGGAAGCGACTCGCACACCTTCGCACACGCCTCGCGTTCTTCATGAATCAGCAGGCCAAGCCGATAGTCAGCGTCCTTGCGAACTGCTGCGGCGACAAGGGCGGCGAAGCGTTCAAGGAATTGAACGGCCAAATTATCAGGGTCTAACCCAGCCTCCCGCGCCATTGCAATGATGTCTTCATGGTTCATGTTACACCTCCGTTCTTCTCCTTGATGGCGTAGTCGTGGAATATCACGCCCTTACTGGCATCGCCCACCTTGCAGGACTTGACCCATATATTCTTGCCACTTGCAAGCCTGCGAAAATGCCCACGGCGGTCATGCAAGCGAGGTGATGCGTGTGTACCCCCCTTACCCTCTGATCGAGGTTTTGTTGGCTCAATCCAGACCGTTGTCCAGTCGTAGGTCGGCAATTTCCCTTGCTGAATCTTGCGGCGGTTGGTGAATGTGTCGCGCACTGATGGGGTGTATGCCTCCATGCGACTATCCATAGCCACGTACCACGCTCCAAGTTGCGCCAACATCAACTCAGCAAGCTCTTTGTCTACGGGTTCATCTTCATTGACGGAACCATATCGAATCGGTTCACCTTCAATGAAGGAAAACATTGCGGGGATGGGGCGCAAACGTGTTCCAGATGGGCCTTTCCACATGGACACAGAAATACCCTCGTCTGGGTCTTCTCCCGCCACCAGCATCAAAACCTCGTAGCTTGGGTGGTGGCTTGTCTTGCCT
>JACCEC011071745.1_pt1 | contig 39957 bp, 36 predicted proteins | sample 7450121 | NCBI WGS metagenome assembly JACCEC01 (sample SAMN15323455, study PRJNA562643) | freshwater metagenome | isolation source: river surface water | place: USA:Blue River Watershed | collected 2017-08-18 | reverse complement strand
GGGAATCCGTTTGCGGTGGTCACGCAGGCGCATCTGGCGACGCGGGAGACCAAAGGCGATGCGCGAGCCCGGCATGCGGCGAAATGGCGGTTGGTGCAGGGTTTGTATCGGCGGGGTTTTGAGAGGCAGCAGGTCGTGGACCTGTTCAGGGTAATTGACTGGATGATGCGACTGCCCAGGGCATTGCAGGTGCAGCTGAGGCAGGATCTTCACACACTGGAGGAGGAATCGAAGATGACCTACGTTACGTCCATCGAGCGGCTGGCGATTGAAGAGGGTATGGAGAAAGGCATGCAGCAGGGACGCCGTGAGGGAAAAGTGCAGTTGCTGTCACGTCAGCTGACCGCCCGATTTGGCGCGCTGCCTCTCTGGGTTGGCGATCGTCTCGCACGGGCGGATGAGAACACCCTGGATGGCTGGACTGAGGCGGTGCTGTCGGCTGGGTCTGTCAACGAGGTGTTCGGGACTGATCAGCCTTGATTACGTTGAGAAGCGACCCAGCGCAGCCTGTTGGTACCGCGCCGGGCAGGGAGGTTGATTCTATCGGTCAGATGGTCATGCCGCCATCAACAGAGTAGACATTCCCGGTGCTGAATGAGGATTCGTCCGATGCCAGGAAGGTGACTACCGGCGCGATTTCTTCTGCTGTTGCCAGTCGACCCATAGGCTGCCGGGCAATAAAATTTTTCCTTGCCTCGGCAGGGTCTTCATAAGCATTGATCCTGTCTTGCAGCGAGGGCGTATCGACCGTGCCGGGACAGACAGCATTGCAGCGTATACCCTGAGTCACATAATCGGCAGCCACTGCCTTGGTCAAACCGATAACCGCTGCCTTGCTCGCACCATAGACGAAACGGTTCGGCAGGCCGCGCACACTTGACGCGATGCTGGCCATGTTGATGATGCTGCCTTTTTGCTTGGAGAGCATTTTTGGCAGCGCGGCCTGAATCATCCAGAATTGCGAGCGAACATTCAAATCGAAAGCGAACTGCCAATCCTCATCGGTGGCTTCCATCACGGTGCCGGCATGCACAAATCCTGCACAGTTGAAGAGAACATCAATGACCGGGATATTTGCGGTCACTGTCTGAATCGCCTGCTTATCCATCACGTCCAGCGCTGCGGTATGGACATTGGCGACTCCCCTGAATTTGTCCAATAGCGCAGGATTGACATCGGTCGCCCAGACGGTTGCGCCTTCCTTTGCCATGGCGATTGCGCTTGCATAGCCTATGCCTTGCCCGGCTGCCGTGATCAGCGCGGTCTTTCCCTGTAATCGCATGTTTTTTCCTTGTTTTTGTCTGCGTTGGTGGCGGGCACTGTGCGCGTCCGCCACCCATCATGGCGCGGTCTGCAGCGGTCAGGATTTTCCTGAGGACTGCGTCGCATTGATCAGATAGTTTTGTATCCGGGCCTCGACGACCGAATACCATTGATTCTGCTGTATCTGGAAGCGACGGTAGTGGTCATAGATTTTTTTGAAGGCCGGATTTTTTTCAGCTTCGGCATCCATTACCTCGCGTGCTGCCTTCAGGCAGGCGTCCATCACTGGCTGCGGGAAAGCGCGCAGCTTGACGCCACGCTTCAGCAGCCTTGCCAGTGCCTGCGGATTGCGTACGTCGTAATTCGCCTGGACGTGGACATTCGCCTCGTAAGAAGCTGCGGTGATCGCTGCCTTGTACATCGGTGGCAGGCCTTCCCACAGCTTGGTGCCGATGATGATCGACAGGTGGGAACCCGTTTCCCACCAGCCGGGCGAGTAGTAGTAAGGAGCCACGCGGTCGAAGCCGAGTTTTTCGTCATCATAGGGACCGACGAATTCGGCCGCATCGATCGTGCCTTTTTCAAGCGCAGGATAAATATCGCCCGGAGCAATCTGCTGAGGGACAACGCCGAGTTTTTGCAGGATGCGTCCGGCGAATCCGCCGACGCGCATTTTCAGGCCAGACAGGTCGTCGACCGTTTTGATCTCTTTGCGGAACCAGCCGCCCATCTGGCCGCCCGTATTCCCGGCGGGGAAATCGACTATGCCGTACGATTTGAAGAATTCCTGGTACAGCTCGCGGCCACCGCCCGCGTCGTACCACGCCATTTGCTGACGCGCGCTGAGGCCGAACGGTCCGCACGTGTGAAAAGTGAAGGCCGGATCTTTGCCGAAGTAGAAATAGAGCGCCGTATGGCCCATCTCTATCGTGCCATTCTGCACGGCGTCGAGCACCTGCAGGCCGGGCACCAGTTCGCCTGCGGGGAAGGTACGGATCGTGAATTTGCCACCCGTCAGTTCACCGACGCGCTTGGCAAAGAACTCGACGCCGCCATAGAGCGTGTCGATCGATTTAGGGAAGCTGGACGCGAGGCGCCAGTTCAGGGTCGGCAGGTCGGCCGCCATCGCGGGTGCTGCGATGGCGGCGGCCGCTGCACCGCCGGCAGCCTGTATGAATTTGCGTCTTTCCATGCTTGTCTCCTTTGTTTTTATCGGGGGGTAGGCAACAACCGGTAAGGATCTGATCAGTATTTTATTCGAGCAGTGTCTTGAGTACGGCGGCATCGTCCAGCTCATCATGGCCGCGCGCCAGCGTGGCAGTGAAGATATCCAACGCGTACTTTGCCATGGGCATATCGACGTTTGCGGATTCTGCCATGTCGATGCCCAGAGCCACATCCTTGGTCAGGATGTACGCATAGGCGCGGGGCGCGTAGTCATTGGCGATCGCCCGGGTCAGGCGATCGTCGAGCATCATCGATTGGCCACTGGAGGCGCTCATGAGCGAGACCAGCGTCTGCGGGTCCAGTCCCATCTTGATGCCCAGTGCGACAGCCGAGGAAGAGGCGATCAGGTTCATGCCCGCCACAAGATTGTTGACCAGCTTGTAACGTGCGCCATCGCCAATGCGCTCACCCAGACGGAAAATACGACTGGAGATCGCATTCAGCACCGCGTCGTGTCGGGCAACGACTTGGGAATCGCCTGCGAGCATGAGGCTCATTGTGCCATCGCGCGCACGCACGGGGCCACCAGAGACCGGGCCATCCAGCACATCGAAACCTGCCTCCTTGAGGCGCTGAGCGATTGCTTCAGTATCTTCTGGTGCGATGGTCGGGCAGAGCAGGACGGTTTTGCCGGCGCCGCCTGCGGAGGTGACACCCTGGTCGCCAAACAGCACTTCGGTCGTCTGCTTCGCGTTCACGACCATGATGATGATGAAGTCTGCCTGGGCGGCAATCGCGGACGGGCTGGTGCATACGATCAGTCCGCTGTTTCGCGCGCTGGCCTCGATCTCCGGACGTATGTCGCGGATCGCTACCTGATAGCCCTTGTCGTGAAGGTTGAGGGCGATGGCCATGCCCATGGAGCCTGCGCCGATGACGCCGATGTTTTTGTTATTGTTCATCGTTCTTGTTGTTATGAGTGTGTCGGGGTGTCAGATCGCCCGCGTCTGCCGACATGCGGAGGGCGCGGGCCGCGCGCCGGCAAAGCGGCCGAACTTCGCAACCCGCCAAGTATACGTGCCGCGAAGCGGCTGTGGCCCCGCTTTCGCGGAGAAAAGTAAAGGATTGAGCTGACAGCGGTGTCAGCGCCAGTCACGGTGGTGATGGTGATGACGATGGCCACCCCATCCGCCTCCATAGCTCCAGCGGAAGGATACCCCAGGAGCGCTATAGTGCACGGGCGGCGCGTAGTAGACGGGAGGATAAGCCTGATAGGCCTGATAGGCCGGATAGGCGGGATAGGCGGGAGTCACGACCACCGGCGCGCTGATGACTGCGGGAGCAACCACAGGTGGCGCTGTCACCGCCGCAGGCGCAGCAGCAATGGACGGGCTGATGCGCACCGGCAGATAGGGGCCGGGGTCGTTCGGGAGCTGAATGCTGTACTGCTTGCCCGCGTATTCATACACGACGTTGTAAGCAGTTACACGATTTTCGTAGCTGACTTGCTGCGTGCAGCTGGTCATTGGCTGGTAGACCGGAACGGGTGAGGATTCCATGCTGTCGCCTGCCATCGCGCCGCCAATCACCCCCACCGCAGTTGCCAGTGCTCGTCCCGAGCCACCTCCGATCGTGCTGCCGATCGCGCCTCCGGCGACCGCACCGATCAGCGCACCTGCCCCGGACTTGGGGGCGGCGGTGATGATCTGGCTTTGCGTGCATACTTGTTGCGGTGCAGCGACCTGCGTGACGACCGGGGTACTTGAAATCACGCGGGCCATTTCCTGAGACTGCGCCTGGGAGAGCATCGGAGCAAAACCGAGCAGCAACGCTGCGTACAAGGGGAGGCGTGTCAAGGTCGGGTTCATGGCGTTTCCTGGGATGGTAGGCTTGCCACTGAAAGTTACGCCACCGACAGGAATGTGTAAGCGTCAATTACATTTGGAAACCAAGTTTCTCTGGAATTTCGCTCTCCGTGGCAAACCGGGTCATCGCAGCCGGAGCGTGGCCGCGCGAGCGTATTTCAGCATGAGTCCGGACAGCTCAATCACCAGTCGCGAAACCCGCCACGGATCCACGACAGACAATCGCAGTAGCCGGCCCCTGAGACCGCGTGAGAGCAGGCAGCGCAGGTTGCCTGCCCGGAGCAGCGGGTAACGCGTATAGGCGCGTCCCTGCGCCAGTCGCAACGGTCCGGAATTAGACTCAGGGTCATGTACGTGACGCAGGCTCTCTTGCACGAAATTCAGGCCGCACCACAGGGCAGCGCTCATCGAAGCCCAGAAGCGAGGGTTGGATTCAATCAGACAAATACGTCCGCTGCTGCGGTCGATGCGGGCATCAATATGCATCACGCCGTCATAGCCGCTGGCAGCGCAGATCTTGGCTGCCATGGCCTCCATCTGAGGCACCGTCATGAATCGCACCACAGAGCCGCTGACTTGCTGGGTCGCGAGTGTCATTACCTCGCCTCCCACGGCCAGCAGGCTGATATCGATATCCTCACCGGGAATGTACTCCTGCGCCAGCAGCGGACCGAATTGGTAGTCATCTCGCTGCAAGATCTCTGAGTCAAACACTGCCTGATTGCGGATGATGCGCACGCCCTGCGAGCCGGCCAGATTACTCGGCTTGATAACGAAAGGCGTGCCCAGCACGGAGGCCAGCAACGGATACCGAAGCGTTTTCTTGTTTTCAAAGCAGAGCGTCAGCGGCACGGGCAGTCCCTGCCGCTGGCAGAAACGATGGAACTGCCATTTGTCTTCCAGCAGTGCCAGCTGAACGCTGCTGGGCATGGGCGCCAGTGGTGCGGGTAGCCTGGGGCGCAACCGGTTGAGCGCATGCGCTGCATCACAATCCACGGCAATGATGCGCGTCTGACGATCGCGTGCACAGAGCTTTTGCAGGGTAGTCAGCAGTGATTCGTCCTCAATGGCAGCAAGTGAGTGCCTGATCCAGTGGTTACACAACAGTGACCATCGGATGGATCGTGTGCTGTCATTCCCCATCACGCTGATGTCTGCGCGGCTGAAACTTCGTATTGCTTGCAATACCGGGCCCAGCACCTGAAGGCTGTTGCCGACGACGACTGCATGGCGCATTGTGTATCCTTTCTCGGATTCATCAGCGCTGTCCGCCGCTTTATGCTCAATCACGCTCTGAGGACAGCCGCAGTCACTCTAGGGAAGGTCGAGCTTTTGCCGGTGAAGAAGATCAAGAAAGTGAGTGTTTTTTAATGAGTAGCCTCGGATATGCATTCTCACAGAGAAGTGCATCACCACCTCAAAACCTGAAACTCCTGTGGCGTTCAGAAACAGGCGATGACAGAGCGAGGTTTCACGCCGCGGAGAACACGGCTCAGTAAGCTGAATTCGCGCGCAATCCGGCTCAGCAGTTGATCCATGGGCCGCGCCGCACTGGCGGCATAGGTATAGGCGGTTTGACCCATTTTTTCATAATAATCACGGCCGACCAGCTTCGCGCGCCGGATGTCCCACGCATCGACAAACAGGCAGCTGTCGCCAATCTGTCGAAAGTCTTCTGCGGTGCGTGCCCGAGTGAATTCGAGACACACAATCTCTGGCGGGAAATCCTGTTTGCGGAAATTCCGCGCCATCATGTGAACCAGATAGGCTTCGAGCTCTTCGTCCAGAAAGAGCTGGCTGCGGTTCTCGCAGTCCATCACGATTTCCCAACTCGCCCGGATATAAGGTTGCCAGTTCATTCAAGGTCCTCCGATCAATTGAGATGCAGCGCTGATCATTTGCGACAAGGAAACTCGATAGACAGAAAATAACGTAGTGCGCAAACGTTCGCAAGAAAATTGCTGAATGGTCAGCACTCACCAGCGCCGGCTGCTAATGACACGTCTCGTTGATCCGACCTCTCCGGTACAACCAAGTGAACTGACCATGTTTTGTGGATCTGTTCGACGGCTTGTTCAGCGAGTCGGTGAAATAAGCTCCCCCTTCCAGGCTACCCCGGGATTTTCCCCGCATGCGCCTGCGTCTCACCGAATGAGGAAGTCATCGATATGTATGGTCTGGTCAACCGGGCATTGCAGCAGCTGGTCTGCGCGCGTTGCGGCGACGAGGGCTGGCAGCGAGTGCGCACGCGCGCCGGTATCGAGGATGAAGTCTTCGTGCGCATGGACTCTTATCCCGACGAAATTACCGAGCGTTTGCTCATTTCCGCATCAGAGGAGTTGCATACCACCGCTGCCCGGTTGCTGGAAGATTTTGGCCGTTATTGGGTGCGCTACACGATGGTCGAGGGCTATGGGGCGCTGCTGAACGATCTGGGCCGTGATTTTCGCTCAGCACTCGACAGTCTTGATGGTATGCATGCGCGGGTCAGCTTGCTTTATCCTGCGCTGCGTCCGCCGCGCTTTCGTTGTGAAGCCCTGGAGGATGAAAACATACGCCTTCATTACTGGTCGGAGCGGCGGGGAATGGCGCCCATGGTGGTGGGGCTGATCGAAGGACTGGCCGAGCGTTATGGCCTCCTTGCCAGCGTCCTTCATGAGATGCGGCACGAGCCGGGGCATGACAGTTTCATCATCCAGATGCACGGCAAAATAGCTGATGCAGTCTGAGCTCATCCCTGTCAATTGCACCGACAGGTGCACATCCAGAGAGTTCATCGAGCGAATGACGAGGGTCTTTCCTTTTGCCTTTGTCATCGACGACTCCCTTACCATCATTGCCAGCGGCCACCTGCTGCAGAAGGCTTTACCACAGACGAGTGAGTACCCGCAGCTCAGCGAATGCTTTCGCTTTGCTCAGGATTGCCCGATAGCTTTTTCACGGCTGGGCGAGCACGCAGGTGAACTGACGGTGCTGCAAAGCAGGACGTCACTCCCTCCGTTGCGTGGACAATGGCTGAAAGTCGCGCATCGCCAGATGATGTTCCTGGGATGGCCGTGGGTGACTTCTTTTGGTCAGCTCGCCGGCATGGGGGTGACGTTGTCGGAGATCCCGCCACACCATGCGCTGGCAGAAATGCTGATGCTTCTGCAGACGAACCGTAATGCCATGGAGGACGCGCGCGATCTCGCGAGGAAAATCAAAGAGCGTAATGGCGAACTCGAACAGCTTACCGAGGCCTTGCGAAAGCAGGCCTATCACGATGCGCTGACCGGCCTGCCCAATCGCCTGATGCTGAGAGAGCGACTCTCACATGCCATCGCACGTGCACGTCGGCAGCAATCCCGCCTGGCAGTACTGTTCATTGATCTGGACCGTTTCAAGTCGGTGAATGATTCGCTCGGTCACAGGGTGGGCGATCAGCTGCTGCATTTAGTAGCCGAACGAATCAGAGGTGCGTTGCGAGAGACCGATACCGTGGCGCGCGAAGGGGGCGACGAATTTCTTGTGCTGCTCGAAGATGTACAAGAGCCCGAGCAAGCGGGGCGTGTTGCAGAGAAAATTCTGAAGCGACTGAACCAGCCCTATCAGGTGCAGAACACTCAGCTACAGTGTGGTGCCAGCGTGGGTGTCAGTCTTTATCCGATGGATGGCGAGGATGAGGACCAGCTGATCAGCCATGCCGATGCAGCGATGTTTGACTCCAAAAGGGAGGGGCGCAACTGCGTTCGGTTTTTTTCGGAAGAGAGTTGGCGGCGTGTCACCCATCGGCTTGAGATCGAGAAGCAGTTGCATGCCGCGCTGGAACTGAATCAATTCGTGGTGCATTATCAGCCTCAGGTGAGCTTGCCCGGCAAAAAAATCCTGAGTGCCGAGGCGTTGCTTCGCTGGCAGCATCCCTCGCGTGGTCTGATCATGCCCGGAGAGTTCATACCGCTTGCTGAAGAGACCGGGCTGATTGTGCCGATCGGTGATTGGGTGCTGGAGACAGTCTGCTGTCAGATCGCCGACTGGCTGCGGCAGCAAGGGTGGAGTCCCTCGGTGTCGGTGAATGTCTCGGCGCGACAGCTGCAAATGCCGGGTTTCGCTCAGGGCGTTGAAGCAACGCTTGCACGCTGGCAGATTCCTCCCGGGTTGCTGGAGCTGGAGCTGACCGAGCATTCGCTGATGCAACAACCTCGTGAGGCCAGCGAGCTGCTGGCACATCTCAAGCAGCGTGGTGTGCGGTTGGTGCTGGATGATTTTGGCACTGGATATTCGAACCTCATGACGCTGGCGAATATGCCTTTCGACACGCTGAAGATCGACCGGGCCTTCATCGCGGGACTGAGCGACAGTGCGCAGAGCCGCGCACTAGTGAATATGATCATCACGCTGGCTCAGCAGCTTCAGCTGAAACTGGTGGCCGAAGGCGTGGAAACCCATCAGCAACAAGCGCTGCTGGCGGGCTTGGGGTGCAACTATGTCCAAGGCTACTTGCACGCACCTCCGCTTGCGGTCGCTGAATTCGAGCAACTGACCTTTGGTAGCGAGTGCGTCAGCCAGCAACACTTTGCATGATTCAGCGCATCATCCCGCCGGGCGGATAGCTGTTTCCGGTTCCGCCTCCCGAGGTGCCCGTGCCGGAGGTGCCCCCCGAACTGCTGCCGCCACCGCTTGCGCCACCCGCTGCGCCGCCATTCGTCGCGCCACCTGCTCCGCCACCGTTGCTAGTATCGCTGCTGGTGCCGGTTGGACTGGCCCCGCTGCTGCCGCACGGGCATGGGCAGTTACACATGTTTCCACCAGCACCTTGCGAGCCGCCTGCACTGCTTTCGCCGGCTGTTCCGGTGCCCGCACCGGTCGCTCCGCCAGCGCCCGTCGCGCCGCTGGCCTCGTTGCCTTTTCCTGTTGCGCCATGAAAGCGTTCATCACCAGTGCTCGTTGAGCCCGATGTGCCTGACGTACCGGAGGTACCTGTGCCCGGTGTTTGGGGCAATTTCACGCCGCCTGGTGTTGCCTGATCGGTATGCGAGCCTTCTGCTCCACCCGTGCTGCGATCACCACTGTGCGGCGATTGCGCTCCTGCATACGGACTGCTCATGCCGGCCAGCAGCGCGATCACTGCGGCTGCGCTTCGACGATATTGTCTGCTGAATTGAATCATGATCATGCCTCGGTTGACTGGTTAGGGTCATTTCACCTTAGGCGCATGATCTCGCTGCTGGTTGAGTGCTCTCAAACCGCGGCCATACAACATCGGGCTCGGTGCGCATTGCTTATCCATGATTGAAGCGGCTCAAACATCGGACTGTGCCACGCTCTATAACCAAGATCATCCCGGACAGCGATGGAGAAGATCATGAAGGTTTGGCATTGCAAGCTCGCAGCAGGCATAGGCAGTCTCATCTGTGCGTCATTCGTCTTGGCGCAGGCCAAGGGCAGCAATCTTGAAAAGCTGGAAGCGTTCCGTTCCACGGGCGGGCCAATGACGCTGGAAACTGTGCCTCAGACCGGGCCGAAAGTGGATGCCATACGTCGCAATCTGCAGAAGATACGCTTGCCGGACGGCTTCAGGATCGATCTTTATGCACTGGTGCCCGATGCAAGGCATATGGCCATCGGCCCCTCGACTGGCATCGTGTTCGTAGGAACACGCAAAAACCGCGTCTGGGCGGTGACTGATCGAACTCGCAGCCGAGTGGCTGATGAGGTGAAAGTATTTGCACCATCGATAGAATTTCGCGTACCCAATGGCGTGTGCTTTACGCCAGATGGATTTCTTTATGTCGTGGAACACAATCGTGTGCTGATGTTTCCGGCTGCCGAGTTTTTTTATGAAGGTGGTGACGTCGCGATCGGGCAGGTCGTGCCTCAGGGACAATTGATTCCGGCAGAAGAAGAAAGCTTTAACCATGGTGCGCGTACTTGTCGCATCGGGCCAGACAACAAGCTTTACATCACGCTGGGCCAGCCGTTCAACGTACCGCCGAAAGAAAAAGTCGCGCTCTATGACCGCGTAGGCATGATGGGGATTATCCGCATGGATCGCGACGGTAAAAATCGTGAGGTGGTGGCTCGTGGTGTGCGCAATTCTGTCGGACTGGATTTTAACCCGAAGGACAAGGCACTCTGGTTTACGGACAACCAGGTCGATGGCATGGGTGACGATCAGCCGCCGGGCGAGATCAATCGCGCAACGCGCTTTGGTCAGAACTTCGGCTTTCCCTGGTATGGGGGTGGCAAGGTGAGGACGGCTGAATTCAAGTCCGAGACGCCCCCCTCGGATGTGGTGTTTCCGCAGTCCGAGACCGCACCCCATGCCGCAGACCTCGGCATGCATTTTTATCGGGGGAAGATGTTCCCGTCAAAATATCAGAACGGTATTTTCTCCGCGCAGCATGGATCATGGAATCGCACCACCCCCGTGGGGGCGCGTGTGATGTTTACCAGTCTGAAGGCCGACGGCACGGCAGAAAAGACCGAAGTATTTGCCGACGGTTGGCTCACTTCATCCAATGAATTCCTCGGACGACCCGCCGATGTCGCACAGCTGGCCGACGGATCTTTGCTGGTATCCGATGATTATGCGGGTGCGATTTATCGCATCTCGTATGCCGGGGAACCGGGAAAATGAGATCAGCGCTGCTTTTGCTGATGTGCGCCTGCCTTTCTCCCGCCGCTGAAAGATTTTAGCGGCGGAGCCCGCCGGCACGCCCTGAGTGAATGTGCTCAAAATCTCTCGTGACATAATGTGAGTCTTCCAGGCAGAGCAGGCGCTATGCTGCTCGGGCTCAATAACAACAACCATCAGAGACCATCAGATGAGCACACCCCAAAAACTCGGATTCATTGGACTCGGCATCATGGGCGGCCCCATGGCGCATCATCTGCTCAAGGCAGGGCATCAATTGTTCACGCATACCCGGAGCAAGACCCCGGACTATCTGCAGCAGGAAGGTGCGGTGATCTGCGCGAGCGCTACTGAAGTCGCGCAAAAGGCCGACATCATTTTTCTGATGCTGCCGGATACACCCGATGTCGAGCTCGTGCTGTTCGGGGCGAATGGCGTTGCGCAAGGCCTGTCCAAAGGCAAGACCGTGGTTGACATGAGCTCGATCTCGCCGATCGCGACGAAGGACTTTGCGCAGCGCATCTCGGCACTGGGCTGCGAATATCTCGACGCGCCGGTATCCGGCGGCGAGGTGGGCGCGAAGAATGCCGCGCTGACCATCATGGTCGGTGGTACCGACGCGGGTTTTGCCAAAGTCAAACCTTTGTTCGAGCTGATGGGCAAGAACATCACGCTGGTCGGCGGGCATGGCGATGGTCAGACCGCGAAAGTCGCGAACCAGATCATCGTCGCGCTGAATATCGAGGCGGTTGCCGAAGCGCTGCTGTTTGCGGCACGTGCGGGTGCCGACCCGGCGAAAGTCCGGCAGGCGCTGATGGGCGGTTTTGCGTCATCGCGCATTCTGGAGGTTCACGGTGAGCGCATGATCAAGCGCACCTTTGATCCGGGTTTCAGGATCGAGTTGCACCAGAAAGACCTGAACCTGGCGCTCTCCGCCGCCCGCAGACTCGGCGTGTCGCTGCCCAACACGGCGTCTGCCCAGCAGTTGTTCTCGGCCTGTGTCGCCCATGGCGGCAAGGGTTGGGATCACTCGGCGATGGTGAAGGCGCTGGAGGGCATGGCGAATTTCGAGGTCAGCCAGTAGGCCTTGCGGAGGAATTCCCCGTTTGCGGCCGCGCCGGTCGACACCCGCCCCGCTTTCGCTTATATTTCCGAAAAGTAATTGTTCTCCCCGACTCCAGCCGGGGGGACTTCTGTCGATGTACAGGCATTAACCCGATTCCCGACGACGATGGCGGAAGAAGAAAAGAAACCTGAAGACCAGCCGGCCGAAGGCGCGCCAGCCGCAGACGCCCCGCCGGCGGAAGCGCCTGCGGGCGAGGCGCCGGTCATTTGGAAAAAGGTCGTTGAGGAAGGCCATGCGGGCGCTCATGGCGGCGCATGGAAGATTGTGCTCGCTGACATGATGACGGCGATGATGGCGTTCTTCCTGCTGAAGTGGCTGCTGGGCTCGACCTCCGAAGATCAGCGCCAGGGTATCGCCGAATATTTTCAGCCTTCAGATCGCCGTGAGGCAGCGCTCGGACAGACGGCCGGCTCGAACGGCATGCTGGGAGGCGTCTCGGTAATTGACCCTGAGGGCATTCCCGGGCCGCCGAAGCAGGCGCAGCTGATCGAGAGCGTCACGCCGCGCACTGAGGCCGGTCCTGGCGAGGATCAGGGCTCGTCCGAGAAGGACAAGCCCAAGACTTCCAAGTATGGCGAGAACCTGAGCGAAGAACTCAAGCAGCAGATCGCCGAGCAGGCCAAGCGCGAAAAGCTTGACCAACTGGAGCAGGACATCCGGGAGAAGCTGCAGCAGAATCCTCAGCTGTCCGACTTGCAGAATCAGGTCAACTTCATTCGCGAGCGCGATGGCCTGCGGGTGGAGATCATCGACAAGGCGAATTTTTCGATGTTCGGCAGTGGCACCGCAAATATGAGTCCCCGGGCGTCCGCGCTGATCAATGAGGTGGCGAAGTCGGTTGCCACGATGCCCAACAAATTGTCCGTCAAGGGCCATACCGACAGCACGCCTTTCCCGGCGGGCAGTGAGCGAACCAACTGGTCGCTGTCCATCGAGCGCGCCGAGGCGACGCGCCGCATGCTGGAGAAGGCCGGCATGCCTTCATCACGCTTTGAACGCGTGGAGGGCGTGGCGGACACTGCACCCTTCAATCCCAAGGATCCCTCTGATCCGCGCAATCGTCGTATCAGTATCACGGTGCTATACAACGATCCGCCGGTCACCTCACGCTGATCTGCCTTAGGCCGGTGCTCAGTGGGTGACCGGAAAGCGTTTCGCCATTCCGTAATACATCAGCGCGCCGATCGATAGAGATGCGGCGGCAATATCCAGCGACCATGAAAAACCGGTCGCTGTGGACGGCGCATGCGCAATCAGTGCAGCGGCCATCGGCGGTCCGACAATCTGCCCCAGACCGAACGCAGCGGACAGCAAGCCAATGATGGCCGACGGGGCATGCGGATGCAGGCGCCTCCCCACTTGCATCGCAAAGAAAGTGATGGCCGTGAAGGGCAAGCCCACGAGAATCGATCCGACCGCAAAGCCGGCCAGCGAGGGCATCCAGTTGCTGAGCGCAACGCCTGCGGACTGCATCAGGTAGCAGATCATCAGCAGCAGGCGCTGATCGATGTGGGATGGGATGCGTGAGGCGATCAGTGCGCCCAGCGCAACGCCTATGCCTAGCATCGGCCAGAAAAAATCCGGCCATGCGGAGTCGGGCAGCGCGGTGCGCGCAATCACCGGCAGGAAAGTCGCGGTGATGATGTAACCGAAGCCGGACAGACCATAGGCAAGTGTGAGCACGGCTTTTTCGGTCGAGCTCCCCGACGAAGGAACGCCGCCTTGCGCCGATGCCACCGGCACGATGACGGCGTCCGGCGCACCGAAGGCGTGCCAAACCATTGCCGTCATGACTGTGGCCAGCAGGGCGAAGGCCAGCCATCCGCTCGCCGCATGCCATCCCAGTTGCACCATCAGGCCAGCCAGCAGACCGCTGATCGCAATGCCCACACCGGGGCCGGCATACACCACCCCGCCCGCGGTCGGAGTCTGCAGCCGCGACAGATGACCGAGACACCAGCTCGAGGTAAAGACGAACGCGAACGAGGTCACCAGCCCCGCCCAAAAACGCAGCCACGGCCATGCAGCCGGCTCGTTGAGCGCCATGGCCGCGGTCAGCACGCAGGTCATCGACAACCCGCCACGCACCATCATCGAACTTCGCAATGGCGCCCAGCCAGTGCGTTTCCACAGTGTCGGCTGAAGCGCGCATAACAGTGCGCCGAGCAGATAGCCGACGTAATTCGCGCTGGCCAGCCAGCTCGCGCTCGCCAGATCGAGTAAGCCGTCGTGCAGCATCATCGGCATCAGCGGAGTGAACGCAAAACGACCTATACCCATCGCCACGGCCAGCGACAGTGTGCCAGTCAGCGCGATGATCAGAGGGCGGTGCTCCAGTCGCGTGGCAGGGGAATCGTGATTCATCGCGGCGTGTAATTGTTCTTGGAATGATTCGCGCAAGGCCTCGATTGTAGTCGCAAACCCCTTCCCGGCGTCGGGCTGGCCAGCGCAAGCTACGGGTGAACTGCGCTTGCGAACTCGCAAGCATCCCGCGCTCCATGATCGCTACAGTGCTACTGACGCAGGTCAGCGGGTGTCGGGAGGGGATGTGGAAGCCTTAAAGAAGAGTAAATCAGTGAAGCTGCGCGAGCGCACTCCGCCGGCGCCACGTCAGCTGGTGTTGCAGCATCCGCGCGGCACGACCGACATCGAACCTTATCCTGTGCCGGACGATCCTGCGGCCTTTCGTCGGTGGTTCGAGCACGAAGGCTATGTGGTCGTGCGCAATGCCGTACCCGCAGCGCTGTGCGAGTCAGGCATCCATGCGTTCCGCCGTGAGGTATTGCCTGATCGGCTGGGATTTTTCGAGCGCCATGCATCTGGCCGGTACGAGCGTCATGCGCTGACCGAGGCCGGATTTATGAAATATCCGATCATGAATCTGCAGGATCTGTCCGATAAAAAATATCCGGCGTTCCGCAGCACCGGCCTGGACGTGCTCACCCAGCCGCGCATACAGCAGGCGGTGCAGACACTGTGTGGTGAACCGGGGCGGCTGGTGCATACGATGTATTTCGACGGCAATCAAACGACCTGGGCGCACCGCGACGGGCACTATATTGATTCAGGTCAGGCAGGTCAGATGATTGGTGTCTGGGTTGCCGCCGAGGACATTCACCCGGAGGCCGGAAGATTTTTCGTGCTGCCGCGCAGTCATACGATGAGGGTGCCGGGCGAATCAGGCGACCCGAACAGCGACGAGTACAAGACGCGGATGGCCGAGTTTGTCCGCCATGGCCCGCTGGATTGTCTGTCGCCGGTGCTGAGGCAGGGCGATATGCTGATGTGGAATTCGATGGTCATCCACGGCAGCTTGCCGACCACCGATCCTCGCCACTCGCGTCGGTCGTTCACGGCACATTACGTGCCACGCTCACATCAGTATCAGTGGAATGTGCGCTCGCAAGCGTCGAGGAGAAGCATCGTCGTCAATCAGGTGGAGGTGATACTGCACCGTGATGACGGCACCTGGTTCAGGCGCACGCGCAACACGGTACGCTCTGCGCTCCCGAGAGTGTATGGACTTGCTCAAGCCATGCGCCGCGCAGTGCCTGGCGTTTCCTGAGGATGCTCAGAACGGGGCGTTGGTCGTGCGCTTGCAGTGCCCGGTGATGAGATCGAGCCGTTTTTCGCCGTCCAGGTCTATCCACTGCTTGAACTCGCCATTCGTGCGGTCGAGGGTGACATGTTCGCCGAGAACGATCAGGCCATAACGCTTGAACATCGCGGGCCGGTAGATTTCCAGCACCGGACCTTCGATCTTCAGCGTGCCCTTGCGGTTTTTTGAGATCGTGAACTCACCCGTGTACCAGCCGGTTTTTTCTTCGAAGTCGAACTCGGCCGGGATGGTGATTTTGTCGACCTCGAAAGGCTGAGTCAGTCCCTCGTTCAGGCGACTGACTTCCACCTCGCAGATGACCTCCAGTTTGCCTTTGCTCTGGAAATTCTGTTTTGGCTCTTCACCCCAGCGCAGCAAGCCCGTGGCCGTCAACCCGCCCAGCAGCAGCGCAATGACAATCAGGCAAATCACTATCACGGGCGTGCGAGAGCGGCTCATGTTCGTTCTCCGGGAATCTCAGATGAATGCAATACGATGCGCTTGCGGACATGTTCCAGCAGACCCTCACAGGCATCCTCAACAAGGTCGAGCACGTGTTCGAAGCCGTCGTGTCCGCCGTAATAGGGATCTGGCACGACTGGCGCCTCATGGCGCCTGCAGAATTCGGTCAGTCGCCGCAGCTTCTTTCGGTACGGGTCCGGGCAGCGCTGCTCCGCCAGCGCGAGATTGTCCCAGTCCATCGCCAGTAGCAGATCGTGGCGTTCGAAATCATCGCGTACGAGCTGACGTGCTCTGAGATCGGAGAGATCATAGCCACGTCGCTTCGCATGGCGCTGGCTGCGCTCATCCGGCGGCTCACCGGGATGGTAGTTGTGAGTTCCTGCGGAATCCACGCGCACCTGATGCTCCAGCCCGTGCTGCCTGACGAGATGGAGGAATACGCCGTGTGCTGTGGGGCTGCGGCAGATGTTTCCCATGCACAGAAACAGAACACTGAAAGCGGGCGTTGATGTTGTCATTATGGTTTTCATGCACGAAACCAGCGGCACAAGATCTGCGGCAAGGCACTGTATTGCGGATTATGATGCCATGAAATTCAAATCAGGCCAGCCGGCACCGGCGAGGAACACCATCAATGGAGACCTATGGACAGCACGAGCACGCTTAGCGAAAAAGATCATGCCGTCAATGACGCAGGAACCGGCGAGCCGGGAACGAGATCCCGCGTCAGGGCGATACTGGTCGGCTCGGTCGGCAACCTGATCGAGTGGTACGACGTCTACGCCTATTCGGCGTTTGCACTGTATTTCGCGCCCTCGTTCTTTCCTTCGACTGATCCGGTCGCGCAGCAGCTGTCAGCGGCGGCGGTATTTGCGGCAGCCTTCGTGATTCGTCCGGTAGGCGGCATCCTCTTTGGCTGGATCGCTGATCGTCATGGCCGGCGGCGTGCGTTGCTGTACTCCGTGCTGCTGATGTGCTTCGGCTCGCTGCTGATTGCAGTGAGTCCGACCCATGCGCAGATTGGTGCTGGCGCGGCAGTGATATTGATCGTAGCGCGTCTGCTTCAGGGGCTGAGTCAGGGCGGGGAATATGGGGCCAGCGCCACCTATCTGGCCGAAATGGCGGATCCTCGTCATCGCGGCTTTTATTCCGGCGTCTGGTACACCACGCTGATTGGCGGCCAGCTGGCTGCCGTGCTGTTACTGCTGTTGCTGCAAAAAGTGTTTCTGACGACTGAGGAGCTGAAGGCCTGGGGCTGGCGCATACCGTTTGCGATCGGCGCGTTGCTGTCGCTGTATGCATTGCTGATGCGGCGCGACATGCACGAGACGGATCATTACCACGAGGCGGTCAATACGGCGCCGTCGTCAGGGTCGCTCAAGGCGTTGTTTGCGCACTGGCGGGAGTTGCTGCTGGTCGTCGGTATCACGATCGGCGGTACCAGTGCGTTCTACACTTACACGACCTACATGCAGAAATTTCTGAAGCTGTCGGTGGGACTCGATGAGACGCAGGTGACGACAGTCGTGGTTGGTTATCTGATCGTGGCGTTGCTGTTGCAGCCGGTCTATGGCGCACTGTCTGACCGTGTCGGGCGTAAGCCGATGCTGATCTGGTTTGGCGTGATGGGGGTCATCTGCACGGTGCCCTTGCTGACGGCCTTGTCGCAGACGAAGAGTCCTTGGGTCGCTTTCTTTCTGATCTGCGGTGCCTGGCTGATTGTGTCGGGCTATACCGCGATTACCGGCATCATCAAGGCTGAGCTGTTCCCGACGTCGGTTCGCGCATTGGGCGTCGGTTTACCTTATGCGTTGACGGTATCGATCTTTGGCGGTTCAGTAGATACAGTGGCGCTGGCCTTCAAGCAGGCCGGGCATGAGAGCTGGTTCTACTGGTATGCGACAGGCTGTATCGCGCTGTCGCTCATTGTGTATCTGGGGATGAAAGATACGCAGCGGTATTCACGGATGGAGCAGCATGTGTAATACATGCCGCTACATGAAGTTGCGAGTGTGAAGGCTGGATAGCTGTTCGGCCTCGTCCGGCGCAAATCCCAGTCGCACCAGACGCGCCTTGCGTCCGACGGCCATGTCCTGTTTGAGCTTTTGCACGCGCTCGAATCCCGCTCGTATCGCTTCAGGCTTGGTGCTGCCGGCCGCCAGCAGGATCAGTGCGTCGAAGACTTCTTCATTGAGCCCGGCGCTGGAGGATAGCGTGTCATAGCGCTGCTCGATCGCGGCTTTCAGCGCAGAGAGATAACCAGGGTCTTGCGACAGCCGGTATTCCAGATGCGCCATGCCGAAGGCCACATGGCGCGCTTCGTCGCGAGCGACCAGTTTCGCGACCTGCCGCGTGACGGGATCGGGGGCATGCTCATGCAGAAAATTCAGCAGATTGACGAAGCTGCCTTCGCCCAGTACCGAAAGCAGAAAAGCGCTGCTGGAAAAATCACTGGTCTCGAACAAGGTCTTCAGTGATGCCTGACCGCCTGCGCCAGATAGTGAAGGATTGTGACGGCGCAGCGTTGCGCGGCGCGTAAATACCTCGACGTGGCGCGCCTCATCGGCGCACTGTATCGCCAGCAGTTGCACGACTTCGCGGAAATGCGGATGCACCTGACCGAGGTGACGCGCGGGCACCAGCAGCGCGGCGTTTTCGTTTTCGATCAGATAGGTCATTACCTGAACGACGGCATTCTCAACCTCTTCCGGAAGATCGATCGGCTGTGTCCAGTCGATGGCAGTCTCAGGATCCCACTGTCCTGACAAGGCCTGTTTGTAGAGATCGGCAGCCGATTCGGCCCAGATCTCGGATTTGTCGCTGAAGCGAAAATCAAACCCGGGGCTGCCCGCTTCGACCGTGGCGCCGCGTGCGGCCACGCCCCATCCGGGTTCTGCATGGTCGGCAACGGCGCCCTCGAGCCGACGGTCAGCCTGTCCGTTGCGTTGTGCACCCTGCCAGCGGCCCAGCTGGAACGGGCCGCGGGTGATCAGCGCATGACCGTCGGTGAAGGTGACCGCATGCCCATGACTGCGGCACCAGGCTAGCAGGTGCATGTCCCAGTCGGGGGAGTTCGCATCGACGCGCAGCGTGCCGCCGACCTCGACCTGATCCAGCGCGCGCCTGATCAGCAGGTGCGCGCCCTGATCGAGCCCGAGCGACTCAATATCGATAGTCGATTGCGGTGATGTTACCTGCAGCATCGTAGAACTTTTCATCATCGACAGCGCGTTCAAGCGCGGCATAGCCGCTGGTGCGGCCCGTTTTCCACTGGCGCAGACCTTCCAGCTCCAGCAAAGGCCGCACGGCGGGGTCATCCCAGCGCATGCCGAGCAGCAGCTCGGTGAAGCGTTGTATCAGTTCATCCGGCGCGCCGGGGCTGACGGTGAAATTGCAGTGATCGAAAGGCGCGGTGCGCGCGATCACTTTGGTCTGACCCGCGGGCAGTGTGCCGTCAGAAGAGAATGCCAGGTGATTACCATCGATCATCCATGCGGCGTCGATCTTGCCCTGCACCAGCGCTTTTGCGGCATCCAGTTCACCACCGACATGATCGCCATGCTTGCCGCCGAGGACATCAAAGCGCTGCGCGTTGTAATCACGGCCAGCGACAAGACCTGCCTGACGCAGATGATCCATCGGTATCAGGGTCGCTTGTGGCGAGTCGATCGCGCCAAAGCCGACGGTCTTACCCTTTAGTGCACTGACATCAGTGATGCCGGCGTTGCTGCGCACGACCAGTACCGAGGTCAGATCGCAATCGGTATCGCGCATCGCCACGGCAGAGACCTTCACGCCTTTCGCGCGCGCGATGCGCTCGGCGCGCACCCAGGCCAGCGGCGAGTTCCAGGCGACATCGAGCGTGCCATTGAACTGGTCTTCGACCTGGCGCTCGTAATTCGAATACAACACGAAATCAAAGGCCAGCCCATGTCCATGGAACCAGTGCTTGAAACCTTCCCAGATGGTGACAACCTTGGGCGCGTAGGCGACTGCGCCCATGACCAGTGTTTGTTGGCTCATGATTTTTCCTGGGATCTCAGAACAGTGGCAGGCCGGTGATAGCCTTGCCGATGAAGTCGTACAGCACGTCGGTGGTGGGCGCCATCACATGCGAGGCGCGCGCGTCACGGAACAGCCGCTCGACGCCGACTTCCTTGCGGAAGGCCGCGCCACCGCACACGCGCATGGCGACATCGGTGACGTCTAGCGCTGTCTCGGCGCAGGCGGCTTTGACCTCCAGCACGCGCAGCATGGTGTCGGCACGGTTCCCACTGATGGCGGCCAGCGTATCCTGCAGCAGCGCATTGGCCATGTCTGTCTTGATACGTGCACGGGCCAGATGGGCACGTATCGTCGGCAGATCGGCGAGCGAGGAATCCAGATGCTGATGACGCGTGGCGCCGACATGTGCGATCGCACGGGCGAGGCTGCCCTCCATCGTGCCCACGGAGCAGGAAGCATTCAGCACGCTGAACCAGGGCAGCACGACGCCCATCATGATGTCGAAGCCTTTGCCATCTTCGCCAAGCGCGTTCGACGCCGGAATGCGTACGCCGCTGGCAGTGACCGGTGAGGACGCATTGCCGCGCATGCCCATGCCATTGAAGGGCGCGGCCAGCGTCAGGCCTGCGGCCTTCGCATCGACCAGCCAGAGGCTGCTTGCGCCTTCGGCCGCTACCGGCTTGCTTGACCAGACGTAAGAGTTGGCTTCAAAGGCCGAGGTGATCCAGCTCTTGCGGGCGTCCAGCACGATGCTGTCGCCATCCTTCTTTGCGGTGCTGGCCGGCGCCCAGAAATGGCTGCGCGACTCCAGTTCGGAGAAGGCCAGTGTGGTCAGGTGACGGCCAGCGGCGATCTCTGTGCGGATGGTCTTGTCGCCGAACTGCTCCAGAACGGCCACGGCGCAGTAATGCATGCAGACGATCATTGCGGTTGACGGGCAGCTTTGCGCGAGACGCGAGACCACGGCGCTGGCCTCGGCCAGCCCCAGTCCCATACCGCCTACGTCTTTGCTGCTGACCAGACCCATCAGGCCGGCCGTGGACAGCGCGTCGATCACCGGGCGAGGGAAACGGCCTTCTTTGTCCGTGTCGGGGGCGAGCGCATCAAGCTGGCCAGTGATGATCTGGTCAAGGGTATCGAGGTAATTCACGGGAATTCGGTCTTGGATGGTTGATAAAGCGGACAGAGGGAGCGAGCAGGGCAGTTGCCCCGATCGATCGCCGGAAAGAAGACCGGAGTATAAAACAGGCGGGAAATAGCCGCTGAGCCGCTGACGATGGACGCCGTCAGACAGGAGTCAGGCTCACAGCGTGCAGGTACCGTGCAGTACCTCAGCAGCGACCAGCACGAAGGGCTTGCGCTCGCCTTTGTCTTGAACCCGCACTTCGAAGAACTGGCTCTGCACCCGGCCGCCCTTGCGCACGGACAGCACTTTGTAGGAAGCCTGCGGAGAACCGGGATCAATCACGGTGATTTTCCAACCGGCGTTGTTCACGAAACGGCCCATCATCTGGCCGGTGTCGCGCTGAACAATGAATTCCGCGCCGGCCACGGTCTCGTAGTAATTTTTTCCGCCAGCCAGCGGTTCCAGCGCACCGGTTGCGCTGACTTCAGAGGCGCCGTTAATGGTGCAGGTGAGATCCGGCGCTGCCCGGGCTGATGACAAGGCGAGCATCATGGCAGCCACCACGGTGGCGCGGACAGGCAGTATCAGAGCATCGGATACGTTGGGCATGGTGACGACATTGTTGACAGCGATGCGTGATGATACTGACATTACGTGGTCGCTGCAGGCATCTCACAGGTCACCAAGCCCGATCTCATTGGCCAGCGCCATGATGGCAGACCGCCGGTCGGGAAAGCTGTGCACATAGGCGCGCAGTGCGCCGCGTATGTGGTTGTCGAATTCCAGCGCCCGGTAGTAGCGAATGACGCGATCCTTGCCAAGAAAATCATAGGCGGTCACTTTGTACCTGGCCCAGGCGGGCCAGTCGCGGAACAGTTCCCGGACTTCCGGGTCGCTGCTGCTGAGCCGGCACTCGAAGCCGCTCTCTCCAAACTCTGCGAAGTAGGGGCTTTGCGTCGGGTCAGGACCCATGAACGCGCGCAGCTTTTCCGGGTCGCTCCAGAGCAGATTGCGCAAACAGAAATCGAGTACTTTGTCGCGCTCCGGATCGAGGAAATCGAAGGGCAACATGTCTGGCTTGTACAGGAAGTGCATCACAGGCTCCGGGACGGTTGGGCGATGTCCGCAAGTTCGTCAGAACCACCGGAGACAGATCCAGTGCGCGCGGCCATACCGACCGGCTATGGTGAAATCAGTCAGGCAGGCTGTGAAGGGTGCACGCTCCCACAAGGGGATGCGGGCTTGATGATCAGTGATGCAGAAGCGATTACGTTGCTGGTTCGCAGCAAGTCGCTCAAGCTTTACGCAAGGTCAAGGATGGCGAGGAATGGACGATGGCAGAGCCGGCGTCAGGCAGCCAGCATGCGACGCATCCAGGCGCCGATGTCGTCGATCTCTTCTTCGCAGACCGAGTGCGGCATCAGGTACTCATGCCATTCCACCGGGTGACCGAGTTCTTTCAGCAGATCGCGTGAGGCCTCGGCACGACCAATCTGCACCACCGGATCACCTCGACCATGTGCCATGAAGATGGGCGTCTGCAGGTTGACCTCGCTGCGCTCGTTCCTGATCACAGATGACAGAGGGAGGTAGCCTGACAGACAGATCAGGCCTGCCAGCTTTTCCGGATAGCGCAGCCCCGTCTGCAGCGTCATCGCACAGCCTTGCGAGAAACCGGCGAGAATGATCCGCGATGCGGGGATGCCGCGCTCGTTCTCACGCGCGATCAATTGTTCGATCTGCTTTTGCGATTTCCGAAGCCCTGCTTCATCCTCGCGGCGTACCAGGTCCATCCCGAGAATGTCATACCAGGCGCGCATCACATAGCCATTGTTGATCGTGACCGGCATCGTCTCTGCATGAGGGAAGACAAAACGTATCGCCGGGCAGTCGGACAGATCAAGTTCGCGCACGATGGGCACGAAATCATTGCCATCAGCGCCCAGGCCGTGCATCCAGATGACGGCGGCGGACGGCGATTCGCCGGTGCTGATTTCTACGGTCTCAAGCATGGTTGTGGCTCTTCGGATGTTGGTGCGGCCGCCTTATTTCTGGCGTATCGCGGATTTGGGGCGGAAGGCCTTGCACACCGTTTCGTGAGTCTCGATGTATGGACCGCCGATCAGGTCAATGCAATAAGGCACAGCAGCGAAAATGCCGGCAACAATCGGTTTGCCGGAGTCGTCCTTGAAGCCTTCGAGCGTCTCGCGTATCGATTTCGGCTGTCCCGGCAGGTTCATGATCAGCGCTGCATGATCCGCAGTCTCGCGGATCACGGCAACCTGACGCGAAAGAATCGCCGTCGGCACGAAACGCAGGCTGATCTGCCGCATCTGCTCCCCGAAACCGGGCATGGCTTTGGTGCCCACAGCGAGCGTTGCCTCGGGTGTTACATCGCGTCGCGCGGGACCGGTGCCGCCTGTGGTCAGCACCAGATCGCAACCGACGTCATCGACCAGCTCGATCAGCGTTTTTTCGATCTGGGGCTGCTCATCAGGGATCAAGCGGGTTTCCATTTGCCATGGACTGGCAAGCGCCTGAGTGAACCAGTCGCGCAGCGCGGGCACGCCCTGGGCTTCGTAGACCCCGCTGGAGGCACGGTCGGAGATGGATACCAGACCGATGATCAGTTCGTCAGGATGCGTCCTCGTCTTCTTCATGATCTTCTGCGGAGTCAGTGGTTGGCGAGGGTGCATGCAGAGATTTCAGGATCTGGAAAATCTCGCGGTAGGCTTTCGGCGGTTTGTTTTCCGCCTGTTCTTTACGCGCATTGCGTATCAGCGTGCGCAAGTGCTGGATGTCGAGCTCCGGATGCTCGGCGCGCAGCTCGGTCAGCGCAGCATCGTCAGCCAGCAGGCGATCGCGCTGTCGCTCGACGAGGTGCAGGGCAGCCGTCTCAGCCTTCGAGGCACCGCGCCAGCTATCGACGGCCTTTTGTATGGTGGCCACTTCCTCCTCGGTGAGAGAGCGCATTTTCTTGCCGACGTACTGCAGCTGGCGCCGCTTTCCCTCATGACTGCTGATCTGCTGGCATTCGAGGATGGCCTCCAGCACGTCCTCAGGCATGGGTACCTTGCGGACGCGGTCGCGCGGGGCGTCAACGAGGATTTCTCCCAGCTTCTGCAGGGCGGTCATCTCTCGCTTGAGCTGGGACTTGGAAGGGCGATCGTATTGCTGCTCGAATTCGCTGGATTGAAACCCAACGGAGCCGCGGTTGGCGTTAGGCATGTTCGGCGGCCTATGTCATTCGTAAACGGCTGCTATGATACCCGCTTTGACTCCTTCCCTCCGAAAACCCGCCATGGACAAAGCCATCTTCACCTATAGCCAGGATCAGCTGAAAGAGATCGCCAGCGATATGCTCCGCTTCGCGCGGGAGAAGGGCGCATCGGATGCCGTGGTCGAAATCAGCGAGGGTCAGGGGCTGTCGGTGACGGTGCGCAAGGGCAAGGTCGAGACCATTGAGCAGAACAAGGACAAGGGTATCGGTGTCACGGTGTTTCTGGGCGAGGGCAAGGCCATCCGGCGTGGGAATGCGAGTACCTCGGATTTTTCAGTCAGTGCGCTGAAAGACACGGTAGACGCTGCTTACAACATTGCACGGTTTACCGCAGAAGATCCGGCAGCAGGCTTGCCCGATGAGGAAGTGCTGGAAAAAGCGCCGCGCGATCTTGCGCTCTTCCATCCCTGGCTGCTGTCGGCAGAGGAGGCGGTCGAACTGGCCATCCGCGGCGAGTCGGCGGCGTTTGCTGTCGACAAGCGCATTACGAACAGCGACGGCGCGAATACCTATGCTCAGCAGTCGCACTTCGTGCTGGCGAATTCTCGCGGCTTCATCGGCGGTTATCCGTATTCCCGCCACTCGTTGTCAGTCGCACCGATTGCCGGCCGGGGCAACAACATGCAGCGCGATGGCTGGTATTCCTCTGAACGCAATCCCGACAAACTGGCAGACCCCGAGGCGATCGGGCGCTATGCCGCCGAACGCGCATTGTCGCGCCTGAATGCGCGCAAGCTTGACACACGCAAATGCCCGGTGCTGTTCGAGGCGCCGCTCGCCGCAGGCTTGCTGGGATCCTTTGTCCAGGCAGTGTCGGGTGGTGCGCTCTATCGCAAATCTACTTTTCTGACGGAGTCTCTCGGCACCGAGGTGTTCGGTGCTGATATCCAGATCGTCGAAGACCCGCACCAGCCCGGCGGTGTCGGCTCGGCGCCCTTTGACGAGGAAGGCGTGCGCACGGCGCGCCGAGACGTGGTTCGCAATGGCGTGCTGCAGGGGTATTTTTTGTCGACCTACTCGGCACGCAAGCTCGGCATGCAGACAACGGGTAATGCGGGTGGTTCGCACAATCTCACAATCACCTCGACACATACCAAGCCGTCGGACGATTTCCGTGGGCTGCTCAAAAAGATGGGAACCGGGCTCCTCGTTACGGAGCTGATGGGGCAGGGAGTCAACTACGTGACCGGCGATTATTCGCGAGGCGCCTCCGGCTACTGGGTCGAGAACGGCGTTATCCAATACCCCGTTGAAGAAATCACGATCGCCGGCAATCTGCGCGATATGTTCAAGGATATTGCTGCGATAGGTAATGATGTCCTGAACCGTGGCACCAAGCAGACAGGATCGATATTGATCGGCAGCATGACCGTCGCAGGGTCCTGATCAACTGAGGCGCAATGGATGCTTGATCGGCAGCCCGGGAATCCGCGAGGATCCCGGGCTTTGCTTTTGGCTAAATTGATGAGGCGCAAGCACTGGCATTGATGCAATTGAATTCTGATTCCAGTGATCAATCTCTCAGAATCCTTGAAACTCATGAGTAATCCCATCGGTTCTCGGTAAATGACGTTCACATACAACACGTGTTCCCCTGAATAAATGATTCCAGTTTCAGCGGGAAATTTTGCTTTCTAAGCCAGAAATGTTTCTGGTAGTGCGCGCAAACAACGTTGTGCCGTCAAGTATTTGTAAGCTATTGCTGCTTTCTAAATCCCCCTCCTAAAATTAACAAGTTTTTAAGAACGGTAGTACGTGTCCGCGCCGGTTTGCTCAGACGGGATCGGCGCATGGAAATCAAAATCACTCGGGGGACCTCATCATGCAACGTCGAGACTTCATCAAGAACGCAGCTGCCGGTGTTGCCGCTGGCGCCATTGCTGCACCTGCCATCGCGCAATCCAACCCAACCATCAACTGGCGGCTTGCATCGAGCTTTCCAAAATCGCTAGACACCATTTTTGGTGCCGCTGAAATTCTTGCCAAGCGGGTCTCACAACTCACGCAGGGAAAATTCAATATTCGTGCTTTTCCCGGGGGTGAGTTGGTCCCTGCATTGCAGGTGCTGGATGCTGTTCAGGCCGGCACGGTAGAGATCGGCCATTCTGCTTCCTACTATTACTTCGGCAAAGACCCGACCTTTGCCTTCGACACGGCGATTCCTTTTGGCCTGACATCACGTCAGCAGACTGCCTGGATTGAGCAAGGCGGCGGCAAGCAGCTGCTCCGCGATTTTTTCCGCGAATATGGCGTGATCAATCTGTTGGGCGGCAATACCGGCTGCCAGATGGGCGGCTGGTTCCGCAGGGAGGTCAATACACCGAAAGATCTCTCTGGCCTGAAAATGCGTGTCGGTGGTTTTGCCGGACGCGTTATGCAGAGGCTGGGCGTGGTGCCCCAGCAGATTGCAGGTGGCGACATTTATCCAGCGCTGGAAAAAGGAACGATCGATGCTGCCGAATGGATCGGTCCTTATGACGATGAGAAACTGGGCTTCAATCGTGTAGCTCCGAACTACTACGCTCCCGGCTGGTGGGAGGCAGGTGCGCAATTGTCCTTCTATGTCAGCGCCAAGGAGTGGGAGAAGCTTCCCAAGGAATATCAGGCGGCCTTGGAAGTGGCTTCTTACGAAGCCCATGTGACGATGCAGGCGATGTATGACGCCCGCAATCCGACAGCACTCGCCCGGTTGCTGAAAGACGGCGTGAAACTGCGTTCTTTTTCCAAGAGCATTCTGGATGCCTGCTACAAGGCAGCTCAGGAAGTGTTCGATGAAGAATCCCAGAAGAATCCGCGATTCAAGAAAATCTTCGAACCCTGGCAGCGTTTTCAGCGTGACCAGAACCAGTGGAATATGGTCGCCGAGCATCAGATACAGAATTATCTGATCGGTCATAGCCGTTGATAGTTGTCGACGGCTTCACATCGTTATCTGTACCATCGAAAAGACCGCTGCTGTTGCAGCGGTCTTTTTGTTTCGCCGACGAGATTGCTTCAGTCTTTTCGATCTCGAAAGATCAGTTAACGATGAACCGGCAGTGACACTAGAAATATGAAAACAGGAGAGACATAAGTCACTGCAAATAAAAAAGCCAGACCTCGGTCTGGCTTTTTTATTAAGCGTGAACGTGCTCACTTTTTGTCTGGGTCACCCATGTCGAGCTTGAGCTCGGTGCTTCCGTCCTTGTTGCCATCGAGATTGAAATCGATCTGCAGCTCTCCTCCGGAGTCCATGTCGCCCGAAGGGATCTGAACATTCAATTCGATCTGTTCTTTCATATCGGTTTTGTGCCCCACCGAGATGAGTGCTGGGAAGGCAATGATCATCGCCACCATGATCAGCTGGATGACAACGAAGGGCACGGCTCCCCAGTAGATATCGCTGGTCTTGACCTCTTTCGGAGCGACCGAGCGCAGGAAGAACAAAGCGAATCCGAAGGGCGGATGCATGAACGAGGTCTGCATGTTCACTGACAGCAGCACGCCGAACCAGATCAGGTCGATACCCATTTTGTCCGCGACCGGGCCCACCAGCGGTACCAGAATGAAGGCCAGCTCGAAGAAATCCAGGAAGAAGGCCAGACCGAAGAACAATAGATTCACTACGATCAGGAAGCCCGCATTCCCGCCAGGCAGCGAGGTCAGCAGGTGTTCAACCCACAGGTCGCCATTCACGCCCCGGAACACCAGCGAAAACACGCTGGAGCCGATCAGGATGAACAGCACGAAGCAGGCCAGACGCGATGTCGAGTTCTTTGCCTGCTTTAGCAGACTACCGGTCAGGCGACGGTTCATGAAGGCGAGGATCATCGCGCCCAGTGCGCCCATGCCGCCGCCTTCGGTCGGCGTTGCGATGCCGACGAAGATCGTGCCCAGCACGAGGAAGATCAGTGCCAGCGGGGGTACCAGCACCAGCACGACCTTTTCTGCCATCTTCGACAGCAGACCAAGCTTCAGCTTGCTGTTCGCCAGTGCGAGGCCGTAGGTCAGCAAGACACCGACCACGCCGCTGTAGACTGCGATTTCGTCAGCGGCCAGCTTGGTTGTTGCCGCGAGATGGAATTTGCCGAAAGCGACCGAGACACCAATACCAAGCCCCAGCAGCAACAGCAGTGAGGGTATGCCACTTGAGCCATTTTGTTCGCGGAGGTTACGTGCCTCGGGGGGCAGAGCCGGCAATGCGGCGGGCCGGATCAGCGACATCAGGAGGATGTACCCGGCATACAGCGCGGTCAGCAACAGACCGGGCATGAATGCCGCCTGATACATATCGCCTACGGAGCGGCCGAGCTGGTCGGCCATCACGATCAGCACCAGCGAGGGCGGAATGATCTGTGCCAGCGTGCCGGAGGCGGCAATGACACCGGAGGCGATCTTGCGGTCGTAGCCATAGCGCAGCATCACGGGCAGGGAGATCAGACCCATCGAGATCACGGAAGCTGCGACCACACCGGTCGTCGCCGCCAGCAGCGCGCCGACAAAGATCACCGCATAGGCAATACCCCCGCGCATGGGGCCGAACAGCTGCCCTATCGTGTCCAGCAGGTCTTCGGCCATACCGGAACGCTCGAGAATCAGTCCCATGAAAGTGAAGAAGGGAATCGCCAACAGGGTGTCGTTGGCCATGATGCCAAACAGCCGGTTCGGCAATGCCTGCAGAAGCTCTGGCTTGAGCAGCCCGACTTCGATACCGATCAGTCCGAACAGCAGGCCGTTTGCAGCCAGAGAGAACGCGACCGGGAAGCCCGACAGCAGGAAGATGATCAGGGCAGCGAACATCACAGGTGCCATGTTCGCGATAAGGAATTCAGTCATTTTGCGCCTCGGTCCATTCAGTTGATCTGGTTCGCAGCCTTGATCGCTGCAATATCTTCCTGGGGGTTGGACGCTTGCTTTTCAAATTCGCTGGCGTCGACCAGTCCCATCAGGAAACCGATACGCTTGATCAGTTCGGACACACCCTGCAGCGTCAGCAGCAAGAAGCCTATGGGTATCAGTACCTTGGCGGGCCACAGGATCAGGCCACCCGCGTTGCTCGAGACTTCCTGATTGCGGATTGATTCCATCGCGAATGGCACCGCGAAATAGAGGATGAGCAGCGTGGCAGGCAGCAGGAAAAACACAAAGCCGAAGATGTCGACCCACACCTGGGTGCGTTTCGAAAAACGGCCCACGATCACGTCGATCCGCACATGTTCGTTGCGCTTCAATGTGTAGGACGAGGCCAGAAGGAAAATGGCCCCGAACAGGTACCATTGAATTTCCAGCCACGCATTCGAGCTGGTGTTCATCAGGTAGCGAACCAGTGCGTTACCGCTGCAGATCAGCACGGCCGCCAGCAATGCCCAGCTGATGGCCAGTCCGATCTTCTCGTTCAGTGCGTCGATGAATCGGGAGAAGGACAATAAGGATGACATAGTCGGTTTTCTTTCGCGAGAATTGTTGGTGCCGGGAGGGCCGTCGATCCCAGAAAACCCCTGATCCGTCGGGCTGGCGCCCACGCGTGGTCAGCGTTCCTCTTTGCTCTGTTGCAGGTCCGTCTCGGATGATGCAAACAGAATTGATCAGCGTCTCCCCAGTTCTTTTTTCAGCCGGATTTCGCCACCGCCGCACTTCATCCGGGCAGACGCCGGGCGGAGTGATGGCAAGCGTGACGAGAATTTAGCTGCTGATGCGACTTCTTGTTATGTTGCTGTGCAGCAGTAGCTAAAAGGCTTTACCGATCTCTTTTTTTTAGTACCCGGAAGACGTTTTATCACAACATTGCCCAAATAAAAATGCACCCCAGCTACATCTGTAGCGGGGGTGCATTATTTTGTCAGGCTGACTTCAGCTTGGCTTAAGTTTGTCTTCAGTTTGTCTTCAGTTTGTCTTCAGTTCAGCCGGGCTCGCGCTCTTTTTATGGCTTCAGCCACCTGTTTGGGTGCTGTGCCGCCAAGATGATCACGGGCTGCGACGGAACCCTCCAGCGTGAGCACGGCGTATACATCCTCATCGATCAGCGGCGAGAATTCCCGCAGTGCAGCGATTGACAGTTCACTCAGATCGCACGACTTCTTGTCACAGGCGCGCACCGCCATGGCGACCGCTTCGTGCGCATCGCGGAAAGGCAGGCCTTTTTTCACCAGATAATCGGCCAGATCAGTGGCTGTCGCATAGCCCTGAAGGGCAGCGGCGCGCATCGGTTCGGCTTTGACGATGATGCCGCCTGCCATGTCAGCGAAAATGCGTAGCGTGTCGATCAGCGTATCCACCGTGTCGAACAGCGGCTCTTTGTCTTCCTGATTGTCCTTGTTGTAGGCCAGCGGCTGGCCTTTCATCAATGTCAGAAGCGCCATCAGATGGCCATTGACGCGACCCGTCTTTCCGCGTGCAAGCTCAGGGACATCGGGATTTTTTTTCTGGGGCATGATGGATGAGCCGGTGCAGAAGCGATCCGCAATATCAATGAAGCCGACTCGCGGACTCATCCAGATCACCAGTTCTTCCGACAAGCGCGATACATGCGTCATTACCAGCGCCCCGGCGGCACAAAACTCAATGGCGAAATCTCGGTCAGACACCGCGTCGAGCGAGTTCTGGCATACCTCCTCAAAACCCAGCGTCTTCGCAACGCGCTCCCGATCAATCGGGAAAGTGGTGCCCGCCAGCGCTGCGGAGCCCAGCGGCAGACGATTCACCCGCTTTCGGCAGTCGCGCATGCGCTCAGTGTCACGGTTGAACATTTCCACATAGGCGAGCATGTGATGACCGAAGGTCACCGGTTGCGCGACCTGCATGTGCGTGAAGCCCGGCAGGATGGTGTCTGCGTGCCTCTCCGCCAGATCAAGCAGCGCCAGTTGCAGCTGTTTGAGCAAACCCACGATGTCATCGATCGCTGAGCGCAGGTAGAGACGGATGTCGGTAGCTACCTGATCGTTGCGCGAGCGGCCCGTGTGCAGCCGCTTGCCGGCATCGCCGACCAGTTCGGTCAGGCGTTTCTCGATATTCAGGTGTACATCTTCCAGATCGAGCAGCCATTCGAATTTGCCCGCCGCGATCTCTGACTGGATCTGCGCCATACCTCGCTGAATGTCTGCATGATCTTGCGCGCTGATGATCTTCTGGTGGGCGAGCATCTCGGCATGCGCGAGGGAACCCTGAATGTCCACCTCGGCGAGACGATAATCGAAGAACACTGACGCTGTGTAGCGCTTGACGAGATCGGAGACGGGTTCGGAGAAGCGCGCCGACCAGGCTTCATCCTTCTTGGAAAATTGGTCTGACATGGTGGTATGGGATGCGAAGAGAGACCGGGATTATAGAGGAACAGGGCTGATCCTCTGCCGGTGAGGGCCGGGCAGAGGCGATACAGAGAGGAATGCGCGGATCAGCCCGTATTTCGGAGGCCCGCTGCAATGCCGTTGATCGACAGATGGATGCCGCGGTGAACCCGGATATCGCTTTCTCGACCCTGTTCTTTCCAGCTGCGATGACGCTTGATCAGCTCGACCTGCAAGTGATTCAGCGGATCGAGGTAGGCGAACCGGTTCTTGATCGAGCGCGCCAGCGTCGGATTGCTCGCCAGCCTCTCCTTTGAGCCCGTGATCATCGACAGGCATTCGGTCGTCAGTTCCAGCTCGGCCGAGATTCGCTTGAAGATGGCATTGCGCAGTTTTTTGTCAGCGACCAGGCTGGCGTAGCGCGAGGCCACGGCCAGGTCAGTCTTGGACAGCACCATGTCCATGTTCGACAACAGCGCAGAGAAGAACGGCCAGTCGCGGAACATCGCCTTCAGGGTGGCCAGTTTTTTGGTCTTCGCACCGCTGTTCTCATCGGACAGCCAGGTGTCTACGGCGCTGCCGAAGCCATACCAGCCCGGCAGCAGCAGTCGGCACTGTCCCCATGAGAAGCCCCAGGGAATCGCGCGCAGATCCTCAATGCGTCGCGTCGATTTACGCGATGCCGGACGCGATCCGATGTTCAGCTCCGCGATTTCCGAAATGGGCGTCGCAGAGAAAAAATAATCCGTGAAGCCCGGCGTTTCGTACACCAGATCGCGGTAGGCCTGGTAGGCATGACCGGAGAGCAGTTCCATGACGTGCTCGAAACCGGCGAGCTGTGTCGCCTTCTTGCCGTCGGATTGAGCCGGCGTCAGACTCGCTTCGATCACCGCAGCCACGACCAGCTCAAGATTGCGGCGACCGATCTCCGGGTTGGAGAACTTCGATGCGATGATCTCGCCCTGCTCAGTCAGACGGAATTGACCATTCACCGTACCTGCGGGCTGCGCAAGAATGGCCTCGTGGCTCGGGCCACCGCCACGCCCCACGGTGCCACCCCGGCCATGAAAGAGCCTCAGCTTCACGCCATGATGTTCAAAGACCTTCACCAGCGCGACCTCGGCCTTGTACAGCTCCCAGTTTGAAGTGAGGAAACCGCCATCCTTGTTGGAGTCGGAATAACCCAGCATGACTTCCTGCAGCTCGCCCTGCTGGCGCACCAGGGGGCGCACCACAGGCATGCCCAGCCAGCTATCCATGATGGAGGGCGCATTGCGTAAATCAGGAATCGTTTCGAACAGCGGTATGACCATCAGTTCGGCTTGCGAATGCTCGCCATGCCCCGAGATGCGCATCAGCCCGGTTTCTTTTTGCAGCAGCAGGACTTCCAGCAGATCGGAGACGGTCTCGGTGTGCGAGATGATGTAGTTGCGAATTGCACGCGCGCCGAATTGCTCGCGCACCATTCGCGCCATCTTGAGCACCGCCAGCTCGGAGACCGTCTCATCCGAATAACTCAGATAAGGCGAGCGCAGCAGGCGCGGCTGCGACAACTCCGAGAGCAGCAGCGCGATCTTGTCTTCTTCCGGCAGCTTCGCGTAGTCAGCGCACACGCTGGCCTCGCGGAACAACTCGGCGAGCACGCGCTCATGCACATCCGAGCTTTGACGCATGTCGAGCGTCGCCAGATGGAAGCCGAAGATATCCGCTGCGCGGCGCAGCGTGTTCAGCCGGGGTCGGGTCATCGCCAGACCATGGTTGGCGCGCAATGACTCGCCGATCACGTCCAGATCGGCAGTGAATTCGCTGATGTGCTCGTAGGGGGCCAGCGCAGACACTTCCTGGCGCAGGATGTTGGTCACACCAAGCTTGCGTGCCGTGGCGGCAAGGCGTGCATAGATCGTGATCAGCGCGCGCCGGTAGGGCTCGTCAGTGCGGTGCGGCGAGTTGTCTGGCGAGGCGTCCGCCATGACTTCCAGTGCCGGACTGACCGACACCAGCAGGGTAGAGATCGAGAGCTCTGCGCCCAGCGCATGTACCTCGTCAAGGTAAAAATCGAGGATGGTAGTCGACTGGCGCGACATCGCGCGCGACATCGTCGAGGCATTCACATTCGGGTTGCCATCGCGGTCGCCACCAATCCAGCTGCCCATCTGCACGAAAGGCGGCAGGGACAAATGTTTGGAGTGCGGATACTGCTGAGCGAATTCATGCTCGATGTCTTCCATCAGGCCCGGCAGCTCGCGCAGGAAAGTAATCCGGTAATACGACAGCGCATTCTCGATCTCGTCATCCACCGTCAGTTTCGAATAGCGCAGCATGCGCGTTTGCCACAGCTTGGTAATTTCCGCATGCAGCAGCTGCGTATTGCGGTTTTTTTCTGCCGCGGTCAGTGGCAGATCGCGCGCGGCCAGCAGTCGCGCGATTTCGCGCCCAGCATCGAGGATGCTTTTTCTCTGCACCTCGGTAGGGTGGGCGGTAAGCACCGGGGAAATCAGCGCATCGCTGAAGAACAATTGCACCGCTTTGCCCGAGACGCCGGCAGCATCCAGCTTCGACAGCGTGGCAGCGACACTGCCCGGCTGAGGGGCGGAGCCCGCCATCAGGTGAGCGCGGCGGCGGCGGTTGTGATGCTGGTCTTCCGCGATGTTGGCCAAATGTGAAAAATACGAAAAAGCCCGAACCACCGAGTTGGTCTGGTCGCGCGTGAGTTTCTTCAGCAGCTTGTCGAGGTCGGCTCCCGCTGCCGCATCAGACTCGCGGCGGAAGCGAACGGCTGTCTGACGGATGGTCTCGACGATCTCGAACACCGCTTCGCCTTCCTGATGGCGGACGACGTCGCCCAGCAACCGGCCCAGCAGGCGGATGTCTTCTTTCAGCGGCGCGTCTTTGTCTTGCGGTTTTCGGGAAGGTGGGGCTGCGTCATTCTTTGTGGTGGCCATGGCTGCGTCGCACTTTCAGCGTCTAATGGGGCGACCCGGCTTGTGGCCGAGTCGTGCAGGGGCGCGTGATAAAATCCGCCGACTATTCTTCAGCAATGAACAGCGGGTCGAAGCTTGCGTGAATTACGCACATCTGACCCCGAACCACAGAGCAGAGAGGCCGCGTTGAACTCATCATTTTCCGGAAAGCTGGTCATCGCCTCGCGTGAGAGCAGGTTGGCCATGTGGCAGGCTGAGACTGTTCGCGCACGCTTACTTGAATTATATCCGCAGAGCATAGTGGAAATTCTCGGAATGACGACGCGCGGCGACCAGATTCTGGATCGCACCCTGTCCAAGGTCGGCGGCAAAGGCTTATTTGTCAAAGAGCTGGAAGTCGCGATGCAAAATGGCGAAGCTGACCTTGCGGTGCACTCGCTCAAGGACGTCCCGATGGAGCTGCCCGAGGGCTTCGAGCTGGCCGCCGTGCTTGAGCGCGAAGACCCGCGCGATGCCTTCGTATCCAACCAGTACCATTCGCTGGCCGACCTGCCGGCTGGCGCCGTGGTCGGCACCAGCAGCTTGCGCCGTCAGGCGCTGATCGCCGCGCGCTTTCCGCAACTGGTGATCCAGCCTCTGCGCGGCAATCTGGATACCCGGCTCGCCAAGCTTGATCGCGGAGAGTACGCAGCGATCATTCTCGCTGCGGCCGGCCTGAAGCGGCTTGGCATGGCAGAGCGGATTCGCAGCTTCATCGAGCCCGAGGAGAGCCTGCCTGCACCCGGGCAGGGAGCGATGGCCATCGAGATACCTGCCGGACGCCGCGATCTGCAGGATCTACTGGCTCCGCTGAACCACACTGATACCGAGCGCGCGGTGCGCGCCGAGCGCACGCTTTCGCGCAATTTCGGCGGCAGCTGCCAGATACCGCTGGCAGCATTTGCCACCGTCGACAAGGACGCGATGCGCCTGCGCGCGATGGTCGCGACCCCCGACGGAAAGCGCATCGCTCGTGCGGAGGTGAGCGGCTCTGCCACCGCGCCCGAGGCGCTGGGACACGAAATCGCGCGTGTCCTCGAGGCGCAGGATGCGCAGTCCATTCTTGCTGCTTGCAAGACTGAGTAAGGTGTGAGCCGGGCTTGAGCAAGCCGCCAGTCGTCATCACCCGCCCGCTGGCGCAGGCAGCGCCCCTGGCTGAGCACCTTCGTGCGCAAGCGATCGATGTTCGCGTTTTCCCGCTTCTTGACATACAACCCCTGTCCGACCCGCGTGAGCTGCACTCTGTGCTCGAACGGCTGACCGATTACGCGATGGTCGCTTTCGTCAGCCCCAATGCGATCGATGCCGCATTTGCCCACCTGAGCCACTGGCCTGCCGGCGTCATCGCTGCGGTAGTTGGCGAGGGCAGCCGACAGGCGCTGGCCCGCCACGGCGTGACCGAAGCCACCGCCCGGGTCGTCAGCCCCGCAGACTCCCGCCGCACCGATTCCGAAACCCTGCTCGACGTGCTGGATCTGCCGGCGCTCGCCGGCAAAAAAGTGCTGATCGTTCGCGCCGAGACCGGGCGCGAGCTGCTTGCAGATCGCTTGCGTGCTGCCGGCGTCGCCGTGGATCAGATCGCTGCCTACCGGCGTGGCGCACCCGTGCTCGACCATGCGCGCCGGCGTCAGCTGCAAGTCCTGATCGATGAGGACTGTGACTGGGTGATCACCAGCTCGGAGGCGATGCGTTACCTGAAGTCCGCGGCGCTCGATGTCGCTGGAAGCACGGGCTGGGCGCGTTTGCGGCAGGCGCGCCTGATCGTGCCGCACGAGCGCATTGCCGAAACAGCTCGCGAACTCGAATTTACCCACGTCATCCAGACAGCATCGGGCGACGAAGCACTGATTCGCGAGATACAATCGCGCCCATGAGCGATCCGTCTACTTCACCTTCGCCCGTTCCACCCTCGGTACCGCCCGCAGTGCCGCCTTCAGCTGCGCCGACCGGCACCTCGGCTTCCGAGGCAGCCGCAGCGCCGGCAGCGGCCACCGCAGCGCCTGGGGCCGAGCCCGCGCCGCCGTCGTCCGCACCCTCCGCAGAGGAGGGCGGCTCCGCGAACAGTGCGGCCGCCGCCAGCCGCTGGCGCGACTGGGAACTCCGCATGCCAGCGTCCCTGGAGAGCCGCGAAGCCCGGCAAAAACTGGCCATCGGTGTGCTCGCCGTGCTGCTAGCGCTGCAGTGGTGGAACGCGCGCACCGACATCAGCGACCTTCGCCGCGAACTGGCGCAGCGCTTGCAGTCGGGCGAGAACCTGAACACCCAGACCAAGCTGATTGCCAATCGTGTTGATGACGAAGTCAAGGCGCTGCAAGCCAAGGTGGCCGTGCTTGAGGCCCGACAGGTGGAGTCGCAGGGTCAGCAGCTGGCGCTGGAGCAGCTGTATCAGGATCTGGCAAAAAACCGTGATGACTGGGCACTGGCCGAGATCGAGCAAGTGCTCTCCACGGCCAGCCAGCAGCTGCAACTGGCGGGTAATGTGCGCGGCGCACTGATCGCCCTGCAGAATGCCGATGCGCGCTTGTCTCGCGCCGACCGGCCGCAGTTCATTGCGGTGCGTCGCGCGATTGCGCGTGATATCGAGAATCTCAAGGGATTGCCCAGCGTTGATTTGACCGGCATCGCCGTGCGCATCGATGCGCTGATCGGGCAGGTTGACCTGATCCCTCTGCTTGCTGACGAAAAGCCCTCCATTGTCGCGCCGTCGCCGAAATCCAGACTCTCCAAAGACACCACCAAAGAGTCCGGCAAAGAGTCCGGCAAAGACTCCCAGCCAGGCAAGGTCGCTCAGGATGACTGGCGAACTGTGCTGCTGCAGCGCTGGACCTCCTGGAGCAGCGACCTCTGGAATGAAATCCGCCAGCTCGTGCGCGTGCGTTCGGTCAACAATCCCGAAGCGCTGCTGCTTTCCCCGGAGGAAGCGTTCTTCGCACGCGAGAACCTGAAGCTGCGGCTGCTGAATGCCCGCATGGCCCTCCTGTCGCGCAATGATTCAGCCTTCCGCAGCGACCTGCTCGAAGCCGATCGCGCACTGCTTCGCTACTTCGATACCCGTGCAAGACAGACTCAGGCAGCGCATGAAATCATCCGCCAGCTGCAGGACAGCGTGCTGAACATCGACATGCCCACGCTGTCGCACAGCCTCACCGCGGTACGTCAGTCGCGCTCGCGCCCCTAGATCGGCAGGATGACATGCGTTTTTTCATCTGGCTCCTGATCCTGTTCGCATCAGCCATCGGTCTGGCCGTGCTGGCGCGCTTCAACCCCGGCAACGTGGTGCTGTTCTACCCACCGTACCGGGTCGACCTGTCATTGAATTTCTTCATCGTGCTGCTGGTAGCGTCGTTCGCGCTGTTGCTGGTGATCGTTGCGGCGGTTCGGGCAACGCTGGCAATGCCGCAGCGCGTCGAGCAGTACCGGGCCACCCGCCAGCTGCGCGAATCCGGTCGTGCGCTCCACGAGGCTTTGCAAAGCTATCTCGAGGGTCGTTTTGGCCGCGCCGAGAAACTGGCCGAGCGCGCCTCGGTATCGCCGGATAATGCCGGACTGGCTGCGCTGATCGGCGCGCGCGCCGCGCAGCGACTGCAGCAGCCGGCGCGTCGTAACGACTGGCTCAAAAAAGCCGAGGCCGACGACGGTCTGCGTACTGCCCGCCTGATGACCGCAGTCGAGTTGCTGTCCGAAGACGTCAAAGAAACCGACGTTGCGCTGGATGCGCTGCAGTCGCTGAACAGCGCCGGCATACGGCACACGCAGGCGCTGAAGCTGGCCCTCAAGGTGCACCAGAATGCTCGCAACTGGCCTGAGGTGCTGCGTCTGGTGCGGCTCCTCGACAAACACAAGACGCTGCATCCCGCGCTGTCACGCCGCCTGCGTGACATGGCCTATGAAGCGCTGATCCCCAAGGCCAGCGAAGATCCGGAGGCGCTCCGGTTGTTGTGGTCCAAGGTGCCGGCCGATGACCGTCAGAGTCCCGCCGTGGCCGTTCAGGCAGCCAATGCGTTCATGAAGATAGGCCAACAGATCGAAGCCGCAGCGATCATTGAAAGCGCGCTGGCGACCCAATGGGATTCGCGGCTGCTGCGTGCCTATCGTCACTGCGCGGCGCCGGAGGGCTCGGCCACGCTGCTCAAGCAGATCGAACATTGCGAGCACTGGCTGCGCGAGCGGCCGAACGACGCCGAGATTGCGCTCGCGCTCGGCGTGCTGTGCTTCCGTCAAAAACTCTGGGGCAAGGCGCAGCGGCATCTCGAACAATCGCTGTCGGGCGGCGATCATGCGATTCGTCAGGAAGCCCATCTGCGGCTGGCGCAGCTGCATGAGGCGCTCAGCCAGCCCGAGGCCGCTGCCGAGCATTATCGTCAGTGCGCCCTCACCACCACCCACCGAACCGGAAAAGCCTGATCCTTTCCCCGACCGGCTGCGCGTAAGGGCCCGGCAAGCATGCCGGGCTATAATCGCGGGCTTTGGTTTTTAATTTTGAATGTCTGTCCGAGGTAAAAATGAGCCTGAACCTGGTACCGGCCGGTCGCGACTTGCCGAATGATTTCAATGTGGTCATCGAGATCCCGATGAACGCCGATCCGATTAAATACGAAGTTGACAAAGAATCCGGCGCGATTTTTGTTGACCGCTTCATGGGCACGTCAATGCACTATCCGTGTAACTACGGCTATGTTCCTCACACGATCGCCGATGATGGCGACCCGGTCGATGTGCTGGTGATCACCCCATTCCCTCTGCTGCCCGGCGTGGTCGTGCGCTGCCGCCCGATCGGTGTGCTGAAGATGCAGGACGAGTCCGGTGGCGATGCCAAGGTACTGGCGGTTCCGGTCGATAAAGTGCTGCCCATCTATACCCACTGGCAAAAGCCCAGCGACATGAACGACCTGCGCCTGCAGCAGATCCAGCACTTCTTTGAGCACTACAAAGATCTGGAACCCGGCAAATGGGTGAAAGTGGATGGCTGGTATGGTCCGGACGATGCGCGCGCCGAGATCCTGAGCGGTGTCGAGAATTACAAGAAAGCGGCCAGCAAGCCGAACTTCTGATCGCACTTCGACCGTTTACATCGGCTTTGTGCTCAAGGCGCCGCATGCGGCGCCTTTTTCATGGTCGCTTCATTGGGCTGAGTTTTTGAACGGATTGCGCTCATTCAGCTCGTCTACATAAGCGCTGATGCCTTCACCCTCGCGCGCGAGAAAGCGCTCGACCGCGTCCGCAAAATCAG
>JACCEC013000298.1_pt1 | contig 39959 bp, 88 predicted proteins | sample 7450121 | NCBI WGS metagenome assembly JACCEC01 (sample SAMN15323455, study PRJNA562643) | freshwater metagenome | isolation source: river surface water | place: USA:Blue River Watershed | collected 2017-08-18 | reverse complement strand
TACATATAAGGGTTTAGAAGCAAACCTTAAACTAATAGCCTGGAGAAAAACATGACTGTTAATGCAATTATTGCGCACGACGATAAGCATGGAATAGGTAAGAACGGAAAACTACCTTGGGAGCATTCGCCTGCTGATATGAAGTGGTTTAGAGAATGTACGAATGGGCACGTTGTAATTATGGGAAGAAAAACCTGGGAATCTATCGGATCTAAGAAGCTTCCAAATAGAATTAATATAGTTATTACTAGATCAAAGATAGAAGGAACACCGGACGGAATATATTATGGTGAAATGACAACACTGATTAATATGATTAAATCAAATTATCCGGATTTAAAAACTTGGATTATTGGTGGCGCTGATATATACAAGCAGAGTCTTCATCTCTGTGATGGCGTATATGTAACAAGATTTAAAGGTGATTATAACTGTGATGCATTTGTTCCAATGAACGATTATCTTTCCACCAGATATATAGAAATGGCAAGGAGAGAGCAGGACGGGTTGACCTTTAGTATTTGGGGAAAAGTCTGAAAACTATACTAGGAATTACATATAGAATTAAATCTGTTCATCACTTTGGATACATTATAGAAAATATTAATGATAAAGCTGACATAAGAAGAATAAGTAAAAAAGGTTGGAATGAAGCAAATGAAACAATATCATAAGTTACTTGAAGATATTCTAGAACATGGAGAAGATGTAAATGACAGAACTGGAGTGGGAACGAGATCTATTTTCGGATACCAAATGCGGTTCGATCTCGCGGCAGGTTTCCCGGCGGTTACAACGAAAAAACTCGCATGGAAAGCAGTCGTTGGAGAACTCCTCTGGATCCTCGAAGGAAGTACTGACGAGAGAAGACTGGCTGAAATCACTTTCGGAAAACACAGGACAGAGTTGGCTGGAAGATCTACAATTTGGACTGCAAATGCAGATGCCCAAGGTAAAGCCCTCGGCTATATCAACAACGAGTTCACAAAAGAACTTGGTCAAGTTTATGGAGCGCAGTGGCGCAACTTCGACGGCTTCTCGGTCTATAAAGGAAAAGACCAAATTACCGACGTTCTATTCCAACTTAGAACCAATCCAGATTCAAGAAGAATCATACTCTCAGCATGGAACCCTAACCAATTACATCAAATGGCACTGCCACCCTGTCATGCATTCACCCAGTTTCGTGTACATAACAACAAGCTGAGCTGCCAAATGTACCAAAGAAGCGGAGATGCTTTCTTAGGTATTCCATTTAATATTGCTTCATATTCACTTTTGACTCATATTCTTGCTCGTGAATGTAATCTTCGAGTTGGTAATTTTATACACACAATCGGTGATGCTCATATCTATAACAATCACTTTGCTCAAGTAGATGAACAGCTATCAAGAGAAGAGTATCCATTACCAACATTGGCTATAAGTGACGAATTTGATCTTTCTGATAGATTAAAGAATGGTTTTAGAATTGATGATGCTAAGCATTTTACATTGACAAATTATCAAAGCCATGATACAATAAAAGCTGACATGGCCGTGTAACATTTTTATGTTTCTATGTAACACTGACATATATTGATGATACTAAATTATAAATACCACATGTTGACAAAATAAGTCACGTATTTTACCAAAATAAAAAGTTTAATAGCCCATTTATGGGTACTATTTTGTTCGCTTTAATTATAAGAAAGGGAGTTACACATGCTAGATGGTTCTACTACCGAATCAACTAAGACTGTAAACTATGTAATAAAAAGAAATGGATCTACAGAACCCTTTGATCAGAATAAGATTGCTCTCGCTGTATCAAAGGCAATGAAATCAATAGGAATTAAAAGTAAGACTCTATCAGAAGAAGTGGCAACTGAAGTTACTGTTCTTCTTAACAAAGAAAATAAAGACCCAATACTTAGCGTAGACACTGTGCATAGAAGTGTTGAAAACGTAATAATGGATATGGGTCTACACGATCTAGCTCGTGAATACATTCTATACCGCCATAACAATATGCCGAATATATTTCGTAAGCGAACAAATCTAAAACCATATGAATACCCGCAACTTATAGAATATCTAGAAGCAATTCGTCACTCCTATTGGGTTCATACAGAATTTAATTATTCGTCTGACATACAAGATATGAAAGTTCGTATGACACCTGAAGAAGTTGAAATAGTTAAAAAAGCAATGCTTGCAATTTCTCAAATTGAAGTTCAAGTAAAAACATTCTGGGCAAAGATTGGCGATAAATTAAAGAAGCCAGAAGTACAGGCAGTCGGAGTTACATTTGGCGAATCAGAAGTAAGACACGCAGACGCATATTCAAACCTACTTGAAATTATGGGTCTAAACAAAGAATTTGAATCACTAGTAGATGTTCCTGCTATCAAGAAACGCATATCATATCTTGAGCAGTCCCTTCAAAATCCAGTTGATGATAAAGACTATTTCCATAAGATTATTCTATTCTCTATGTTTGTAGAAAATGTTTCACTCTTTTCACAGTTCCTTATCATGATGGCATTTAACAAACATAAGAACGTTCTTAAAGGTATCTCTAACGCAGTTGAAGCAACTTCGAAAGAAGAAGACATTCATGCTCGCTTTGGTTTTGAACTTGTAAATATCATTAAAGCAGAGAATCCAGAATGGTGGGATAAAGATAGCATTGCTGAAGTAAATCGTCTATGTAAAGAAGCATATAAGGCAGAAGCTATGATTGTAGATTGGATCTATGGTGATTCAGATCTAGACTTTCTTCCAAAGGAAACTGTAAAAGAATTCCTAAAGCATCGTTTTAATCAGTCGCTTCAAGCAATCGATGTAAAACCAATATATGAAGTAGATGAAGCAGCAGTTCGTAGCACCGATTGGTTTGTAGAAGAAATTTTAAGCACAAAGAATGTTGACTTTTTTGTTAAGAGAAGCACAGCATATTCAAAGAAGACTAAAGCATTCACCGAAGATGATCTATTTTAAGAGGTAAAGATGACTACGTACGAAAAATTCTATTGGTTAAACGAAGATTCGAGAAAGTTTCTTTCTCGTGGTTATCTTAGCGAAGGAGAGACTGCAGAGAGCAGAATTCGTGATATAGCAGAAACTGCGGAAAAATACTTAGGTATTCCAGGTTATGCCGATAAATTCTATGATTATATGAGCCGCGGTTTCTATTCACTCGCATCTCCAGTATGGGCAAACTATGGTAAGAAGCGCGGCCTCCCAGTTTCATGTTTCGGCTCATACATTGATGATAACATGGAATCCATCCTATATGGAGTTGCCGAGAACGGAATGTTGATGAAGAATGGTGGCGGATGCTCCGGTTACTTTGGAGCAGTGCGTCATCGTGGAGCTCCAATTACAGATTCTGGAGAGTCTTCCGGTTCTGTTCATTTTATGCAGATGTATGATACTCTCGCATCAGTGGTTTCACAGGGTTCAGTTCGTCGTGGTTTCTTTGCAGCATATCAAGACATTGATCATCCTGACGCAAGTGAATTCTTGGACATTGGTACAGAGGGAAATCCAATTCAAGGATTGACGACTGGTATTGTAGTTTCAAACAAATTCATAAAGGATATGAAGAACGGAGACTCAGAAAAGAGAGCACTATGGGCAAAGGTGCTTCAACGTAGATCTGAGATTGGATACCCATATGTACTATTTGGTGATAATGTAAACGAGAATAAACCACAAGTTTACAAAGATAAAGATATGAAGATCCATGCATCAAATATGTGCATTGAGATTGCATTACCATCTTCTCCAACTGAAACGTTTACTTGCGTTCTTTCTTCGATCAATGTTCTTCATTGGGAGGAAATTATACTAACTGACGCGATTGAAGTGATGACAATGTTCCTTGATACAGTGTGTGAGGAGTTTATTCAAAAGTCAGCCGGGCAAGAATATCTTAAGAGAGCTCGTGAATTTGCTATCAATCATAGGGCACTCGGCGTAGGTATCCTAGGATGGCATTCATATCTTCAGTCAAACATGATTGGCTTTGAGTCAAAAGCAGCATCGAAAAAGAACTATGAGATTGCACAGACTCTAAGAGAAAGATCCCACGCTGCTTCTCGTGAACTAGCTGTTAAACTCGGCGAACCGCCTCTACTAAAAGGCTATGGTATGAGAAATACTACTACGATGGCTATCGCTCCTACAAAGAGCTCGAGCTTCATCCTTGGTCAAGTAAGTCAATCCATTGAACCAGAATTTTCTAACTGTTATGTAAAGGATCTTGCTAAGATCAAAGTAACAATTAAGAATCCGTATCTAGAAAAACTTCTTGAAGAAAAGGGTAGAAATACTTCCGATGTTTGGGATTCGATTAAAGTTGCTGACGGTTCGGTTCAACATCTTGATTTCTTGTCTCAGGATGAGAAGGAAGTATTTAAGACCTTTGCAGAGATCAATCCATATACTATCATAGATCAAGCAGCCGTTCGTCAGGAATTTGTTGACCAAGGGCAGAGTCTTAACCTTATGTTAGATCCTGATATGACAGTAAAAGAGATTAATGCTCTTTATCTGTATGCATGGGAAATGGGAATTAAGAGTCTATATTATAGTTACTCTATGTCCGCAGCTCAAGCATTGACTCGTAAGAGAGTTATGTCTTCATCATGCGCGGCTTGTGAAGCATAAAGAAAAGGCCTTCGGGCCTTTTCTACATTACATAAGGAATATAATATGAAGTATTTTATTTTAACAATGCAATATAATGAAAATTTAATGTTGCCTATTTTTATAAATCATTATTCCAAATTTTTGGATAAAAAACACATAAAAATTATAGATCATGGTTCTACTAATATTCCTGAAACCATGCTAAAAAATCATGAAACGATTTATCTACCTAGAGATAAAGGATTTTCGGAATGGTCAAGACTTAGACTTGTTCAACATACTGTTGCGGGATTACTTGAATACTATGATTTTGGCATTTATGTTGATTGCGATGAGCTTATAGATCTTACTGATATAGATAAAATAGATTTTACACAACATAAGATACATCACACCGCAGGTTTTGATGTATTTTTTCGAAAAACCTCTACAGGAATTAGATTAAGAGGGCTGTTAAACCCCGGTTTTTGTAAACCTGCGATATTTTCGTATATGCCGTATTGGACACCAGGGTTTCACGAATGCGGTGAAAAACTTAGCATGTTATCATTGCCTTCTGCTCATATTCGATTCTTATATAAAGATTATGCAATCCAAAGATCTAATGAAAGATTTAAAATTTATACTAATGACATCACAGAAGTTGAAAGAAATACCGGCGTTAATACACACTGGCTAACGCCACACGAGCATTTAAATTCTTTTTATCAGTATATTAATGAAAAAGATTGCTCGGTTTCTAAACCCTTTGAAACTATAGATCCTTCTATCTTTCTTGGAAAAGAAGATCAACTGTATAAATTTTCAAATACAGAATATGATTTAACGGAAAGATACCCTCAGCTCCTAAGTACATTTTACATGTTGACATTGGGTGTAGAATAGTTTATACTGATTCTGTAAGGTAGAAAAAGGAGCCTAACATGATCACCATCTATCAGATCCACTTGACCGATGCAGAAATTTTTGAAATCAATGCTAGAGGCTGGGATGCTTCTCCTCGCACCAGCGCGTATTCAAAGATGTCTTTCAGCGGTCATAGTAAGTGGAAGCCTGAATATATGCCTTACTTTGAAGCTACATATGAGGTTGACACTGATGACCTCGAAGAAGCTTTTACAGAAACCAATCTCTGGAATCAACCTCATATGCTCACTCGTATCCGCCGCGGTCGGTCGTCGTCCGTTGGCGATATCTTTGTGAAAGATGGCGACTGTTACATCGTGGATAGCTTCGGTTTCACGAACATTGGCAAATTTGAAGGTTTCAAATGACTATCTTTCGCTATAAAGGTAACGGTCTTCTCTATACGATCACTGTGAACGGTCATGGTGGCGGACATAAAGCTCATCCTTACAATCATAAGGAAGAGATTGGCATAACGTTAACAAGTCATGGCCGCTTTCGTGACTTTAAAAGTAAAATGACTATGAATGACTTTGAAGCTATTGCCGAAGCGTAAATAAACAGTTGACATTGTAATCTAGATGTTGTATACTATAATAGTAGATACACAGACAGAGGAATCGGTCATGGATAAGTATGCAGAAGAAATTCGTCATATCGGTGGCGATGCAATGTTGAATGTTGCTCGTAAAGAATTCAGCAAATCGTTTCAAATTGTAGCACGGACTCCTGACTATGTCGTGATTGGTGACGATATCAAGAATGTAAAGATTAGCCGCACTAATAACCGTGTTCAGGAACGTCATGTCTTTGAGCACATTTCTGCACTTGAGCGGAAACGGTAAAAATCTTACTTATAAATAAGATATGGTTCAAACATAAACACACATACTGATATAGACATAGTATAAACACCTGAGCCATATGTCAACTAAGTTGACATTTCGCAGGACCAGATGGTAAATGGTTCATAAACGTAACGACAAAAAGGAACTACAAATGAAGTTAAAAACATTTGTGGCGACTGTATGCCTTACTTTATTCAGTACTGCTGCCGTCGCCAAATGCGATGGAGACCCAGCAAAGGAAATGGAAATCCTCGCGCTAAACATGTATCACGAAGCGCGAGGAGAAGGTAGAACCGCCATGCAGATGGTGGGTGAAGTAACTTTAAACAGAGTCGCCTCAGGGGAATATCCTGACACAATATGCGGAGTTGTATATCAAAAAGGCCAATTTTCATGGGTAACAAAGAAGGATCATACCCCCTATGAAAAAGAAGCTTGGGAAACAGCTCTAGAGATAGCACACGATTTATTAAATCAAGATACAGCAGATCTATATATCTTCGATAACGGTGCTACTCATTTTGCGAATCTGTATGTTTTAAAGAACCCACCAAGCTGGACTAGAACTTTTGATAAGGTTACCAAAGTAGGTAGCCACACTTTTTATAGGATGTAACTAAAATGAGATGGTATGATTACATTGTATGCTTCTTGATCGCTGACTATATTACAGCTATGCTTTTTGCAGGAAGTATCCTTGTATTCATACCATACCTCATCTTTGAACTTTATTGTGATTATCGAAAACAACAGGAGACTAGAGAATGAATGCTTGGGGTATTCTTGGAAAACCAACTCCCGAAAAGATTGAACAATGGAAGAATTTGCCGTATGGTAAATTTAAAGATATGGTTGCCGATGTAAAAAAGCAGACCAAAGGAAAGCCACTGCGTACATATTCAGTAGAAATACAAGATATTCGTGAAATAACACGTAGAGTGTTTGTGAAAGTAGAAGCAGCTACAAACGATCAAGCAATCAAACTTGCGCAAATGGTTGATAAAGATACTCTCGATTGGACCGATCCAAAGGAAGAAAAGTATAATAAATATTCGTATCGAGTATCACAAATTTGGGATTAAATGCGCGTAGAATACGAAGGAAAGATATACAATACTCAGTATTTTCCATTCTTTCGTATTAAGCGCAGAGATGGTTACCAAGTGTTCGGACTTCGGTACCCATCAGGTGCTATAGAGCGTGTCATAGTATTTGATACACCAGAATATATGCAAGAACTACAAAATTATTTAAAATTTCTTATCACTGAATATATGTTAGAAGATGAAGAAATGTTAACACCATATGCCAAACGATTGAAAGAAGATGTCCATGAACTATTCAGTGAACAGAGATGATGCTTTTATTGAAGAATTTATTGAATATTATGGTGTAGAAAATATTCCTGACCCATATCAATATCCAAAGAGATTCGAGTTTCTTATAAAATCTTATGAACACTATAAAAGAATGGAAACGTTGAAGAATGAAAACTGAAACAAAGATTGGCTGTATTGCCTGTGGAAAAGAACTGGACAATCTAGAGTATACTACAAGAAGTAATGGTACTAAAGTAGAAGTTCATCCTATGGGAGGGCTTCATTTTAGAACCTATGGTCATTACGGATCGACCATTTTTGATCCGATGGGCACAGGTGAGTATTTAGATGTAGCGATATGTGACGTATGTATTATGAAGAACATAGATAATGTGCGTGGTTCTGGAAAAAAATCGCTGGATCATGAAATTGATATTTTAGTCGACGCAGTTGAAAGGCATGGATAATGGAAGCTCAAAAACCAGCAGAAGGTATTCTTAAAACATCTGAGTTTGGCGATAGTAAGTGGTATCACATTCGATGTGATTGTGGTAATGATGATTGCTCTCATGAAATGGAAGTAGAAGCAGACGACTTTGGTGTTCAAGTTCACATCTATGTAAAGAACCACACTCGTTGGTGGGAGAAAAAGCGTTGGAAACAAATTTGGCAGATCCTTACAAAAGGATACGCTCAGATGGATACTACAATCGTTCTTAATGAACAAACTGCTTTGAACTATGCCGAAACACTTAAATCTGCTATTAATGACGTGAAGAAATTTAAAGCAGATTACTGGGAAAAGAAAAAACAAGTTGACAATCCACCTATTGAATGATATGATGGATTTATATTTGATTATGGAGTATTAAATGCGTGTAAAAATTGGACCCTATCGTAGTTGGTTCGGACCGTATCAGCTTGCAGAAAAGATCCTCTTTTGGATTCCAAAGGAAAAGGATGAATATGGCTTCCCTCATACAGCAAAGCGCGTTCACGATTTTGGTGAATGGCTTGCACACGGTAGTGTTGAGCCAGAACCTGAAGTAGGAGAAGTTAGCAAATGGGGCGAAGATCGTACTGAAACATGGCTCTATAAACTCCTAAGATGGATTGATAAGAAGCGGAAGCGTAAGATCTATGTCCATATCGACAAGTGGGATACCTGGTCTATGGACGATACTCTAGCACATATTATTCTTCCTATGCTTAAGCAGCTCAACGAAAATAAGCACGGGGCCCCTTATGTAGATGACGAAGACGTTCCTGAGTATCTTCGTAGTACTACTGCAAAAGAACTTTCCGAAGAGGAAAAGAATAATGGACACACCGACGACAACCACTTCAAGCGTTGGGACTGGGTGATGAACGAAATGATCTTTGCATTCGATAGCAAAGTCAATGATATTGAAGATCAGTTCACTACTGGTGAATATGATTATCAAAGTGTGAAGCAAGAGAATGGTACTTATCTTATGGTACATGGCCCTAACCACACTGCTGTCACAGACTGGGATGCTCGCAAAGCATATTATGATCGTGTTAAAAACGGCTTCAGACTCTTTGGAAAATATTACGAAGGGCTATGGGATTGACGATCCTTTTCAAGCATAAAAGAATATTCGTTTGGTATGGTAACCATTGGATAAATATACATCTAATGGCAACGGCAAATGGCGGTGGAATAAAAGGTTATTATCGGTTCTTTAAAGGATGGATAAAATGCATCTTTGGTTTCCACAGTTATGGTCATGTATTTAAAATGAATGATATGAAAACGCACCGAGAATGTTCTTATTGTTGGAAAGAAAAAGAACTTGAAAAAGATACTGTGGTTTAGTCTAGGAATAATTTTATTAGCTGTTGCATACGCAGGTTTGATCCTTCCAGGTATTCCTTGGAGTACTCCTGCAGTTGGAGCAGCTTTTTGCTTTGCTAAATCTAGTGATCGCATGCACAAGTGGTTATATTCACATAAGATCTTTGGGCCGTTTCTAATTGGGTGGCAGGAAAAGAAGATCTTCCCAACCAAATTTAAATTCTTTATGCTAATGACTATGAGTGTAACATTAGCAACACTTTGGTTTACTACATATAATATTAATGCTCTCATTGGTTCAGCCATATTCATGATTTTGGTTGTCGTATGGGCTTGGAGATATCCAGGTTCAGAAGAAGAACATGAGAGACGCGTGAGAGAAGGTAAACGGATTGCATGGCTGAAGTAATTACATCATTTACTGGAAAACACTTTTTCTTATCAAATTTCTATCCAGTTAGAGTAACATATGAAGGTCGTGTATATCCAACGGCTGAACACGCGTATGTTGCAGCTAAGACTACGGATGAAAAAGTTCGCGAACATATATCAACGATACCAACGCCAGGTGAAGTAAAGCGGTTCGGTAGAACTGTGTACCTTCGTCATAAGTGGGATCATATAAAGATACATGAAATGAGAACAATCCTAGAAAATAAATTTTCGGCTGTAAGATCTGACGGAGGATGTTATAGCATGTTAAAGTCTACTGCTCCTGCAATACTTATTGAAGGAAATACTTGGGGTGATACATTCTGGGGTCAGTCACCAATAGGAAAAGGTAGAAACGAATTGGGTAAAATGCTAATGGCTATCCGAGACGATATCACGCAGTTATTTTAAGAGGTGCTATGATAAGTTCTATGTTAATAACCATTGCTATGGTTTTTATAATTGCAATTTTAAACACAAATGAGTTTAACTAATGAATAAAGAACAAATTAAATGCGAATGCTATGATATAGCTCATACGGTTCTTAGTATTATAAGTTCAAAAGTTGAACGAAAGTATATAAAAGAATCTTCATCCCCTCAGTATGTTCAATGTAAATGTAAACTATGTGGAAGAGAATGGGATGAAAAATGAAACAATACCCTTGGAAATTTAAACTTTGTTGGAAGGGAGAACTTGGAGTTGAATGGTATCAAACCGAAACGACTCTAGGGTCTGATTGGTATGGGTGTTATTTCAAGGTCGGACTCGTCGACAAAGAAATGCGTAAAGCAATGCGAGAGTTCAAAGGCGACTCTTGGATGCGAAAAATTTGGGGGTTTGAGAACTTTGGGTTTCATAAATTTTGGCACGATTGCCCTCATGCACAACTCAATCTTTACTTTATTGTATTTTACTGGTCTACACAATGGACCAATATGCCTAAAGACTATTGGAATAAAAAGGAGAATAACAATTGAAAACCAATAAACTAGACCTTATGGATCTCTTACTCGGAAAGGGTGTCAAGCAAGACGATAGAACATTCCATAAGCAGTTGGTGAATGTTCATGAATTTTACTTGAGCGGAGAGATTGATTCTCCAGAAGAATACATACAGTGGTTTGACATTATTCGTCACGCTGCTGAAACTGATGTCATTAAAATTTACATTAACTCGCCTGGCGGAAATGTATTTACAGCTATTCAATTTATGCGTATTCTTAAAGAAACTGATGCAAAGATTGTTATGTCAGTTGAAGGTGAGTGTGCATCCGCTGCAACAATGATCTTCCTATGCGGTAGCTCATTCGAGGTATCAGAACACTCAATGTTTATGTTCCACAACTACAGTTCAGGTATTCTTGGTAAGGGTGGCGAATTGTTCGATCAAATTCAGCACGAACGCAAGTGGTCTGAGTCCCTTCTTAGAGATATCTATAAAGACTTCCTTACAGAAAAAGAAATCGTTTCGATACTCGACAACAAAGATATCTGGATGTCCGGAGAAGAAGTTATCGAACGTCTTAAGATAAAGAAAATTGCGATCGAGGCTGAAGAAGCAGCCGAAGAAGCTGAAGAAGAAACTGAAGAAAAACCACAGTTTCGTTCAAGAAGAAAAGTAAAAGATACTCAAGAATAAGTTGACAAATCCTTCTCCGTTGGTTATAATGATTCCATAACCAACGGAGAATCACTATGACCGTCCAAGAACTTATTGCTCATTTGCAGACACTTCCACAAGATCGCGAAGTTCATTTTCGTGGTTATGGCTGTGGTTCGGTATGGCACGCCCCAGTTCGTATCGAAGATTTCATCGAAGAGACTCATCTAGATACCGGTGAAAAGATTGTTGAAATCACTGCGGAGTGGAACTAACATGTCAACAGTAAACCAACTTCTTTCAAAGGCTATGAGTACTTCTTCCGAAGAAGAAGCAATGTCATGTCTTCGTATGGCGCGTAAAAAGAGTAATACCTTTGACGGTGGGGTTTCTACATCGGGCGAATTTAACGGACATTCCGCGCAGTATTGGTACGATAAAGCAGCTACATATTACAATGCTGCAAAGAAAAAACAAGAAACTTCAGGTCTAACTACAGAGCAGCAAGTTCATCTATACAAGATGTATGAACAATCAGAACGTGCAAGCACGGCCCTGTATGAAAAATATGAAAAACTAAAACTTGAAAATTTATCGTTGAGAACAAAACTAGGAGCCGAAACTAACAAATACATGGAAGGTTTGGGCTTTGGATTTTTGATCGGATCTCTTCTTGCTCTCATTATCGGTGTACTTATATTATAATTTTATCAAGGAAATTGAATGAATGACAAAATACATTAATATATTCGGTGGCCCAGGTGTAGGTAAATCTACTACAGCTGCTGCTCTTTTTGTTGAAATGAAAAAGGCAGGTATGAAGGTTGAACTTGTCACTGAAGTAGCAAAAGACTTTGTATGGGAAGATCGTTCAACTACACTTGGAATTCAACCATATATTACAATAAAGCAGTACCGTAATCTAGTTCGTCTTAAAGGTAAGGTGGATTATGTTATTACTGATGGTCCTATCATGCTAGGTTGTGTCTATGCAGATCTCTATGCGTCTCATTTGCCTCCTTCATACAAACAATTTATCGTCGACCTGCACAAGTCAGAATTAAATCCGTCAGTAAACATTGTTCTAAAGCGTTCATTTGATTATGACTCAACTGGTAGATACCAGACTGAAAATGAAGCAAGAAGTCTTGACTCTGCTATTGAAAAAACATTAGACGATAACAACATCCCATTAATGCTATGGTACCCCAAGTATCAAATAAACATTCTAGCTGATGCTATTAGTAAATTGTGAAAGGATTGATATGATCGATTTTGAAAGTCTAAAGTTCGGCGATAAAGTTTATGTTGCTAAAGAACACAATCATGTATTTCAAACAAAAAAGATTGCGATGGTAGACTCAGAAGGAGTTGAATGGTACCGCTATGACAAACCTCGCTGGACATTTAGCATTGAAGAAATTGTCTACTGTGGTAAAGTAACATTTATTGAAGAAGGCGAAGTTAGATTTGATGAAGATCGAGCAACTCAATATCATTTCAAATATCCAAACGGACAGATTCACCATGAGTATGACAACGAGTATGATATTGATCTAAGAGAATGGTTCCATACTCGAGAGGAAGCAGAAGCTCGTATTGAAGAGTTAAAAATTATGCGACTTGGCGAATAAATAATCTTTTCTAACATACGAGGAGGTTCTTCATGTCGCTCATTCAAGAATTAGAACAACTCATCGATAGAACTGGTTCATACAAAGACAGGGAAATCCTCATGAAAGTTCTAGAACAACTTAAAAAAGACACGCGTTCATCGACTTGGAGTTTCTTTGAAGAAACGAAAATAGTAAGAAAGTAATTTTTGCTATTTACTTTTGCCTTAGAATAGTTTATACTGATTCTATAAGGTGAAAGGAACCAAACAAGATGAATAATCCGAACATGACCGGTTTTGCTGTTTTCAAACCTACCGCTGAACTTGTTGATGAACTCAAGAATGAGTGGACAATGTACACGTGTAACGGATGGATCGGTGTCCACAAAGAGACCGGCAAGAAAATCAAGTGCGGAACTTACCACGCGCTTCTTCAAAATCTCTATGCTTGGAGCCGCGATTACATGGCAGTCTTGGGATAAATTTTAAAATGAATAAGTTCATTCACGTATGTATTCTTGCGTCAGATCCTTCTCGTCCAGTCGCTGTCACTTCGACGGCAGTTGGAAAAGAAATGTTTAGAGGATCTATTCACGGGCCAGATGTTCGATTTGAAAAAGAAATTGGTCTTGGCTATTGGTCCGTTTGGAAAGACACCGTTTTGGTTGGATGGATTAATATGACTCGTATTGTTGATGAAGAATTTATCAAACAAACGAGTTGACATTTCCTTATGAATTGAGTATATTGATTCTATAAGGTAGAAAAGGAACGCAAGATGATTAAATTGAACCTCACCCCTGCAGATGTGCTTGATCGCCTCGTTAAAAGCAACCAAGATACCATCGTTATCGATGGATTTGAATGCGGTTTTGACAGTGATGCAACTGGTGTGTATGCAAAAGACATGGAAACCGGCGATTACTTCCTCTGCACTGGTGAATACGGTGCACCGATTACCGATGAAACCGAATGGTTGGATTCTCCTGTATGAGCAAAGATATTCTTGAAGTTGTCGAACGCCTGAAAGCAGGCGAAGTGATTGATGTTGCTGATGCGTCTTATTATCGGGACGGTCTTTGCATTGGTGACTTTCGTGTAATCGGTATGGCTGAAAAGAATACTTGGCGTACCGGGATGAACTGGACTTGGAAAGGTCCTGGCACCATTCGTATGAATGGCAATGTGTACGAACCAGGCGATGAAACTGAAGAAATTGATATGGATTGGAGCTGATATGCCTATTCTTACTGTTCTTGTTGGATTGCCTGGTTCGGGTAAGTCAACTTCCATTCCGGAAGATTTTGATGGGTTTATCTACAGCACCGATGACTACATCGAGCAGTGTGCGAAGATGAATGGCTGGTCATACAATGAAGCGTTTCAAGAATTCATCGAACCTGCTACTAAGCACATGAACGAGCAGCTGCAAATCGCTATTCGTCAAAAGTCTGATGTTCTTTGGGACCAGACTAATATGTCATCCAAAAAGCGCCGTGGTATCCTGGCTCGGTTTCCAAAGACTTATCACAAAGTATGCATATGTCGTGTACCTCCACGTGATGCTAGTGAATGGGCTGAACTTGATCGTCGTATCTTGACCCGTGCTTCACATACTGGTAAGATGATTCATCATCATATCATCGAGTCAATGGCTGACTCATACGTTGAGCCAACACTTGACGAAGGGTTTGACGAAGTGTATATCTTGGATATGTTTGGGTTCCAAGTAAGATGAACCTTTTTGCAAAAGGTAGAGAAATCGGTTTAACACCGAGTCAAGTTCGTGCCGTTATCAAAGAACAGCAAGAACTTATTCAAAAAGAAAAACGTATGAAAGAGGTCCTCGATTGCAATTCAGTCGAGGACCTCAAAATTCTATTACTTGATTGGATAGATAAAGGTTTATTAAATGAAACAAGTAAAGTGGGCAATACATACTGATATTTTAGATCGTCCTGGTCTTCCGTCTCTCAAAAAAGCACTTGAAGATGAAGGCGTTGAATACTTTCATAGTGATTACGATTTTGAAAAATGCGAGTATGCAGATATTCCATATGGGATAGGTGAATGCGTAGTCATGTATGGCCCTATTCAATTCATTCGTAAGAAGAATAGAGGTTTCATACCAGGTGCATTTGGATTTAAAAAAGATACAAATACTAGTCATTATATGAGCCAACTACCTCGTAAGTATTTCTTTAATTATGACGCAATGTATTTGCCTTTTGGTTCACTACTCGATATGAAACATCAACTATTTTCTATCTTTGGCGATCGCATTTTCATTAGACCGGATAGTGGATTTAAAACATTCACTGGTCTTGATATCCATAAAGATGAATTTGAAACAGAAATAAGCTCAATAAAACAGACAAAAAATCCTGGCCCTCATGAAATGTGCCTGGTCGCTTCTAAGAAGGAAATTCTTGGTGAATACCGTATCGTTATCTGTGAAGGAAAAGTTGTCACCGGAAGCCAATATCGTTGGGATGGAAAAATGGATGTACGAATTGACGTACATCACGATGCTTGGAATTTTGCGCAAGATTATGTTGCTACTACGGATTGGCAGCTTGACACGTGTTATGTAGTTGATATTTTCTTAAGCGAATATGGACCGAAGATCGGCGAGTTCAACAGTTTTGCTTCATCTGGGTTATATAACTGTGATAGAAAAGCAATCATTCGAGCTGTTTCAGAAGCAGCGGCGAAAGAATGGTGTTGACATTTCATTTTAAGTAGTATATATTGATCTTATATAGCCAGTTCAGAAGGAAAGCAAATGAAAACTCGTATGTGGATTGCAGAATCCGATCGTTACGGAAACATGAGTGAACGTAAGTTTTACATTGACGAACCTGTGCATATTCCACGCATTGGTGAATTTGTTGATGGAGATGCTGCTGGTGGATGGGTTTCGTATGTTCAATATAACTACATGGAAGATCTGCTTGTTATCAATGTTTTGTTGAAAGTTAATAAAGATGGCTAAGACTCGTTTTATCGGCGATGTGCATGGGCTCAAGAATGAGCTTGCATTAGTTCTACATAACATTCCGGAAGATGTAACTTCCGTAGTGCAGGTCGGTGATATGGGCGTTGGCTTTGGTCAGGGCGATTATTGGCATGAGTCGCTTGAAGATATGCTATCTGCCGTAAATGGCCGTTTCATTCGTGGAAATCATGATAATCCTGAACAATGCAGATCTATGCAGACTTGGATTAAAGACGGTCGTATTGAAAATGATGTAATGTATATCGGGGGTGCATGGTCAATTGACTACGCTTGGCGGACAAAGGGAATTGACCTATGGGAGGACGAAGAACTTTCCTCTCAGGAATTTTATGATCTGCTTCAAGTATATGATTATGTTCGGCCGCAGGTAATGGTTACTCACGACTGCCCGTTATCTGTATCAGAAGAACTGTTTATTAATACTGGAAAATCATTTTCTGGTAGGCAGTTTAAGACTCGTACAGGTTCTGCATTTGAGTCAATGTTTGAAATCCATAAACCGAAACTTTGGATCTTCGGTCATTGGCACTGCGATGCTGATAAAGTCATTAACGGTACACGCTTTATTTGTCTGGACGAACTATCGTATGCAGACGTAGATCTATCGACTCTCGAAGTTACATGGTCTGAGTTTTATAAGGGAAAGCTATGAGTTACTACAATCCTGATAAGTGGATGCTCGTAAAGATTGACTCGAGCAAGCCGCACTATCGTGTCTTTGGATCTTGGGTAGGCGGATATCTTGGCGCTGATTCTTGGAGAATGAATAGTGGCATTGATTCAATGATTGAAGAAGACGATCACTATCTTTTCATCGGCTCAAGTGGGTCAACATACGCATGTCATAAAGACATGTATGGAGCTACCTCATATGGCATGTCAGTTGCGCTTGGATATAAAGAACAAATGCATCCTTCTTTTATCATTCTCGATGAAGTTGATGCTACAGATGTTATTAACAAAAATGAATGGACGCAAAAATGAAATGGTCAAGAATTCAAAATACTGAATTAGCCAAAAAAGCAAAGGATAAAATAGAAAGCAATTCGTGTGACTATCATAATTTGGTTCACGTCAAATCGATGTATGATTATCTTCGAGACACAAACGAACCATATGACGAGTGTTTAGACTGGGCCGTTTTGTTTCATGATATTGTATACGACAATAAACCAGACAAAGAACATCGCTCCGCGGCGATGTTTTCAGATATGAAAGAAAAGTATAGTGGTTGTAATCTACCTGTTAATGCTGAAGTGAGTGTTGAAGCCCTTATTATTGCAACAGAAAAACACTACGTCGTTTATCCAGGCTATTCGGCAATTGTTCGTGCTGACCTTCACGGTTTGACAAATCCTGTTACCGCGTTCCGTAATTTTAATTTGATACTGAATGAGTCTATGAGTCTTTATAAGATAGATGAACTCAAGTTTGCAGAAAACAGTATACAGTTTATGCGTGATCTATATAAGCGAGTGGAAATGAATATGGACCTCGATTCAACTCACCGTGAATTTTATAAAGATGTAAAACGCGGTATCGTTTCAACAATTAATCTATCTCGTATTTTGAAAGGAGATTTGTGATGGGTATCTATGCACTTATATTTGGACTGACTATGTTTATCGGTAGTATTTTTGTATTTGTTCGACAAAACAAAAAGGAATACCAAAAAATTGAAGATATTGGTTTTGAACTCGCAATTGTATTTATGATTGCTATGTTCTGGCCGGTTACAATCCCCGCGATCGCTATTATTGGTAGTGCTTGGATGGTTTCAAAGCTATTTAAATTAGATTGGAAATCAAAGAAATGAATCTAGTTCAAACGATCGAATATCTTGACCCAGGTCACTTTGGACGAAGAGGTACCTTCTTAGAAAATCTTAGAAAAAAAGCAAAGGAACTTGGATTTTTTCCTTTACCTTTGACACAAAATGATATAGATTGTTTTTGGATCAGACTAGAAGCAAATGAAACGCATAAAGGTATGAAAATTTCATTTCAAGAAGAATATACTGACGATGAATATGTACTTAACCTATTGAAAGATGTTGCAAAATATGAAACAAGATGACTTCGGCGATCGTATGAAAGCCTACGAAAAAGAATATACTTCAGCTCACGTTCCAATCGACCAGATTCTCTGCGTTCGGATTGACGGTAAAGGCTTTAGTAAGTTCACAAAGGGGTTCGAAAAACCCTTTGACGCACTTCTTTCAAAAGCTATGTCTCTTACTATGATGGCACTAGTAAAAGAGACTCATGCGTCTATCGGTTACACTCAGTCGGATGAGATCACGCTTATCTATACACCAAAAGAAAATGCGTCTGAATATATCTTTGGTGGAAAAGTATCAAAGATCAATTCGATCCTTGCTTCTATGGCAACATATCATTTCAACAGACATATATCTGTTTTTTATATTGATGTAGATAAGCCTGCATTCTTTGACTGTCGTGCATGGGCAGTACCTGATCTTACTGAAGCGTCAAACGTGCTTCTATGGCGCGTACAGGACGCTCGTAAGAACAGCATCTCGTCACTATTCCGTTGGACTGCTGGACATTCTAAAATGCACGGTCTGTCTGGTGATGAAATGAAGACTCTGCTTAAGTCTGACTATTTTACTGACTGGGATGAGCTTCCGAACGTTTATAAGTATGGTACTTATGCAAAGCCTGTTACTGTTAAGACATATCTAACACAGGAAGAGCTTGCAAAAATTCCTGAGCACAAACGTCATTCAGCAAACGTTCTTATCAAACGAACTAAAATCCAGGAACTAGATCTTGGATTCCTTGGAGATTATTCACTTGAACAGAGAATGGAGATTGTAAAATGAAGACACTATACAAGGCAGGATATCTCATTAAAGTTACTTCATGGGAAAACGACGCAGACAACTACAATACTAAAGAGATGCAAGTTGAAACAGAAGATGATGCTAAGGCTCTTGTGAAATTCTGTTGGTTGTTTACTTCTAAGAATAATCGGACAGATCGTGGTATCGGTAATTTTTATGAACCAGGCCCGGGCCAAATCTCTGAAATCAATAGCGCGTTTTATGATTTTCATCAAGAACATCCAAAGTTTACAGGTACTTTTTTTGATGAACCGCTTAATTTGGATGGTATTGAGGATGAAGATGAACAGATTGACGCACTCAGAGATTACTATATCGATATAGCTTATGATCTTGGTCTAAGCTGCGGCGAGTACTACACTCGTGTCTGTGATAAAGTAGAAGTTCTATATTTCTCACAAGATGTTCTTTGTGAAGATCTAACTAGTGAGTTTAAGAAAACAAAATGATGTACATTCTAACCCAAGAAGAATATGACGCTCTTGAAGTAAAGAAACGACAAGCAAATTCTGAAGCAACTAAAATTCTTCAAGATCTTTGCACTCGCGTCGCAGATAATGAAATTCTAACAAGTGGTTGGAAGAAAGGTTCTGCATGGGGTTGTATTCTTACGCATAATGATTGGTACTGTGATGATTGTCCTGTACAACAAGTATGTCCTAAACAATGGAAGAGATACAGTAAATGAACGAAGATGAACGCGTAAATAAAATCAATTTAGAAGCTGGTAAACACGTCCAGGATTGGTTAGAAAAACTTGAAGACAGCGAAAGCGCAGATGATCTTCTTGCTTCTCTTTATGGGGGAATGGTCGCAGCATATCTGCTTGGATATTCGCCTGATGCTATGGTGATTGATGCAAAAGCTGGTGCAGAAAGACTTCTTGCGATGGTAGAAGATGATGAAAATGATTGAACATAGAAAACAAGAACTTGAGAAGTATTCAAAACTATCATTTGGAGACTTTCATAGTATAGTCTCCAAATCAATGCCAGATGTAACAAGGTTTCCAGAAATGTATAACCTATGTTACGATCTAATGAAACTTGCGTGGGAAACCGCACAAAAACAAAATAATAGTTGACAAACCAAGAGTAGTATGATATAAATAAACATGAGAACAGAGAGTTCTCGTTATATAGCAAAAGGAGTTTTTGCAAATGCGTGATGCACTAGTATTCATCGGGCGGTTCCAGCCCTTCCACAATGGACACAAAGCGGTCATCGAAGCCGCACTTGAGCAGGCAAAAGAAGTTGTTGTAGTCGTAGGCTCCAGTTTCGCTGCTCGAAATATTCGAAATCCATTTACATTCCAAGAACGCAAGGCAATGATTGAAGCCTGCTTCACTGAACCGCATCATTTCACTTATGAAGGTGCTCAAGGCCGCGTAAAGACGCCTCGTGTCAAAGTAGTTCCTGTCTCTGACTATCCATATGATGATAACAAGTGGATTAATGCAATTCAGAGAGTTGTTGAAGAGATCGTTCCTCATGCAAAAGATGTGGGTCTGATTGGTCACTCGAAGGACAGTACAAGTTATTACCTGAACATCTTCCGTGAATGGAAGGATCATGTTGAGGTTCCTGATGTTGGTGGTATTAACGCGACAGACATCCGTAAGTGTCTTTTTGAAAATGGTAGAGATGCAATTATTACTCATGACCGAATTGCCTTTTTCACACCGCCAGAAACACAAGATGTACTAAGAAAAGTTACTCTAACCAAAGAATGGACAGTTCTCGAACAAGAATACCAGATGGTCAAGAAGTACAAGGAAGCATGGAAAGCTGCTCCTTTCCCTCCGACCTTCATGACCGTCGACGCTGTAGTGGTTCAATCTGGTCATATCCTTCTCGTGAAGCGTGGCGACATGCCTGGTAAAGGTCTCTGGGCACTTCCTGGTGGGTTCTTGAACCAAGAGGAAAAAATGCTAGATGGGGCCATTCGTGAACTGAAGGAAGAAACCAAGATCAAGGTTCCTGTTCCTGTTCTGAAAGGTTCTATCAAAGAGTCTAAGACTTTCGATGCTCCTAACCGTTCGTCTCGTGGTCGTACCATTACACAAGCATTCTTTATCGATCTTGGTGTTGGTGAACTGCCAAAAGTAAAGGGTTCTGATGATGCTGAGAAAGCATTCTGGGTTCCATTCAACAAAGTGAAACAAGAGAAAATGTTCGAAGATCATTTTCACATCATCGACAACTTTATCAACATCGGGTGAACAAAATGAAAATTCTTGAACCAGGCCGAGTCGGTGAAAAGTGGTCTCTACAACATCGTTGCACCGGTTGGGGTAACGCTGGCATTGGCTGTAATGCGCTGCTTGAGGTTGAATATAATGATCTACGATATTTTCAAGGAAACGACAGTCCAACTTGGGGTGGATCTGATCCAGCAGTTTCTTTTAAATGCCCGTGCTGCGGCAAACTAACTGACCTTGGGCTAAATGATTGGCCTACTGGTTATAAGAACCTTCCGCACTGGAGTAAAGAATGGCAAGAGGCTGCCGCATAAATTAGTTGACAAACGAGTAAAAAGAGTATATGATTAAACCAAATCCAGTTCAGAGAGAATTGGTACAACACTAACAATAGAGGAGTTCTATTATGAAAAACGCACTAAGTCTAATCAGCACAATCACGCGCACTGACAGTTACAAATTCAGTCAGTGGGTACAATACCCAAAGGGTACGACTCATATCAGTTCCTACATCGAGTCGCGAGGTGGCGAACCAGAGTCAGTCTTTTTTGGTCTCCAAGCTTTCATTAAAGATTACCTAACGACTCCTATCACAATGAAGGACGTCGAACGAGCAGCAAAGATTGTAACTGCTCATGGTCTTCCTTTCAACCGCGAAGGTTGGGAAATCATTGTGAACGAATACAATGGTATGCTACCAATTGAGATCCAAGCTGTTCCGGAAGGTACTGTTATGGAAACTCATAACGCCCAGGTGCAGGTTGTCAACACAGACCCGCGTCTATGGTGGCTAACTTCATACCTTGAAACGGCGCTTCTACGTGCTGTCTGGTACCCTTCAACTGTTGCTACAAAATCTCGTAAGATGAAGAAGGTTATTGCAAAATACCTGAATGAAACTTCAGACATTCCAGTCATGGATCAACTTATGTTCAAACTACACGACTTCGGTGCTCGTGGCGCTTCATCCAGTGAGACTGCGATGCTCGGTGGCATGGGTCACTTGATTAACTTCATGGGTACTGATACCTTTGAAGCTGTAGAAGGTGTCATGGCCTACTACAACACCGATGAAGTGGTTGGTTTCTCAATCCCTGCTTCGGAACACAGCACCATCACTTCTTGGGGCCGTGAGAACGAAGTAAAAGCATACGAGAACATGCTAGATACTTTCGGCGGTCCAGGTAAACTTGTTGCTTGCGTCTCTGACAGTTTTGACATCTATGCCGCAACTCGCGATCTTTGGGGTGGGGTTCTAAAGGATAAAGTCATTGCTATGGGTGGCACCTTGGTGGTACGTCCAGACAGTGGTGATCCAGAAACTGTTCCGGTTGAAATCATTGAAATCCTCGCTGAAAAGTTTGGTTTCACTGTCAACTCGAAAGGTTACAAAGTTCTACCTCCTTCAGTTCGTGTTATCCAAGGCGACGGCATCAACGAGCATTCGCTACCTCGCATTCTCGCAAATCTAAAGGCTGCTGGTTTCAGCGCTGATAACATTGCGTTTGGTATGGGTGGCGGTCTACTCCAGGCTTGGAACCGTGATACACTCAAGTATGCTATGAAGGCTTCGGCTATTCGTATCAACGAGGGTGAATGGAAAGGTTTCAGCAAAGACCCTGTCACTGACCATGGAAAGCGTTCAAAGGAAGGTCGCCTCGGTCTTGTATATGATTGCGGGATCGGCGGATGCGGTCATCGCACGCTACCCGAAGACATCGCAAATCAAAAGGGTAACCTTCTACGTACCGTCTTTAAGAACGGCGAACTTCTAATCGAAGACACCTTTGCGGAAATTCGCAATCGTGCTGTTCTAAAGGAAAAAGAATATGTACCTCAAGAAGCAGGGTGGCTATAATGAAAGTGTACTTTACAGCTGAAGAAATGCATACACCAGAATATAAAGAGTATGTTCAGTGGATGTCAAATGTTTGGAAGCTCAATGACGAGCGAAATAAACGGATCGAAGCTGAAAAACAAGCATTAATCGAGAAAACACGTCCGATTGTTACTGAAGAAATGATTGCCAATGCAATACAACTTGCCAGGGACCTGTATCATAAACGGCATAAAGTGCTTGAAAAGACAAAATAAGGAAAGGCGGCTTCGGTCGCCTTTTTAGTTGACATTTCACACTGCTGTGATATAGTAATTACTATATGTTATGTAAGGATTTATTATGATAAATTTTAAAGTTGCAAGTATTCGAAGAACAAATGCCAAAATACCAACTGATTCATTCTTTATTAAAGAAACAGATTCAAAATTAAAAAATTGGATTTCAAAGAAAGCTTTCGACATTCTTTTTAAGTGGAAGTATTTAACTCCATACTTTCAAGATCAAGTAATTGAAACGTTTCACTATAATGAGTCAAAGAGTAAACTCATTACTGAAAAAATTATCAATGCTCTTAGGAATTACGAATATAATTATTCCAACCGCATTACTCCAGAAACACACGTAGTAATAGCAGGAGAGTCTACATTCTTTGATATTATGAATGAAAAGCGAGATTCGCCGTTCTTTAATTCCACGCAAATGTTTATGTCAAACGATATATACTATAATGATCCTTATAATGGTAGAAGAGTCATGAATTTTGCAGTACATGTAGTTCCTGGAATGGAAGGATTTGCTTTTGTTCCGAAAGTTGCTATTGAAAGAAAGGTTTAATAATGTGGTCACCCCAACAGGACGCGGCATTAAAAGCTGTAGATAAATGGTTCTATCAAGAATCGAAAAAGAAACAAGTATTTCGAGTATTTGGTTACGCAGGTACTGGTAAGACAACACTCGCTATGCACTTTGCGCAGAACATTGATGGATTGGTTCTATTTGCAGCATTTACCGGTAAAGCTGCTCTTGTCATGCGTAAGAAGGGTTGTGAAGCTGCAAGAACTATTCACAGCATGATCTATATCGCAGACCCAGATAAAAAGACTGGTGAAATCACATGGCGTTTAAATCACGAGACTCCTCTCAAAGACGCTGCTCTACTTATCATTGACGAATGCTCTATGGTAGACGAGGAGTTGGCACGAGATCTTTTATCATTTAAAAAGCCAATTCTTGTTCTAGGAGATCCAGCACAGCTGCCTCCTGTTGCTGGTGCAGGATACTTCACAGAAGCAAAACCTGACGTTATGTTGACAGAAATCCATCGTCAAGCAGAGGATAATCCTATCGTTTATCTGGCGACACAAGTGCGTAACGGTGTAATTCCTGATTATGGGACTTATGGCGAGTCAAGAATTCTAAATAAAGTATCTTCAACAGATGCTCTAGAGGCCGATCAAATTCTAGTAGGTAGAAATATAACACGCGACGATATGAATAAGAAGATGCGGAGACTCCTAAAGATTAATGAAGAGTATCCGATCGTAAATGATAAATTAATTTGCTTACGAAATGATCGCGACAGAGCCATCTTTAACGGTGGAATGTTTAAAGTTGAACAGGTGTTGACTGGTAAGTTTAAAACTAACTTTCTCAATATGAGATTAGCACCAGAGGATGGAGATGATCTACTTCCAGTAATGGTAAAGGTCCACAAGAGTTTCTTTTCAGATGAGGTTCCAAAACCAGACTGGAAGATGCTAAAGGGAAGCCAAGAATTTGATTTTGGTTATGCTATTACTTGTCACAAGAGTCAAGGTTCGCAGTGGAATAACATTCTAATATATGATGAGAGTTGGTGTTTTAGAGACACATGGGAACGATGGTTATACACTGCGATCACGCGAGCGAGCGAAAAAATTACATTAGTGAGGAGCTGAAATGTTTGAATTTAAAGAAATGGCTGACATCGTAGAAAGTTGGTTTCACAAAGAAACTGACAAAAGTAAACAAGAATTTTTAGAAACCCCCAAAGAAAAACTAGTAAAGTATCATACGTCCCTTGGAAGATCCATTCGCAATGAATTTAAACTGTGGGATAGAGAATGGAAAGCAGATATTCGTGGCGGTGTAGATTACTCTCCGGATCATCCGGATCACATCTCTATGAGAGTGATAGAAGAAGTGTGGACCCGACTAAAGAATAGTTGACATTTGGTCTGGCGTGATATATAGTAAAAAGAAAGTAAAGAGGAAAGAATCATGACCAGGAATATTTGGGTCACAAGCGATACGCACTATAATCACGCAAAGATCATAACGTTCATTGACTACAATGGAAACCGCACGCGCGATTTTGATACTGTAGATCAAATGAATGAGTGTTTGCTAGACCGTTGGAACTCTGTCGTTAAGCCAGGTGATATCGTTTATCACCTCGGCGACGTTATGTTTGGAGACAAAGAAAAGTTTAAGAGGGATTGGCCAAAGTTCAACGGTTCCAAGCGTTTGATCGTTGGTAACCACGATGACATTCCTTTTCTTTCTGATGGCAGTTTCTTTAAGAAAGTGATGATGTGGCGCATGTTTACTGAGTATGATATTATGCTTAGTCACGTTCCTCTTCACGTATCTTCACTCTATCGTGGAAAGGATCAATCTTCTCCGATGTTTAACGTACACGGACACATTCATACTATGGCTTCTCCAGAAGGTCCGTATCGGTGTGTCTGTGTAGAGCAGACTAACTATACACCCGTTAACATTGAAGATCTTGCAGTAGAAGCACGTAAGTTCCGTGAAAATTGGAGAAGCACAGGAGTGTTTTGATATGGAAAAATATGTAAAAACATCCAATAAAGAAGAATATGATGCATTATGTGAGTCACGATCAAAATCTGTAAAGCAACGTTCAGAAACATTTATTGAACTTGAAAATAAATGGATTACCGATAAGAATCTTAATGATTACTATAAGATCTTGACCGATAAGGATTATTCGAAGGCAGAAAAAGATGTTGCTTCACAAACAATTAATTCGTTATGGGCCGAATTTGATAATTGGAGACGCATAGCATTTAAAGAGCATAACAAAAATTTTGAATTGACACCAATTCCGTGGTTTACAGTGGAGGTTTAGTATGAGTACACGTAATGATCATCAACTTGTTGAAGGTTTTACCAACGAAGAACTATGGAATAAAGCCGAATATGAAGGTATTGATTACCTTTTCCTAGACTATCTAGATATTGATAGTATCCTAAATTATAATCTTCGTAAAGCTGTTCAAGAATATAGATCAGCTTTCGAAGAAATTCAAAACATTCTATCAGAATATGAACCAGAAGAGGAAGAATAAAATGGCAACTGCTGAACAATACGCAAAATGGTGCATGATGCTTATCGAAGGTGATGACCACATCGTTGACGATATTTTTGAAGCAATGTATGACGATGGTTTTATTGATGAAGACCAAGAATGGGTCTTTGAAGACGAAGATGAATGATAAGTATGAAGTAGTGCCAGGTCTTTGGATCGGTTCAAAGAATAGTGATTTGCAAAGAGAACGACAAATATTAATGTCTAAATTTGCAAATGGAGATGATAGTGTAAAAACTAGAATTAAAGAAATCACAGATGAATTGATCCAAATGCGCACTGCTAGAACATTTAAAAGGAAAAAGTAACATGTCATACTGGGCAACACTTTGGTACGCAGGCACTGTAGTTATTTCTATGGGTGGTTCAGAACTATCATATGATGAATGTAAGACTCTTACAAACTCAATGATGATTGATATAATTGAATCTTATCAGGACGAAGAAAAGGTCGCTGAACTCAAAGGAACCATGTTTGAAACAAATGAGTTTTCAGTTACCTGTGAAACAAAATATTTAGAATCAGATCCAAAGTATAAAGAATGAAATTTACGACCACAGATAACACTGTTTACAGGGCTGGCATTGGATCTATACCAAAGGCTTGGATTGAATATACGTTCAAGCGCTACGAAGAGTATGAAGACGTCTATCAAAGCTCAATCATGAAACATTTTGATGAACGCATTCGTCATTGGGATTTTGATGTCTGTGGAGACGAGACCCACGACTTTGTTTTTGAAGACGGCAAGTCTTTTCGTCTGGAATACTCTTGGTGGCGTGATGACTGGGCTGAGGAAGATGAAGATTGTTTGAAACACGAATTTTCTATTGAAGAAATTACAATTGACGAAGCAAATGTTCCAGAGAAAAACATTGGAAGGGATTGGTTATGATAAAATTACTGCAAAGATTTTTTTGTAAACACGATGAATATTTTGAAACTATGGCGTGCGATGCCATTTGTAATAAGTGTCATAAAAATCTCGGTTTTGTTGAAAAATCAAGAAAAGATCCTAACAGAAAAGAAGTTGGTGAACAGCGGTGGTGGAAATGAATAAAGGGTGTTACAATGGCTAGTAAGGTACTTCTCTTTGATAAACATTCTTGGTTATATTGTTCTGATGTAAAACACAAAGATGGAGTCTTGACTGGTTGGGTTGAGAATGGCGCTTGGTATCTACACTTTGATGAAAATACTGGAATTCTCAAAGCGTGCTATGGACGTAATATAAGCGATCCAGTTACAGAAAGTAAAGCAACACTTACCTGGGCTTGTGATAAAATCGGATTTGATTACAATTCCGTAATTGAAAATGCAAGAGAAAGATACAAAGCAGGCGAAGAAGCAAATTTCGTGATCGCTCCGCCAAAGAAACGAGTCAAAGAAGACTATGAAGATGAGGTAGCATTCTAATGAAAATCAATTGGCACCAAAACCCTCTCAGAACTACAATCGATCTTGATGAACAGGATAAAGAGAGACTACTTCTCGCGGTTCAAAACGAAGAATACTCACAAATTCTATGCGGCCTCGATTTGTGGCTAAGTGGAAGAGTACAAAAGGATGTCCCACATACAATTGAAGAGGTTCAAAAACGTATTAGTGGATGGGGCGAGATATGTAATATGACGGTTGATCACGAAGATGTTCAAATTCTCATCGAAGACCTTCGATACAGTCATATTGGAGACTGTACTTGCTTTGCTATGTCATGTTCAAAATGTAGAGCTGAAGACTACCTTGGCATCAGTACAATCGAGGGTTTAGGTAAACATCAAGCAAATGAAATTCAGGGCGCCTTTGGTAAAGACGGTGATAGAACAATCGACGAGGCAATCAAAACACTTGAAGTTAAACCGGAATACAAAAAACCAGCCACATGGCCAGATTCCGTTGGATACGACGTACACGTCCCTAGATGGGAAAGCGAAAGACTATCTGCTTTAGAATGGCTAAAGAAATATAAAGAAGAGCACGGGTTCTAACGGTTGACATTTCCTTTTGAATAGTATATACTGATTCTATAAGGAAAGGGATCCTAGAATGATTAAAGTTCTTGTAAAAGATCTGAGCACCGAAACGATATCGTTTCGGTGCCTTTTGACACTTACGAATCTGCGTCTAACTGGGTTAACACTCAGATGTTCTTTGAACGCATTCCGCGAGCGTATAAAATTGTAGAGGAAAAAGAATGAAACAACGCGAAAAGCTATATAAAATTGACACCAAAGGGAACATCCGCGTATGGTGGATGGACTACGATGAAGAGCGGTACCGCGCTTGCTCAGGCATTCTAGACGGTGCTATCGTAGAGTCCGGTTGGCAATATCCGACTGAAAAGAACGTTGGAAAAACAAATGCCACTTCTCTGTCAGAGCAAGTTCTTTCTGAAGTAACTTCAAAGTACGAAGCTCGCATGTATCAGGGTAAGTATCACCCCTCGATTGAAGAAGCTCGTAAAGGTGCAAAGTTTATCGAATGCATGCTCGCTGAGAAGTTCGATCCGAAGAAGACGAAGGACTATCCTTATTATTCACAACCTAAGCTCGATGGCGTGCGTTGCCTCGTCTCAGAGGATGGAATGCAGACAAGAAACGGTAAGGCATTTGTTTCTTCACCGCATATTCGTGAGGCACTAGAAGGCTTCTTTACAGCATATCCTGACTATATCCTTGACGGCGAACTCTATAACCACGATCTTAAGGATGACTTTGAAAAGATCATTAGCCTTGCTCGTAAGACGAAGCCAACGGCAGACGATCTTAAAGAATCATCAGAACTCGTACAATATCATGTGTATGACGTGATTACGCCAGAACCTATGACATATGAAGAACGTATGGCATTCCTTCAAAAACTAAAGGATAACTTCTCAATTCGTATCGTTCCGACTACTATTGTGAACAACCTCTTCGAGGCTGAAGAAAAACTTGGAGAATATCTCGAGGCCGGTTATGAAGGTCAGATGCTTCGTAAATCAAACTCTCCTTATGAGCATCGTCGTTCCAAATCCTTGCTTAAGCATAAGATCTTCGAGGATGGTGAATACGAAATTGTTGAGATCATCGAGGGTAAAGGTAACTGGAGCGGATACGCAAAAGCAATCGAGATTCGACTCCCTGACGGTTCGACTCAGCAATCAGGTATGCGTGGTAAATTTGAATTTGCTAAAAAGCTATTTGAAGACCGCGCACAATATGTTGGCACCGATGTAACTATTCGTTATCAGAACAAAACTTCTGACGGTAAACTTCGGTTCCCAGTTGCAGTTGCATTTTGGAAAGGAAAGCGTGATGTCTAATAAAGTTCCGCATCTCAGAACTCCAACGAGTTATGGTTGGGAAAATATACCGGTAGAACTAACTGGAAAATGTAAGCGTATTACATATCCAGGCGGGTCTGTGCTTGAATATGTACAGTGCCATCGAAAGATCTTTGGAATTAAATGTGGTACATATTGGTCACTTAAAAGTAACATCCAGTGGCTAGAAACAATGAAGGTAGAGTATTATGACTGTAATTTCACAGGATGATCTAAGACTAGTTTTTATGAAGGAGGAGGATATCCTCAATGCGTCTGGGTTTTGTCAGATCATTCGTGATCGTTGGTTTGTGGTTCATCCAGGAACGAGAGAACTGATCTTCTGGCAGCCTGATGTGAAGCGGCGCGGAAAACTAATTGGTGCTTCCCCGCAATGCAACTCAAGCAAATCAGTTACAGAAAAAGTGAAGGAACAAATGTTTCCCTGGGCAGATATTAAGTTCTTTGAACGTGTAGCATGCCCTATCGATCCTAAAGATTACTGTTGACATTCCCTTTTGAATTGATTATATTGATTCTATAAGGTGAAAGGAAACCATCATGAAAAACTTCGCTAAAGGTACTGCTTTCCTCGTCTTCGGCGTTCTTCTTAGCCCGATGATGCTCGGCATGATGGTTCCAGTCGTTGCCTGGGAGACAACTGAAAGCCAAATCATCGTTGCTCTTGCTACGATCGTTTCTTTTTCTGCTTGGGTTGTGGCTTACGACGCTATGATCGCTCGCAAGTGGCACTATCACGTGTAAGGAAGTAAAATGACTGATTTTCGTATCAAAACACTTCGTTGTGAATGGCAGGTTGTTATACAGCAGGTCGACCAGTATGGCTGCAACTATCCAAACAGCGTTGTAGTACTTGCTCGTTGGCCCTCTGCTGAAGAAGCATACAAAGACCTTCCAAATCATGGATATGAACATGAGTTTGTAAAAGGTCGTTGGATTCCGAATGACGCTATCTCAGCGCACGAATGGCTTGAAGTTCAATACCGAGAGGTTGAAGTAAAATGATTAAAAGCGAACTCGCAAATCTAAAAGTATTCTCTCTGAATGATCTGATCTCAATGGGTCTAATCAAGAAAGAAGATGTTGAAAAATGGATTCAATATCAAGAAGCAAAGTCAATTGTAAACGACCTTTTTAAAGGTATGTTTTAACATCTATTCTCAAATTAGAGAATAATTTGTTTATGGATGATAATCCAATTATACTACATATACAAAAGATGTCAACTAAATAATTGATTTATATAGAAATTTTTTTGTTTACATTCTGATAGAATCAGTTTATATTTAATCTTGTGATAGAGGTAACGAATATATCCATGCAAAAATTTCTATGTAAAATCGGTCTGCACAACTATGTAACAATTGATTGCACAGATCATTTTACCACAACTTATACTAATAAGCCATCATGGAGCCCAATTAAGCATATGGTTTGGTATCAGCAGTGTACATGCTGCAGTAAACGACGTTTGAAAGACACTCATAAAAAAGATGCGATTAACCCTTCAAGTCGACACAATGGTATTGAGTATGCTCGAGTTGCTTGGGTAACATATGGGAAAATGGCCTTCAGTGAAGGTAGAGTAGTTACACCAACTCCTCCAACGCCAATCAAACGAAAGCCGAAACTTAAAGTAGTAGACGGCGGTAAGAATGAGTGAAACCGTATTTGGATTTTTAATAGTAGCCGCTGTCTTTGGTCTTATCTTAGTTACGATATATGGTGCAGCACTTATTATAACGGAACACTTTTGGATCGGTGTGATCTTACTTTTCTTACTTCCACCGATCTTTTTTATCTGGGCATTTTTTAGAGGACTAATGGGAAAAACTAATGATTGAAGTATTTGTACTAATTGGTTGGGTTGACGGCCATAATGCTGGAGGCGCGATTAATCAAGAATTCTTGTCAATTGAAACATGCAAATTTGCAAAAACTATGTATGAAAAAATGCATGATATTGGTGAATTCCGATGGGGTAAAGATGATAGTTGGGTAGAGTGTGTAAAGAAATGACATTGACACCTATTGACCAACATCTACATAACGTTATAGATGAACTTCATCCACTCTTTACTCCTATCTCTGATGAAAATTTTATTGAAAATCACGATGATCACGGAGTCTTTACTCGAGATTTTCTACACAAAACCGGTAAAAAGTTTCGGCTAACATGGCGAGTATATTATGGTACACCGGAAACCGTAAGAACAGAATTTGATCCGGCTGAGGTAATTTCATGAACATGATTATTGAACTAGCTGTAGTAGCACTTATTTTTGCTTTTATCTTTTTTATTGCTAGAACGGATACCGAAAATCGTTATGAGTATGTGGAAGAAAAAGATGAAGATGGAAATATCGTAGAAAAAGTAATCGATCTTAAAGATAAAGGTGAAGAATGACTATTCTACTAGCAATGCTGATCTCTTATGTTCCAGTTTTTATCTGGATGTACAGAGAATATCAAGATCAACTAAAACAACTTAACAAAACTCACTAAAGGAGAAAACTATACAATGACGACTATTTTTATGGCAACACTATTTCTAGTACTTGCTGCTATCCTGGCTGTAATTAAAGTTCCAGAAGAACTTACAACTTTAAAACGTATTCTTACACCAATTCTTGTGTCTATTGGCATTCTTATCGGTGGTCTTGGAGCAGTAAGTTATAATGATGCTGGTTATTGCCAACACGTTCGTACAATTTTTGGAACCGAAAGTTCGACGTGTGAAACTGGTTGGTACTTCTCTGGATGGGGCATGTCAACCGCTTGGCCAATCGAAATTACTGTTGCAAATACTCCAGTAGTTGAAGAAAGTGGTGAGAGCGCAGATACTGCATTCGTTGGTTCAGTCGCACCGCCACATCGTCTACGTCTTGCTGATAACTGGGGTGGCGACGCAACACAGGTAACTCGTTTTGCAATCCCTCAAGACTCAGAACAGTTCCTTAAAATGGCTCGTACTTTCCGTAGTCCAGAACGTCTAATTAACACAACTCTTCGTCCAGCGGTGACTGCATCACTCGACTCTGTTGCGAACATGTTCACTATGGAAGAATACTACAGTGGTGGTAAGCGTGACCAACTTAAGAGCGAGTTTAAAGATACAATCGAGCGTGGTCGTGCTGAAGTTCGTCAAATCTCACTTAACCAAGCCGGTGGTGTAGTCCCAAGTCGCGCTGCTGCAAGTGACAGCGATGTAACCGCCGATACTTCTGAAGTTGGTGATACTGAAGTCCGTCGTGTTCTAATCGAAAAAGTGAAAGACGCAAGTGGTAATGATATTCGTATTACACATGACTATATCGAACACGGTATCGTAGTTTCATCTGCTATTCTTGAAAACATCGATCCTGATAATGCTTACGAGGATCAAATGGGCGAACGTAAAAAGGCTGCATCACGTCGTGTAGTTGCTCGTGAACAGCGCCTTGAACAAGAAGAACAGCGACTCCTAGCAATACAGCAGGGTGAAACTGACATCGCCAAGCGTCAAGCTGCTGCGAAGGTTGAACAGATCCAAGCTACAACTGACGCTGAAACTAAGAAAAAGCTTGCTCTTATCGAAGCAGAACGTGTAAAGGAAGAAGCAGAAATTGCTCGTCAAACATCTGCGATTAACCTTGAGAAGGCACGTATTGATGCTGAAGCCGTAACTGTTGCCGCTGATGCCGAAGCTTACGCTAAAGAAGCAATCCTAACTGCTGACGGCGCTCTTGCACAGAAACTTGCTGCATGGTCTGAAGCTCAGAAAGTTTGGGCTGATGCTGCCGCTCGTATCAATGTTCCTTCTACTGTAATTGCTGCGGGTGGTAATAGCAGTGCAGGTAATGCTCTCGGTACTGTGGATCAATTCATGAACATGCTGATGGTAAAAACTGCAAAAGACCTGGCTGTTGATACGGCGATTACACCTACTAAGTAATGTCTCTCCTTCTTGGAGAAAACTTCAGGCGGGGAAGAAATTCCCCGCTTTTTCTATTTACATTTGAATAGAATCAGTTTATATTCAAAATATAAGGTATGAAAGGAAATCAGATGTTTAACTCGATAGAAGAAATCCACTCTGCAATCCGCTCGATGACCAAAGAAGAGTTAGAGCAGATGATAGTCCTTGCTGGTCGCATGCTCGAGAATGCATCAATTACTCAAGATCAAGCGATCGAAATCTCTGGTGTTGTGATCGCTCACATGCTTGAGAGATCTCTGAAAGCTCAAGCTGTAGAAGTTTAAAAGGAAAAACCGATGTACTGGATCAACACTATCGCTGAACTTCTCGGCGTTTCAGTTGAAACTGCCCGTGCTGTCTATGAACGAATGTATTGTTTTGACTTCTCTGAAGCCTCGACTGAGGAACTTCGGACTGAAGCTCGGATTGCTCTTCTCTGCATGAAAGCTTGATAATGAAACTCATATACGAAAATAGCTGGATGACGTACGACGCCGGCGGGGCAATTCGTATTTTTGAAGATGAAAATGAATGTTATCATATTCAATACGGTGCATCATCTGTATATTCTACAGAAGATGATCCTTTTTGGGATGACTTTATGCACGTCGTTGATCTTGAAGCAGTTATTGAAGTAATGGACGACTGGACTAAAATTACACAAGAAAACGAAGAATACTGGAATCGTAACGGAGGTTATTGAAATGCAAGTGAATCATATCATCTGGAAATACAGCGATCCTTGCGAAAAATCTCGTGGTATTCTCGAGATTACTGTTTATCAGCACGGCGGTGGGTCAATGACTTGGATTCTTGAAGGTGTCTATGATCCGGAAGGACGGGGCTCCTTCTACAACGTTGGTCTTGGAATTCGTATCGACGAGAATACATTGGGCGTTTCCGGTGTTTCGTGCAGCCGGGTTGGAACAATTGTAGAATAAAGGAATAGAACATGGGATACTACACAAAATATGACGTAACAATCTCAAATCTCGATAATGCAAATCAAGGTGCTAAGGCTGCTGATATGTTAGATATGACATATTACGACTTTTCTGATGATGGCACGATTATGCAGTTTGACTATGATGGTAAGTGGTATGACTGGAAAGAAGATTGTATTCGTGTCTCTTTGCAGTATCCTAAGATTCTCATCGAGATTGAAGGTAAGGGTGAAGAGAACGGAGACATCTGGAAAGCACGCATTCGTAACGGTGTATGCGAACGGGTCGATGCAAAAATTGTGTTCGACGACTTTAAATTGATTGTGGATGGTTGACATTCCCTTTTGAATTGATTATATTGATTCTATAAGGTAAATGAAAGAGACTGTCATGAAAAATCCTGCTGTCGCTCCTCAAAACGAACTGAATGAATTCACTACTCGTGTTATGCAGTGCTGCCTTGCTGCGTGGGACGGTCGCGAAAACATTTATGTTAAACTTCGTGATGGTACTCTCGTTCGTCCGGTGTATCAACCTGCAGAAGATGAAACTTGCGAGAGTGTTTTCATTTATAAAAATGGAGACCGTCTGTATTACTGGAACCTTGACGGCACTTCTGTTACTCGTCCTGCTTATGACATGATGGAGATTATCTAATGTCTTATGATTTTGAATATTACTCTGGTAAACACCTTAGGTATCCTTCGAAACCTAGCAAACCCACCATCTCGCGCAATCCTTCTGCTATTGAGGCGCGGGCTTGGGCAGACGCGCTCGAGGATTACGAGCGTGAAATTGAAACGTATAACGAAGAGCTAAGCTGGTGCCGGAGTGAAAGCAGCCGTCTACAGACTGAGTTCATGGACAAACTCAAGAAAGATTGTGGTCTTTCTGATAAAGCTTTTGATCTTATTTGGGACAAAGCATGGGAACGCGGCCACAGTGCTGGGCTGCAAGAAGTCTATCAAGAGTTTGACGATCTGTTTGGATTTCTTATTAAATGGTCAAAAGTATCATGAATATGGAAGATATTTACTTCCGTTATGCCAACGGTGAACGGTATGATTGGGTTGATCCTAATCATACACGAATACCTGAAAAATATCCTTACAGCTTTGATGCTCACTATCTATGGCGAGATGATCTTAGTGAATCTACATCAGTTTACAGCGATCGGATGTGGCAATGGGATCATGAAGCTGCGAAATATGCGTTTTCAAATAATCAGCGCGGTCGTCGTTCACGTGAAGAATGCAAAGACATTATCAAAAAATATTACAAGGGCGTATACGAATGCGTAGGATATGCTCTTTGCTGCAATCAATCCAACGGATACGAAATCGGTATCTTCTTTATTAAGAAAGTTTAGTATGAATGACTACAATCCTTTAAGAGAGGCTATTACAAAACTTATAGACTATCCACTTGATGAGTGGAGAATTACACAACTTTCTGCTGATCATTGTTTCGAACATCTGGATAAGTACGAGGCAGAAGGTCGCCCTTCGCCAAAGATGTTTATTGAAAGTGAAGGTGTGACTCTTGTTTGGGAAGTTGAAAATTGGAAGATCTATCAACACTTTCTTGCGGACACAAAAGAGAGTGAGTTCTACTGTTTTTGGCGAAAGAATGGTTGACATTCCTTTTCGAATTGATTATATTGATTCTATAAAGTAAGAGGAATCAAAAATGTTAGAAACTCTGAAATCAATACTATTTGATCGCGAGCCTGGTGAAGGGTACTTTGGCGGAGCCGAAGGCGCTATCCGTTTTGTATTGTTGGCAGCTATTGTTGGAATAGCTACCGTCGTATACTATATTGGTTGACATTCCATTTAGAATTGATTATATTGATTCTATAAGGTAGAAAAGGAAACCACTATGCAAGTCGTCTATTACATCAAACACCCGAATGGTCGCGAAAAGATTGTTCCGGTTCCGACGTCTGATGAAAAAGCTCTAGAAGCGTTTAAAAATCATTGGACTGCGACTGCGAACTGGGTGAACAAAGGTAAACGAGTTCTTGTGAAAGAAGTCAAAGAAGAAATATTCGTGGAAGAAGTATGATGAACTATCAATTCCCTCAAATCCGCACTATCGAAGACGTTCTTCCTCATATTGAAGGTCGTCCTGAATTTATTGTTGCTGAACGTGAATTTGGCACCGTTATCAACTATGTTGTAGCGATGGCTGACACGTTCGACATGTCTGGTCCTGAGGACATCGGTGGTGCTATCCGCCGTGAATGCCGCGGTATCATCTTCGATACCGAAGGTCGTATCATGTCTCGTCCTTTCCACAAGTTCTTCAACGTGAACGAACGGTTGGAAACTATGTCTCACTATATCGACATGTCTCAGCCTCACGTGATCATGGAAAAGATGGATGGTTCGATGATTCGTCCGGTTCGTCTGAACGGTATGGTTCGTCTTGCCACCAAGATGGGTATCACTGACATTGCTATCGAATCTGAGAAGTTGCTCACTCCTGAGCAATATGAGTGGCTTGAAGATGCTATGTCAGATAACTTGACTCCTATCTTCGAATATATTGCTCCGACCAACAAGATCGTGATCGAGTACTCTGAACCTCGTCTTGTTCTTCTCGCTATGCGCGGAAACTTCTCGGGCAAGTATGTCATGCCTCACTCGGCTCCTTTCGAGGTTGTTCCGCAGTATGGTTCTGTAGAAGGTGGTCTGTCGGAATACATTGCCCGTGCTCGCGAGATGCAGGGTCGTGAAGGTGACATCATCCGCTTTGCTGACGGTCATATGTTGAAGATCAAGAACGACTGGTATGTTCGTATCCACAAGACCAAGGACTTGATCCGGTCTGATCGTAACATTGCAGATATCATCGTGAACGAACAGCTCGATGACGTTCTGCCTCTGTTGGATGCTTCTGATTTGGTTCTTGTGCGTGCCTACGAACAGCGTTTCGATGCTGCTCTTGAGAATGTTGTTGGCCGTCTCGAAGGTCTTGTAACTCTTGCTCGCGTTCTGCACGGCGGAGTGAAGAAGGAGGTTGCTATCAACTTTGTTCCGAACCTGATCAACAAGGAAGATGCTTCGTTCATCTTCTCTGCTCTTGACGGAAAGGAGATTCGTGCTCTCGTCATCAAGAAGGTCAAGGACTCGGTTGGAAACGGTCCGAAGTACGAGGCTATGATGAACTGGATGGAGGCTTGATATGACTGAATTTGCAGATGCTTCAGTGCTAGATTTAGCAAGGGCTACACGGTTTATTCATCACATCAAGCCTTCTCTTAGAGATAAACTGGTTTTTGCCATTGAAAAGGCTCAACCTATGGACCAAAGTGTTGTTTTTCACCTTATGAAAAGAAAGATAGAAGAAGGTGAAAAACGTTCTGCAGAAGATAATGAGATCTTTATGTTATCAGCTGAATACATTTTAGAACATCCATATTGGAAGGAACAAAAATGACGAAGGTACTTGAAAAACCAAAAAAGAGTCTTCTTGAAGATGTTGACTATGAAGAAAAGGTTCGTGTTTTAAATCTTAATAAACGAGTAGAATGGTTCATTGATAACAAGAAGCATATGTCTCAGAATGAAAAGTGGGAAGCATTCTATGACATCGTAGAAGACTTTGAAGTAGATATTAATCTTCTTATGCAGCGTATCAATAATCTCATTCGTAAGAAGGGATTGAACGTATGGTAACCGAAGTGTCAACGGTAGCATATTTTTCTATTGGTCTAATTGTATTTTATAAGTCTCTTCAATATTTCGACAAACGAAACGGTGACGGAGACCCAGAAGGGCTTGATGCTTTGGTCTCTCTTGGCATGGCCTGTTTTTGGCCTGTGTCAGTTCCACTTTATTATATCTATAAGCTTTTTCGTGGTTGACATTACCTTATGAATTGATTATATTGATTCTATAAGGTAGAAAAGGAAATAGATCATGACTCTTGGAACTATGTTCAAAGAAATCATCCGTAAAGAAGAAGAGGCAAAGGTCGAAGCTCTTCGTAATGAAGAAGAAGCAAAAGCACGCGCTCGCGCGAAACGTAGGCAAGAGCGTGAAAATCTGATGAACGCGATCGAAGGAGAAATCGTCTACAAGATCAAAGCTGGCAAGAAGCCCATGTATAAGGTGAATATGACTGATGTGCGCCAGTGGATCAATTGGTGTGAGTATTACCCGACTCGTCCGGTTGAAGATCGCGATCGTTATGATGCTACTGTCGCGTGGTTGAAAGGCGAAGGTCTTCGCCTTAAGATCAATCAAGCTCACGATGGCATCGGCCAAGATGATTGGCTCGAGATCACTGTAGAAGCTCTGCCCGATCCTGAAGTCGAAGCAGACTAAAAATGGTTGACATTTGTTTTCAAATAGTTTATACTGATTCTATAAGGTAGAAAAGGAACCTACAGAATGACCAATATGAACATCGCCACCTTTGCTGAACGTTTCCTTCGGGGTGACTTTGATATGAATACAAAAAAGTGTCAAATTGAAGCTGGCTGGTACGACTGGTTCTGCCGAGATACTTCTCTTGCAAATAAAACCAAAAATCTTGGAAAGAAAGTTCTTCAATTGATGAAGTCGACCAAAATCGACGCTGAAAAGAACTATGTGTTTTTCAAGAATAACTGCCCGATGATCGGTAACCTTTATGACGACTTCCGTATCTGTGATATTGAAACTGGTGATGTAATCTATACTATCGTTCCTTCTTGCGGTCACAACGCAAGTAAAGGCCGTGCTGAAGTTTGGGGTCGTGAAAATGATTTTAGGAAACCACTTGCTACCGGCACCTGGAAAGACATCAAAACTTACTTTGGAGTAAAATGATAATGGCTGAACGTAAACTAGCTTCTATTCGGCGTATTGCCGACATTCAGCCCATCGAAGGTGCTGATGCTATTGTAGTTGCAACTATTGATGGTTGGAAAGTTGTTGTTAAGAAGGATGAATTTAATGTCGGTGATCTTGCAGTATACCTCGAAATTGACTCGTGGGTTCCGCATGAACTTGCTCCGTTCCTGTCGAAAGGTTCTGAGCCTCGCGAATACAATGGTGTGAAGGGTGAACGTCTGCGGACGATCAAACTTCGCGGGCAGGTTTCGCAAGGTCTTCTTTTGTCAATCAACACAACTGGACACCCAAACATGCCATTTTATGATGTTGGAGATGATCTTACAGAATTTCTTGGAGTCCAAAAGTGGGAAGCACCTATCCCTGCTCAGCTTCAAGGTCAAGCTGCTGGTATGTTCCC
>JACCEC010916833.1_pt1 | contig 40042 bp, 30 predicted proteins | sample 7450121 | NCBI WGS metagenome assembly JACCEC01 (sample SAMN15323455, study PRJNA562643) | freshwater metagenome | isolation source: river surface water | place: USA:Blue River Watershed | collected 2017-08-18 | reverse complement strand
GGCCCTCAATATGACTATTTTGATCACCCCGATATTATTGGTTGGACTCGCTTAGGAGATAAACAACATCCGAAAGCAATGGCGGTGATTTTAAGTGATAGCCAAGAAGGAATTAAACCGATGGAAGTGGGTAAACCCAACACCAAATTTTATGACCTGACAGGGAATATTAAAGAACCCATTGAAACCAATGATTCCGGTTGGGGTGAATTTTCGTGTAAAGGAGGTTCAGTTTCTATTTGGGTTCAGGAGTAAGGTTTTAACTTTCCAATTTTAATCAATTTCTAAGCGTGCGATAGTTTTTCAAACTTGAAAATCAGTTATAATAAATTCTGAGCAAGCTAAGGATGTTAATATTGATTAGATTTTTTAACAGTCTTTTCTTGTTCAGAATCTTAACCCTCAAACATTTTATTAAAAGATTACCATGCCTGATTTTATTGAACAACCCAGTCGAATTACGTCTGCTGGAAATAAACCGAAATTAATTGATGAATATATCGGACGAGTAAATAGTAAAACCGATACAGTTAGTATAGCGTATATGAACTCTCCGGGGGGTTGGATTGAACCCGGACAACAACCAGAATTTGATGAATTTACCGTTGTTTTAAAGGGAGTTTTACGGGTTGAGTATGAAGGAGGTCAACGGGATATTTTAGCCGGACAAGCGGTAATTACCCACAAAGGAGAATGGGTGCGTTATAGTACACCAACGGAAGACGGCGCGGAATATGTGGCGGTTTGTCTTCCCGCGTTTTCTCCTGATATTGTTCATCGAGATTAAGACATTAATTGACATTATTTTTAAATTAAAATGCACAGAATTGCAGCGACAGCCGGAGGATGGAACCCAGACACAGAAGGGGTTATTTTTATTGAACAAACCCCAGCACCGATTATTTTTTTAACGGCGGCGGATACGGATATTCAAACCTTAGCAACGGTCGGGTCTAAACTTCCTGGTGATTTTCCCGCTTTGCGAGTAACGAATTTATTACAATTACAACAACAATTAACCATTGATACCTATGCAGAAACCATCTTAGAAAAAGCACAAATCATTATTTTAAGATTATTAGGAGGACGTTCTTATTGGTCGTATGGGTTAGAAGTTTTACAAGAAATTGTTACTAAAACTAAAGCTCAATTAATTATTCTACCCGGTGATGATCGTCCTGACCCGGATTTAATTAGTCATTCAACAGTATCGTTATCAATTGTTAATCAAGTTTGGCGATATTTAACCGAAGGGGGTGTGAATAATTTTACTCAAGCATTATTATTAATTGCTAATCATATTTTTAATAAAAATTATGCGATTAAGCCTCCGGTTGCTATTCCAAAAGTCGGTTATTATCAATACAATTTTAATCTAAAACCTGAGAATTATATTGCTCAAGTTGGAATTATATTTTATCGCGCTCATTATTTATCTAGTAATTTAGATCCGATTGATTCTTTGTGTCAAGCCTTAGTTCAATATAACTTAGAACCGATTCCGATTTTCGTTTCTTCTCTGCGAGATCCTGATATTCAAACAGAAGTTTTAAACTATTTTAAGAATAAAACACCCCAATTATTAATTAATACCACCAGTTTTTCAATTGCTTCTATTTCCGAAGATAAAAATCAACCGCCATTATTTTCTTTAGATATTCCGGTTTTGCAAGTTATTTTAAGTGGGGGAACCTTAGAACAATGGCAGGATAATTTTATGGGACTTTCCCCTAGAGATATTGCCATGAATGTTGCATTACCTGAAGTAGATGGACGTATTATTAGTCGGGTGATTTCTTTTAAAGCGGTGGAAAATTGGAACCCAACTTTAGAAACCAATGTGGTTCGATATGTTGCGGTAGAAAATCGGATTAATTTTGTAGCAGAATTAGTAAAAAATTGGATTAAATTACAACAGAAACCCGCCTCAAAACGACGTATTGCGATTATTTTAGCGAATTATCCTTGTCGAGATGGACGGTTAGCAAATGGGGTGGGTTTGGATACGCCAGCCAGTTGTATTAAAATTTTACAAGCGTTAAAAACTGCGGGATATTCTTTAGAAAATCATCCTGAAACCGGAGAACAATTAATTGATCAATTAACTTCTAGCGTAACCAATGATCCTGAAGGGTGGGAATTACGGTCTGTTTATCAAAGGTTATCTTTTGAAAACTATCAACGGTATTTCTCAACGTTACCGCTATCAATTCAAACGGCAATTGATCATCGATGGCAGCATTATTATAACGAAAAAGAAAAGGTTTCTCAAGGGTTTACCATTGCAGGAATTCAACTGAATAATATTTTTATCGGTATCCAACCCTCCAGAGGATATGATCTCGATCCCAGTTTAAATTATCATGCTCCTGATTTAGAACCCACACCCGACTATTTAGCATTTTATTATTGGTTAAGATATCAATTTCAAGCTGATGCCATTATTCATTTAGGAAAACATGGTAATTTGGAATGGCTACCCGGTAAAAGTGTCGGACTATCAGAAAATTGTTATCCTGAAATAGCATTAGGAGCATTGCCGAATTTTTATCCCTTTATTGTTAATGATCCAGGGGAAGGAACCCAAGCTAAACGCCGTTCTCAAGCGGTAATTTTAGACCATTTAACACCCCCTTTAACCCGTGCTGAACTATATGGAACATTACAACAATTAGAAGGGTTAATGGATGAATATTATGAAGCTCAAAGTTTAGATCCGTCTCGGTTATCGTTGATTTCAGAAAGAATAATTCAGTTAATTCAACAGGAAAATTTAGAGGAAGAATTAGGTTTACCTAAATTAAATAAAAAACCTATTAATCCCGATAAAAATAATATTTTTAATGAATTAGATCGATATTTATGTGAATTAAAAGAAGCACAAATTAGAGATGGATTACATATTTTTGGGCAATGTCCCCAAGGTGAACAATTAAGGAATTTAATGATAGCGATCGCTCGTCATCCTGATTCTAAACGATTAGGATTAACTCGTGCTATTGCTGAAGATTGGCAGTTAGAATTTGATCCGTTAACTTCAGATTATGGTGAAATAATTAATCAAAAAATCAATAATCAATTCTGTCGAACGGTTGGGGACGGGGTAGCAGTAATTGAAGAATATGCAATTAAATTAATTGAAGAATTACCCCCCCTAACCCCCCCTTATCAAGGGGGGGGACAGGAGTTGTTAAGAACCCTTCCAGAAAACAATTCAACCCTTCCAATTCTCCCCTTTAGTAAGGGGGAGTTAGGGGGGGTGAAATCCCAAGAAGGGGAGGTACAGGAGTTGTTAAGAACCCTTCCAGAAAACAATTCGACAATTCCAATTCTCCCCTTTAGTAAGGGGGGGTTAGGGGGGGTCAAATCTGGAGAATTCATTCAACAGGAATTAAACTGGATTCAGAATAAACTATTACCCAATTTATTAAAAACTTCTGAAGAAATTACCAATCTATTAAAAGGTTTAGACGGTCAATTTATCCCCAGTGGTGCATCCGGGGCACCAACAAGAGGAAAACCCGATGTTTTACCCACAGGACGCAATTTTTATTCCGTTGATATTCGCGCCATTCCAACAGAAACCGCGTGGAAAGTTGGCGAATTAGCTGCTACAGTATTAATCGAACGTTATACACAAGAAAACGGCGAATATCCGCGCACATTAGGGTTATCGGTTTGGGGTACTTCAACCATGCGAACTGGGGGAGATGATATCGCCGAAGCGTTAGCATTATTAGGTGTAAAACCTGTTTGGGATTATCCTTCGCGGCGAGTCATTGATTTTGAAATATTACCAATTTCAATTTTAGGTCGTCCCCGTGTCGATGTCACCTTAAGAATTTCCGGTTTTTTTAGAGATGCGTTTCCTAATTTAATTGATTTATTTGATCAAGCGGTCATTGCTATTTCTAATTTAGATGAACCCGAAGATCAAAACCCCTTAGCCGCACAAGTTAAACAAGAAACAGAATTATGGGTCAATAAAGGGTTAACAATTGAACAAGCAAATTTGCGATCGCGCTTGAGAATTTTTGGGTCTAAACCGGGGGCTTATGGAGCAGGTTTACAAGGGTTAATAGAGTCGCAAAATTGGCAAAATGATCAAGATTTAGCCACCGCTTATATTAACTGGAGTAGTTACGCTTATACCAGTTCCAATTCTGGGTATCAACAGGGAATTTCTGCTTCAGAAGCGTTTCAAAATCGCCTAGAAAAGATGCAAATTGTTCTGCATAATCAAGATAATCGAGAACATGATTTATTAGACTCTGATGATTATTATCAATTTCAAGGAGGAATGATTGTTGCAGTCAGAACATTAACAGGTAAAAATCCTCAAACTTATTTTGGGGATCATGCCATTCCTGAAAACCCGAAAGTTAAACTTTTAAAAGAAGAAATTGCTAAAGTTTATCGTTCCCGTGTAATCAACCCTAAATGGATCGCTGGTGTGATGCGACATGGCTATAAAGGAGCATTTGAACTATCAGCAACCGTTGATTATTTATTTGCTTATGATGTAACAGCAAATTGTGTTGAGGATTTTATGTATGAAGGAGTTGCAAACGTTTATATTTTAGATGAAACTGTGCAACAATTTATTCAAGAAAAAAATCCTTGGGCGTTACGAGATATGGCAGAACGATTATTAGAAGCCCATCAACGTAAATTTTGGCAAACAGCAAGTCAAGATATGATTGAACAGTTACGAGCAATTGTTCATGAAGCCGAGGGAATCATTGAAGGAAAGGTCTAATCGAGTTAAACTATTCTATAATAACAAAATATGAATCCTGATTAACCTTAGCCATTTACATCAAGCTAACAATTGGTATGAGTCTATTACCTATATTTAACGTTTTGATGCAAGCAACCCGTAGAAATCCTTTAGTAATCGTTACAGTTCCTATCATTATTTTAACAACTGGATGTTCAGGGTTGAAAACATCTTCGCAACCTGCCGTTAACTCTCAAACAGCGATCGCAGCTTCTGTTATTCCAAATCAACAGAAAGTAGACAAAAATCAAACGTTAAATCAAGAAAAATATTCGGATCAAATCATTGCTAAAAATCAAACTTGTATTCAAGGAAATCCTTTAGATGAATCGATGAAATTTGCTTTACAAGCCGCTAATTTAGCTCAAACCGCTAAATCTCAATCCGAATGGGATGAAGTCGCTCGGTTATGGTTACAAGCGGTAGCGTGGATGCAAGCGGTTCCTGGGAATAGTCCTAAACGTGCATTTGCTGAGAAAAAAGTAATTGAATATATGCGATATTTAACTTATTCTCAACAACAGGCAGCGCGTTCAGGTTCCGTTGCTCAATTTCCCAGTTTTGATAGTGAACCCTTAGATCAACAATTACAATTATATTTATCTTATTTGAGTACCGTAGGCAAACCAGATATTTTAATTGTTGGCAGTTCTCGTGCATTACAAGGTGTAGATCCGGCTCAAATGCAGCAAGGGTTAGCCAGTAAAGGATATCAAAATTTAAAGATTTTTAATTTTGGAGTAAATGGAGCAACGGCGCAAGTTATTGATTATATTTTAAGAAAAGTTTTGACTCCTGAACAACTCCCTAAATTAATTATTTGGGCTGACGGAGTTCGAGCGTTTAATAGTGGTCGAATTGATCGCACTTATGATGCAATTATCGCCTCTCAAGGTCATCAAAAAATAGCGGAGGGAATTCGTCCCCAATTGGCAAAAACTGAACCGAGTTCTAAAACTCAATGTTATCAATTACCGGGGTCATGTAAAGAGCAAGAACCCTCTAAATTTCAGTTTGAGATGTCTAATTTTATCCAACCTTCTGAGTCCGATGAACTTGATTATCAGGATTTATTTTATCGTCCTTCAGAATTGAATCTTTCTGCTCGTTTGGTTTCTTTAGATGCCATTGAAGCCAATGGATTTTTACCGTTATCGATGCGGTTTAATCCGAATACTTATTATCAACAAAAACCCTATGTTTCGGGAACTTATGATGGAGATTATCGAGCGTTTAATTTAGGAGGAAAACAAGCGAGGGCGTTTGATTCCGTTGTTGCCTTTACTCGTTCTAATAATATTCAATTGGTGTTTGTAAATTTACCTTTAACGGATGATTATTTAGATGGCACTCGCTGGTCGGCTGAGGTGGAATTTCAAGAACAAATGCAACAATTATCTCAAGAGTATAGTTTTATTTTTATTGATTTATCGGAAAAAGCATTAACTCAATATCAATATTTTGCTGATCCTAGCCATTTAAACCGTTACGGAGCTCGTTTAGTCGCCAGAGAAATTGTTGCTAACCCCTCTATTCCTTGGCCCCGTTCTCGCTCTTAGAAACCGAGTTTATCACTGAATAAACCCGGTTTCTACACTACTATTCTTGAGTGGGTAAATTCCCAAAACGCTCTCGATATTGTTGCAATAACGTTTCCATTTCTGCTAACCTTTGTTGAGCGTTTTCAGCCCGTTGACGTTCCTGTTCTAATTGTTCACTGACTTCATGATAGGATAAAAACGGATTGCCATCAGGACGATAAATTTGTAATTCTTCCCCGGATAAATCAAAGCGAATTCCTAAACGGGGACTCACCCAACCGTTAATTTCTTCAATGGAATCTAAACCCATTTCTCCGCGTAACCAGCCTTGAAATTGATTGGTATCCGGGTCATAAATATAATATTCTTCTACCCCATAACGATCATAAAATAATAATTTTTTGTCCATATCTCTTGGGGAATTACAAGGAGAAAGAATCTCAAAAACAACTTGAGGAGCAATTCCGGCTTCTTGCCATTGTTGATAGGATCGGCGATCGCCTTTGGGTCTACCCAAAGCAACCATAATATCCGGTGCTTGCACAATTGTATTGCGTCCTTCAACGGGATACCAAAATAAATCTCCAGCTACAAATACATTGGGATCAGGCGCATAAAGTTGTTCTAAATTCTGTTCAATTACAACAATCCAACGGAATTGTTTAGTATTATCAGCCATTGGTTTTCCGTCACTTTCTGGATAAATAATCTCGGCAGATTTGAGTTGAACCATAACTTAATTTTAGCTCTATCAATCTAGTGTAATCAATTTATCAAAATTTGGTAATCGATCAGGGATAATAATAAAAAGACTGTGAGTAAGAATAGGATAGCGTCGTGGAAATTAAACAAGTTATTATCGCCCATAAAGCTAGAGATCCGTTAAGTCAACGCTGGGCGGAAAAATATGCTAAATATTTAGAAAAACAGGGTGCCCATGTGTTAATGGGGCCAAGTGGAGCGAAAGATAACCCCTATCCTGTTTTTCTCGCCTCTAGTAGTGTTCCCATCGATTTAGCAATTATATTAGGAGGGGATGGAACAGCCTTAGCTGCCGCCCGACATTTAGCCCCAGAAGGTATTCCGATTTTAGCCGCTAATATCGGAGGACATTTAGGATTTTTAACCGAGTATTTTGAAGATGTTGAAAATACAGAAAATGTGATTAATCGATTATTTGAAGATCGCTATGCTGTGCAAAGTCGGATGATGTTACAAGCGACGGTTTATGAAGGAAATCGCACCAATTTAGAACCCGCTAGCGATCGCTTTTTAGCCTTAAATGAAATGTGTATAAAACCCGCTTCCGCCTATCGAATGCCCACATCATTTTTAGAAATGGAAGTAGATGGAGAAATTGTTGATCAATATCAAGGAGATGGTTTAATTGTGGGCACTCCAAGCGGTTCTACTTGTTATAATACTTCCGCCGGAGGGCCGATTTTACACCCCGGAATGGCAGCTATTACCGTTACTCCCATTTGTCCCTTAAGTTTATCCAGTCGTCCCATTGTTTTACCTCCAGGTTCTGTTGTTAGTGTTTGGCCGTTAGCCGACCCGGAACATGATACAAAACTCTGGATGGATGGCGTATTAGCCACCTCAATTTGGCCTGGTCAGCGAGTGGATGTTTCCCTAGCAAATTGTGAGGCAAAATTTATTATTTTGCGGGAAAATTATTCGTTTTATCAAACTTTAAGGGAAAAATTACAATGGGCAGGAGCAAGAATTCGCCATATTAATAATCACCGAAATTAACGACCCAGAATGAATCAGCTTTGCAGAAAAACCAGAACTCTATTGAGCCACTGGAATTCCTGACATTTGTAACTGCATTTTTTGGTCAGGATAATCGGTTAAACTCATCGTTAATTCTTTAGAATTTTCCACTAATGCAGTTGGAATGGTAACGGTTCCTGAATACACTTTACTATTGGGAGGTAATTGACCGGGTAATTCTTCAACACTAGCACTCAAAGCCCGACCTTTATCATCGCTAACATTTAAGAAACTATAGAGAAAACGCACCGACTGTTGACCTTCATTTTTTAGGTTAACTTCTAAAATCAAAGAACTCCCTTTACGAGTGGCTTCGACCACTTCTAAACTAACGCCACCATCACGACTAACAATGGGAAATACGGATTTATTATTAGTAGCGGAAGATGCCACAGTTTCGGTTTTGGGTTTGTTCGCTGGAGCAGAAGTTGATTTCTTCGGGGTTTTATTAGATGTACTAGCGACGTCTGCATCCTTTCCTTCCATGCGTTTTTTCACCGTTGCCACAATATCTTTTTCTTGCAGCAACATAACCCCATCGTGACGGCTGGCATTTGTCTTTTTATTGGTTAAGCTATTGGGTCGCACATCCGGTTGTGTAATTTCTTTCAACGCAGAACGACCCAAACTATACCCCCAAACCGCACTGGTAAAGCCAGCACCAAACATCATGGTCAGTAATACGACAGTTAGAACAACAGTTGAATTTAGTCCCATCTCAAGATTTGAAATTGATGTAATTCGCTATTTTAACGGCTAATGCCTTGAGGATATGCTATCACCTACACAGCCGACTCGGAATTTTGGCACAATCACAATCAGAATTAACGATTTTGACCGGAGATATGCTATTCTATGATGAGAAGCGCCCTTGGCCGATTGGGGAGGCAGCGAACTCATAATTCGCCTTCAGACTGGTTCGATTCCAGTAGGGCGCACTTCAAGCATCCATTGCCAATCTCTCAGTCTGAAGATGAATCACGCTTTCGCTTCCTAGCAGACTCTTTTATGGTTTACAGTATTTACTCAAAAATTACTCAATTTACATTCAACCTACTGGTAAATTGAGTGAAATGTTCCCTATCCAGCTATCAAATAATTTCATCGCATCTTGAGCCATGACAGATTCACTGACTAAACTAACCTATCAAGCATTTCAGCAAGGAAAAAGCTATTTTAGTTTGACTCATAAAACCTTAACCAGTCAACTGCTGAATTGGATTAGTCCCATTACGACTGAATTGAAAACCGAGCCCCTGAGTCCTGAAATTCTGTTAAAAGTTCAAAGTTTGTTGAATCAAATTATTGAAACGGACTGGGAAGATGCCGAACAAGGAGTTTATCCCGTTTCCCTTTTATTTGATAATCCCTGGGATGATTTCTTCCGTTATTATCCCATGCTCTTACTTGATTTACCCCAAGGCCGACAACGAATTAATCAAAAACTGTATCAAGATTTTTCTCCTGATATTGATACGGAAGGTTATCCCAGTTATTATGTACAGAATTTCCATCATCAAACTGATGGTTATCTCAGTGAACTGTCTGCAAATTTATATGATTTGCAGGTCGAAATTTTGTTTAGTGGAGCAGCAGACCTAATGCGTCGCCGGGTTCTTGCCCCGTTAAAAACAGGATTATTAAAGGCATTTAATGATATTCCTGAAAAACAAATTCGCCTGTTAGATGTTGCCTGTGGCACAGGTCGAACCTTGAGAAATATTCGGGCAATGTTACCCAAAGCTTCCTTATTTGGTGTGGATTTATCTCCAAATTATTTAAGAAAAGCCAATCAATTATTATCGGAAATTCCTCAAGAATTACCTCAATTAATTCAAGCTAATGCTGAGGATTTACCCTTTCCTGATAATTTATTTCATGGCTTAACCTGCGTTTTCTTATTCCATGAATTGCCCGCCTCTGTGCGTCAAAGGGTTATTGATGAATGTTTTCGAGTCACGAAACCTGGAGGAATTTTTATTATTTGTGATTCAATTCAACTTCAAGATTACCCTGATTTTAAACCGATGTTAGAAAACTTTTCTAAAACCTTTCATGAACCTTATTATCATCATTATATGACGGATAATTTAGAGGAAAAATTAGAAAAGGCAGGATTCCAAACCCTTAACGTACAAACCCATTTTGCGAGTAAATATTGGATTGCTCATAAACCTGATTAAAGCAATAGGGCGGGTTAATCCCGTCCCTAGAGACTCCTGCAATACGATACAATGCAACTAAACACAAGTAACAAACAGAGTATTATGACAAGTACAGAACAAGCTCCCTTAACAACTGAAACCAGCAACGAACTGATTGAAGATGCAATGGCAACCGTCAAACCTTCAGAAGAAATTGAAGCGGTTCTCGCTGGGTTAGCGGAAGACCAAAAGGTGATGGTGAGAACCTCCGAAGCGGGGAAGATTTGGCAGTTTGAATATGGAAGTGTGGAAGTTTTTGTTCAACTCACCGGAGAAACCGACGAAGATACCCTAACAGTTTGGGCAACTGTCTTAAAATTTCCGGTTAAAAATGAAAATCAGTTAATGCGGAAATTATTAGAAATGAACTGGTTATCAACGTTAGAATCCCATTTTGCGATTGTTCAGGATCAAGTTTTGGTTTTATCTACTCGAACCTTAGCCGATATTTCCCCTAGCGAAATCTCCCGAATTATTACTATTGTGGCGACGGTTGCTGATAATAATGATGAGAACTTACAAGCTGAATTCGGAGTCTAAAGTTTGGCGTTTAATTCCCGTTTTGAACGCATCGGGATATCTACAAATGGCGATTGACCATTGGTTATTTCAACAACATCAAACAGGGAAACATCCCTCCGCCTTGCGATTTTATCTGTGGGAATCTGCCGCCCTTTCTTTAGGTTATCATCAAAAACATTGGCCGGAACATTGGCAACAGTTAACTTGGCAAAATCAACCCTTAGAATTAGTTCGACGTCCCACCGGAGGTCGAGCGGTTTTACATCAAGGAGATTTGACTTATGCCGTCATTACCTCCCAATTACCGGAAAATCCCAAAATAGCCTATCAAACATTATGCCAATTTTTAATTGCAGCATGGCGATCGCTCGGTCTTGAATTGCATTATGGGACAAGCGGACGGGGATACATTCATAACCCCAACTGTTTCGCCACCGCCACCGCCGCCGATTTAGTTTTATCCGATGGAACAAAATTAATCGGAAGTGCCCAACTCAGGGGGAATGGAGTGATTTTACAACATGGCTCAATTCGCTTAACCCCCGATGCTGAACTGTTTCGTCAAGTGTTCGGTGTGGAAATGCCAGCACCGATTTTAACGTCTATCGCGTCACCAGAAGCTTTAATTCCAACGGTTATCGATGCTTTGACAAGGGCGGCTCGAAACTGTTTTGAGGGAGAATGGGTGATAGAACCCCTCTCGGATGCGGAATTAGAGACAATTAAACGGGAATATTCAGGAAATTGGAAAGTGAACTAGGGATGTTTTCTGACCCCCAGGTAGTTTAAGATCAACAATGATTAACACACCTGAGTTAAAAATTAAAAACCAATGGATACAAAAGCATTTAGACGTTCATTACAACAGTCAGAAAGTTATCATCGTAAAGGCTTCGGTCATCAAGAAGAAGTGGCAAATGTCATGCAATCTGCCTATCAAAGTTCTTTGATTCAAGAACTCCGAGCCAATAACTATATGATGAAACGGGGTCATGTCACCATTAAAATGGCTCAATCTTTTGGATTTTGTTGGGGTGTAGAACGAGCCGTAGCAATGGCCTATGAAACTCGCCAACATTTCCCGACAGAAAATATTTGGATTACTAATGAAATTATTCATAATCCTTCAGTGAATCAACATTTAAAGAATATGAATGTTGAGTTTATTCCCGTTGAAAATGGCATTAAGGATTTTTCCGTTGTTAATTCCGGGGATGTGGTGATTTTACCTGCCTTTGGGGCGAGTGTTCAAGAAATGCAAACCCTGAATGAAAAAGGCTGTAAAATTGTTGATACCACTTGTCCTTGGGTATCTAAAGTTTGGAATACGGTTGAAAAACATAAAAAAAGAGATTATACCTCAATTATTCATGGGAAATATAACCATGAAGAAACCGTTGCTACCAGTTCCTTTGCCGATAAATATTTAATTGTTTTGAATTATCAACAAGCTGAATATGTTGCTAATTATATTCTCAATGGAGGCAACCGTGAGGAATTTTTAGCTAAATTTAAGAAAGCTTATTCCCAAGGTTTTGATCCGGATCAAGATTTAATTCAAATTGGGATTGCCAATCAAACCACCATGTTAAAAACAGAAACCGAACAAATCGGAAAACTGTTTGAACGTACCATGATGAAAAAGTATGGCCCGGATCAATTAAATCAGCATTTCCAAAGTTTCAATACCATTTGTGATGCCACCCAAGAACGTCAAGATGCGATGATTGGGATATTAGATGAACCTTTGGATTTAATGGTGGTTATTGGTGGTTTTAATTCTTCTAATACGACCCATTTACAGGAAATGGCGATCGAAAAAGACATCCCTTCCTATCATATTGATTGTGCTGAACGGATTTTACCCGATAACCGGATTGAACATAAACCGTTAGGAAAGTCTTTAGAAATTCAAGATAATTGGCTTCCTGATGGTGAAGTTTTAGTGGGAATTACTTCTGGTGCATCGACTCCTGATAAAGTGGTTGAAGAGGTAATTCAACGAATTTTTGCCCAGCAATTTTCCACCGTTCAAGCTTAAAAATGAATCTCTCCTCCCTAGTTGCTAGGTTCTACCTAGCAACACTATCTTGCAGGCTCCGCCTGCTTTTATCGGAGGCAGAGCCTCCGTTATTAGGTTCCCTGGTAGAACCAGGGAACTAGAAAATAAAGCATATTTTTATTGTCGATAAAAACACCAAAAACCCGATTAAATTCTACAATTTAATCATCTGATTCATAGAATCTTCTAACTGTTTTAATAAGGAATCAACATCTTTTCCAAATTCCTCAAAACAGTCAGGGGGAGTCGGATTAGATTCAAAGTAAATTAATTTAACGTGATCAAACCCAATTCCAATAATTACCACTTCTTTTTCCGGTTGATATCCATCTACAATTCCTAATATTTCTTGTAAACGGTTTTGAACGCTTTGATTGAGTTGTTCAATGGCAGATTTTGGACAAGCAACAAAATGGGGAGTCGGTTTTAGATCAATTCCCAGGGTATCCGGTTGTTCACCCCATTGTAAACGTAAACCCCAAGCTAAAGCGGCTAATTCCTGGCGGTGAGTTTCCACAAACCGATCCAACAGAGTTTGCCAACTCTGCTCTCCTAAACTCGGTTGATTGCTATCAAGTTTAATCATTGTTTGACGACTAACTTTTACTAAGTTTATATATTTTATCAGGAATCAGGTGTAAAGTTTCAATTGTCAGTAATCTGTAGTCAATGTTTAGGTGTCAGGGGTCAAATCTCAGTATTTTTAAGGAATAGACGATGCAATTTATCACTCAGTATTGAATTGGATGATGACAAGATTTAACCTTTAGTGCTGCTAACTTTTACCTAAACTTTAACTACATTGGTTAATGTGGATGCTTTTAATAATTTTTCCGGTGCGGGAGCAGGATTTTTCACCTTTCATAGCAAGATTAATCTCAATACGGGAACAATAGATCAAGGTCAATTGATTATCACCCGAACCCGCACAGGTGCGAATAGTTTTACTCCGAATTCCATTACAGCCGATGAATTTGGTAATGTATATATGGTTTTACCGTTGCGAATGGTCAAGCGGTGATTTTGGGAACAGTTACACAACCTTCTGTTGCAACAACCGCTAATACTATTAATCCTAATCCATTAGGAGGCAATGATGCCTATTGAGTAACGTGGTCAGTTTAACTCAAAAACCGGGTTTCTTAAACTCGACTCCGCCAACAGAAACCGGGTTTCTCCATAAAACTTGATGGAGACTCACAGATAACGGTTAGAAACCCGGTTTCTAAGATCTGCGTCATCAATTTAAGTCCACTGACGTTTTGATGTTCTACCTCTAACCTGTAAATCTTCACACCTACTCATTATGTTAAAACGCTTTACAATTCGCCCTCGTTGGGTTTATCCTATTATTTCAATAACCGTTACCCTGAGTATTTTATTAAGTTCAACGATCGCAACTTGGGCAATTCCTTTACCTGAATTAATTTTTAGGGGAGTTCAAATCATTCAATTATCAAATTTATCTGCCCGTCAAGAAGTAGCACTGGGAGAACAAATTAATGAAGAATTACTCTCTAAACAAGTTCGATTATTTCCCAACCCCGAAGCTCAAAATTATATTAATCAAATTGGTCAACGTTTAGTTCAAGCCAGTCAGCGCCCTAATATTCCTTATACATTTCAAGTCATTGATGATCGCAATATCAATGCGTTTGCTACTATGGGGGGATTTGTTTATGTGCATACCGGGTTAATTGCAGCCGCTAGTAATGAAGCCGAATTAGCCAGTGTTATCGCCCATGAAATCGGTCATATCGCCGGACGTCATGCGATTAAACAAATGCGTCAAGCCGCCGTTGCTGCGGGGATAGCAAGTGCAGTGGGAGTGGATCGAAATAAATTAGTTCAAATTGGGGTAGAACTTGCCTTAAACCGCCCCAAAAGTCGGGAAGCGGAATATGAAGCGGATCGCATGGGTTTAGAAACTTTAATTCGGGCGGGTTATTCTCCACGAGGAGCGATTGATTTTATGACTAAACTGTTAAAAAGTGGTTCTCCTCCAACCATTATTAGCACTCATCCCGCCACTCGCGATCGCATTTCTGCAATGCAACAACTTCTTGATCCAAGCTTGTTTAATTCCGGTGATGGATTAGATAATAATTTCTATCGTGCTACCGTTGAACGGATTTTATCTTAATCAAATTAATCCAAACATTAAGCACCTTGAATGAACATTGATTTAAGGTGCTTTTGATTTTATCAGCATATATGCTATACTCAGCTACTAACTAGAGTTCAGTCAGCCTAATCCACTCTTTTTTAATGAAGTAGGAACGGGGGAACCACTTTTAGGGGCTTATCTCCGATTGTTTTCTATTGTCGAGAAGGACATCTCTCAGTCCTAGCCCGTCAGCTAACCCCGTCGGCTGTGAGAGAAGACTGTTGAACGGCAGAAGTTTTATAATTGCCCTCACCAGAATTCCAAAAAACAAGACTCTGTTATTCAATAACATTTTGGTGTTAAACCCTTGGGTCAGACACTTTTGATTTCCTCAAGTCATACAGATCGCTAAATTTTGTTATTTGTTGATTTGAGGAAAATCAAACTATCAATTTGCTGTTTTTCAATAAAAGGTATGCAGGGATTAAAGTTTGTTAACCCCTATTAATTTTAGTATCCTTTACAGTTGAGGCTGACTATGCACCCTGCAATTTTAGTTCTTCTACAAGTCTTAGTCGTGATTGGATTATCCCGATTAATGGGGTTAGTGTGTCGTGGAATTAAACAACCTTTAGTGATTGGAGAAATTATTGCCGGAATTATGTTAGGGCCATCTTTATTAGGTTTAATTTCGCCTGATCTGATGACCGCTTTATTCCCGGCTGAAACCCTATCTTACTTAAATGTTTTATCAGAAATTGGACTGATATTTTTCATGTTTTTAATTGGGTTAGAACTGAACCCAAAGTATTTAAGCGGGCAATTGGAAACCGCTATTTTAATTTCTCATGTGAGCATTATTGTTCCTTTTGCTTTAGGGATTTCCTCAGCGTTAATTTTCTATCCAATTGTATCTAATGATAGTGTTTCATTTACCGCTTTTTCTTTGTTTTTAGGTTCAGCATTATCGATTACGGCGTTTCCCGTTTTAGCGAGAATTATTACAGAAAATAATTTACAAGGAACCCGTTTAGGAACCTTAGCGTTAACCTGTGCCGCCGTTGATGATGTCACCGCCTGGTGTTTATTAGCCTTAGCGATCGCAGTTACTCGAACTAACAGTATATCGGGAGCCTTTCCCACCATTATTGCATCGCTATTTTATATTATTTTAATGGCAACGGCTGGACGCTGGCTCTTAAAAAAACTGGCAATTCATTATAAACGCCGAGGACGACTAACCCAATGGGTTTTAGCTTGGATTTATATGGGGGTTGTCGCTTCTGCTTTAATTACAGAATTGATTGGTATTCACTTAATTTTCGGAGCGTTTCTAGTCGGTGCAGTCATGCCTAAAGATCCAGGTTTAGTGAGAAAATTAGCCGAGAAAACCGAGGATTTTGTTTTAATTTTCTTACTTCCAATTTTCTTTGCTTATAGTGGATTACGCACAGAAATCGGCTTACTCAATCGTCCTGAATTATGGTTATTATGCGGCTTAGTGATTGCGGTTGCCATTATTGGTAAATATGTCGGAACTTATGTCGCCGCCCGAGTCAGTGGGATAGAAAAACGGGAAGCTTCTGCTTTAGGTTGGTTAATGAATACGAGGGGATTAACCGAACTAATTGTTTTAAATATTGGCTTAAGTTTTGGGGTAATTTCACCGTTGCTATTTACCATGTTAGTGATGATGGCATTAGTCACAACCTTTATGACCTCTCCCTTATTAGAAAGAACCTATCCCAAAGAATTAATTAAACTTGATGTGGTTGAACCTGAACCTGAAGAAATCAGCGCTCAACCCCTAACTCCATCCTATCGAGTTTTAGTTCCGGTTGCCAATCCTAACACTCAAAAAGAATTACTCAATTTAGCCTTAGCAATTGCTGGAAACCCCCCGGCGGTTGTTCATCCTTTAAGCTTAATTGAACTCGAAGAAGATTATTTATTTCAAAGTACCCCTGAAGAAGCTAATCGCTTAATTAAGCAACAACAAAAACGCTTAGAAGAATTAATTGAAAGTTTAGAACCCCCTGAAGTCAGACAAGGGATTTATCCCATTATCCGTATTGCCCATGATGTTGCCAAAGAAACCGGAGAAATTGCCCTAGCAGATCAAGCCAATTTAATCTTAGTCGGTTGGCATCGTCCAGCCTTTAGTGATAATCGTTTAGGAGGAAGAGTCGGTAAAATTTTGAATACTTCTCCGACTGATGTGGCGGTATTTGTAAATAAAGATCAACCCAAAATTCAGTCTTTATTAGTTGCTTATGCCTCTAATATTCATGATGATTTAGGATTAACTTTAGCCCTCAGAATACTATTTAATGATCCCAATCGTCAGTTAAAAATTTTAGTCACTCTTCAGGAACCGGGCGAAGAATTAAGTTATGAATTACGAAATGTGATTGATGCCTTACCTCCCCCGATTAAAGCCCGTGTACAACTAATTCGAGTCGAAGAAACTGATCCGATTCAAGCCGTCATTGAGGCTTCAAGAACCGTAGATTTAACCATTGCTGGCACCAGTCGCACTTGGGGAATTGAACGACAAACCTTGGGGTACTATACCGATCAATTAGCTCAAGATTGTCATTCATCTTTACTAATTACTCGCAGTTATTCTCAAGTTTCCTCCCACATTGCTTCCTTATTAAAATTGCCCATTAATCGGTAATAAAACCTTAAAATTTTGAACTTACTATGAACCATCATTTTAACTTAAAGTCTTTCATTTTTTATGGAACCATGATTGGTGTCGTCATGTTGTTATTTAAGGGTGTGACCGCCTATGGGGAAAGTCAATTGAAACCACCGGGTAGCATTGGGGGTGATTATGCAATTCAGTTAGAAAATTCTCCTGAATGCTTAAAAGAAGAAAATTTAGTTTTAAAAATCGAACAATCAGGAATTTATATTTTTGCTAAATTAGCCTTAAAAAAGGCTGAAAATCACCCAGATCAGATCAATTTACAAGGTCGGTTAGAAAATCAGCAAATGATACTATCAGGGCGTTTAAACCCTTTGTTTTTCTGTATGCCTAATTCATCTTCAACAGCGAATGAGTTGATCCTCAAAGGGAGCTTTCAAGAAAAAATATTGACGGGTCAACTCGAAACACAAACCTTATCCAACCCGATTCAATTTAAAGCGAAATTAAACCCTGTTTCTACATCTGAAAAACAGGCTCATTAAATTAATTAAACAACCCAGGAGGAATCTTGATTTAAAACCTAATTAATTTACTGTTAAACCTTAATTAAGCTTCAACTTATGTTCTCACTAGAAACAATGGATTCTTTAATTGCTGCAATTACCTTTATTGGGGTTATTATCCTAATTATGGCGGAGTGGTTACACCTCACCATTGCTGCATTTTTAGGTGCTCTCATCCTGATTTTTTTCCATGTTATGACCTTAACCGAGGCTGTGAGTTATATTAGCCGCAGTTATGCTACTTTAGCTTTATTTTTTGGGGTGATGGTTTTAGTTCGTGCTTTTGAACCGACGAAAATTTTTGATTATTTAGCCGTTAAAATGATTTGGCTGGCGAAGGGAGAAGGCAAACGATTACTGTTAGGAATTGTAGCATTAACCACTCCCATTTGTGCGATGTTACCCAACGCTACAACGGTGATGTTATTAGCACCTTTAATTCCTCCCATTGCTCAGGATTTAGGCATTGATTTTGTCCCCTTATTAATTTTAATGGTCTTCATTGCTAATAGTTCAGGATTATTAACCTTAGTTGGAGATCCAGCCACGTTTATTGTCGGAGATTCAATTAATATTAGTTTCGTGGATTATCTACAACGCTTGAGTATTGGAGGAGCATTAGCAGTTGTTAGCGTGGTGATTTTATTGCCCATTTTATTTCGTAAAACCTGGAATACTAAATTTGAACATTTAGAAGATTTACCCCATCCTCAAATTAATCATCCTCGCACCTTAGCAATGGGAGGATTAATTATGGTGTTTGTATTAACCTTTTTTGTAATTGGAGAAACCCTACCCGTTCCCGTTTCTCCGGCGGCGGTGGCGTTATTAGGGGCAGCTTTAGCCTTAATGTTAGCCCATCACAGTAAGATTGATACCGTTAATAATATTTTGCGGGATTTAGATTGGAGTACCTTGATTTTCTTCATGTCAATTTTTGTTTTAATTGGAGGGTTAGAAAAAACAGGTATTATTAACAGTTTATCGGGACTTTTAGCAATTATTTTAGGAAAAAATATTGCTCTGGGTTCAATTTTACTGTTATTAACAGTAGGGATTATTTCTAGTGTTGTGCCGAATATTCCCTTAGTTGTAGCGATGGTTCCTCTATTAAAGCAATATTTAGTTAATGTAGGATTTGTGGGTGCAGAAGTGCTTGATCCTGCTTTTAACGGACAGTTTCCCCCGGAAGTATTACCGCTATTTTATGCGATGATGTATGGAGCAACATTAGGCGGAAATGGCACATTAGTTGGGGCTTCTTCTAACATTGTTGCGGCGGGAATTTCTGAACAACATGGACGAACTATTTCGTTTAAAACCTTTCTCCGGTATGGGATTCCGGTAACAGTTGTTCAATTAGGGACAGCGATGTTATATGTTACGATTGCGTTTTTAATTCGAGGTTAATTCATGATTTCTGTAGGAATGGGAGAAGGAATTTCTACTTTTTTCCACTCTAAAACGGCATAAACTTCTACAGGTTGTTTGCGACCTTTAACTTTAAATTCCCCTAAACTTTTCAAGAGAATATCTTGATGAGTTTCTAGGGCGGCGGCGGTTGATTCATTAATTAAAATATTATATTCAGGATATTCTTTAGTTAAGGTTTCCAAACGTGCCGCCACATTCACCGCATCGCCAATTACGGTATATAATAACCGTTCTAAAGATCCAATTTGTCCTGCAACCACTTCTCCGCTACTAATGCCAATTCCCGCATGAATAGGGACTTCCCCCCGTTGAATGCGGCGTTGATTTAATTCTCCCAAACGTTCACGCATAGTTAATGCCGCCGCCACTGACCGCCATTCCGTTTCCGCAGGGGATAAGGGGGCTCCAAAAATTACCACAATAGCATCCCCAATAAAATTATTTACATATCCCCCCCAAGGACGAATAGCCTCAGTCATTTCTGTTAAATATTCATTGAGAAATGCTACAACTTCTTGTGGTTTCATTTCTTCTGATAGGGTAGAAAAATTGCGAATATCGCTAAATAAAACGGATACCCAACACAATTCTCCTCCTAATTGTAATTGACCTTGTAATAATTTTTCTCGCACTTCTGGCGAAACCACACGACCGAAAATATCCCGCTCTCTCTCTCGTTCTCGCAGTCCCACAATCATCTTATTAATCGCTTGGGTTAACACTTCTAATTCTTTACAGGTTTGAATCTCTAGTTTTTCTACTTCTAAATCTCCATGTTTAACACGATGAGTTACTTTCTGAATCTGCTTAATCGGTTTAACAAAAAATCGATCACTTACAACAATTCCTAAAGTGGTTGTCCCGATAATTAATGTGGTGATAAACATCAATAAATTTTGATTATTTCTTGTGATTTGATTCATGTATTTATCTTCAGGAATAACCGTTCCCACAAACCAATCTAATTGATTTAGGGGAGTCAGTGATATATAATAAAATTTCTGATTTTTGGGATTTTCGTAGCCCCACTGTTGAGGAAACCTAATCATTTTTAAGTCAATTCCACGTTTTTCTAAGGTTTCAACGGCAAACTGAAAAGCAGGATTTTTAGAGTCTTTTAATAGCTTGAGTTGAGGTTGATCCTGACCTTTGATTTGAATAGGATTATGTTCATTTGGATCAGTAGAAGCAATCATTTCACCTTTAGAATTAATCACAAAAATATCAATGTTTGAACGTCCTTTTTGTTGTTCTTTTAACCGTTGAGAAATTTGTTTGAGTTCAAAACCAACACCAATAACTCCTAGCAATTCATCTCCTTGATAAAGGGTGACATTAGAATCAATCCCCGGTGTATTGGTGGAACGATAAACATAAACTGTCCAAGCTGCTTTACCCGGTGTTTTCAGAGCGTCTTGATACCAAGGGCGATGGGGAGCATACCAATTCGGTTCTTCAATTTGAGTTGTTCCTAAAAATTGGAGATTTTTTCCGACTAATTGATAACTATCTGTGGTTTTTACAGCTAATTTTTCATCGGGATACCATTGACGAAAATGAAGTTTTAATAAGTCTTGGGTGTCTAACCTAGACTGATTATTTCCTACAGATAAACGTTGTGCACCCACATAATTACCGTTAGGGTAGGCAAACTGAACAAAACTAAAATTTGGATGAGATTGCAAAACACTGAGAAAAAATTTATCCTGTTGTTGTGGATCATGAATATCAATTAAATTTCGAGTAATGGCACTTTCAATTAAATCTTGTGTATAGGATACATCTTGAAATAAATCCGCAAATTCTTTAGATGTTGATAGAGTAATTTCTTCATTGATTTGAGTGACAATTTCATCAATATTTCTTTTAGAAGTAAAGTACCAAGAAAAATAAACAATTGCCGTAGTAACACTGATCATTAAAAGAATAAAACCTGTAAGCAGAGTTGTTAAACTGATACTGGTTTCGATTCCCTGATTTTTGTGAATTCCTTTCATGGTGATCTGGCGATAGGATAGGGTAGATTAAAAAAATTCCATTCCTAGTATGTTGACTAGACTGGGATGATAGATCAAGTTACGGTGTTCTAACCGAAGAGTTTGAATGTAGATGCAGGATTTGGTGGGGTTCTGTAAAATATAGTACCTAATTCATGAATGTCTGTAACCCTAAAATAAGTTTAATGAATCGATACTGATCAAGTAGGGTAGTCTTAGAAGTTAAGTATAGTTTAGAGACATCGGATTCAACCTAGGGACACTTTTTGAGAGGTGGCCCTCTATATTAAGTTTTGAAAAAATCATCAGATGTTTCAGGGATGCCATATCAATACCAGGAGAGTGATTGTCATTGAAAGCTCGATTCCATAAAATATTTAACGGAAAAATCCTTAGTGTTTTCTTGATCATAGTGGTAGGAATTGGGATTTTGTTTCCATCCCTAACTTCATTCTCTCAAACTCATCAAGCTCCAGTCAAAATCCGGGAAACAACAACGTTAGGAACTGTCCCCTCTTCATCTTCCAACAATCCGGCTGCAAAACCCCCTAAATCAACTCCAGAACTCAGTTTAGGAAGCTACGGAACTGCGGTTAAACAATTGCAAAAGCAACTCAAGCAAAACGGTTATTTTACAGGGCCAATTGATGGAATTTACGATCAAAGAACGGAATTAGCTGTCTATAATTTCCAAATTAGTATAGGATTATTGGCGGATGGAGTTGTAGGTCAAGAAACCTTAAAATCTCTCAATAATTCTTCTCTATTGACTGCATGGACTCCTGTATCAACACCTCTACATTCTTCCTCTAATCTTCCTCCCGATATTCAAGGAATTTTGGATCGAGGGGTACTGGTTGTTGCGGTTTTAGGAACGGATAACCCGCCCTTTTTTAGTGAGAATTCCCAGGGTGAGTTAACCGGATTAGATATTGATTTAGGTCAAGCGATTGCTACAGAATTAGGGGTTAAAGTTAAATTTGATCGGTCGGCAAAAGTTTTTAATGAGGTTGTAGATTTAGTGTATCAGCACAAAGCCGATATTGGCATCTCGAAATTAAGTATTAGTATGGCAAGAGCTAAAAAAGTGCTGTTTTCTTCTGCTTATGTCAGTATGCGTCAAGGATTGTTAGTCAATCGTTTAGAATTAGCGAAGAAAGCTCAAAATAAACGCCCTGAAGAGGTGATTCAAAATTTAGATGGAAAATTGGGAGTGATTCAGGGAACTCAATATGCGTTATTTTTTGCTAAAACTCGATTTCCCCAGGCTGAAGTGGTTGAATTTAAAACTTGGGAGGACGTTGTAGAAGCGGTGAAAAAAGGAGAAGTCCTAGCGGCTTATCGAGATGAATTAGAAGTAAAAAAAATCGTACTTGCTCAACCTGATTCCGCTTTAGATATTCAAACTGTCGCTCTCACGGATACGAAAGATGCACTGGCAATGGTTATTCCTTGGGATTATAACCATTTCCTAATGTTTGTCAATACTTATCTGGATATCAATAATTTCAACTATACTGTTGAACAGTTAATTAATAAATATCCAGATATTTTTAAACAGGAATCTTGAAATCTATTAATTAATAATAGGAGACTGAATAATCTACCCATGAAACCATTAAAAAAAAAGAGTTTTACCTCTCAAGTTATTAAGATCTTAAAAAATCCTTGGCTCCTGATAATTAGCATCATTTTTTCTATTGCTACAGGAATATTAAAACCGTCTCTTGCTTTTCAAGTTGAACCGATTGGTCAGATGTATTTAAGCTTGCTGAAAATGTGTGTTTTGCCGATTTTAATTTCAGCAATTACGATGAGTATTGGGCGACTTATGGCTTCTAATAATGCAGCAAAATCTATCAAGCGCATTATCATTATCTTTCCCTTATTAATGCTATTAACCACCATCATTGCATTGTTAGTGGCTGGAATCACAAAACCTGGTAGTGGTTTGAGTACCACAACCTTACAAAACCTGGGGATATTAGTTAATAAATCAGGAATTGATTTAGAAGTCGCCTTAAATCAACCTTTACCCCCTTTAAAAAATCAGCCTGGATTGGGGAGTTTTGTGATTAGTATGATTCCCGATAATATTTTTGATGCCCTCAGCAAAGGGGATACCTTAAAAGTTCTATTTTTCTCTATTATTTTTGGGATTTCTTTGGGAATGGTTCAAGATAGTACCCCAGCATCTCAGGCTTTTTTAGATGGTTTAGAAATTATTTATCGCACATTTAATAAATGGATTAGTTGGTTAACTTTGCTGCTGCCGTTTGGATTATATAGTTTGCTTTCAGCACAAATTGCTCACACCGGATTAAACGTTGTATTTGCTATGGTGAATTTTATTGTGGTGGCTGTTTTTACCTATGTATTAATTTATGGCGTGAGTACCATTTTCATTTGGGTGCGGTCTCGATTTGCATTAAGTTATATCTTCTCCATGGCTCAAGAACCCACAATTTTAGCCTTAGCAACCACAAATGCTTTAGCGTGTTTACCCTCAATGATTTCTACCATGAGTCAGGGTTTAAAATTTTCTCTACAAACCGCAAATTTAGTCGTTCCCTTGGGAATCACGGTCGGTCGTTTTGGTCAAGTGGTTTATTTCACCTTGGCGAGTCTATTTGTTGCCCAACTGTATCAAATTTCGATGGGTGTATCGGGGTTAGCCATTATCATTGTTGGTTCGATTTTTGCTGGAATGGCTAGTTCAGGGGCGACCGGAATTGTTACCTTAACGACCCTGAACGTTGTTCTTAGACCTCTAGGATTACCCTTAGAAGCCGCCTTAGTTTTATTTATTGCCATTGACCCGATTGTAGATCCCTTGCGGACATTATGCACGGTACATACAGCAATGGCAGCGACGGCTTTAATTGCGGATCAAGATCCTAAGTTTTTTCCCTTAGAATCAGAATCTCAACAAGATTTGATTACAACTTAAGATGGGTTAAAGCTTCTGGTGCAAATTCCTCGGTTAAAATCTGTTCTTCAACGGGATAGGTATGACCCGAACAATTAATCACCACTCGTTCCTGGGGTTGGATGATTCCCCGTTGAGCGAGTTTGATTAACCCAGCAAAAGCAACAGCCGTAGCGGGTTCGACGGAAATTCCTTCGGTTTGGGCTAACAGTCGAGTGGCGGTATAAGCTTCAGCATCCGTCGCCTGTTCCATCGCTCCTCCATATTTCTGCATTAACTCATAAAGCCAGCTATAGGCAAAACCAGGGTTTCCCGTTGCTAAGGTGGCGATTGCCGTTTGGGGGTCTGTCACTGGAATGGCTTCCCGTTCACCTTTGGCAAAAGCTTGTACCATCGGGTTACATCCAGAGGATTGAATCATTCCCAAACGCGGCACTTGATCCACCATTCCTAACGCCCTCATTTCCTCAAAGCCTTTAACAACTCCAATGGGCCCCATCGCCCCACTCACCCCCTGAATAAACCAGTCTGGGGCTTTTCCATGCAGTTGTTCCCCTAACTCCAGGGCCATTGTTTTCATACTTTCGCCACTGGTAAAGCTTTTCAAGCCACTATCTAAAAAAATCCCCTGAGCTTGGGCAAATTCCGCAGCCACTTGTTTTGTTTGATCATAGGTTCCGGGGACTTTAACAGTTTCTGCACCATATAATCGAATTTCTCGGATTTTTTCATCAGGAGTTAAACCTGACAGAAATGCCCAAAGTTTAATTCCCGCCTTGGCTGCATAAGCTGAATAGGAAATAGCTACATTTCCCGTTGAAGCCAAAACCATTTCTTGAATTCCCTGTTCTTTCATCACCGAAATTGTCACGGAAGCTTGTCGATCTTTAAAGGAACCTGTGGGGTTTTGACGTTCATCTTTAATATAAAGATAATCTAAACCGATTAACTTTCCTAAGCGTTGGGCATGAATTAAGGGTGTCCAACCTTCCCCCAGGGTGACAATATGATTGGTATCAAATAAAGGTAAAAGTTCGTGATAGCGCCACAAACTGGGGTAACGCCTGGAAAGTTGGTCTTTCCAATGGCAATGAACTAACTCTTCGAGATCATACTCGGCTTGAAGAATGGTTCCACCACAATGAGGACAGACAATGGATGCTTTTTGATAAGCGGTAATCTGAGAACACTGGGTACATTTCAAATAAATTTCTTTAGCTTTTGAAAACATTTTTATTCCTACTGCACGTTGAATTTAACCAGGCTCACAATGAAGTGACGACTGATAACAAAACTTAACAGGAAACCGTTAACCCTGATTCAGAATATTCTCTACTTCAATTGTTACACTACGATTTAAAGACTGTCAAAAAAACAAGTGTATGGCTTCAATACATTTGATCAGGAGGATGAATTTTGATTTCAGCTTTTTTTGCTAAAGTTTTTTTAATTGATTTTGACTTTTGACCGATGATCAGTACCCCAACATAATTATTTATACATTTGGTGATTCCCTATTCCCTATTTCTTGTTTCCTTTCTTAACAATTAAAATAATGGTAAAAATGCTCAAAGTTCTGCAATCACCCCCACAAAAACCCCCTGTAATTGTACAGCCAGGGGGTCAAATTAGAGCAAAGATTAATTCAGGGAGGGTAGAGTTAAAAACTTATTTAAGATTCGGTTGAGCCTCCAGAACAGTTTCAGGAACTCCTTCAAATTTTTTGAAGTTGTCCACAAATAATTGGGCTAATTGTTTCGCTTGTTTTTCATAAGCTTGGGGATTTTTCCAGGTTTGTACCGGATCTAAAATTTCAGAAGGAATCCCAGGAATACTTTCGGGAATTAACACTTTGAAAATCGGATGGGGATAGAAGTTAGTGTTGTCTAAAGTTCCATTGACCGCCGCCGAGACCATAGCACGAGTATAGGCGATGGGCACTCGTTGTCCAACTCCGTAGCCACCCCCTGACCATCCGGTATTGACTAAATAGACGTTGGTTTCCGGGTGTTCTTCTAACCGTTTCCCTAATAATTTGGCATAAACTGACGCGGCTAAGGGTAAGAAGCATTTGCCAAATCCGGCGGAAAAGGTGGCTACTGGGTCTTTAATTCCTCGTTCTGTTCCGGCGACTTTACTGGTATAACCGGACATAAAGTGATACATCGCCTGTTCTTTCGTGAGTTTGGCAATGGGAGGTAGCACACCAAAGGCATCTGCTGTTAAGAAAATAATGGTTTTTGGATGGCGACCAATCCCAGGAATCACGGCATTAGGAATATAGTCGATTGGATAGGCAACGCGGGTATTTTCCGTTAAGCTACCATCATCATAATCAGGAACACGGGTATCATGGTCTAAAACCACGTTTTCCATTAACGACCCAAACCGAATGGCGTCCCAAATTTGGGGTTCCTGTTCCCGACGCAGTTTAATGGTTTTGGCATAACAACCGCCTTCAAAGTTAAACACCCCATGATCTGACCAACCATGTTCATCATCCCCAATTAAATAGCGTTGGGGATCAGCCGAGAGGGTGGTTTTTCCGGTTCCTGATAACCCAAAGAATAGGGCGGTGTGTCCGTCTGCATCCATATTGGCGGCACAGTGCATGGGTAACACATCGGCTTTGGTCATGAAGTAGTTCATCAGGGAGAAGACAGATTTTTTAATTTCTCCGGCATATTTTGATCCGCCAATAATTACCATTTTTTTCGATAAATGCAGCACAATAAAGGCTTCACTATTAATGCCATCATCTTCAGGGTCAGCGTGTAACCCTGGAACAGCAATGACTGTAAAATCGGCGTGATGGGTTTTGAGTTGTTCGGCGGTGGGACGAATAAACAATTGTTGAGCAAATAAACTTTGAGACGCCCGTTCTGTAATCACTCGCACCCCATATTGATAATGAGGATCAGCGCCAACATAGCCATCAAAAATGTATAAATCCCGTCCTTGAACATAAGACCGCACCCGACGGAACAGGCGATCAAAATTAAATTCAGGGATAGGAACATTCATTTTGCTCCAGTGAATTTCATCCCGGCTTTCAGGTTCATCGACGATGAATTTATCATGGGGTGAACGTCCGGTATATTTTCCAGTTTTGACACATAATGCCCCATTAGAAGCCAGAATACCTTCAGCCCGAGCAATTGAATGTTCAACTAAGGTGGGAATGGGTAAGTTCCGATAAACATGACCTAGGTTTCTGAGTCCTAATTCTTCTAATCCATAATGGGGTAATTCTAATAAATTTGGGTATTCTGAATATTTTTTATTTACATTATTGGTTGGAAAAGCACCTTGTTGTTCAGCTAATCGATTATTAATTAATGTTGAAGAAGATACATCTTGATAGACATTGTGATCAACAGTGTTTGTGGTTTCCATCGTTTTAGTCTCCAGTCAATAAGAGGTTGATCGAAAATTTTCTAGGATTGACGTAAATGAAGAAGGGTAAAAAATTGAAGAATTGCTGCACTCACCAACTGATGATACAGTTGCTTTTCTTCAAATCATCTATATCAGTTCAGTATTCAGGTTGCTAGTTTAACCTTTCGTTATCCCCAATTCGGGAAGCGTTGACTTCTGAATATTCAGGTAGAATGAGTTCGATATTTGGTCTCTAACTTAACCCTCGTTCATAGTTGCATTGAGTTCATGGGAAAAAAATTCAGTTCCATGACCTTTAACTACTGATCATCATACACAGTTTTTCATTTAAAAACATAAACTTTCTTTAAAATTCAGTTGTATTTTTTTGTCAATTTTTTAAGAAATAATGCAAGATGCAGGTTTTGCAATTAAATTTTCTATGCGTATTCAAATGTTAGTATTTCCTGATACAAATTACAAAAAAATTACCGATTAATCCTAATCTTACCGCAAAAAACTAAAATTTTTCAGGAAGTCCAGGCAGTTTATGTAAAAAATCGTGACAAAATAAGGAGAATTGTTATCTACATCTCAAGAATATGTACGAGAAGATCACTCCACCGACCACAGGCGAGAAAGTCACCTTCAAAAACGGCGAACCCATTGTTCCTGATAACCCGATTATTCCCTTCATTCGCGGAGATGGCACCGGAATTGACCTTTGGCCTGCGTCTCAAAAGGTACTCGATGCGGCGGTGGCTAAAGCTTACGGGGGTAAACGTCAAATTAGCTGGTTTAAAGTCTACGCTGGGGACGAAGCCTGCGAACTGTACGGCACCTATCAATATTTACCGGAAGACACCACCACCGCCATCAGGGAATATGGAGTTGCCATTAAAGGGCCCTTAACTACACCCATCGGTGGCGGAATTCGGTCTTTGAACGTGGCGTTACGGCAAATTCATGACCTCTATGCCTGTGTTCGTCCCTGTAAATATTACACGGGTACTCCTTCTCCCCATAAAACCCCGGAAAAATTAGATGTGATTATCTATCGGGAAAATACCGAAGATATCTATTTAGGAATTGAATGGAAGCAGGGAACTGAAATGGCAGAGAAAATTATTAATCTGCTGAATACTGAGTTAATTCCAGCGACTCCTGAACATGGAAAAAAACAAATTCGCCTTGATTCTGGAATTGGGATTAAACCGATTAGTAAAACGGGGTCTCAACGGTTAGTTCGTCGTGCCATTTATCAAGCTTTGCGTTTACCTAAAAACAAACAAATGGTGACGCTGGTGCATAAAGGTAATATTATGAAATACACCGAAGGAGCATTCCGAGATTGGGGCTATGAATTAGCAACAACGGAATTCCGTAACGAATGTATTACAGAGCGGGAATCGTGGATTTTAGGAAATAAAGAGAAAAATCCTGATCTGTCTTTAGAAGATAATGCTCGTCAAATTGAACCGGGTTATGATGCCTTAACCCCGGAAAAACAAGCCCAAATTTGTCAAGAAGTGGAAGGAGTTCTCAATGCGATTTGGGAAACTCACGGAAATGGCAAATGGAAGGAAAAAATTATGGTCAATGACCGCATTGCCGATAGTATTTTCCAACAAATTCAAACCCGTCCTGATGAATATTCTATCCTGGCAACGATGAATTTAAACGGGGATTATTTATCGGATGCTGCGGCTGCGATGGTCGGCGGTTTAGGTATGGGGCCAGGGGCAAATATTGGCGATGAATGTGCTATTTTTGAAGCGACTCATGGCACTGCTCCTAAACACGCAGGCTTAGACCGAGTTAACCCGGGTTCTCTGATTTTATCGGGGGTGATGATGTTAGAATATATGGGTTGGCAAGAAGCGGCGGATTTAGTTAAAAAAGGGTTAAGTGGTGCGATCGCGGCTCAAGAAGTCACCTATGATTTAGCCCGATTAATGGAGCCTCCCGTTGAACCGTTGAAATGTTCAGAATTTGCCGATGCAATTATTAAGCATTTCGATGATTAATTCATTTTAACTTCTGTTTAAGCTTTAAAGGGCTTGCTACAATTGTAGTGAGTCCTTGAGGACTCCTATTCAGCCCTGAAAAGCTTACTAAAAAAGTTAACCGAATAATTGATTAATTTCAAGACTAAATCCTAATAAAATAATTTGTGTACTTAAAATATCGCCTGCTTTAAACGCTAAGGTTTGATTTTCAGTAATAATTAAAACTCGTTTATTTTCAGGAAAAACTAACCAAACTTCCTGACAACCTGACTCTAAATATTCACTGGCTTTAGCAAATAAATCCTCCGCCGCATCACTGGGAGACGCAATTTCAGCGAGAAGGGGAGGACTTTGAGGTAAGGTGGGAAACTCCCCAAATTCTGTTAATAATTCGGGTGTGAGATAGGAAACATCAGGACGTCTCCCTTGTTTTAAGGTGCGACAGGGAATTTCTGTATAAACATCTCCTCCTTGTCCTGATTCGATGGCATAATTCCCCCAATAACGACCTAACCGACATTGAATCTGACTATGTTTGATTGTCATTCCCGTTGTCTCCACCAGTTGTCCATCTACCCACTCTTGATGATCGGGAGGATTTGCCATAAAATCCTCTAGGGTAAAGGTTTGTGTTTCAGTAATAGTAGCGATCGCCATATTCATTTATTCGCCTTGGCAAAACTGATAAATTTGATTATATCAAATGCAAATTAAAACTAACTTTTGTTACTGATCACCCTTCTCAAAAAAAGTGATTAAGAATTAAATCAAAGTGTGTCCACCATCGACCTTGATTGCACTTCCTGTAATATAAGAGTTATCCAGTAAATAATCAACGGTTTTAATAATAGCTTCAAACCCTCCTATTCTTTTTAATAACGTTTTATTTAATATGTTAGTTTTTTCGGCTTCTGTATGACTTGCTAAAAATTCAAAAGTCCCCGGTTGAATACTATTAACTTTAATCTGGGGTGCAAAGCTTTGAGCCAAAGAAAGGGTAAGGTTATCCAGTCCGGCTTTTGTAGAAGCATAAAGGGAACAATTGGGATGGGGATGATTAACAGTAATATCGGTAATATGAATAATATCTGAATTAGGGTTTGCTCCTTGTTGCAGCGTTGCTTTTAATTCATGATTAATTAATGCTGGAGCGACCATGTGAACCTGATATAATTGATGATATTGATCTAAAATCGCTTGGGGTTCAGTTTGATCAAGGGCAAACATAGAAGCGTTGTGAATAATTGCCCGTAATTGATTTGTTAAAGATTTAACTTGTTCAATTAAATGGAGAATTTGTTGAGACTGGGTAAAATCTGCCTGTAATAAAATTGCCCCTTGAGACTTTAATTGGTCGGTTTCGGGGGTGGGTGTCCGATAGTGGGCTAACACTCTAAAACCTTTTGCTAAAAAATGACAGCCTAGTAAATAGCCTAGCCGCCGACTACACCCTGTAATTAATATTGTCTGTTCTGTTATGGCTGTCATTAAATTTTATCCTCAAATTTTTTAATTTTTAACGCTTTAAGAATCACAAGCCTTTTCATAACCGATATCTGGAAGTAAATCAGGTTGTTGAGAAGCATTAACCGCCAAGCGATCGCAACATTCATTTTCTTCATCTCCCGCATGACCTTTTACCCACAAAAACGTCACGTCATGTTGTTCTGATACGGCTAATAATCTTTCCCATAAATCAGGATTTTTAGCTTTATCTTTTTGATTCCGTTTCCAACCATTTTGTTGCCATTTCCGCGCCCATCCTTTGCTCATGGCATCGACTAAATAGCGAGAATCCGTATATAAATTAACAGCACAAGGAAACTTTAAGGCTTCTAATCCAACAATCGCTGCCATTAATTCCATACGATTATTTGTGGTAAGTTGGTATCCGGCGGATAATTCTTTACGATGGGGGCCATACATTAATACGACGCCATATCCTCCTGGCCCTGGATTGCCACTACACGCACCATCGGTATAAATTGTCACTTCTTTTAAAGGGTCGTTCATAATTCCCGTGTTGAAACCTGACACCTGACTTCCGTTGCGCTATCATAGACAACAGACGTTAAGTTTTGTTGCATACCCTTGACTGCCAGTATTAGAAGACTCGAACCCGTTACTCAACCGACTGCTTGGCATCGTCTGCGGTGTCGATGGCAGGGGGATGAAGCTATTGTTAAACAAGGACTGCCTCACAGTCAACTGTCTCCCCCTTGGCAAATTTTGCTCTTAGGAGATGGTTCTCCGACTCGACATTTACAACTGTTAACTGGGGAACCCACAGAGGTTGATGTGATTGATATGTCAGCGATTGGCATGAGCACGGATAATGCTCCAGAGCAGATTTTAGCGGTTCCCGGCCCCCGTGTACGTCGCCAGGTGTGGTTAAGAACAGCATCAGGACAACGGTTAGCTTATGCGACTTCTTGGTGGGAGGCCAGCCATGTTGATGAATATTTACAAAATCGGTCGTTACCCATTTGGGCGAGTTTAGCTCGGTTGCGAACGGAACTGTATCGAGATGTGCAGGGAATTTATTATGGAGATAGCAAAGGGTTAGAATTAGCCTTTGGTGAATCAGGGCCGTTTTGGGGACGTCATTATTTATTTTGGCATCATGGGAAACCTTTAACCTTGATTTATGAAGTTTTTTCTCCCTATTTAACAAAATATTTAGGACAAACCGAAGCGGGTTAACGGTTAAGGCTTGGCGGAGGAATGTTGATTGGAATAACGCCAATAAAACTCACAAAAATCTAAAACTTATTGTAGGATCTACTAATCTGTTTATCATTGATAATTGGAATAGGGATGTTATTTTAATCGCAAAAGATGAAACAGTAGTTAATATTTTAGTATTTTTTGAAATATATTGATCTTCCTTTTGAAGTTAATTATGTCAAAAAAGAAGTGGGTTGAGTTAAAAAAAACACAACCCACTCTCAAACTTTGTTCCGGTAATTTTACAATTCCATCGGTTTAATATTCAGGAACAGAGGAATCAATTTCTCGACTCCAAGCCAGAATTCCGCCTTTAACGTTTGTTCCTTCGATTCCCGCTTCTTTGAGAATTCCTAATGCTTTTCCAGAACGCATTCCTGATTTACAATGGGCAATTAAACGATGACCATTCAACCGTTCTTTAACTTGTTCAATGCCTTTTCCTTGTTCAATATCCGGTAAAGGAATTAACACTGAACCGGGAATTTTAGCGATTTCATACTCATGGGGATTACGGACATCAATTAATAGGAAATCATCGGCCCCATTATCGATTAATTGCTTAAGTTCCTGAACCGTCATTTCAGGAATATCCATTTTCTGTTTTGCCTCCTGTTCTTTCGCTTGGGGAATACCGCAAAATTGTTCGTAATCAATTAATTTTTCAATCACCGGACGTTCAGGATTAGGACGCAATTTTAATTCACGGAACGTCATATCTAAGGAGTTATATAACAATAACCGTCCGCTTAAGGTTCGACCTTTGCCGATAATAATTTTGACAGTTTCTGTGGCTTGAATTACCCCAATCATTCCGGGTAAAATTCCTAAAACGCCACCTTCTGCACAGGAGGGAACCATTCCGGGTGGTGGAGGTTCGGGGTATAAATCCCGGTAATTTGGCCCACCTTCGTAGTTGAACACCGTCGCTTGACCTTCAAACCGGAAAATTGACCCGTAAACGTTGGGTTTGTTGAGCAACACACAGGCGTCATTGACTAAATATCGGGTTGGGAAATTGTCAGTTCCGTCTACAACCACATCATAGGGTCGCAGCAGGTCAAGGGCATTTTCTGAACTAATGCGGGTGTTGTAGAGGTCAACTTGACAACTGGGGTTAATTTCCAAAATCCGGTTTTTGGCGGATTCAATTTTGGGTTTCCCCACCCAGGACGTCCCGTGAATAATTTGGCGTTGTAAGTTGGAATGGTCAACAACATCAAAATCCACAATTCCGATGCGTCCAATTCCCGCCGCCGCCAAATACAGGAGTAATGGCGAACCGAGTCCCCCGGTTCCAATGCACAGAACGCTCGCCGCCTTCAAGCGTTTCTGACCTTCCAGACCGACTTCTGGCAAAATCAAGTGGCGGGAGTAACGTTCATAGTCGTCTTTTGTTAACTGGATTTCATCCAGATTCGGATTTAGCATAGCAATTTCGACAAAAAATATAACCGTCCCTTGTTGGGGTTTTGGTCGTCAAAACTATATATTATAAGTCGAGCAGCAACTTAACGGTTAAATTCTTATTAATTCTTCAACTTGAAACTGGTGATTATCATCTAAACTCCAGTTTTGCAGGTCGGTTGCTTTTCCTTTTTCCACTGAAATAATCACATAAGAATACTCTGACCACGCATAAACGCGATCAAATTCTGACGGGATGGCGGGATGATCAGGATGGGAATGATAGATTCCGATAATAACAAGATTGCGATCGCGTCCTTGTTTTTGCGCTTTTAGCATTGCTTGAGGTGAAATTGTAAAGTAATGTTCTGTTGTCGTTACAACTTCTTGTGAGGTTTCCAATATTTCAAAATTCTTAGATGTTTCTGCATTCCAAGCATTTTCAGTTGGGATAATTTCTACTAACTGTTTATCCCCATTTTCATGAATTTGACCCATCATTAAACCACAACATTCATGAGGATAGGTTTGTTCGGCATGGGTGATCATGAGTTGGAAATGTTGTCGAGAAATGGTTAATATTGTCATAGGATTAATAATACGGGGAAGATTGAGATTGAGACATCTGAATTAATTATCCCTACGATTATTCACTAATTCTATGGCTAAATCAATGGCAGCTTTCATGCTTGACGCATCTGCAATGCCTTTTCCGGCAATATCAAAAGCTGTACCATGATCAGGAGAAGTTCTGATAAAAGGTAAACCAATGGTGGTATTTACTGCTCGATCAAATGCCATTAATTTAACAGGAATTAATCCTTGATCATGATATAATGCTAAATAAGCATCATGGGCATTTTTTCCTAAATTAAACCAAGCTTGACCCGGTTTAACCCACAGGGTATCGGGGGGAATTGGGCCATCTAATTGAAGATAAGGATAGCGATCGCGTTGTTGATTTAACCAAGGAATTAACCACTGTTTTTCTTCTGTTCCTAACTGTCCATCTTCCCCACTATGAGGATTTAATCCCGCCACCGCAATTCGAGGATTTTCTAATCCAAATTCATGACGCAAACAATCCACTAATAAGCCTAATTTTAAACTCATTAATTCCGGGTTTAGGGTTTGGGAAATTTGGGAAAGCGGAATATGAGTGGTTGCTAATAAAGTTCTTAATGTCCAACCTGTATAGGGAGATCGGGCAACAAATAACATTCCAAAGCGTTTAACCTTGGCTTTTTCTGCTAAAAATTCAGTTTGTCCGGGGTAATCATAACCCGCTAAATTCCATAATTTTTTAGCAATTGGCCCTGTGATAATTCCATCAAATTCTCCTTTTAAAGCTTGATTAATTGCGGTCTCTAAATATTGAAAACTTAAGGCACCACTGGTCAGATTTCCCACTCCAACTTTGAGAGGTGGTAACTTGGGATCAGAGTCTAAATGAATCACCTGTAATTGTTCAGGTTTGGCTGAAGAAAACCCTTGTTGTTTTAACTGTTGATAGGTTTGTTGCAAAATTGGCTGGTTTCCGATCACCGTTAGATCACATTCTTGATGGAATGACGGGTCAGCTAAAGCTTTTAATACAACTTCTGGCCCAATCCCTGATGGATCACCTAATGTTATGGCTAAACGAGGTAATGATTTAGATTGAGACATAATTCAAGCTATTAATCCTTTCAGACTTTTTATTAATCGTTTTTCATATTGTAGCTCTAAAAGGCTTACTCCGCAGTCAGAATCAGCTAAAATTAATCCTGATGGATAATTTTTTGAGATTGATCTTGAATTTATGGAAATTCCCTCAACCTTTAATGTTGTAAGTGGCTTATTTTTTATTTATTTACTTTTGAGTTTATTGACATCAGAGATCCAAGAGTTTTTAGCGAGTTATATTTTTGACTGGAGAGCGAAAAATTTATATCTTTCTATTCAATTAATTTTAGGAAATACAGCCACAAAATTACTGTATCAACACCCTTTAATTAAATCTTGTAAAGATTATAAACAACAGGTCAATCAAAATTCTGTTGGGCCATCTTATATTCCCAATCCCACATTTTCTTTAGCCCTAATTAGTGTGATTTTAGAACAGTCTGGGGTGCAACCTAAACTCGATAGTTTGACAATTGAAGATTTTATTAAAGCCATTGATTCTGAAGCGATTCAACATATTTTTGATTCGGATCAAATTAAATTGTTCAAAATCTTAGCCGTTAGAGCGAGTCATGAAGCCACAAATGCGACAGATATTAAACCGTTGGAAAAAGCGATTAGTGATTGGTTTCAAGAGTCTACAGAGCGAGCATCGGGGGTTTATAAACGGAAAGTCAAATTGATGACCCTGTTGATTGGCTGGATAGCAGCAATTGTATTAAATGCAGATACGTTAAATATTGCTAATCGTTTATTTCAAGAACCTGTTTTACAGAAAAATCTCAGCCAAACGATTAATACTGTGTTAACTTCAGATGAAAATTCAGCCCTGAAAAACTGTTTACAATCAAAACCTTACCCTGAAAAGTTGTGTCCCGATTTAAAAGAAACTTTCCTTTATTCCTATTTATTTGATTTCTCATCTTTACCGTTAGGTTGGGGTGAATCGAACCGAAATCAACAGTTTAATTCACAACCTAATATATTAGCTTTTAATGTGATTAAAGTCTTAATTGGATGGGGATTAACAGCGATCGCAATTTCAATGGGATCTTCCTTTTGGTTTGATCTGCTCAACAAATTAATTAACGTTCGTAATACTGGATCAAAACCCTCAACATCAGAGTCACCCACAAACCAAAATTAGCACTCCTCTATAATCGATGTCGATATTGAAGTTCATAAAAGCTAACGGTAAATAAAGTGCCGTTTTCTTGATCAAGGAGGATCGTTCCTTCCAGTTGTTCAGTCAGGGTACAAACTAATTCCATTCCCAAAGATTCAACATTTCTAAAATCTACTCCTTCGGGGAAACCTACCCCATTATCTCGAACAGTGACAATAATTTTTTCGTCTTCCTCTTGATGGAGTCCGAGATAAACAATTCCTGAACGTCCATTGGGGAAAGCGTGTTTTAAGGTATTAGAAACCAGTTCATTGACAATTAAACCACAGGGTTGAGCCGTTTCAATATTTAAACCAATCGGTTCAATATCCAGTTCAAACTGAACACGATTATCTTGGATATTATAGGATTCAAATAAATTATCAATTAAGTCTTCTAAATAATCGGCAAAATTAATTTTTTCTAAATTGGTTGAACGATAAAGTTTTTCATGAATTAATGCCATCGAATAAATGCGATTGCGACTATCTTCTAAAACCTTAATTAATTCCGGTTCTTGAACATAATCTGATTGAAATTCTAAAAGATTAGAAACAACCAGCAAGTTATTTTTGACTCGATGGTGAATTTCTTTGAGTAAAACTTCTTTTTCTCGTAAGGACGTCACCAGGGTTTCTTCACCTTTTTTACGTTCCGTAATATCCCGATACATCCACAAATGTCCTTGAGAGCTTCCTTGAATTATAATCGGAACATAATCTCGTTCAACAGTGCGTCCATCTACTAACGAAAGTTCTTCATTGACAACCACTCGTTTTCTTCGCATTACCTCTTGATTTCGCAGAATAAATTGTGTGGGGTCAGTAAAGATATCTTTATATTCAAAGGAAAAAGAAGACCCATCCATCCCGATCAGTTTTTCGGGAGATTCATGGATTTTAAATAAACGACAAAAAGCTTGATTGGTTAAGACAATTTTCTGGAATTCATCCTTGACTAAAATCCCTAACTGTAAATTTTCAATTAAGGCACGTAATCGAGAGGTTGTTGCCCATAATTCTTCTTCAATTCTTTTCCGTTCTGTAATATCAATTCCAATAAAAATTGCCGCTTGATCTTGATTGTATTTTTGAGCGGCTAGTAAATAATAACGGGTGACATCTTCAATGCGACTTTCTAAGGTAACTTCACTATTTTTAAGATAAGGCTCGCTCATGAATTGTTCCATAAATTTAGCAAATTCATGACTTCCTTGAAGAAATCCAATTTCTTCACCTACAAAGTCTTCGGGTTGCAAATGATAGGTATTAGCCAGATGCCGATTAACGCCTAAATAATGTAAATCTGCACTAATCCAAGATACAAACCCAGGAACCGCATCTAAGACGGCTTGTAATTGTTCATTGGTGGTTTTGAGACGTTCTTCTGCTTGTTTGCGATCGCTAATATCAATCCAATAACCCACAATTTCTAAAGGATTTCCTTCTGCATCTCGAATTAATTTAGCTTGATCATACATCCAATGATAAGTGCCATCTTGATGTTGAAATCGATATTCGTAACTCGCGTATCCTTGTTCAAATAAAGCTAATAAATCTTGATTAATCAGTTGATCCAGATCTTCTGGATGAATATGATTTAACCAAAATGCGGGTTGAGTAAATTCAGAAACCTTGTATCCTAAAAGGGTGTGGATATTATCACTAACAAATGTGGCTTCATACTCTTCACTGGGTTTAGCGCTATAAATAATTCCAGGGCTGGAAGATAATAAATATTGTAATCGTGCTTGACTGACTAATAAAGCTTGTTGTGCCTGAGAACGTTCTTTTAATTCAGTTTGTAATTGTTCATATAATTCTGATTGTTGAATCGCAATGGCAACTTGGCTGGTAATTTGTTGCAGTAGAGAGATTTCCCACTCTTCCCATTCTCGATATTGACTGCATTGATGGGCAATTAATAAACCCCATAATATTTCATTTTCAATAATCGGAACGGCTACTTTAGCTTGAACTTGAAATGTTTCTAAAAATTCTATTAAACAGGCGGGTAGATTACTCGTTTTAACATTAGGAATGGATGTAATTTTTCCCTTAATATACAGTTGATAACATTCTGGGGGAAAGATATCTTCAGAAAAGCTCTGTTCTATGAGGGAAAAACATTCAGGATTAACCGCTTCAGCAATCACACTTCCGGTGTGATCAGGATAAATTCGATAGACTAATACCCGATCAGCTTTCAAAAATTGCTTCACTTCTGTCACCATTGTAGATAAAATGGATTTCAGATCTAAAGATTCTCGAATTCGTTGGGTAATCGCCGCAATTAATCGTTCTCGGGTGACTTTCTGATCTAAACGTTCTTCCGCTAATTTTATTTCGGTAATATCATTTTGAATCCCTAAATAATGGGTGAGATTCCCCTCATCATCATAAATGGGAGAAATATTTAATTTATTCCAAAATAAAGATCCATCTTTGCGGTAATTTCTTAAAATAACATTGCAGTCTTTTTTACGGGATAAAGCTTTTCTAATTTGCTTTAATTCTGATTGATTATGATCTCCTCCTTGAAGAAATCGGCTATTCTTCCCAATGGCTTCTTTAGCAGAATACCCCGTTACTTTTTCAAACGCGGGGTTGACAAAAACAATCGGATAATCCGGTTTGCGAGCATCAGAAATTACAATTCCATTACTACTATAGGCGATGGCTCGTTCACTGAGTCGTAATTTTTCCTCAACTTGTTTTCTTTCTGTTATATCGGTTGCAGCCCCTAATATTTGTTTCGGTTTTCCATCGGAAGTTCGGGCAAAAACTGTGTCTCGACTTACGAACCAATGCCAATTTCCATCGCTATCTTTCATGCGGTATTCAAACTCTAAAATTTGATCTTCATTGGCTGTGCCAAATTTTTGATAGTAATTTTTGAGGCGGGAGTAATCCTCTGGATGAACTAAATCAGGAAGGGCGTTTGAACCTTTTTCTAAAATTTCTTCTCGCGTATATCCTAAAACTTTAGTTATTTCTTGATTCACATAAATATTGCGATTTTCAATTAAATCATAAATATATAAAATATTAGGACTGGCATCCGTAATCCGTTGAATAAAACGTTGACTTTCTTGCAGTTCTAATTCGGCTTTTTTCC
>JACCEC012425469.1_pt1 | contig 40080 bp, 35 predicted proteins | sample 7450121 | NCBI WGS metagenome assembly JACCEC01 (sample SAMN15323455, study PRJNA562643) | freshwater metagenome | isolation source: river surface water | place: USA:Blue River Watershed | collected 2017-08-18 | reverse complement strand
GTTACTCAAAGGGAATTATCAAAAAAGACACGAATGGTATCACCTCGAAATATTGGTATGATATTGGATGGAACTCTGTTGCCGACAAACCCCTGAAAATTAGCATTCCGAAACCTAGTGTTCCCTCTGTTCCTCTAGTCGAGGGTGGTGCTACTCTTGTAGAAGAAACAATCGGCAAACTGTCTATAGAATACAAGGCAGTTGGAACTAATATCTCTGGCAGAATTCTGTATGATGGTGTAGAAATTGCAGTTTCTATGCCTGTTTCTATTGACAGTATATCATCACAATTAGATAAAGCAATTCAAGCAGCGAAAATTGTAGGACCAAAAGAAAAGTATCTTGTTCTACAATCAGCAAAAGAACAAATAGTATCTTCTTTTGATAATGCTATTGCTCCAATTAAGAAACAACTTAATATTGTTGACCCAGTAGTTACTACCACATTCGATGCCGATGGTAATAGTATAACTACGACATTGGTCATAAATCCAGACGGTACTAAAACTACGATAGTGGAAACTATCAGCGCTGATGGGTTAACTCGAACAAAAGAAAAAACACAAGAAAGAGTTGTTCTAGATCCTAAACCACAAGAACCTGATGTTACAGATCCTCCTCCAACGGAAGTAAGAAACGCTGCTTCCGAAGAAACAGTCAATAGAGAAAACTCAACTGAAACGTTTCGCGCAAACGGTCTGCCGTTGAACAAGGATGCGCTTCCGCCCGAAGATCAAGACGATTCAGTAGGTTTTAAAGATCCGGATAGTCAATATCCGACTCCTGCGTCTGTGCACAAACCAGATACGAATCCCCTCGCAACTGGTATTAATTCGCCGCAAGTTGGCGCAAGTCCTAAAACTTCAGCAGGAAATAGAGAAACTCTCAGCGCTGGTGCGTCCCCTGCTGCAAGAAACGCGAGCAGAAAGCGCGAAGTGCAAACTGCTGGTAGAAATGGCGCGACATGGGAACAACCAGAGTCTCCCTACAATGCGGAATATCCGTATAATAAAGTTTTTGGTTCGGAAGCAGGTCATGCGATTGAAATCGATGATACTCCTGGCAGCGAACGATTAAACTGGGCACACCGATCGGGAACTTTCGACGAAATTGGACCAGACGGAACTAAGGTTACTAAAATTGTCGGAGACGGTTACACTATCCTAGACAAAGATGGTTATATCTTAATCGAAGGCGTAGCGAACGTGCATGTTGCAGGAAACTGCAACGTGATCATCATGAGCGATACTAATTTGACGATGCATGGTCGAGTTTCGATGGACATTCATAATGACATCGATGTGAATATTGGCGGCAGACTATCGCTGTCTGTCGGTGAAGGTATTTACGCCAGAAACGGTGGATTGCTTTCGCTCGAGAATATTGGTGATGTGGATATTGATGCCAAGGGCAATTTCACAACAGATGCTGTTGGTAAATTCAATGTCACTTCGGATGGCGGTGTAAATGTAACTTCCAAGACAGACACTCACATAAAATCTGCAGGTTCGTTCTATAATCACTCGACTGGCGACATGAATATGTGCACCGATGCCAGCATCAAATCTAAGTCTGGCGCCGCAACTGAGATTAAATCTGGTGCAGCAGTTAATGTTGAGGGCGCAGGAAATATCAGTCTTAAGGCACCTCTTGTTACTTCTTCGCCAATTGATACTGCAACAATTGATGTGACTACTGCAAATGTTACAACTCTAAATGCCGGAACGACTAACCTCAAGGGAACTCACAATTCGCCAGATGATACGACAAATATCAGAGGTAATACCACAGCATCTGTTACTGCACCTGCTTCCGCATCAGAAGCAGAATGTGCTGTTGCTGCTCCTCTGTCAAATATCAAAACAGTTGAGAAACCAGTAAGCAGATCGGCAGGCGGTAACTCTCAATATGTCGGAGGATCGGCAGGCGGTACTGGTGGTGGTAATCAGGGTTCATCTGATAATACTGACAACGATGTTCCAGGAGAACCAGATAGCGGTAGCGCAGAATGCGTGGATCCTAGAGATCCTACAGTTCCAGCAGGTCCAGATTCGGGGTCTGGTGCAGGAGGCGATGGTGAGCAAGTCGGTGACTTCGGAACTGTTCCACCCGCGATTGCAGGTTGCGACAAATATTATAAAACGAAGGGATCACTTCCGCCACTGGGTGGAAATAGAATTTCGGGCGATATTGTTCTTTCAGACAATTACCGACTTAGAGATTTCTTCCCAACCAGATCCCTCTCTCAATTTATCGCATACCCGAGAGGAAGAAATGGTAAGTGGGACATTATTCAAAATTATAGATGTCTTGCTCTGAACATTCTTGAACCTCTTCGCGAGAGATATCCTGGATTTAGAATTAACTCTGGATTCAGACACGATACAATGTCGGCACACCGTTATGCGGCAGTTGACTTGCAATGGCCGCAATACGCTTCGAATAAAGCAAAGATGGTTGAGATCGCGAATTACGTTGCTAGATCTTTACCTAGATGCGACCAGATCCTACTTGAAACCGCCAACGGAAATACTGCATGGTTGCACATTGGTTGGGTTCTGTGGAATGGTCAAAAGAGAAGTGGCAATTTGAACGGAACTTGCCGTCAGCGCGGAAGTCAAACAATATTCTTGAGCAGAGGTAATTTTATTCCGTGGTAACATATAAATAACAATATGACTACTAAAGCAGTAAACAGAATATATTCGGACTTGGATTTATCCTTCGCAGCACACCCAATTACGGGTGATGTTGCGAAGAAGTATGACGTCAATGCTGTAAAGCAAGCACTAAAACTTTTGATTCTAACCAATTATTATGAGAGACCATTTCAACCTAAGTTGGGATCTCCAGTATACGGTATGTTATTTGAAAATGTAGATAGGATTACTGCTAATTCTTTAAAACTGCGACTAGAACTATTAATAAACAAGTATGAACCTAGAATTAGATCGCAGCAAATAGAAGTAGTTCCCAAATTTGATGAAAATGCATTTGAAGTTACTATCTATTTTTATGTTGTTGGCGTGGCAGACCCAGTTACATTTTCAACCATTTTAAGAAGAAACAGATAAGATGACGCAATTAAATGTTACAGATTTAGATTTTGCTACAATTAAACAAAATCTTAAATCTTTTCTGCAATCGCAGGAAGAATTCCAAGACTATAACTTTGATGGCGCAGGTCTCTCTGTTTTGCTTGATATTCTGGCATATAATACGCATTACAATGCCACACTTGCGCATCTACAATCCAACGAAATGTTTTTGGACAGCGCAGTTAAGAGAAATTCAGTAACATCTATTGCTAAAACTCTGGGGTATACTCCAACTTCTAGAAGATCAGCAAGAGCAAACATTCTTCTTCAAATTAGACCATCCACTTCATATACAGCATCTAGTTTAACTGTATCTAGAAATACTCAATTTACTGCTAAAACGCCGCAAAAGACATATACGTTCTATCCAAAAGAAGATTATGTCTCTGGATTGACAACATTAGAAACTGGTGCGACAGGATTTAGTTTCCCTATGGAACTGATCGAGGGTAGACGAGTAACTAATAATTTTGTGGTTGATCAGTCAAATACATCTGGTCCTTTTATTTTACCAAATCAAAACGTAGATACAACAACAATAAGAGTAAGAGTCCAGCAATCGTCATCAGTTGTTTCAACTACTACCTGGAACTTTTATGATGATGTTATGTCAGTTGATTCTACAACCAAGGCGTTTTTTGTCGAGGAAGGTCCATCGGGATTGTATGAAATACGATTCGGTGATGATATTCTTGGCAAGAAACTGGATACAGGTAATATTGTAGTCGTCGACTATATTGTAAGCAGCGGCGCTGCAGCAAACTCAATTCCAAATTTTGCACCTACGGTCACTTTTACAGGATCAGGTGAAATTAGAACAGTTTATCTTGAATCGGCAGCAATCGGCGGTCGAGAAAAAGAAAGCGTAGATAGCATTCGTTACAATGCACCGAAATTTAATGCAACTAAAAATAGAGTTGTTACTGCAAGCGATTATGAAACATTAATTAGATCTAGATTCAGTAACATCAATTCTATCGCGGTTTGGGGCGGCGAAGAAAACAACCCTCCGATTTATGGGAAGGTGTTTATTTCTATTCAACCGCAACCTGGATCAATCATTACACAGGCAGATAAAGATATTATCGCTAGAGATATTATTCGCCCTAGGAGCGTTGTATCAATTCAACCAGAATTTGTTACTCCGATTGAAACATACATCGGGTTGAATATTGTTGCAAATTATAATAAAACGCTAACAACACTAACATCTTCTAGAATTGAATCCGAAATTAGAACTGTTGTTCAAAATTTCTTTGTTAATAATTTGAATAAGTTACAAAAGAATTTTTACTACTCTAAATTACTTTCGGCAGTAGTCGGTACTACGCAATCTATTTTTTCTGCGAGCATTCAAGTTACTATTCACAAAAGAGTGACTATTGTGCCAGGAGTTGCGAACGAATATGTTATTAGATTCAATGGACCCCTGCAAGAAGAAACAGTTCGAACAACTAACTTTACGACTACTATAACTGGTCAGCAATACGAAGTTTACATTACAGATGATCATCCTATGACATCTGGGGACATCGGAACTCTGGTGATGAAGCGAGTATCTGATGATGCGATCGTTACTGCCAATGCAGGTAATGTAAATTATCAAACTGGCGTGGTTACCATCTCGAATCTTAATATAGATGTATTGAGCGGTGATGAGACGGATCTAAGAGTTTATGCCGAACCATTCGGCGATGCGCCAAATGTTCTTACTACAGAACTTACTTCTACGACAGAATCTTCAACTGCGGCAACATTCCCTTATGCTGCCAGAAATACTGTTCTTACGCTAGATACTAGCGCAGGAAATGCTCTATCTAATGTAAGTGCAGGATTAACAATCACTGCAGTTGCCAACTCGCAAGAATAACAAATGACTGAGACCAGATCATACTATAAAAAGATTGCAAGTATAACTGTAGAAAACGGCGGTTCTGGTTACACGTCAGCGCCGACTGTTGTATTGTCTGGTAATGGTAGCGCTGTTGCGACTGTTTCTGATGGAAAGGTTACTTCTATTACAGTAACCAATCCTGGTAACAATTATATTGCACCGCCGACTATAGAATTTGTTAACGGCGGTGGATCAGGCGCAACTGCGACTGCTACTATGATTTATGTTGACGACGAGTATAACGGATTTACGCAATCATTAAGTTATCTTATCGCAAATCAACTTCCCGATTTTGTGCGTCAAGAATATCCAATATTCGTGACATTTCTGGAAAAATACTACGAATTCTTAGATCAAGATGGGCAAGTAAATAATTTTCTTCTTAATTATGAGAAAAATTTTGATGTCAACAGAACACTAGATATTTTTCTACCTAAGTTTAAGAATCAATATGCTCAGAACTTTCCATTAAGTGCACAGTTAGATGATCGCCGTCTGATCAAATTCATCAAGCAGTTCTACGAAGCGAAGGGTTCTGAGAAGGCGATTGAATTACTATTCCGAATTTTGTATAATGAACGCACGGAATTCTTTTATCCTTCTGAACACGTTCTTCGTGCCTCTGATGGTATATGGATCGAAGATGTAACTCTAAAACTTGCAACTGACAATGCTATTACTGCGAATCCTTTTGATTTATCGGGTAAAACAGTAAAGATAATCTATCATGAAAATGTAGGTTCGGTTACATTCGAGAGAACAGTAGAAACAAACATCACGAACGTAACTAAGTTTGCTTACGTATATCCTCCAGTATACGAACTTGCTACGAGTTTACCGAAAGCAGCAACCATACTAGTTCCTGGTGCTGGTGGAGATGCAACTGCACTTGTTTCAGACGGACAAGTTAAGGCGATCGTTGGCGAAGGGTATCAAACTTTTAATGCAGCAAGCGGCGTAAATGTAACAACTAATGCAATCACTATAACGTCGCATGGGTATAATACTGGTGATGTGGTAGTTTACTTTGCCAATGGTGGAACTGCAGTCACAGGACTAACCAACTATTCGGTTTACTATGTAATAGTAGTAAATTCTAATACTATTAAACTTGCGACGAGCGCAACTAATGCTGCGTCTGGCACTGCGATAGATCTTACAGTTGTTGGATCTGGGACGCAAAAATTGTATGAACCGCTAATTTCAACTGGTAATGGTTACTACGCTGCTCCCATTGTTCAGTTTACTTCTACTACAGGTAGTGGTGCTGCTGGTAGAGCAGTAATTAAAGAAGATGGTACTCTTTCGCATGTCATAATGGTTAATGGCGGATCTGATTATTCCAGCGTCCCTGCGATTACATTTTCCACTGAACCGCTAAGAACTAGAGTTGAAATTACTGTTGACGATACAACCACAGTATATGGATATATTATTCGTCAACTTTCGACTGTCGAAGTAATAAGTTGCGATGGAACTCCTCCTTGCGGTTTTTCTGTCGGTGATATTTTCTCGATCGACGAAACAGGTTCGATTGGTCCATATACTATCGATTACGAAAACGATTCTCAAGAGTATTTTCTAAATAAAAACAACCAGACTGATGTTGTAATAAATCCATACACTCTTGTTGGTAGAGATAATCGTGCGCGTATTAAGATCGAATCAGTTGATGAGGATGGTTGTCCGACGTCAGTAAGTATTTTCGATACTGGTTTTGATTTTGAACGCGAAGAATTTACTGCTACAATAGAATCTCCACTCGGTTGCACAGCAACTCTCTCGTTTAACACGGGTGCTGTAAATGTCAAGGAAGGTAGATTCAAAGACTCTCGTGGTATGTTGTCAGATGTCAACAAACTCCAAGATAACTACTACTACCAAAATTATTCATATGTTGTTAGATCTAATGTTCCTTCGAATAAGTGGATTGATGTTGTTAAGAAAACAGCACACCCCGCAGGAACTATGATTTTTGGCGAGTTGACAATCGAGCAGACTGTCGACTTTAGTCCATATATTACAACTCCTGTCCAACCTCTGCATATCTACGAGTTCGTTCTCGAGGAACTATCAGCAGAAACTTTCTACTATGCAGTTGACTTTATTAAGGTTCTTGCTGATTCTGCAGAAGTAAGCGACTCTAATGCGAACCACGTGTATAAGGTTCTATCGGATTCTGTCAGCGCGATAGATGAAGTCGCATTGGACTTTACTGTTGGTATCTATCAAGATGAGGGCGACATCCTCTCGCCGACTGATGTCTTCGAAAGAGTCGTCCAATATGTTCGAGATGTAAGCGAAAATACAATTACTGCTGACGACGCAATAACTGACTTCAGTAAAGTTCTCGAAGAAACTCTTTATCTACAATCACCGTATGCACCAGATTACTTCGAAGAAACATACGTTTCAGCAGATTCTTCAACCTTCGATTTTGCAAAAGTTCTTTCAGATGCTGCGAGCGCAACCGAAAATCTAGGGTTTGATTTAAGTAGATCTTCTACTGATACTGCGACTGCAACAGAATCTTTTGCTAGAACAGTCCAATACTATAGATCATTCGCAGAATCTGTCATAACTCATGAATACAGTAGTGCTGGCATCGAGCGACCACTTGGCAACAGCGAAGAAGTTGACGCTGATGACGCAAATGCAAACGATAATTCATTCAATCATCTATATAAATATTTGACTGATTCTGTCACATCAACTGACACAACAGGAATTATTCCGTATCTCGTAAAGACTGATACTGCAGGAGCGACGGAATTACTAATTGTTGCCAATGATACAGAAACAATAGAATCCATTGCTGCCACAGAACAATCACTGATTAATGTTCTCAAGGGAATATTTGAAACAGTGGCAGTTGAAGAAGATGGTATAATCAATCTACAAGATTATATCGAAGGCGACTTCGGTTCAGATTATGTCGGGCAATCCATGACCTTCTCAGGTGCCAATTCAACATTCCCTGTTCCTGGATCTATCTTGAATCTTGATGCAAATAACTCAGAGAGTTATTCTGGATCTGGTTCAACTTGGTATGATATGACTACCAATAATCTAGATGCTACTTTGACGAATACCAGTTACACCAAACCATATTTCGCGTTTAACGGAACAAATGCTACATCAAGCATCGCTGATAATGCATCGTTAGAACCAGGAACTGGCGACTTTACTCTTGAAGCATGGGTGTATTATTCTGCGATTACTGGTAGTTCTAGGGCAATCATATCAAAAACCGATAACGGTGGTCTGGCTGCAAATTGGAGTTATGGATTGAGAACCAATTCTGCGGGCGCAACATATTTAGAAGTGGGCAACGGAACAACATCTGTTACCTCGCCATCTTATAATGTGTCTACTGGACAGTGGTATCATATAGTGGGCGTGTGGACCAATGTAGCATCCAATAGTATTGCTCTGTATATCAATGGAGTAAGTCAAGGTAGTAACAGTCACTCGTTTACCAGCGTAAAAAATTCAAGCAGACCTTTATATATTGGATCTTATAACGGTGGCGAATACAGTCAATGGTTCAATGGTAGAATAAGTGCAGTAAGATATTACAACAAAGCACTTACACCACAAGAAGTTGAACAAAACTTTACTGCTCTTCGTGGGCGTTTTGATATTTAATGCAACTAAATACAATTAGACTTATAAATAGTCCAATACAGTAGATGATAAATCAACCTGTTTATTAACTAAGAAGAAGGTAAAACTCAAATGAAACTAATCGAAAATCTAAAGGGTGCGAAGGGTGTACTGAACATTGTTCTTCGCGACGAATCAGGCGCAGTTAAGGAAGATGTCACTGTAGAAAACCTTGTTGTTGACACAGGTCTTGCTTACATTGCCTCGCGCATGCAGGGCACATCTCAAACTGTAATGTCGCACATGGCAGTCGGTTCGGGTACAACAAACCCAGCAGCAGGTGATACAGCACTAGAATCACAACTCGGACGTGTTGCTTTGACATCGACAACAGTAACAGATAACGCTGTTGAGTATGTCGCAACTTTCGGCGCAGGAACAGGAACTGGTGCGGTAACCGAAGCAGGTATCTTTAATGCTTCGTCGGGCGGCACAATGCTTTGCCGCACTGAATTTGCTGTCATCAACAAGGGTGCGTCAGACAGCATGACAATCACTTGGACGGTAACGATCTCGTAATATAAAATGGCACTTCTTCTACGATCAGCAGGTCGCACAGAAATAGCAAGAAGTCTGTATCGTGATATTTACAACGAGAACGACTTCTTCTATTTCTTTGTCGGCAGAACTACCGAATGGCAAGACGAGGAAACTCCGGAAGCCCCTGTAGACTCAGGCAGTTATGCAAATACTTGCCATAGAAACATGCTGTTCGTAAAACGAATTCAATCAAGCGACGTTGTTCTGATGATTCCCAGAATAGATTGGGCGTCCGGAACAATTTATGATCAATACGACGATAAGTATGGTAATCAAACTGGCGAAGGCAGCGTCTATACTGCATACAGTGGTGTGCAAACTCTAAGAGAAGCGCAGTTTTATGTTTTGACTGATGACGATCACGTTTATAAGTGTATCTTTAATAATAACGATTCGGAAAGCACAACCAAACCATCCGGAACATCAACCTCGGCGATCGAAACCGACGACGGATATATCTGGAAATTTATGTTTAAGGTTGAAGCATCAGACAAAACTAAATTTTTGACGCCAGAATATATTCCCGTCAGAAAAATTGCTGGTGCTGGTGATCCTGAATTTGATGTAAACGGTCGAATCGATGACATTACTGTTACTGCGCAGGGTTCTAGTTATGAAACTGCTCCAACTGTAATCATTAATGGCGATGGTGTTGGTGCTGTTGCTACCGCAGTTCTCGGAACAGGTGGTAATGCAGGAAAAGTTGTTGATATTACAATCAATAACCCAGGCGAAGGTTACAGTTTTGCATACATAACATTCTCGGGTGGTGGTGGCGAAGGCGCTGAAGCAACAGTTGCACTTGGCGCAACCGAGTCTGGAACTGCACAAGAGAACGTTGAAAATGCTGCCATACCTGGAACTATAGATCGTATAGAGATAAAATCTCCTGGTATTGATTATATTGATGGCGATGCGTCAGTTTCCATTGTCGGGGATGGATCTGGAGCAGAAGCGATTGTTGATGTAGATTCGGAGGATGGTTCGATCCTGAGTGTTACGATTACCAACCAAGGATCAGGATATACTTTTGCTGAAGTTTCTATTGAAGGAATTTCAGGTTCAGGTGCAGAACTACTTGCTGTTATTTCTCCGAAATCTGGACATGGGTCTAACGCACAAAAAGAACTATTTGCGACGAATATCGGATTTTCGGTTAATCTAATAAATGATACGGCAGATTTATTTTTGAATAACGATTTCAGGCAAATCGGTGTAGTAAAAAATCCATTAGTATTCGATACAACAACAAATTTCCAAGATTCAACTGGAACCTGTTGCTATGTAATTAATGTCGACGATCCAGAGAATTATGACATGGACGATGTAATTTTCACTGATAGTGGCGGCAGATTTATTGTTGTGCAAAAGATTGACTCAGATGACGATGGAATTATTGATAGCATTTACCTTCTTCCAATAATTCCACAAATAACATCTTCGAGCGAACTTTCAAATATCGGCACGACAAATGATCCAAAACTGCTGACAGGATTGACAATAAATAGTGTTGTTGAACCTGAAGTTGATGGTAAATCCGGTGAGATTATCTATCTTGACAATAGAGAGTTTATCGTTCGCCAACAGGACCAAGTAGAAAAAATTAGAGCAATTCTAAAATTTTAAGAGAGAAATAAAATATGGCACTGAATTTAAATGTATCACCATATTATGATGATTTTGATGATGCAAAGAATTTCAACCGAGTCCTGTTTAAACCTGGATATGCTGTTCAGGCACGCGAACTTACGCAACTACAGACTTTGCTGCAAGCGCAAATCGGAAAATTCGGTGATCATATTTTCAAGAATGGATCCGCCGTAAGAGGATGCGAATTTAAGTTAGATTCGCAAAGAGCATTCATTAAAATTTTAGATACCGATGCTTCTTCTGCTGCTGTAAGTAATGACAGTTTAATGAGTTATATTGGTGACACAATTACTGGTGTTACTTCTGGTATTACTGCTGTGATCATCGACGCTGTCGCTGGAACCGCTGCAGAATCTCCGAATATGAAAACGCTCTATGTTCGCTATACAAGCGGTGACGGTTCTACGACTGCAGTCCACTTTACTGGCGGCGAAACCCTAACTGTATCGTCAACTGTTTCTGGTAGAAACGGCGACACATTTGTTGTCGACGACACTTACGACCCCGCAGAACCAATCAACAGTTATTGGGGTCTTGGTTCGGCACTGACTGTCGATGATGGTATTGTTTATATTGATGGTAAGTTTGTAAATCACGAGAAACAAACAATTATCCTTTCTAAGTATACTAATCTTCCAACAGTTAAAGTCGGATTTACGATTTCCGAAACCACCGTTTCTTCTGAAGACGATCAAACATTACTTGATCCTGCGCAGGGTTCGTTTAACTATGCTGCTCCTGGCGCAGACAGATATAAAGTAGTTACCACTCTTGTAAAATACGATAGTGGTGAAACTCCAGATGCGACTTTCAATCAGTTAGTTGACATCGTAAATGGGCAAATTAAAAGAAAATACACAACTGATGTTTATGAAGAGTAGGGTAAAAATCTTGCTCGTCGCACATACGACGAATCAGGAAACTATACTGTAAGACCTTTTCCTGTTCTGATCAAAGAACACTTGAACGTTGACGGTAACAATGGTCTAAAAGAGATTAATACGACCGACCCCGAGCGTGGCGGTAGCGCAGATCTTCTTGCGATCGGACTTGAGGCGGGTAAGGCATATGTTCGCGGGTACGAACACGAAACATTCCAGACCGAATATGTAATTGTTCCGAAAGGTTTGACGACGGTATCAATTCAAGAAGCACCAATTAGCACTGCATACGGTAACTACATTCTAGTAAATGAGTTCTGCGGTCTTTGGGACCTTAATGGCGGAGACTCAATCAGTCTCCGTGATGCTGCACAGAGCGCAGTAACTGACGGTACATTCTCCGCAGCGGCGGCACCAGGAAATGCAATCGGCACTGCTCGTGTAAGGCAAATCGTTCACGAATCTGGAACTGTTGGAACTGCAGTTGCGCAATTCAGATTATATCTCTACGATATTCAAATGTCGTCTGGTGATTTCAAGGATGTTCGCGGTGTTTACTATAACGATGCAACTGCCGACGGTCACGGCGATCTAGTGTTGGTTGACAGTAATGCAGTATTACTAGAAAGCAAGTTTAACAGAGGGTTGTTCCGCCTACCATCTAGAGCAACTAAAACTATTGCTCCAGGTAATGTATATGATAATTCGTTTATCTATACTAAAGAATTTGACGGCGAACTTAATACGAATGGTCAAGTAACTATTACGTTGAGCGGCGATGAAACATTCCCATATGATACATTCACCTCAACAATAATTCTAAACAATTTCACGATGGTTCTTAAAGAGGCAGAAACAATCAATTCGGTTCTAAGACCAATTGGTTCTGTTCTTGATCTTACAGGCGCAACATTCACCAAGAACTCGTCGCAATCTATTACCATTGACTTGGCAGGTTCAGTTTCTTCCGCGCCAACGCAGGTTAAACTCTATGTCAATGTTCAGTCTGCGAATGCGCTGCCAATTCAAAAGGTTCTCCGCGAAGATCGTTACGTAATCATCAATACCAATACGCACCCGTCAACTAGCGGCGGAACATATTCGCTCGGACTATCTGACGTTTATCAAATCAAGAATATCTTTATCGGCGCTCATACTGATGCTGCTGCTGATATTGTAACAGCAGGAAATGATGTTGCCTCTTCGTTTACGCTGGATAATGGACAGCGAGATAATGAATATCGTAATGCTAAAATCGTTAAGAAACCGACAGCGCCATCGCTAGTAAATAAGAAACTTGTTATCAAGTTAGACTACTTCACCCATGACGGTGCTTCGGCAGACGGAACTTTCTTCACCGTTGACTCGTATCCAATTGATGATACTGGCGCAACAGCAGCAACAATCAAGACGCAGAATATTCCTGTTTATGTTTCTCCAATCACGGGCGAATCTTTCGATCTTCGTGATACACTAGATTTCCGCGTAAGATTTGCTGACACTGCTACTAACGCGACTTCAGTTGGAACAGCATCAACCAATCCGTCAGAAGGAACAACAATTTCTGCTCCATCGGTTGGTATCACTAACCCTGTTCCTACTGAACAATTCACTACTGATCTTGAGTATTATCTTGGAAGAACTGATAGACTTATCATTGACTCCGAAGGTGTATTCAGTTCTATTTACGGAACACCTTCTCTAAATCCAACGATTCCTGCAGAACCAGAAAATGCAATGTCGCTGGTAACAATTAATATTCCTCCATATCCTTCTCTTGCTCCAAATGTTGCCAAGTCTGTGAATCGTCCTGATTATGGCGTAACCTTTAGAACTGTCGACAATCGTCGTTATACGATGCGCGATATTGGTGTTCTCGAACAGCGTATTAATCGTCTTGAATATTATACTTCACTTTCGCTATTAGAAAAGGCAGCGAGCGATCTTTCTATTCCAGATGCTTCTGGTCTAGATAGATTTAAGAATGGTATTCTGGTTGACGCATTTACTGGGCATAACGTTGGTAATGTTTTTGACAGTGCTTATCGTATTTCTATCGATCCAAATAAGAAAGAAATGCGTCCGTTCTTCTATCTTGAAAATATCGATCTTGCCTTTGACTGGGATAATTCGACCAACGTTTATAAGACAGGCGATTTAGTAACACTACCGTACGTCAATGTAGAAATGACAAAGAACGTTTCTGCATCTAAACCAAGAAACTGCGTAGGAGAACTTCTGTTCAACTATGTTGGTAACATGACACTTGATCCGCCAGTTGACAACTGGACAGACACTTCGCGTGCTCCGGATGTTGCTGTCAATTTCGACGGTAATTATGATGCCTTTGAAAATATGGCAGAGGCATGGGGAACTCAGTGGGGTGATTGGCAAGATGTTGTAACTGGTAGATCGCAAGTTGGACAATCTTCACAAACTGTCGCGGGCAATACGACCCTGCGTGGCGATACTTTCCTACAAGAACAAACTCAAGTTGTAACTACGACTATTGAACAACGTCAGACTCGTCAGGGTCTTTCTCTGTCAGTAACACCGGAAACGCAAACTCAGAGAACTGGTGCTCGCGTAACAAATACTTCAATCGTTCCATTTATGCGTTCTGTTGTTGTTACGTTCATTGCCGAAAGACTAAAACCAAATACTAGAGTTTATCCATTCTTTGATGGTGTTCGTGTCGAAGAACACTGCCGACCATTGGATTACGATCCGTCCACTGATGGAACACCAACAAATCCTACAGGTTATACTCAATATGTTGATGGGGATTATGGCGATCCATTGATTACTAATGCCAATGGAATGTGCGTCGGTCAATTCAGAATTCCTGAAGGAACATTCAGAACAGGCGATAAGAATTTCCGTCTTTGCGACGATAAATTCAATCGCGATAATTTCATTACAACCTCTGCAACACAAGCATGGTCTGCGAATGGTCTTTCGCAAACTGTTCAGGATACAGTAATTTCGACCCGCGTTGCCAACGTTGCAGTAAATACTGTTTCTGATTCTCGCTCGATTCGTGAAACTGAAACCACAGTAAATCGCCTACAAGACAGAACTGTTGGTGTCGTTCAACAAACAGTAAACAATACATTTACTACAGTAAACAACATTACTAATATTGATAATACTGTTACTAATATTACCAATGTCACAAACACCAACATTACGCAAGTAGTTCAAGATCCGCCTCAGCCTGTAGTTTTACCACCAGTAACACCAGTGCCAGAAGAAGTCTTTATACCGGAAACACCTACTCCGGATCCATGCGCTCCTGTTGAGAACTGCGTACCAGAACAAGAAATTACTATTGGTGGACTCGGCGGGTTTGGCGGTCTTGCGAATGGTAGTATTGAAACTATAACTGTTCCTGCGTTCTGCACAACAATCAATCCTTGCGCACCGAACGTTCCTCGTGGTCGCGATCCGATCGCACAAACTTTCTACGTCGAAGGCGTTCCGTTTGGTTGTTATGTTACAAATCTTGACGTATACTTCAGAACTAAGTCTTCAACTGCTCCGATTACGTTGCAACTCCGCGAAGTCGTAAACGGTTATCCTGGTAACAGAGTAATTCCATTCGGCGAAGTAACTCTGCAACCATCTGCAATCACAACCTCAGAAGATGCGACTGCAGCAACAACCTTTACCTTCCCTTCACCAGTTTATCTGCAGAATAATACTGAATACTGTTTCGTTCTACTTCCTGCTGGTAATAATCCAGATTATAATATCTGGGTTTCGGAACTTGGCGAAAACGAACTCGGAACTGAGACTAGAATTTTTGAACAACCAAATATCGGTATGCTGTTTACTTCTGCTAATAACAGAACATGGTCGGCATGGCAAGCAGAAGATATTAAGTTTACTCTTCGTCGCGCAGACTTCACTATCAACCAAGTCGGACAGTTAACCATGAAGAATTTCGACATGGATTATCTGAAGTTCGATTCATTCTCGGATGGTAATTTTGCCGCTGGTGACGAGGTACATGGTTTCTCGTTTGACATCAGCAACGCTGGATCTGGATATACCAACGGAACTATCACTCATACTCTGAGCGGCGGCGGTGCTACTGTAAATGCTACTGTTGCTGTTACAATTTCTGGTGGTGCAGTTACTGACGTAGTAGTTACCAACCCTGGATTTGGTTATACTGGTAATCCAACACTGACAATTTCAAGCGGTGGTGGAGCAGGAGCAGTAGTCAATGTGACGTTGAATCGTGGTTTCGTTACGCAATACGATTCACTCTACAACGTGGCAAAACTACTAGTTTCCAGTGGTTCGTTTACAGTTGCCGATGTTGTTGGTAACGGTTCGACATATGCTTCTATTACTGAAATTGAAAACAAGCAATTGAACGTTATTGACACTAATATTGGTTTCGTTGATCATACTCCTGCGCAGGTCGTATGGAGTTTTGCTCCAACTGCTACTGGCGCTGGTGCTGGCGGAAATACTTTCCACACATTCAATTTTGGTCAAGAATACGAACTATCATACGAGGCGCAAGTATATTCCTACTCAAATGAACAGGCAGATTTGTCTGGGGATAAGTCGTTGACTGTTCTTGCTGGAATGTTCACTCAAACCTCAACAGTTTCGCCTGTAATCGATACAAGAAAATGTTCTATCATCGCCATCGCGAATGATATTAACAACGACACAACCGATGAAGATGGAAACAATGGTTCTGCTTCATCTAAATATATTTCTCGTCGCGTTGTTCTTGATGATGGACAGGACGCGGAAGATCTAAAGGTATACTTGAGCAATAAGATTCCATCAGGTTGTGATGTTAAAGTTTATGGCAAATTCCAAAATGCAACCGATGCATCAAATTTTGATGACCTTGATTGGGTAGAATTGGAATTAACAAATTCTCCTCTAGACAGTGCAGCACGTTCTGGTTTTGTTGAATATGAATACACCATTCCTGCCGCAAATAAGAATGGAAGTGACGTATTTGAATATACCGTCGGAAGTGCAACGTTTACCGGATACAAGACATTTGCAGTCAAAGTAATTCCTCTATCAACAAACAGTTCGATTGTTCCGTTGGTAAGAGAACTTAGAGCGATAGCATTGCAGGCATAATATGACTAAAATAAAACTCACAGATACAGATAAGTATGAGAGGGATGGGCATTCTAAGGCGATTCTCTCTAATGATCATAATGCATTGAAAGCATATAAAGCAAGAAAAAGGCATATGCAACAAATTGAGTCCTACGGGGACGATATAAATAATCTTAAGAATGATATGATTGAGATTAAAAACTTACTAAAACAAATTCTACAGGTACAAGGATAAAAACGCATGAGCACACTTACCCTTAGATCTGTAAAGGGGACTCCGCTGACAAATACTGAAGTTGACAATAACTTCAGCAATTTGAATACTGATAAGTATGAATCTGGCGACAGTCCTTCTTTCGCAGATTTATCACTTACTGGATCGTTAACCCTATCAGTTGCAGGTACAGTAACTGCTGCCGGATCTACGCAGGGCGATGCCACTGCGCTGACAAAGGTAGTCAATATCGTTACTTCCGCCACCGCAAGTCAGGGCGTAAAGTTACCAACTGCGGCAGCAGGACTGAATGTCAAAGTAGTTAATACTACAGCGGTTACCATTGTAGTTTACCCAAATACATCAGACGTTATTGATGGTGGAACTGTCAACGCTGGTGTAAACCTTGCACCATATTCGTCAGTAGAATTTGTTGCGCAGGATACACAAGATTGGTATCGCGTTACTAATCTAATCGTATACGACACAAGTGGTAATAGGCTGAATTAATAATGAACCCTCTAAAGGTCAAGGCATCAGGTTCCCCAATCACTTCTGCAAACATCAGCGGTTTGCAGACCATGACCGATGCGGAGGTAAAAAATTATATTGCCAATGTTATCACTGAGAAGTTTGCTGCAGTAACAGACGGAACTGGCACTGCAGAAATTAATATTACTACTAACAATTCAGGTTCCGGAACATCTATCGGAACTTTCGCAGATACCAACAGAACCGAATCGATCGGTACGCATCCTGCTACTGGCGCAATCGCGACGACCACATATTATGCCAAGCAAGTTACCGCATCTGCGACTGAAAGCATTACTAATCGACCAGTCGCATGGGATTCTCGCCTAGAAGAAATGTCAGATAATGACATCGATGGTGTTATGGATCTGGTGATCAATGCCATGGTATCGGAATCTTCATATACTGCGGGGCAATATAAGTTACAACCAACTGCCCCAACTGGTGGTACTTGGGTTTCCAGATACACAATCACTGATACTGCGCAAGGCGGAAACACAACTACGTATCTTTGGCAGAAAACTGTAGCATCTTCAACACCAAATTCTGATTACACTCCATTGCGTCTATACAATGGTAGCAACTGCAAGCAGATGACAGAATCAGAAATTGAACAACTCTTACCTAATTTTAGAAATAGAATTATCGATACTGGTATCGGAACATATAAGATCCAATCAACAGCTCCATCAGGTGGCACTTGGATTGAAATGGGTAATCAGTTTGCCGATACAATAGAACAGGTTTCTCCGCAAAATTATGCTGGGACATATACTGGAAACTTTACTGGTAACTACACAGGAAACTATGGTGGAGTTGTAAACTACAGCGGAACATATTCTGGTAGTTTTTCGACGACTACAAACTATACCTCAAACTTTTCTAGTAATTTCCTTGGGGCATATTCAGGTATTGCCTTTTATGAGGGATATTTCTCTCCAGGTGGTACGTTTACTGGTATAACTTATACTGCGCCACTTGGACCTCTAGTTCCATATTCCGGCACATATACAGGATCTCCATTCTATTCTACATTTTATAGTGGTCCAGGAACAGGGTATACTGGAAACTATGCTGCATATTATACCGGATCGAGAAACTATGCTGGCAATTATATTGGTGTTGGAAATTATTCTGGCGTTGCAAATTATTCTGGATCTAGGAATTATGCTGGTAACTATGCCGGAACAAATTATTCCTCTGGGGTAACAAATTATTCTGGATCTAGAACATATTCAGGTAATTATGCTGGAACATATACTGGTCCACCGATTCCATACGAAGGGACTTATCCAACAACCACTTATGTTGGTTTCTATTCTGCTCCAGGAATACCATACACTGGTTACTACACAGGTCCAGCGAACGAAGGCGATTTCTTTGGTCCGATAGTTACGCAATATACAGGATATTATACAGGAATTGGATTCTACACTGGGTACTATGGCGGAAATCCGGGATTAATTCCTTACGAAGGATATTATACTGGTCCGGATCTTGCCCCAGGCGAACCTGGAATGGAGTATATAGGATATTATCTTGGTCCTGGCGTTAATCCAGGATATACTGGTAATTATGCTGGTCCTGCCACATATACCGGAAATTATGCTGGAACACTGACACAGGATTATGCCGGAACATACATGGGTCCACCAGGACCAAGTTATACTGGATATTACGAAGGTCCGGTTTACTTTAGCGGTCAACCATTCTTAAGTATCAATCCGATCTTCTTCGAAGGACCAGGACTTCCCTATACAGGCAACTATGCAGGTTCTAGAAACTATGCAGGCAATTATGCGGGTGTAGTCAATTACACTGGTGTCGGGTTCTTCTCTGGTTCTAGGACTTATACTGGCAATTATGCTGGTCCTGCGAATTACTCTGGTCCTGCTAACTATTCTGGGTCAAGAAACTATGCTGGTAATTATATTACCAATTACTCTGGAACATATTCTGCCACTGTTGGATTCCAAGGTGCACCATATGGGACACCATATACAGGAAACTATAACGGTTTCGTTCCACCAACACCATATACAGGATTCTTCTCAGGTCCAGGTGGACAATATACTGGATACTTCAGCGGTTTCGTAAGTTATACCGGAAATTATGTTGGTAATTTCTTAGGAACTTTTTCTAATACTGTGAATTATACTGGCAACTTTACTGGCAATTATGCTGGGGGTGGAACGTATACAGGCAACTATTCTGGGTCTTATATAAATAATTTCACTGGAAATTATAGCGGCGCTACTGTTCAGGCGTCCAAAGATACAGTGTCAACAATTAAGTTGTGGATTAGGACTGCATAAAAGATGGTATTAAGAAACAAATCCTCGGCAACACCTGTTTCTTCCTCAAACTGGCAAGGTTTGCAGGCGATGTCTGTTGCCGAAATCAAAAATTATATTGCCGCGACGCTCACGGTATCTTTTGGTGCAAATTCTGATGGTACAGGTACGGGTGAAATCAATATCACAACAAATAATACAGGTTCCGGCACTTCTATCGGAACTTTCGTCGACACCGACCGCCAAGAAGAGACAGGCACTCACCCCGCCACTGGCGCTATCGACACCGTAACCTATTATGCAAAGCAGGTAACTGCTGCTGCAGCCGAGAACATCACAAATCGTCCTCTGAAGTATGACGACGGTATTCGTGAAATGACAGACGGTCAGATCGACACTGAAATTTTAGATTATGCTATCAATGCAATGGTCTCAGAAACTACATACACAGCAGGTCAGTATCGTTTACAACCTTCTGCGCCATCGGGTGGGACATGGGTCGCAAGATACACTCTGACTGATGTTGCTAATGGAGGAAATACGCTGACGTATCTGTGGCAGAAAACTGCTGCGACTTCTTTATCAGACTCCAATCTAAAACCACTGAAACTGATCAATACCAAAGATTTGAAAGAAATGACATCATCTGAAATTCTACAGATGTTGCCAAGTTTCAGAAACAGAATTATCGACAGCGGAGTTGGAACATACAAGATTCAATCCACTGCTCCTTCTGGCGGCACTTGGGTTCAAATGGGTGATGAATTTTCGGATACCAGAGAACAAGTAACACCGCAAAATTATGCTGGTAACTACCAAGGTACGTATGCAGGAACTTTCGCAGGTTCCAGAAACTATGCTGGTAACTACGCAGGGGCATACGCAGGAACTTTTGCTAACAATTTCAGCGGCGGTTATGTCGGACCAGCAAATTATTCTGGTGGATATGCTGGTTCGTTCGCAAATAATTTTAGTGGCGGTTATGTGGGTCCAGCAAATTATTCGGGAACCTACACAGGCAACTTTACAGGTAACTATGCTGGCACTTATCTAGGCACTGCGCCATACACTGGCAACTACTCGAGTAATTTTTCAGGTAACTACACTGGATTTTACGCTGGTTCTAGAAACTATGCGGGAAATTACGCAGGTAACTTCAGCGGTAACTACGTTGGGTTTTACGCTGGTTCTAGAAACTATGCTGGTAACTACGCTGGAACATATGCTGGAACATATACTCTTTTCTATGGTGGTTTTGTTGGCGGAAACTTCGTAGGCGAATATGTTGGTTATTATGCTGGTTCTAGAAACTATGCTGGTAACTATGCAGGAACTTATGCTGGAACATATACAGGATTCTTCTCGGGTTCTAGAAACTATGCTGCAAACTATGCTGGTACATACCTCGGAACATACCTCGGAACATTCACAGGCAACTATGTAGGTCCAGCGAACTACACTGGTTTCTATTCAGGAACTTATGCAGGAAACTTCACTGGTTTCTATGCAGGAACTGCCGTTTACACTGGAAATTATACTGGATTTTTCACAGGTAACTACACTGGTTTTTATTCTGGAACTGCAACCTATACTGGTAATTATGTTGGCAACTTTACAGGATTCTACACTGGCTTTTATTCTGGATCGAGAAATTATTCGGGCAACTATGTCGGCAATTATACTGGAACATATTCCGGAACATACTCAGGCGCGACTGTTATTTCTACCAAAGAAACAATTTCAACTGTAAAACTTTGGGTGCGCACAGCATAAAACCCTTGACTTCCTGAACAAAAAGTCTTATACATAATATTAGGTAATGTATTTTTGGAGATTTGAATGACTACCGAACGCATCATTGAAAACCCTTACTGGGCAAACAAAGAAAAACAGCACGTAATCGCAGAGTTTTATTATCCCGAGACAGGGAAGCGAGTTACTGCATCCATCATGAACGATGGAACTAATCGCGATTTTGATGATCTGATGAAGAAGTATAGCATCGAACAAATTGATGCCAACACCAACAAGCGGATTGATGATAGAAACGAACGAATCAAGCAAAATATCGAGCGTCAGAAAGTTGACAAGACCCGCATGCAACAGGAGCAACTGTTCGCTGCTAAGTTGGACGCATTTGAAATTGATCTTATTAAGTCTTCAAAAAACCGCGAGCTCAAGTCCAAGATTCGTAAGGCAAAGAACATTATGGAAGTCACTGCCTACACTGTAATGCTTCTGCAACTAGAAGAAGCAAATACTGCGATGGTTAAGGAAGCAGTTAGTGCCGAATAATGGTTTTTTATATGTTGCTTCCGTAAGAAAAGGTTATTATCGCGCTGCTAAGAATTCTGCTATTTCTCTGCGCGATTATTATCCGGATGCTAAAATAACTTTCTTCACGCATGAAGAATGGGTGCAACCTGAAGACTATGAAATATTTGATACCATCATCACAGAAGGTGTTCCTCGCGACAAACGAGCAAAACTTTGGGCGTTAGATCAAACACCATATGACTTAACAGTATATATGGACTGCGATACCGAAGTAGAACACGAAGATATTACTAAGATATTCGATCAAATTCCTGATGATGTTGACATTTTGTTTACTGCGAATCGTCCATACAATGCTGCGTTGACTAAATTGTCAGATACCGAGGAGATGACCGAGCATTGCGGTTTGTTTATCTATAGAAATAATCCACAGACTCTCAAATTAATGCGCGCTTGGTATGACGAGTACTGGGAGCAAAATAAACCTGGATGGGATCTTAAACATTATCCCAAGTCAGCGTTGCAATGGGATACATTTACTATGTGGAGACTATTGAATCATTTTGATTTTGGAGTTAAAACTGCCAGATTCCCAGACCCAGATGCTCGCTGGAATTTCATCAGCGGGTATAGAAAAGATGAGTTACAAGGGCAACCAATAGTAATTTACCATTACACTATCCCCGCAAATTTACTAGATTAATATGGATTCAAAATAAATGCTAAAATTTACAAGTTCGGTTTCGCAAGAATTACAAGATATTCTGGATCCATTTACTGAGTGGTTTTTTGCTCAGAATGACCAAAATTTGGTGCTGGGACCAGAAGAAATGCAAAGGCAACGTTCGGGCGGTTTAACTAGAGAAACTGCTACCGATGAGCAGTATATGAATCATATCATCAATAAAGGCGAACGGCACGTAGGATTTCCTGAAGTTGCGTATTGCACGGACATGGGACAGGCGCATGGTCAACCATGGTTTCCTTCTGAATATGGTAGAAGGCAGCAAGAAACAAACAAAGAATTGATCAGTTATCTTGGCGCAAGAAACAATGCCGTATTCACATATTACCCCGAAGATGGTTTTATGGGTTGGCACACTAATTGGAATGCTTCGGGTTACAATATTCTGATCACTTATAACTCAGAAGAAAACGGCGGATTTTTCCGTTATCTAGATCCAGTCACAAAAGAAGTTGTGACATTGGTGGATCCAGTTGGTTGGTCTTGTAAAGTTGGGTATTTTGGAACTAAGCAAGAACAAGATAAGATCGTGTATCACTGCTGCGGTAATACTGCGAAGAGATTAACTCTCGCATATGTTGTACCGCACTTAGAAATTTGGCGATCAATGATTGAAGATATCTCTGGTGAGGATGCCTCGCACTTCAGTTAATCTTTAATTTTCTGACGTTCTTTGTGCTTGATCAACAATTCCTCAAGGATTGTCAAACGTTCGTGCATCTTTTCAATATCATCTAGCATTTTCGGCACAGCAACTGATGCCTGATGTATGATTGCTTGTTCGTAGTTAGCACGAGGGACTGTTGCAAGTTGTATTCTTCTTCGTTTTAAGAAATCTTTAATTCTACTTACTAGAGAAGGTTTTCTTGCTTGGACAATATTCAACTGACTTCCCCGTTGTTCGGTTGCCTGTTGTCTTGCTTTTAAAATTTGTTCTTCCCTTGCTTTTTCTGCAGCTTCTTTCTGCCTCGCAAGTTCTTGATTTTGTTTGCGCAGTTCTTCTATTTCTAAAACAAGTTCTGACGCGATCTTAGATTCTCTCTTCGCCAATCGTTTTCGTTTTTTTTCTTCTGCTGCTTTTTGTTGCTGCAGTTGTTGATAAATTTGATCGGCGATCGCCTGTTTTTCTGGATCTTCTGCTGGTTGTGTTTCTTGTTCGATCTCGTCGGACAAATTACCATCAACCCATGTTTCTGTAGCAACTTCTTCTACCGCTTCGATAGGTGGCGCGACTAAAGGTTCCGGAATGTAATCCTGTGGCGGCGGCACTACGACTCTTGCTCTTCCCATATTATTTCCTTCCTATGATCATAAATCTATCGAAATTAACCTTACCATCCCAAGACCAATACGATTGTTCAATTTGACCTTGGTAAAGAATCTCATTGACACCAACATTATCTATGTGATCTTCGATAGTAGGAACGCAGTTTATACCATACATCTCTCTAAAGACATTAGATGATTGACAGGCAAAGATACAATCTTTGGTAGCAGTTGTTAATTTCTTTAACGGATACATTGTTTCACAACATATTGATATTAATACATCTGATTCTAATGCATTAATATCGTGGTATGCGAATGGAACATCCCAGTTGATGTGATTCAATTCAACACCTTTGTTGCTATAATATCTGTTGAATACTTTTGAAAGTTCCAGCGCATCATTGTCTATATCGATCAAGTTTATTTTCTTGACATTTAGATTTTCGCAAAGTAATGGTACCAATGGAAACCCCAACCATGAGTTTAAAATTGTAACTACCAATTGTTTTTCTATATCTATACTTTTTTTAAGTTCCTCCACCATCCAAATCGATGCTTCCATAGTATTTGGGTTCATAGACTTTCGAAAGTCTTCATGTTTGTGCGGCATCTCGTGGGCGATTTTATCTAACCCGTCTCCCCAATTACGATAGTTATTCAAAAAATTATAATTTAACATCTTGTGGTCTTTCCATTGAATCATATAAGCAAATTAGTGGTTCTTCTCTCAGGACTTGTTCTCTTACGTCAGTCGGCCACATATACCCATAGTTGTAACTGTATACCCAACCATCCGGAAAATAATCGATCTTTAGAAGGCGATCTCGTTGATGCCCGAACAGGTTGTCAAGACCTCTATAATAAAAGAACATCTGGTCGGGATAGTCGCAAACAAACTTTGTTATTTTGTCAGTATCAAGTCTATCATTCCACCTCAAAACACTAGAATTTAAATCTGTGTATTTTCTAGGAATTTCTTTGGTATCTTCTTTCATCTTTTTTAGATTATGCCAATGCGTGCGAATAAATGTCAAGTTATCTTCTGGGTCATAATCGACAATACAATCTATGTTGTTTTGAATGTCAATGTCTAAATCCAAAAATAATTTTTCTCCAGATTGCCTCACAACTCTTTTATTAAACAAATAGAGTTTATTCCACCATTTTTCATAGTAATTATCTGCTGGTAATGGTATAACATTTACTTCTGGATGCAATCCATTCGGATGCTCGGTCAAGCAATAGAAATTAAAATCAGTGGTTATATGTTCTCTACATTGCTCTAGAATGCGATTGACATGTTCGGGTCTATATTTGAATCCCCATTTCACTGTGTAAATACTAATCATTATACATTCCAATGTTGGAGAAGATCAGGGTCTACTAGAGATTCCTGCTTTACCTTACCTCTTCTGTTATCTTTAAATGGCAGGAGATCCACGTTAAACACGCACAGAATACAGTTCTTTCTATATATTCCTACCTCTAGATCGCCTGCATCCCAATCTCTACCCCTGTTGTATGAGTACGCAAATGTGCTGGGGAAATGTTTCCATAGTGATGGTTTACCATCTGGTCTAAATTCACCCCAACGCCAACTGTGATAATTGTCTGTTCCGTCAGTGAATGTATACCAAATTCTATCTTGGTTTTCTAACACATCATTCCAAATACATTCTGTCTGATCATCTGACCACACCATACAACTACCATTTGTATATGCGCCATGTGCCAGTTTGAAATTGCGAGACTTCATTGGACGAGGATCTTGCCACCAAGATCTTAATTTCGTGGGATGATCAAAATCGTGGGTGATGATTGGTGACAAATCGTTTTGAATGATTACATCCAGATCGAAGAATACGAATCTTCCTGAAGGATTATCTGGTGCAAAGTTGTGGGTATTGAAGATAAATGTCTTTGGTCTGTCCCAGCACCTCGCCATGCCGTATTTGAAATCCTCTGTTCCAAACCAGTATTTCGGGTGGATGTCGGGAATGTCTGGGAAGTCGATGACTTTAATTTCACTTTCAAATCCTTCACTGTCGTCTGTATAACAATAAAAGTGGAAATCGAATCTATCTGGCGTGTGCTTTTTTGCCATTCGATATAAACGATTAACGAACTCTGGGGAATATTTTGTTCCCCATTTACAGCAAATATAATTTACCCGTATTTTGTTCATTCGCAGTTCCACAATCTAATAATATTTTGATCTTTGCACTCCAGCAATTTAATTTGTTCTTTTGCTGCAGGATCTGGCACATTATCGGTATTAAACAAGCAAATAACAGCATCTTTTCTGAATTTAAATTTCTCTAAATCGTCTGGATAATGTTTTCCTCTGTTCCAAGAATATATCCAACCCCCAGGAATATTACTCCAGAAATCTCTGCGGCGCCAATAATGATAGTTATCACTTCCTTTAAAAAAGGTTTTGAAAACTGTTTCTGAATTTTCTAGAACATCGCTATAGATATGCTCACATGATGCACCAGGCCACAACATCATACTAGAATTATAAAATGTTCCTCTGATTTCTATAAAAAATCTGTCATGTTTTTGTGATTGTGGTTGCCATCTTGAATGTATAATTCTTGGTTTCTGTGCTAACATATCTATGTCTGTTATGTCATCTTGAATGACGACATCGAGGTCAAAGTAACACCAATTACCATCATACCCCAACCAATTATGAGAATTGAAAACTAAGAATTTCGCGCGATCAAAACAGTAATCTTCTTTACCAAACCAATATTTTGGATGAAGTATACCATCATCAGGAATCGGAACAGTATCGCAATCTAAATCATCTGGGTCATCAGTAAAACAAGTAAATGTATACGATGTGGGATTTCGAGCATAGTTCTTCTGCACCATTTTATACAGGTTGTTTACATATTTCGCGGGGTATTTGTCCCCCCACTTAATGCATACGAAGTTCATCATACTCTTTATCTGCTCCAGGAAATTGATCTAGACCATTTAATAATGCTATCGTGTAGTTCGGGCGATAGTAAAATGATTTATTGTGGTCATCAATCCCATAATAATCTGCACCATAAACAAAAGAATAAATCTCTCCCTTTGGAAAAGTCTTTAGTGCCATCTTTTCATGCCACAAGAACCTATCATCACCCCAATACTTGGTCATATAATAATCCATATTGCTTTCAAATATGTTCCATATTCTCAATGCGCTTGGCGATCCAGACTTCCATAAAAGAACACTTGAGTTATAATTGCTCAAGTATTTCATGTCATGTGTTTCCCCCTGGTAATCAGGAAATTCTTTATTCTTCCAGTAAGTATATACTATTGTTGGGAGTTCGTCAAGGTAATTCCACATATGGTCGATGTTTTTTTGAATTCTGACATCAAGATCTAAGTATAAAACTTGCCCAAGATCCCGTAGACCAAGCATCCATATCTTTATCCAATGACCTTCAATTCCTTCTGGTAAAGGAATTGTTTTAATTTCTGGATATAGGTCTGTTGGATCATCAGTAATACAGACGTAATTGTATTTGCCGCCTGTATCTTCGTAGATTTGATTTACTGCATCTGCAGAATATTTTTTTCCATACTTCAATGTTAAAATGGTTTTCACGGCATCCTCAATATTATAAATATTCCAGTATAATTTATAAGGGTTCCCGATGGCACAAATTCAAAATATCTACATTGATCAAGGAACTACATTCTCGCTATCTGTAATAGTAAGCGATCAGAATGGCGACCCGAAAGATCTGTCAGATTATACTGCTGCAGCACAAATGCGCAAATCATACTACACTAGTACGTCAATAGACTTTACTGCGGGTATTACTCTTCCAGAAGATGGTGAAGTAACCATCTCTCTGACAGCAGAGGAAACTTCGGCAATTAAAGCAGGTAGATATGTGTATGATATTGAAATTTCAAGCGAATCGGAAACCCTGAGAGTCCTCGAAGGAATCGTAGTAATCAATCCAGAGGTAACCAAATAATGGCAATAAAAGTTACTGTAGGCAACTCAAATAATATAAATACAAGTATAGTAAGTAAGAAGACTGCATCGAAAGTGGAGACGCTGGCAGATGTGGACACTGCAAATTTGCAAGATGGTTATACGTTGATATATAACTCCGTAACTGGAAAATGGGAAGCATCTAATCCTGCTACCGAAGTGATTCTTGATAATATTGATGGCGGAACTTATTGATAGATAAACAACCAATAAAGAAGGATGGTCTTCAATGTCAACAATTATTCAAATTAAGAGAAGTTCGGGATCTACTGCTCCTTCGACCAGTGATCTTCTAGAAGGTGAAATGGCGTATGCGCAGGACGCATCTAACAGCGGTGCCAATGCGGTTCTGTATATTGAATCGGTTGAAGGTGGTTCTGCCGCTATTCATGCTGTCGGTGGTAAGAAATATACTGCTGCTGTTGATGCCGCAACAAATGCTAACACAGCATCGACAATCGTAAAGCGCGACTCGTCTGGCAACTTCTCTGCTGGAACTATCACTGCCGATCTTACTGGCGATGTGACTGGTACTGTTTCATCTCTGTCAAACCATGACACAGATGATCTCTCAGAAGGTTCAACAAATCAGTATTTCACCGATACCCGTGCTAGAAATGCCATCAGCGTTTCAGGCGATCTTTCATATGATCCAGTAACTGGTGTTATTTCATACACGGATGCTGGCGTATCTCTGTCTGGTTTTGATACAGACGATCTAAACGAAGGCGTATCAAACCTTTACTACACAGACGGTCGCGTTGAGTCGAAGATTGATTCGTATGTAACTGGCGGAACAGGTGTAAACGTTTCGAATGGTACAGTTAGTATTGGTCAGGCGGTAGGAACAACTGATAACGTAACTTTCAACCAAGTTACTGCTGATCTTGTTGGTGACGTAACTGGTGTTGTTTCTTCTATCTCGAACCATAATACTGACGATCTATCAGAAGGTTCATCGAATCTTTACTTCACAACCGGCCGTGTAGACAATCACCTTTCGGGTGGAACAGGAATTGATTACAATACTGGAACCATCTCTCTTGAGAACACTACAGTAACTGCAGGTTCTTATGGTTCGTCGACTGAAATCCCAACCTTCACAGTTGATGCACAAGGTCGCCTAACTGCTGCTGGTACTGCTTCGATCTCAACAGATCTTGGTATTGCTGGCGATAGCGGAAATGACACTATCTCGCTTGCTTCTGACACGCTGACTGTTTCGGGTGGCACAGGTGTTTCGACTTCGGTTGCTTCTGACACAATCACAATCGACATCGGTCAGGACGTTGCTACATCTGCTGACGTTGAATTCAACAGTGTTGCGACTGACACAATCAAGGACAGCGCTGGTGTAACTGCTCTGACCATGGACGGTGCTAACGTTACAGTTGCAGGTAACCTGACAGTTTCGGGTACTACAACTACTGTTAACTCGACAACCCTGACAGTTACCGATCCTCTCGTATTCGTTGGTAACGATAACAATACAACCGACGCTGTTGACCTTGGTCTGTTCGGTATGTATGACACCAGCGGTTCGCAAGATCTCTATGCTGGTCTGTTCCGCGACGCGACAGACGGTAAGTGGAGACTCTTCAAGGATCTGCAAACTGCACCAACAACAACTGTTAACGTTTCTGGCGCTGGTTACACAGTTGCTACTCTCGTTGCTAACCTGGAAGGTTCGCTCTCCGGTGGAACAGTTTCAGGTCTGTCTTCAGCAATCGCTGTTGGCGACGGTGGTACTGGTGTTACTACGCTGACTGCAAACGGTATTCTATATGGCGGTGGAACAAGCGCAATTGGTGCTACTGCAGTTGGAACAGCAGGTCAGGTTCTTCTATCAAACGGATCTGGTAATGCTCCTTCGTTCGGCAATATCGACGGTGGAACTTACTAATATATAATATACGGGAGGGGAAGATCCCCTCCCACCTTTTTGGAGATACATAATGGATCAAACTAAGTTTATTAATTCGTATATTGCAAATCTAGCAGAACGACTGAAGGCATTAACGCTTGATAATATCATGCTGAATACGCAACTGACAATGGCAAATGAAACTATAGTTGAGTTGCAGAAAAAGATTCAAATTTTAGAAGATATACAAAGTATTCCTGTTCCTAAATCCGACTATATGGGTCTAGATGGTAAGTTGAAGTCTGATTACAAATATACAGACACTACAGAAGAACCTTATGTCGTCGATGATGCGGAACAGAATGAAAAGGAAGTTCTGAATGACGACAGTAGTCCAGATAAAACGAAGTGAAACTGCAGGATCAACGCCAGGATCAGGTGATCTAGCAGTCGGAGAACTTGCAGTAAATCTTACTGACAAGAAACTTTTCTCGAAGAAAACTGATGGAACTGTCGTGTCAATCGGCGGTGTTGCAGTTGATGGTGGAACTGGTGAGACGTCGGTAACAACTATCTCATTCGCCGATACTGCTTTCAGCGATTTCGACGTTGATACGACTACTACTCCTGGAACTGCCATCGTAAGACTCAATCAGTTAACTGATCTAGATTACGGATTAATTACTGATGATGTTGCTGCATATAACTCTGTAGATTACGGGAGCATTTAATCATGGCAGCAAGAGTTAAACTGAGAAGAGGCACTTCGACGCAGCACCAAGCATTTACAGGCGCTGAGGCAGAAGTTACTGTTGACACAACCAACTGGTCTCTTAGAGTGCATGATGGATCGACTGCTGGTGGATACGAACTTCTAAAAACTTCCCTAGACAATATCGAAGACGGTGCCATTCTAGATGGTGGAACATACAACTAAATAGAGTGGATTAGGAGATACAAATGGCAACGATTTTACAACTTAGAAGAGGAACTACTGTCCAGCACTCGTCCTTTACTGGTGCTGTAGGTGAAGTTACTGTCGACACTACCAAAGATACGGTTGTTGTTCACGACGGATCGACTGTAGGCGGGTTTCCTCTGGCAAAAGAATCAGCAATTGCTGATTTCATCACACTCACAGACCTCTCAGTAACTGATTCCGGTGGAGATGGTTCGCTCTCCTATAATAATACTACTGGTGTTCTGACCTATACGGGTCCGAGCGCATCAGATGTTCGTGCACATTTCACTGCTGGGTCTGGCATCACCATTACTTCAGGTTCAATTGCAGTCGATACCTCAACCATTGCCACGCAATCATATGTTACTACAGCAATCAATAATGTTATTGATGGCGCACCAGCTGCTCTAGATACACTAAACGAACTTGCCGCAGCAATCAACGATGATGCAAGTTATGCGTCAACTATTTCTACCTCTCTCGGAAATAGATTGAGAGTGGATGTAAATAATCAAGGGTTGACATCAACTCAACAAGGTAATGCACTAACTAATCTTGGGATAACTGCATCCCTAACTGAATTAAATTATGTTGATGGCGTTACTTCTGCAATTCAAACTCAACTTGATGCTAAACTTGCAGCATCATCATATACAGCAAGCGATGTCCTGGATAAACTCAAGACTGTCGACGGTTCTGGGTCAGGATTAGATGCTGATCTTTTAGATGGAAATTCTAGTGCATATTATCGCATAAATGTTTATGATGCATCAGGGACTCTACTGAATTAATATGGGAACAGTTGTTCAACTCAAACGAAGTGAAACCTCTGGTTCTATTCCAGCAGCAGGTGACATTGCAGTTGGAGAACTTGCGGTAAACTTGGCAGACGGAACTTTATATTCCAAGAAAACTGATGGAAGTATTATTGAAGTCGGTGGATATAATCCAGATTTCTTTACGATTCCTGAAACCATAGATTTGGGCGATTTGGCAGGAGTGGACCCAGCAACATATGACATGGGTTCATTATAAATAGTCCTAAAGAGGACACGATATGGCAATTTCTTCAAGACAAGGTTTAATTGATTACTGTCTCCGTAGACTGGGATTCCCCGTTATTGAGATCAACGTAGATGACGATCAGGTTTCGGATCGCATTGATGATGCCTTGCAGTATTTTCAAGAATACCACTTTGATGGAGTCGAAAGACTGTATCTGGCGCATGAAATTTCTACAGCAACTATGAAATTTACAGGTCTCTCGGCACCATCTTTTGAATTGAAGGAAACACTTGTCGGCGCCACTTCTGGCGCAACTTGCAAACTTTACGCATTATCCGGAACTAACGCAAAGGTCTCTGATGTTAAAGGAACATTTGTTGCGGGCGAAACTGTAACAGGATCTATATCTGGGTTTAGTAGAACTCTTTCTTCTAATTCTGATTTTTACACTCCAGGCGACATCCAAAATGGGTATATTTCCATACCTGATTCTGTAATTGGAGTTATTAGAGTTCTGCCAGTCAACGGTGCGAGTTCTGGTATGAACAATCGCAATAACATGTTCGATTTAATTTATCAGTTCCGTCTGAATGATATGTATAATCTGCTCTCGGCGGATATGATTTACTACACACAGGTTCAGCAGCACCTATCGATGCTCGACATGCTTCTCGTTGGTGATAGATCTATTCGCTACAATCGTAAGATGGATAAAATGTTTATCGACTTAAACTGGGAAGAAGTATTTGATCCTGGTGATTACGTGATTATTGAGTGTTATCGCATTCTCGATCCAACACAATATACCCAAGTTTATGACGACATGTTTCTCAAGCGTTATGCAACAGCGCTGATCAAACGTCAATGGGGTGAGAACATGAAGAAGTTTGGTGGGATCCAACTTCCTGGTGGCGTTCTCCTTAACGGCAAAGAAATTTACGACGAAGCAGTTGAAGAAATTGCTACGATCGAAAACGAAATGCAACTAAAGTCGGAGTTGCCCGTCGATTTTATGGTAGGATAAGATATGTCTACCAACTTCTACTTTCAATCAGGAAATACTTCTGGAACCACAAACGAACAGCGTTTGGTGGAAGATCTTGTTATTGAGAGTTTGAAGATTTACGGGCACGATGTTTACTATCTTCCAAGACAAACTGGGAATCTAGATGGTATCCTCGGCGAAGATGCGCTGCAGTATTTTGATCAGGCATATCCTCTCGAAATGTATCTTGAGAATGTTCAAGGTTTCGAAGGCGAAGGGGAACTGTTCACGAAATTCGGTTTCGAATTCAGATCTTCGGCGACCTTCGTAGTTGCAAAAAGAAGATGGGAAGAGGGCGTAGCACAAAACGCGACTGTGCAATTACCCGATCGCCCAGCAGAAGGCGATCTACTTTACTTCTCGAAAACAAAAACATTCTTTGTGATCAAGTATGTCGACTTTCTCAATCCGTTTTATCAACTCGGAAAGATATACACATATAAACTGCAATGCGATGTGTTTGAATTTAGTTCTGAACGAATTGATACGGGTATCGACGAAATAGACTCTATAACTGATAAGTCAAGTCAAGACATCTATAGGTTCCAGATCCTGTTGGAAACTGGGGATTTTCTGCTGAACAGCACTGACGATTCAGTAATTCTAGAAAAATATGCAACTGTGGATACAGATCCGCAAGCAGACAATGATGAATTTGAAGTGGAAGCAGAAGGTATTCTAGACTTTACTGCGTTCAATCCATTCGGTGAAGTGCAAAAGAGGGCATAATGTTTTTAAGACAACACTTTTACCACCAACATATTCGTAAAGCAATTATTGCGTTCGGGACAATCTTTAATCAGTTAACTGTTAAAAGATTCAATTCGGACCAAGAAGTCGTTCAGTCGGTTCGTGTTCCTTTATCGTATTCGCCTAAGAATAAGTTTCTTGCTCGTATCGCTGAAGTTCCTAGCACGACTACACAGGCAGCGGCAATTATTCTACCTAGAATGGGGTTCGAAATCACGGGGTTACAATATAATCCTGCTAGAAAAATTAACCTTCTGACTAAGAATGTCGCAGTCGGGCAAGGCGATGATCCGAATAAATTAAGAGCGCAATTTACAAGCACTCCATATGATATGAATGTTTCTCTGTATATCATGGCAAAGAACCAAGATGACGGTTTACAAATTATAGAACAAATCATTCCGTTCTTTAATCCAGATTTCTGCGTCACTGTCAACGATATTCCAGAAATGGGAATTAAGAGAGACTTACAAATAATTCTGGATAATATTTCATACGAGGATAATTACGAAGGCGATTATCTACAGAGAAGATCTATTATCTGGACAATTAATTTTACTCTTGGTCTAAATCTATACGGTCCTGTTGAGCAACAGAATATCATTAGAACTTCCATTGCAAATACATATACAGATATAGACCAACCAAACTACCAACAACAATACCAAGTAACGACCAACCCGAATGATGCTACAGTAGTTGATGATTGGGATTATGTGGAGCAATTTGATGAATTCTTCGAACAAGGGTAACTATCAAGATCTTGATGATCTTTTCGGGACAGAAACTACTGAGACGCCAGAGGCAGTCGAGATCGTAAACGATCTGCCCTCTGTAGTTACACAACCTACAGTTCCTGCGATTGTCTCAACTGGTGATGACATCGAGGATGACTATCAGGTTGCTAGAAAGAAACTCAACGATCTGATCGACAAGAGTCAGCAAGCACTAGATGGCATGTTGAATGTAGCACTTGCCAGCGACAGTCCTCGTGCATACGAAGTTGTTGGGCAGTTGATCAAAACAACAGGTGATACTGCTAAAGATCTTCTTGATTTACAAGCAAAGAAAAAGAAATTGAAAGATGAAGAACCAAAGAAGCAAAATATTGAGACGCAAAACAATATCGTATTTGCTGGTTCGACTCAGGAATTGCTCAAAGCATTGAAAGCAGAGAAAGCAAAAATAATAGATCATGAGTGATGACAATTCATACCACGGTAATATTAATCTAAAACCGATTGGTTACAAACATACTTTTACGCAAGAACAACTGGAAGAACTGATTAAGTGTCAGGATGATCCAGTTTACTTCATCGAGAATTACTGCCAGATTGTTACGCTCGACCACGGTCTTCAACTATTTAAGTTATATGATTGCCAGAAGCGCAAGGTTCATCATATCCTGAATAATCGCAAGGCGATCTTGATGGAAGGTCGTCAGCAGGGTAAAACTATTACATCTGCTGCTTGTATTCTGTGGTATACGCTGTTCCAAGATGCCAAAACCGTCGCTATTATGGCGAACAAAACTGCTGCTGCTCGAGAAGTCATGTCTCGCTATCAGGGTATGTATGAAAATCTGCCAATCTGGATGCAGCAGGGCGTAAGAACCTGGAACAAGGGCGACGTTGAATTAGAAAACGGATCTAAAGTATTTACTGCTGCCACGACTGCTTCTGGTATTCGTGGTAGATCGGTTAACTGGTTGTATATCGACGAAGCGGCGATTATTCCAAATACCGTTGCTGAACAATTCTTCGCTTCGGTGTATCCTACAATTTCTGCTGGTCAAACGACTAAGATTCTTCTCACCTCAACACCTCTGGGGTATAACCACTTCTGGAAATTCTGGAACGAAGCAGAAAAGGGTGCTAATGGATTTGAACCGATGTTCATTCCATACACTGAGATTCCAGGCCGCGATGATGCATGGGCAGAAGAACAGTTACGTCTACTCGGGGAACTGAAATTCAACCAGGAAGTTCTCTGTAACTTCCTTGGTTCGAGTAATACTCTAATCGCAGCAAAAACTCTGGGTTCAATGAGTTCTATCGATCCAATCTACATGAAAGATGGACTCGATATCTTTGAAGATCCTATTCCTGATCATACTTATGTCATGGGTGTTGATACTGCACGTGGTATCGGCGGTGACTACTCGGCATTTACTGTGGTGGATGCGACGACAGTCCCATACAAGTTGGTGGCGAAATACCGCAACAACAAGATCCCACCAATGCTATATCCTAACGTAATAAATAAGGTTGCGAGAGACTATAATAATGCCCATGTCATGATTGAAATTAATGACATCGGGCAACAAGTCGCCGATATTTTACACGCAGAATTAGAATATGATAATATTCTGACTACTGCGAAAGATGTGAATAAACAATATTTGTCTCCTGGTTTCGGAAGAGCAACCCAAATGGGTGTTCGAATGACGAAACAAGTAAAGAGGCAGGGTTGTTTTACGTTGAAATCTCTGATGGAAGAAAACAAACTACTTGTTTTTGACGCAGAAACAATCTCTGAGTTCTCCACTTTTATTGAAAAACAGGGAACTTGGATGGCGGACGAAGGTTACTTCGACGATCTGGTGATGAGTTTGGTCTTGTTTGCTTGGGTTACCAGTAACTCATACTTCAAAGACTTGACTGATATTGATATTAGAGCAAAACTTTATGACAATCAAATGAAACAAATAGAGGAAGAACTGACACCATTTGGTCTAATTATTGACGGCACAGAAGAAGAAACTTTTATAGATAGTGGTGATCTTTGGACAGTCGATCGTGATGCCGAAAAGCGCAACTGGTTATTATAAATCAGGTAATTTATAAATAAGTTGATAAACAAAAGACAGTGGTTTTTGTCAGTTTTTTAATACGAGGAGAAGAATATGGCTTTTCAATTATCGCCAGGAGTCCTAGTTACTGAGAAGGATCTTACCAATGTTGTTCCAGCAGTTTCGACTTCTGCTGGCGGATACGTTGGTTATTTCCTCTGGGGTCCTGCAAACGAAATCAAAACAGTAGCATCCGAGAATCAACTTGTTCGCGAGTTTGGTAAACCAACAAGCACAACAACTGTGCATTTTCACACTGCTGCTAACTTCCTTGGTTACGGCAACAATCTGCAACTGGTTCGTGCAGTAGGTACAGCAGCACGTAATGCTGTTGCTTCGGGGACTGCGCTTCTTATCAAGAATCAAGATGTATATGATGCGTCTTATTCTGCTGGTGAAGCTTCGGTAGGTCCAGTTGCTGCTAAGTATCCAGGCGCGATCGGCAACTCGCTGAAGGTCGGTATCTGCGATTCTGCGAATTTTACTGGATGGGCATATGAAGCACAATTTGATGCTGCTCCTGGCACGTCGACATATGCTGCTTCGAAGGGCGCATCAAACGACGAAGTTCACGTAATTGTGGTCGACGAAGACGGCGCATTTACAGGCGTAGCAGGAACAGTCCTAGAGAAATTCCCATTCCTTTCGGTTGCTTCTGATGCAAAGGCAAGCGATGGTGGTTCGATCTACTATAAGAACGTTCTGAATGCTCAGTCGAAGTATGTCTGGTGGATGGATCACCCAACACAGGCAGCAGACGAAGATCTTGCATGGGGTGCTGCTGCAGCATCTGGTGTATATCACACTCTCGGTGCCGAAGTTGCTGCTTCGCTTTCGGGCGGTGTTGACGCTGCTCCTGCTGATGGTGACGTTCAAACAGGTTACGATCTGTTCGCAAATAAGGAACTCGTCGACGTATCACTTCTTCTGACAGGCAACCATGCCGTTGAAACAGTTCAGCATGTCATTGACAATATTGTTCTGGATCGCCTTGATTGCGTTGTGTTCTTGTCGCCACCTCTGTCGACAGTTCAAAACAATGTCGGTGATGAAGCAGACGATATTGTAACTTGGAGAAATTCGACTCTCGATCGTTCGACTTCATACGCTGTTATGGACTCAGGTTGGAAGGTTCAATATGACAAGTATAATGACGTATACGTAAATGTTCCTCTGAATGCTGACACAGCAGGTCTCTGTGCACGTACTGACCAGACAAATGATCCATGGTGGTCACCAGCTGGTTTCAACCGTGGTGGTATCAAGAACTGCGTAAAACTGCTGTTCTCGCCAAATCAGACAGATCGCGATACACTTTATAAGAATGGCGTCAACCCAGTGGTTTCGTTCCCTGGGCAGGGCGTTGTCCTTTACGGTGACAAAACTCTTCTCGCAAAACCATCGGCATTCGACCGCATCAATGTTCGTCGTCTGTTTATCGTTCTTGAGAAGGCAATCGCAACTGCTGCTAAGTTCCAACTGTTCGAGTTCAACGATGTGTTTACTCGTGCGCAGTTCCGTTCGCTCGTAGAACCATTCCTCCGCGATGTTCGTGGTCGCCGTGGTATCTATGACTTCCGCGTAGTTTGCGACGAAACAAACAACACTGGCGAAGTAATTGACCGCAACGAGTTTGTTGCAGATATCTACATCAAACCTGCTAAGTCAATCAACTTCATCTACCTAAACTTCATCGCGACTCGCACAAGCGTTTCGTTCGAAGAAGTCGGTGCCTAATAACCCGAATAAATAAAATTATAGGAGAAATCTACTATGGATATTTCAAAGTTTAAAGGGTTACTAGGTGCTGGTGGTGCTCGTCCAAACCAATTCCGCGTAATTCTCAACTGGCCTGGATATGTTACATCCGTTCCTGATAGAGAATACTCGCTGCTGGTAACTGGCGCTGCTCTTCCTGCATCGACTGTTAACCCAACACTGGTCCAGTATCGTGGTCGCGAAGTCAAACTTGCTGGCGAACGTATCTTCGATCCTTGGACAGTAACAATTGTCAACGACACCGAGATGTCACTTCGTAAACCATTCGAAGAGTGGATGAACGGAATGAATGATCTGGAACTCAACACTGGTGTTCTTTCGCCAACCGATTACCAAGTTGATCTGGTTGTTGAGCATCTTGATCGCAACGACGAAGTGTTGATGGCATATACTCTGTATAATGCGTTTCCAATCAACATGTCGGAAATTGCTCTGCAATACGGTCAGAATGATGTGATTGAAGAGTTCACAGTAACCTTCAATTTCTCTCACTACCTAACCGACGCAATTTAAGAGTAATTTGATATAATGGAAATTTTTGGTTATAAAATTACAAAGTCTTCGGAGCCACCGACTGAGAAGTCGTTTGTGGCTCCGACAGACGATGGTGGAACAGATGCTATTAAAGCAGGTGGTTACTATGGCACCTATCTAGATCTAGATGGAACTGCCAATACAGAACAAGAACTAATCAGACGATATCGTGATATTGCTGGGATGGCAGACGTCGATTCGGCAATTGACGATATCGTCAATGATTCAATATCAAACCTAGACGACGAAGATCCAGTAACAATTAATCTGGATGCTGTAGAATTGTCTGTTGGTATTAAAAAAGATATTGAAAAAGAATTCGAAGAAGTTCTTCGTGTTCTTGACTTCAAACTGAGAGCGCAAGATTATTATCGTCGTTGGTATATCGACGGTAGACTGTTCTTCCATAAAGTTATTGATACCAAAAAACCAAAGCAAGGCATCACTGACGTTCGCTATATTGATCCAAGAAAGATCAAAAAGGTTCGCGAAATCATCAAAGAAAAAGACACCAAGTCTGGTGTAGATTTCATTAAGAAAATTGATGAATACTTCTTGTATAATGAGAAGGGCGTTGTGCATCAAAAGAGTGCAAACGTAAACGATTACTCCAGCACTTCAAATATGCTGAAGATCACCAAGGATGCTATTTGTCACGTTCCTTCTGGCCTAGTTGATCAAGATAAGAACGTAGGTCTTTCCTATCTACACAAAGCAATCCGCCCTGCCAATCAATTGCGCATGATGGAAAATGCTCTGGTTATCTACCGTATCACTCGTGCACCTGAGCGTCGAGTATTTTATGTTGACGTTGGTAACCTACCAAAGATTAAAGCGGAACAATACCTAAAGGGTATTATGAATCAGTATCGTAACAAGGTTGTTTACGATTCTAACACTGGTGAAATCCGCGACGACAAGAAATTTATGTCAATGCTTGAAGATTTCTGGTTGCCTCGCCGCGAAGGTGGTAGAGGAACGCAGATTGAAACGCTTCCTGGTGGAGAAAATCTTGGACAAATTCAAGACGTCGAGTTCTTCCAGCGTAAATTATATCAATCATTGAATGTTCCGATCTCGAGACTACAACAGCAGGGTGGACTAAACTTTGGTCGTGCCG
>JACCEC011527257.1_pt1 | contig 40136 bp, 63 predicted proteins | sample 7450121 | NCBI WGS metagenome assembly JACCEC01 (sample SAMN15323455, study PRJNA562643) | freshwater metagenome | isolation source: river surface water | place: USA:Blue River Watershed | collected 2017-08-18 | reverse complement strand
TATGGAAGAAAGCAATAATAAATGTATTGTTGGTGTAGATTTAGCAAGTGGAAAAGATGAATCAGTTTATAGCATACCTTTACAAGATGGAAATATTAGAAAATTTGTAACAGTTACTTTTGAAGTTATTATTCCAAAAAGTTGGGAAGATAAAGTTCAAGCAACTTATGAAAAGAGGTTTGTGGATAACATAAAAAATGCAGAAAACTTACAAATTTTTGTAAAATAAATTTATATTTATAGTTATTTTAGATATAATTTTTTAGTTATTGAATTAGTTGAGGATTACTTCCCCAGCTAGTCCTCTACTAATCTAATAAGCTGGGGAGCTTACAATGCAAAACAATCAAAAAGAAATTATACTGTTAAAAGATTTAGGATATATATATCCTACTGAAAAATCTAAGCATAAAGTTAAATATGGTATTTATAAATGTTTTTGTGGGAAAGAGTTTAAAACACAAATAAATTATATTAAATCCAATCATACTAAAAGCTGTGGATGTCTAAAAAAACAAATATTAAAAGAAAGAAATCTTGTTCATGGATTTAGATATCATAGGCTATATGGAACATGGAAAATGATGATAAGTAGATGTAATAATCAAAATAATATAGGTTATAAATACTATGGGGGAAGAGGAATAAAAGTATGCAATAGATGGCTACAGTTAGAAAACTTTATAGAAGATATGTACCCAACTTTTAAAGAAGGGTTAACTCTTGATAGAAAAAATATAGATGGGAACTATGAGCCTTCAAATTGTAGATGGGTAACTAAAAATACTCAATCTAGAAATACTAAAAAAATACATAAATATAATACTACTGGATTTAGAGGGGTATGCTGGAATAAATCATCTAATAAATTTGTGGCTAGGATATGTGTTAAATACAAACAAATACATTTAGGATGTTTTAATACTGATATTGAAGCTGCTAAAGCTTACGATCAATACGTAATAGATAATAACTTAGAGCATACAACAAATGGAGTTTTATAATGAATAACAAAATATCTTTCGGAAAACTTATCCCACCAAATGAATTATCAAATGCAGAATACCACAAGGCAGTCGGAATTTCTGCAAGTACATTAAAAATGTGCAAAATAAATCCTGATTACTATAAATTAAAACATAAATTACAAAGTATAGATAGTGTTGCATTAGATAAAGGCACTTGTACTCATAGTGCTATTTTAGAAAGTGAAACTTTTAATTGGATTGATTTTAATTTTAATTCAAAGGATGAAGAACTTTTAAAAGTAATGATAAACAATAGTAAAGTTATGTTTCCAGAATTAAAAACATCATTAAATGAGCATAGCATATTTGTAAAGTTTAAAAATGTAATTAAGAAAGCTAGAATTGATGCAATAGTAAAACTTTATGGAAATTTATACCCAACTGATTATAAAACTTCTAAATGTTCAACACCTGAAGAATTTAAAGCAGAATCGTATAAATTAGATTATGATTTACAGGCAGCATGGAATTATGATTTGCTTGTTGAATCTGGTTATAATCCTTCGGGATTTATCTTTTATGTACAACCTAGTGTTTTTCCTTATATTCCATTTAAAATGGAATGCAGCCCATATTTCATAGAAAGTGGTAGAGAAAAATATCAAGAGATATTAGAGAGAGTTTTGAAAGGGCAAGACTACTACCATAATTTAGATTTACCCCAATATGTTTTAAAAAATAAAGGAATAATTGATTAATATTTAGATATAATTACAATGTTATAAACTTGAAAGAGGCTTGAAGTAACATTCCTCAACCTCTTCAAGCTTCTTTCAAATTTAAGGTTGAGGAGCCTTCATGTTAGAAAACAATCAAAAAGAATTAATACTGTTACAAGATTTAGGTATGTTATATCCTACTGAAAAATCAAAAAAAAGAAAACCATATGCAATTTATGAATGTCCATATTGCAAAAATCATTTTAAAACTATTACATATCATATTAGAGATAATGTTACTAGAAGTTGCGGGTGTTTAGGTAAAGCAAAAAGAAAAGAAAAAACAACGAAACACGGTCTTTATAAACATAGACTTTACAATATATACACAAATATTAAATATAGATGTTTAAATAAAAATCATAGAGATTATGTTAATTATGGCGAGAGAGGAATTACTGTTTGCGATGAATGGCAAAATGATTTTTTATCTTTTTATAATTGGTCTTTAGAAAATGGATATAAAGATTCTTTAGAGATAGATAGAATCAATAACGATGGAAACTATGAGCCTGATAATTGCAGATGGACAACTAGAACTATACAAAATAGAAATAAAAGGCTAATTAGTAGCGTAAATACATCTGGATATAAAGGTATAACATGGGATAAAAGCAGAAATAAATGGGCATCAAAAATAACGGTAAATTCAAAAAGCATTTATTTAGGAAGATTTGAAACCAAACTTGAAGCAGCAAAAGCTTATGACCAATATGTAATAGATAATAATTTAGAACATACTAGAAATTTTGAGTAACAAAGTAACACTAAAGTAAATTTATATCTAAAATTTAATAGATTTAGTTTACTTTAGTTTAGATAGATGATAAGATTGATTAAATAAAAAATAGGAGATTATATTGAGTAATGAAGTAGAAGTATATAAAAAAAGTGATTGGTTAAGTAAAGAGGAAAAATCAGTAATAGATAGACAATTTTTCCCGCAAGGTGCATCTATTGATGATAAAAGGTTTTGTATGCAAGTTGCAGAGCAATTAAATTTAAACCCATTATTAAAGCAAATTTATTTTGTACCTAGAAAAACAAATATTGGAACACAACAAAGTCCAAACTGGGTGGAAAAAGTAGAGCCTATTGCTGGAAGAGATAGTTATTTAACTTTAGCACATAGAACTGGACAATTTGCTGGTATTGAAAGTTATGTAAAGATTGAAGAATGTCCAACCTTAAACGATAAAGGGAAATGGACTTTAGAGAATGATTTAGTAGCTTATGCAACAGTATTTAAAAAAGGATTTGAAAAGCCTTTTATAGTATCTGTTAGATATGCAGAATATGCACAAAAAACAAGTAAAGGTGATATAACTAAGTTTTGGAAAGAAAAACCCGAAACAATGCTTAAAAAAGTTGCAGAAAGTCAAGTATTGAGAAAGGCATTTAATATTACTGGATTATATGATGAAAGCGAATTAGGAGATAATGAAACTATTTTGACTGTAAACAATGAAGCTAAAATAGCTAAACCAAAAAGCTTAAATGATATTCAAAATCAAGAGTTAGATTTAGATGAAATTACTAATAGTTTATACAATCAAATGAAAGAAAGTCATATTTCAGAAGATAAAGCAAAAGAATATTTAAAAACTTGTAATGATGAAAAATTAATAAAACTTTATAAAGATGTTGATTTTTTTGAAAATGAATGTATGGATTTAGTTATTTAACTTCTATCAAGGGCTATTCTTCATAGCCTTTGAGTAGGTGTTATTACTTGGTTGTCATAACCCTAATCCCTCAATAAAACTTTAGAACCTTTGACAATGTGATTAGCATTAGTTGCTCGAAAGAGTTAAAATTTTATAGAGTGTCGGTCGCTACTTGATTTATCAGCAGTCAAGTAGCATTTTGTTACATAAATTCACATAAATATAAATTTATTTTTGAAAAGTTGTAATTTTGTTTACAATTTTTTAAAGATGTATTATGATTAAGAAAAAGAAGGAAATTAAAATGGCAATAGACACACTAGAAAAATTACAAGAACTAGAAAAAGTTAAAGAAATTCCAATATATATTGCGGAATTGAAAGAGCAAAATATAAGCGAAGATTTAAAATTAAAAGATTTTATTTCTTGTATTGGAAGTATTTATTATGCAACTGGATATATTTATAATATTTCAAGGTTTTCGCTATCAGACTGGGTTATAAAAGATGACTATGGGTGGTCGGTAAATATTAAAAAATCTACATTAAGAATCAAATATTTTAAGAAGTTATAAAATGAAAACAAAACTAAAAACACTAATCAAAAAAGTTGATAGAGCAATTTACTCTATCGGTGTTAAAATATTTTAAGGGGTTGAGATGGAATTAAAAAAATATAAAATTGGAGATAAGTTAAATTGTTATAATGGAATTACTGGAACTTGTGATTTTAGTGCTAATGGTATTTATGAAATAGCAACACAAAGACAACAAGATGGAAAATTTGTAATTTTTGATGATAATAATGAAGCTGAATTTTTTGACGAGAAACAATTATCATTTTATTTTGCATTAATAGATGATAAATCTTTAAACAATGATGAAAAAACATTAAAAAATCCAAAAGCGGTTCATTATAATTTATGGTTAGACACGGACTCTATTGATATTATAAAAGCTAAATTAACAGAGGTTGAATACATTGGAGCTTTAAAATACAATATTTTAAAATATCAATTAAGACTAGGCAAAAAAGATTGTATTGAGTCAGATATGGAAAAAATAGAAGATTACAAAAGAGAACTAAATAGTATTTTAGAGTCTAAAAAATGCTAATAGATAATCCATTAAAAAGAGTACAAATTGATTGTTTAATGGCTTTTTGTCATTCAAGAATAGCTGGAGCTGCTGGAATAAATGAAAAAGGAACGGTAATATTTAATAACGATGATGTAATGAATGTTGCTGTTGAAAGTGGAAAAGATTTAGAATCAATTTTAAAAGAAGTTGCAAGTATTGAGTATATCAATTCTAAAATAGAAAATAAGAATAATATCGGTTTAGCTAATATGTATCATCATCACTACAATAAACTATTAAATGAATTAGATAAATCAATTCCGCCAAATGGACAAATGATTGAAGGATTGATAGGTTTGCATTTAATGGTATTATCAAGTAAGTTAGGAATAATTAATAGTGATAATTTAGAATATTTTGAATACTTAATTGGTTTATATGAAAATGAAAATTATATTAAAAATAGTCATTTTTTAGAAGTAGTTAAAAATATGGGTGTGATATCTAAAAAGATATTTGATAAGTTTTGGGAAAAACCAAAAAGAATAAGTAAAAAAAGGAAATAAATTGAAACAAATAGAAATACAGCTTAAAAATTGGAGAGATTTAAGAAATATCAAAACATTTCCAACAACAATTAAAGAGGATATGCTAAAAGAAGTAGAAGAGGTTAGATTAGCAATTAAAAACAATGATATTGAAAATCAAGTGGAAGAACTTGCAGATGTTGCAATATTTGCATTTAATGGATTAGGGCTATTAAATGCAAACCACAAACCAACAAGAATGAGTGTTGTTCCTACTTTAAACAATTTAGAGTCATGTATCAACAATATCAAGATAGAAATGCCTGTACAAATGATAAATATACTAAATATTATTATAACAATGTGTGATGAATTAGTAACAGCTAAAAGATATGATTTTGAAAAAGTTTTAAATCAAAAAATATTAACAATTAATAGTCGTTTACAAGATCCAAAACAAAAAAAAGACTGGATTAAAAATGGTGCAAGTGGAAAATGGGAAAAGATGAAAAACCAACCAAAGGAAACTTTATACATTGCAAATTATGGAAAGTGTAAATTACAGTTACAAAACTACACAAAAACAAAAATAAATTAAAATATTTAATTGTTTTCTTTACATTAGGAAAGCGATTTGATATAGTTGGATTAGAAAAAAGGAGTTTACAATGAACAAAGATATAAAAGCAATACTATCAATTTACATTATAGTAATATTAACAGTATGGATTACTTGCTTAAGTTGGGAAACATCAAAACAAGTACAGCAATTAAGAGATGAAGTTTTTGAAGTTAAAAAGATAACTATTGAAATTAACACAGAAAAAAATGAGTATATTAAAATACTGCAAGAATCAAGGGAATATCTTAATAATGAGATTGATTTATTGAATGATGAAATAAAGCAGTACAAACAGCTTGAGAGACTTAAAAAGGATTTAGACCGTAGTAACTAACAAAAGATTGGTTATTGCTACTTGCTATCCTGAAAATGCTTTTAAATATCACATTAAACATAAAGACAAAAGCATAATAGGTTTGGTTTGTGGAATTAAAGATTATTGGATAGATATAATTCCAGAACTTAATAAAAATAATATAAATACACTTTATGGTAGTGAACTTGTAATTAATTATCTATTAGAAAAAAACAATGGTAATTTATATAAAGCTTTAAAAGATTTTAAAGGTAGCGAAAATAATCTATATCCAGTTAAAGAAAGTATTAAAATTTATAAAAGCCTAAATAATTAACTAATTGTTAAAATATTTAACAAAAACTCTTGACATTCATTTTAAAATAGTATATAATTCACATATATAAACAAAAGGAAGATTAAATGGAAACATTAATAGGAACTAAAAAACAAGTAAAATGGGCAGAAGACATAAGAGCTGAATATATTAAAAGTCAAACTTTTTTGAATAGAGAAATAATTGATACAGAAGATTCATCTTTTTGGATTGAGTTTAGAGACGTTGCCATTTCTAATGCTAAAGCTTTGAAATTAGGTTTTTATTTAGAAGCTGTAAATTTTATAAAATCTGGAAAAAATTTAGATGATGTGGTTGATTTTTCTGAAATAAGTGAAGATGCATATGAGGTTTTATGTAAAAACGAATCTGATATAATTAAATTCTGTAAATAAGGAAAAAAATGATTGAAATATTAAAAGAATTAATAATATTAAGCCCATATAGACTAGAAGTTGCCAGACAAAACATAGAAAATGATATTGAAAAATTAAAACAATCCGACCAAGGTTCATGTAGTTTTAATCAAAAAATAATTGGTGGAAGCTTAGAATATATTTGGGAAATTGAAAAAATTGCAAGGCTAAATAAATGAAACCAACATATACAAACATAGCTAAATATTTTAATTTAACTAGGCAAACAGTCAGAAAATATGAAAAAGAAAATCAAGAACTTTATGAAGCTTTAAGAGATAGATTTATAAAAATGAATAAAAAGGATTAAAATAATGAAAGAAAAAAACACATTTGCAAAATCAAGAAGAACAAACAAAGCTTTAATAAATAAATTTGAAGCAGCAAACGAGTCATTAAGATTAGCAACCGAAGAAATAGATAGACTAAATAAAGCAATTGATATAAAAGATATTTGCATTAAGTCATTAGAGATTAAAGAAAAAGAGTTAAGCAATAAGATTTACAGCTTATATGATAATATTGCTGAAGTTAATAAACTAAATACAGACAATTATAATGCGTGGATAGAAGAACACAAAACAAACGGAAAATTAAGCATTGTATTAACTATTATGAGCTTAGTTATATTTGGGTTGATTGGTATGATTATCGGAGTTATAGCATGATAGATATAATATTTACAATAATAGCATTTAATGTGTTTGTGGCAGTTTTATTTTATGCAAAATATAAAAGAGGATAACATGATTGAACCATACGATGAGATGAAATCAGACTTTATTTTAATAAGCAATGAAGTTGAAGCAAAGTATTGTATATTTAAGTATGGTAATGACATAGCAAAAAGGCATTTACCTAAAGAGTATTTATATTTAATAAAGGAGTTGAATAAATGAAATTACAAGTAGGAGAGTTTTATTTAAGTGCAAGTGGTGAGATAGTTAATATAAATGGAAAAGATGGATATATGTTTTTAGATACTAGTTCTAATAGATATTTTTTAAATGGTCATGTGAGACCAAAAGATAAACTATCAGCATATGATTTAATAGCCCACATACCAAAAGAATTGCATTATGATATTATTAAAAGAATAAAAACTTATCATATTCATAGTGGAATAAGAGATGCTATTGATACTAATTATAAGCATATAAAGGATTAATATTCCAATAATTAACAAGAAAAAAATATGCAATAAACAAGGTCACGGATTCTACAACGCAGTAGAAAATAAAAGTTGCCCTAAATGTAAACAAGAATCAAACAAAGATTATGATGTAAACATTAGGGCAAAAGACAGAAAAAAGATATACAACTCTATTAAGTGGAAGTTAGTTAGAGGCGAAGCAATACTAAGAGATGAGTTTTTATGCCAACCTTGTAAGCGCAATGGAGTTGAAACATTAGCGGAAGAAGTTCATCATATTATTGAACTATCCGAAGATATTACAAAGGCTTATGAGTTGGATAATCTTGAAAGCATTTGCCATAAACATCACATGGAACACCACAAGGGAAAACACATTTAATTTATCTTTAATGATACTAAAGATATACTTCAAGTTATAAAATAACAATAAGGAATACAAAATGTTAGTTAAATTAACAAAAGAAGTACATCAAAAGCTAAAAGAAATGAGTAAACAACTTAATATGCCTATGGCTCAATGCATAAATATGTTAGTTACTCAATGGTTAAAGGATAATAAGTGAGTTGCATTATTAATAATTGCACTAATGAAATAAGAGCAAAAGGAATGTGTAAACATCATTATAATAAATGGTATAAGCATGGAGATGCTTTACATAAAAATAAATGGGAAAATGCTCCTGATATATGTGTAGTAGATGGATGCAACAGACACACAAGAAGTAAAGGTGCAGATATGTGTGAAATGCATTATTATAGAATTAGAAGAAATGGTCATTTAGATTTAACAAGGATAGCAAAACAAGTTATTATAAATACTGGTGGATATATAAAAGATTTTGATAAATCGCATCCTTTATGTGATAGCACTGGATATGTATATAGACATAGAAAAGTATTATTTAATAGTAATCCATCTATGAAATGTGTTCATTGTGGAAAATTAAGAACATGGGCAGATTGTCATGTGGACCATTTAGATGATGACATAACAAATAATAATTTAAATAACTTAGGAATTAGTTGTCCTACTTGTAATCAACAAAGAGGCAGAGATAAGATGAAGCAATCGATTAGAAAAAGATATGCAGTACATGAATTTAATGGAGAAATACTTTGCTTAAGCGAATGGGCTGAAAGATTAAATGTAAGTCCTGAATCTTTAATATGGAGATTAAAACACTGGACAAATAAAGAAGATGTATTTACTAAAAAAAGAGGAGTCACTGGACCTCTTAATAAAGAACATAAAGGAAAGTAAAATGAATAAAGAAAAAGAATTAAACAAACTATATTCGCAATGTGATAAGTTTATTAATAAAACATTAACAAAAGAAGATAATACAATAGCTGTTAAGTTTGGGATTGCACTTGCAATACAAGAAGATGAAGAACACACAATAAGAAGAGATGATATAAATAGATTATATTTTAATATAGTAGAACAATTATTACCAAACGAAGCACTTGAAGACTTATATCACATAAGAAGTTATATAAGAGAGAATGATAAAGATGGATTTATTTTAAATAAAATAGATAAAATTGTAGATACTTTATCTAATGGAAAATTAAACTATTAAATAGGTGTAAACTACTTATTTTTTTGAGTTGGTTTTTAATTGATAATTATTATCACTCAATCTTAAACTAACCTTAGGGGGTGGCAACAATTCTGCAATCTCACTAGGTTAAAAGTCCGACAGGGTAACTTTCCTTTTATCGCCCCCACCTGGTGTAAACTAACCTGTAAACTCAATTTAAAAAAAATATGATATACTTTTAAAAATATTTGGTGTAGTTTACACCTATGATGAGGTTAAATATGAAAAGTTTTATAGATAAAGTTGATGATTTTCAGGAATGGTGTTTTGAAAATAACATAGTAGTTATTAATAATTATGAAACATTTGGAAAACAAGAGTTTGAATTTAAATTTGTTTATGGACATAAATATATAATTAATGATGTAGATATTTTGTCAAACAAAGATAGAGTCAAAGAACATATTTTAAATTTAATCAAGCCAGTTAAAAATACAATTGATGTAAATGTAAAAATCACAGACATAGAGCCATTTAAAGATTTAATAAACCTACTAAAAGAAAACATCAATTCACTACCAAATGAATTAAAAGATAAATTATCAGAGATATTGGAGAAGTAAAGTGATTAATCATTTTTTTAAAAATATAATTGAAATAGGATTTACAAATATTTTATTAGTAGCTTTTGTATTACTATTAATTCATCAATCTATCGCACACTTATTAGCACAAGTAGAAAAATATCATAATGTACCAGTTCAATTTTATTGGTATGATATTCCTATAAGTTTGTTTTTTATATTTTTGTTTATATATTTTATTTATTCTTGGAAATAAATGTACTTACTACCTAACGAAGCAATGGAACTACTACAAATAACAACCCGTCAAGGCTTACACAAAGTAGTAGTAAACCATAATATCACAGTTAAATCCCAAGGTGCTGGAAAACCTAACCTATATTTAAAATCTGATTTAGAAAGATATAAAAAAGATAATGCTAAAAATATAGAAAAAAAGAAAAATCCACAAGTGATACAAAAAGCTGAAAAGGTAAAAAAAGAAAAAGTTGAGAGAAAAGTCAAAGCTAAAAAATTGAAAGCTGAAGTTAAAAAAGAATTAAATCTAATTAGTGAAGATGAAAACTTATTTGATGATGAAGATATTATTAAGCCACCTAAAAATGAAGACTTGCAAAATCCCTTAAATGAGATAGGACAAAATGAGTTTAATAGGATTATTGATATATTAACGGAGAATGGCACTTATAAAGAACAAGATAGGGCATTAGTATTAGCATACTCAATAAGTTATCAGAAATATATTTATGCTGTTGCTGCAAGTGCGAGGGAAGATGATACGACTAGCGACCAATTCTCAAATTTAAAAATTCATCCTTACTTCCTTGTAGCTGATAAGTGCTTAACTCAAATGACAAAAATTGCCAATATACTAGGTTTAGGGGTTCGTTCAAGACTAGGGCTTGATATTAAACAAGAGAAAAAAGAAAGTATATTTGATATTCTTAACTCAAAAGAATCATTTGATGATTAATTATGCTATAATTATGCTGTTAAGATTTAGTAGAGGTAGTAAGACAATCCTTACGCCCTTACTACTTCTGTTAAATTTTAGAGCGTAAGGAACTCAAAATGACTACAAAAATATGCACAAAGTGCAACTGTGAGAAAGAATTATCTGAGTTTTATTTTAGAAAAACAATGAATATTTATTATAATGATTGCAAGATATGTAAAAAAAAATATGCAAAAGAAAATCATGATATTAATAAGGAAAATTCAAAAATAGTTAAAAAAAAATATTATGAAAATAATAAAGAAAAAATTGCCAAAGCAAGTAAAGAATTATATATAAAAAATAAAGACAAAATAAATCAAAAGAAAAAAGAATGGTATTATAATAATTTAGATAAAGCAAAAGAAATAAGAGATAAATATTATGAAGAAAATAAAAAGAAACTACTTGTTCAAAAAAAAGAATATTATAATAGAAACAAAGAAAAAATAAAAGAAAAGGCAATCCAGCATTATCATAATAATATAGAAAGCTCACGGGAAAGACATAAAAAATATATTGAGAAAAACAAAGAGTCATATTTAGCAAAAAAAAGAATATACAATAAAACTGATATGGCTAAATTATCATCATTAAATAGCACTCACAAAAGAAAAGCAATTATAAAAAACGGAGATGTTACAACTCAACAATTAAAAGAACTTTATCAAAATACCAAAAATTGTTATTGGTGTGATTGTAAATTAGAAAAAGGAAACATACATTTAGACCATTATGTAGCACTATCTAAAGGTGGAACTCATTCAATTAATAATTTAGTTTTATCATGCCCTACTTGTAATATGCAAAAATATAATAAAGACCCTATTGAATTTGCAAAACAAAAAGGAAAGCTTTTTTGAAAATAAATCCACCTAATCACTATTGGGAATTTGCTAGGCAATATATAATAAATCAAGATAAAGAACTTAGACAAATAGGAAAATACTACATAGATAAAGACTATGCAATGAAACTTATTAAATTTGGTTCAATGATTAAACATACATCAGGTGAATTAGCTGGTGTAAATTTTCAATTTATGGATTTTCAAATAAAAGCAATAGTCGATATTTTAGCTACTAAACATTTAATAGGAAAGTTTCAAGGATTAAGAAGATACCAAAGAGTTTTAATATACACCCCAAAAAAATCAGGAAAAACGGAATTTGGCAGCCTTTTAAACCTTTTAATATTTTTTATGGATAAAGAAAAATCAAAAGAAATATACTCAATCGCTTCTGAAATTGAACAAGCTAAGATTTTACATAAAGCATTTATAACAATGTTAAAACAAGAGCCTGATTTATTAGAATGTGTACATATTACAAAACAGCCACCAAAGGTTATAAAAGAAGATGGAGCATTTACAGATGAATATGAAGCTTTATCTTCAACAGCCGATAGTAAAGATGGGAAAAGACCTAGTACAGTTTTTATTGATGAGGGTCACTCTTTAGTATCTAAAAATTTATATCAAATTATGGTAGATGGAATGAGCGGAAGAAGAGAGCCACTTGAAATACACATGAGTACAGCTGGTTATAATATGCAAAATTTCTTTTTTAGAGATGTTTATACTTATGCAAAAAAGGTTAGAGATGGAATAATAGAAGATGATACTTTTTATCAAATTATGTTTGAACCTACTGAGGAAGATATAAAAAAAGATGATTGGAAAAATCCTGAATTATGGAGAAGAGTTAATCCTAACATGGGGGTAAGTCCGACTTATTCATATATGGAAGGAAAAGTAGCACAAGCCGAACAATCAGAGCAGACTTTAATAGCATTTAAAACTAAAAATTTAAATTGGTGGTGTGATAAAATCACAACTTGGATAAATAGTAATATTTGGAATAATAATCAATCAAAAATAGGATTTAATAAGTTAAAGATACTTAAAAATAGAAAATGTTATGGTGGATTAGATTTATCTTCATGTATAGATTTAACGGCTTTAGTATTGATTTTTGATGATGAAAATGGTGGTTTTGATGTAATTCCTTACTTTTGGATTCCTAAAGATAATATGATTGAAAGAGTAAAGCGTGATAAAGTTCCTTATTTTGACTGGGTAAAAAAAGGATTAATACGAACAACTGATGGAAATGTAGTTGATTATGATTTTATAGAAAGTCATATCAAAAGAATATGTAGCTTTTTTAATGTAAAAACGATAGCTTATGACAGATGGAATAGTTCAGACCTTATTAGAAGATTAACAGAAGATGAAGTTACGGAAATGATACAATTTGGTCAGGGGTTTAGTTCAATGTCAGCTCCAACAAAACAAATAGAAGTTTTAGCACTTCAAGGAAAATTAAATCATGCAAATAATGAAGTGTTAGCATGGAATGTAAGTAATGTGGCTATTAAAAAAGACGCATCAGACAATATAAAAATAGACAAAAGTATATCCGCTGAGCGTGTAGATGGAGCAGTATCTTTAGCCATGGCACTAGGAATCGCAATAAAAGACATCGAAGAAAAACCTGAAGAAAATGTATATGAAAAAAGAGGAATGAGGATATTATAATCCCCGTCCTATACTTTTCTATATTTCCTCTACCATATTGTTTCCTTATCAACATACTCCCAACTACCAATCTCTGGTTCTATTTGTTTAAATCTAACCCATTATCTCTAGGAATAGAGCTGTACCAATTTTTACCTACAACTATTTTCACAGTGAGAATATGGAGAGTTAGCCCATATTCTTATTGCTTTGTCTATATAGTTACCTTTAGCTTTGTAAAATGCTATTTTAGCTTTCATTAGTTACTCCAAGTTGTGTTTCCATAGGACGATTATTGCATCCTCGTACTCGTGTAAATATTTTTTCATACCTAACTCAATAGCATCTTTTGGACTAATCAAACAAAAATCCTTTTTATATCTCTAGCCATTCTTTCAGCATAGTATATAAAACCATATGGAGTAAAATGAGTATCATCAGGTGCTATACAATAATCAGCATTACCATTTCCCATTTGATTAGAAGAATTACCATTTCCAACTATAATTGGGTCTATTCTTGTTACGCTTGGAATAAAATACACATTACTAAATCCAAGTTCATTTATTGCGGTTTTTACAGCTGTTTCATTATTGAAAGCTAATGTAGTATATCTACCACAAATACCCAAAACTATTATAGGTTTATCACCCATAATGTTTTTAACAGCATTTATATATTCTTTTACCCTGGTCTTTATGGTTTCACTAGGATGTGAATCATCATTTACCGAACATTGTACAAAAAGTAAATCAGGATTAAAATCAATTACATCTTGTATTCTTTCTATATATCTAGGTTGTGTCCCTAGACCATTATTTACAAAGGCGGTAGAGCCTACACCGCTCACATTACTTTTTACAAAGCCACACAGCTGGTCTATCCTATCTGTGTAGCAACTTCCAGCTATATTTGAACTCGTCCCTGTTGAGAGAGAGTCCCCAACATACATTACTTTAGGAGATGGCATGTTTGGGCTCCAAACTTTTCTTGTAGGCAAAACATATACCCCAGCAAAACCGTTCCCGCCAGATGACCATCTAATAGTTATTTTCCTCATTTTTTGTGTCGGGAATGTGATTTTAGCCCATCCACTAGGTGATGAATCAACTGATAACACACCTTTCATATTTTCAGATTCTGACCATAAAACGTCATCAATAGCTAAGTTAAACCAAGGAGTATAAAGTAACTCTAAATATAACTCTAAGGAATCAGTCATAAAGCTAATCGACATACTAACTGTAGATTTAATACCATCAATATTTCCATTAGATAGTTGACGCACATTGCAATACAATGCCCATATATCACCAAGTTTTTCTAAATATCCGCTTTCTTGAAAACAGTCTACATTATCAAATATTGAGTAATATTTACTGTAACTAGACTCTTTTGTTGTAGGGAATGTAATAGTACAAGTAGTATTATCTACTTTGATTGACTCTTTGCCATATTTAAATATATGGTCTTTTATTGTATTATCTATCTGGCTAGCACTACTAGTTAAAGTTTTTAAATTATCTACAACATCATTAATTTCTGTAGCTTCTACTGTTATAGCTGCTAACTTATCTAGATCACTTTCTTTTATCTCTTTTGTTTCTAATGCCATTTTATGCTCCTTTTACTACAATTAATTTTTTTGTATCTGTTATCAAGTATTTTTTTGTATCTGTTAAAGTTAATTTAACTTTATCTACCTTTTTACCATCGCCCGTGTCTTTTCTATAATCAATCATATCATATCCTTGTTATTGCAAGTTTAACTGTATCAATACTATTTGCACAAGTACATCTAACATAAATATCGTAATCAAATACCGAAGCTTCATACGGCAAAAGTGCAGTTTGTTCTGTGATGTTAATCGGCGACCATTGCACACTATTCTCTATAATGCCTAAACGCATTTTTTCTATAATTAATTTAGTATATCCGTTATTATCTGGGTCAACTGCAATCAATACTGAATCAGGACTATTTAAAGTAACATGGGTTCTCTTTTCCATTTTGTTTTCCTTATTTTGGTTTTAATAAGTATATCAAAATTAAACTAAGTTTAAATTAATATTATAAAAGATAAAATTTCAACAAGTCGAAAGTAACTGACGAAATTACGAGAGTAGTTGGTAAAATCGCAACATACAAAGAATCTGAAATTATGATTTAAAGGTACATTTTGAATATTACTAAGAATATTATAATCTTTTTTACTATTGTTCTAATCTGTTTACTTATATCATCAACGGGTATATTGCTAATAGACTACAATTATGGGATTATTTCTTACGGTATGACTCTTATTTTAATACCAATCTTAACAATCTTAACAATCATTTATAAACATATCAAACAAGGTCATAAATAATGGGCTTCTTTGATAATGTTTGGAGTTCAGACTCATCAGATGAAAACTTCTTAAAAGTATTTTCTGATGTAATCGAATCATCAACTGGCGTGAAAGTTACTCCACAATCTGCATTAAGGCATTCAGTAGTATTCGCTTGTAATCGTGTACTAAGTGAGTCTATTTCTTCACTTCCTTTAGTTTTGTATAAAGAAGATGATAAAGGTAATAGATTTAAAGCAAAAGAACATGCATTATACAATCTTTTAAACTCTAATCCAAATAATGAAATTACTACCATGCAATGGCGTGAAACTATGATAACTAACATTAATTTAAGAGGTAATCATTTCTCTCAAATTATTAGAAATCAAAGAGGCGATATTGTTTCAATTTGGGGATTAGATACTACTAGAATTGAAGCAAAAAGACTTCAATCAACTGGCGAGATAGTTTATATTTACAATTATGATATGGATATAAATGCTAAAAATCCTAAAAAAGCAGTTTTTAAATTTGATGAGATTTTACACATAGCTGGATTAAGTCTTGATGGAATTTGTGGAATAAGTCCAATTGCTTATGAGAGAGAATCTATCGGGCTATCTATTGCTATGGAAGAGTTTGGAGCCAGATACTTTAAAAATGGTGCAAATGCCAGTGGAGCTTTTTCGGTTCAAGGGGAATTATCAGATGTAGCTTTTGAAAGAATGAGAGATGGATTTGAAAAAGCTTATCAAGGCTTAAAAAATTCTCATAAACCTTTAATTTTAGAGGGTGGAGCTAAATTTGAAAGAATTACTATGACAAATACTGATTCGCAATTTTTAGAAGCTAGAAAGTATCAAAAAGAAGATATTTCAATGATATTTAGAGTTCCTCTTCACATGATTAATGATTTAACAAAAGCAAATTATAACTCAATAGAGCAGTTGTCTTTAGGATTTGTTATTTACTCGTTAATGCCTACTTTGGTAAGAATTGAACAATGTATGCAAAGAGATTTATTAACTGAAAAAGAGAGAAAAGAAGGATACTACATTAAGCATAATTTATCTGCATTATTAAGAGGAGATTTAAAAACTAGATTTGAATCTTATAGTGTTGGTTTAAAAGATGGTGTATATACTATCGATGATATTTTAAAACTTGAAGACATGAATCCTATTGGTGGAGAAGTTGGAAAAGCAAGATTTATTCAAGGTGCTATGACTACTGTTGAAAATGTGATAAGTGGAATTAATTATAATAAAGGAGTTCAAAATGCTTAATATTTTGACTGAATACCCGTGGGCAATAACTGAAACAGAATTAACATCAATTATAAAAATGATTGATAAATTTGATATTAAAGCTGTTCAATCATCAGACTACGCAACTACTCCATCACAAAGAGTACAAATAATTAATAATGTAGCAGTTTTAAGTATTAAAGGTTCTATTTTTAGATACTCAAATATCTTAACTGATTTTTACAATTTAACAACAGTAGATAACTTAATTGCCGATGTAGATTATATCAAAAATCTAAAAGGTATAAATGGAGTTATTTTATACGCTGATTCGGGTGGTGGTCAAGCTAATGGAATAAGTGAAGCAGCTGGAATAATTAAATCTATTAACTTACCAATGAAAACTTATATTGCTGGTAGTTGTGCTAGTGCTTGTTATTGGTTAGGTAGTGTATCAAATGAAATAATTATCAATAATACTGGAATTGCTGGAAGTATTGGAGCTATGCTGGAAGTTATTGATGATACGCAACTATTAGAAAAATACGGAATTAAAAAAACTGTATATAAATCAGAGGTATCACCAAATAAAAACAGCGAAGATGAATTGCAAACTTTAGTTAATAGACTAGGAGAGGAATTTGTAACAGATGTGGCAAAAAATAGAAAAGTATCTTTTGATACTGTAATCAATAACTTTGGAAAAGGAGGTTTATTTGTTGGGAAAGATGCCGTAGTAGCTGGACTAGCTGATAAAGTAGGAACTTTTGAGGAGGTTTTAGCTTCTTTTCAAGTTGTTAATCGTGGCGGTGGTAGTGCAATATCTACTAAACAAAAACAAATAGACTTATTAAACATTTAAGGAGTAAGTATATGAATTTAAAAGCATTAATGGCTTTAAGAGCTGGTAAAGTAGCAGAAATGCAATCTTTATTAGATGGTGCAACTGCTGAAAATAGAGAATTAACAGCAGAAGAAACAACTAAGTATGACAATTTAATGTCAGAACAAAACAATTTAAAATCACAAATTACAAGAGCAGAAGCTCAAGAAAAATTAAATGCTGAAATGAATATGGCCACATCACAACCTATTCATATTCCAGCTGTAGTGTCAATGAAAGATAATCAAGTTTTAGATGAAACTGGATTTAGTTCATTAGGCGATTTTATGAAAGCTGTTAAAGCTGGTAAAGATTCAAGATTAGAATTCGTTGCTCAATCAATGGGTACTGGTTCAGAAGGTGGATTCTTAATCCCTAAACAATTCGGACAAATGATAACAGCATTTACTCCTGAAACTTCTTTGGTAAGACCAAGAGCAACAGTTATTCCACCTGGTGATTTTCCAGATGCTGAAATTTCATTCCCAGCTTTAGACCAATCAGGCAATAAAGGTGTTTACTCAGGTGTTGTAACTTCTTGGTTAGCAGAAGGTGAAGAAATCGATGAAACTGCATTCTCATTAAGAGAAATTTCAATGATGTCAAAAGCAGTAGCTGGATTTATTCCATTTTCTAACAAATTACTTAGAAATACAGCAGCAGCTTCGGCAATGGGAACAATGTTATTAAGACAAGCAATTGCAAAAGCAGAAGATGATGCATTTATTGGTGGTAATGGTGTTGGTAAACCTATGGGATTCTTAAATCATCAATCAGCTAAAGCAATCAATAGAAATACTGCAAATACAGTTAAGTTTATTGACTTAGTAAAAATGGTTCAAGCTTCAAAAGGCGAGATGAAAGAATGGGTTGTTTCTCAAACTTTATATGAAACACTTGCAACTATGGAAGATGGACAAGGTAGATTAATCTTTACTAATGGTATTAGTGGATTGTCTGCAACAATGTTAGGTTATCCAGTTAGATTTAGTGAGAGAACACCGACAAAAGGTGCTAAAGGCGATTTAATGTTATTAGATTTATCTTACTACTACATCAAAGATGGTGCTGGTATGGTTTTAAGTGCTTCTGAACACGTTAAATTCACACAAGATAAAACACTATTTAAAATAGTTCACAATGTAGATGGTCAATCATCAATGAACGATAAACTAAAACTAGAAAACGGCGAGACAGTATCTCCATTCGTTATCTTAGATATTCCAGCAGTATAAGGAGCAAATTATGAATAAATTAGCAGAACAATTATTGGTAGTACAAGCAATTGCACCACAAGATATAGGCACAGCAGATGTAACGGGGTCATACATTAGTATGGCTGGTTGCAATAGAGTTTTAGCAGTTTTAACAACAGCTTCATTAACGGCTGGAAAAATTGCAGGTATTGAATTATTACAAGCTACGAGTGCAGCTGGTGCAAATGCAAAAGCATTAAAAGTAGCAGTAACTGGAATAGCTCCAGTTGGTAATGGTGTGGTTACAGTTCAAGTTGAGGTATTAGCTGATGAGTTTGATACTAACAATGGATTTGCATACTTTGCAGTAAAAGCGAGTTGTGATGAAAATTCAAAAGTTGGTGCAGCAGTAGCAATAAAAGGCGATTTAAGATATAGCAATTAGCTGTATCTTAAAGAAAGGTAACTTATGCAAGTAAAAATTAAAACTCCATATTTTGACAAAAATCTTGATAGAGCAATCGAAAAAGATGAAGTAATCGAAATTAATGAAGATAGACAAAACGAACTAAAAGCAGTTGGTATTGAGTCTGAAATTGTTGAAGAAACAATCGAAAAAGATGAAGTAATCGAAAAGCCAAAAAAAGGTAAATAATGAATTTAGTTCAAACAGTAGCCCCAATTAGTGAACCATTAAGTTTAGAAGATGCAAAAACTTTTATGCACATATTAGAAAATGATGAAGATACACTAATCGAGTCATTTATAAGTGGTGCAAGAGAATACGCAGAAAATTACACTAATAGACAATTAATGACGGCTACTTTTGAATTAACAAATGAAATTATTTATTCAGGTTTTGCACTTCCTAAAAATCCAGTTCAATCAGTTTCTAAAATTGAATATATGGATATTAACGGAACTTATCAAATTATGAGTACAAATGATTATTATGTGTATGTAGAGAATGAAATCACTAAATTACATATTAATCAATTACCATCTTATAAACAAGATAAAAGAGCGTTTAAAATCACTTTCATTAGTGGTTACGATGTTGTTCCTAGTGGAATTATTGCTTATATTAGAATGGCTGTATCTACAATGTACGAAAACAGAGAAAACTATGTAATCGGTGTTAGTATTGATAAAAATGCTAATCCATTATTGGACAAAATGTTAAATATGTTTAGGATTCAGCCAATATGAGAAGTGGAGCTTTAAGACACAAAATCACATTCCAAACTATTGGAACAACTACTAATGATTTTGGAGAAATAGAACAAGGTAATTATCAAGACTTTAAAACTGTTTGGAGTTCAATAACTCCAATTAGTGGTAAAGAAACATTTTTAGCTAATAAAGATTTTGCAACAGTTACACATAAAATTAAAATTAGATTTATTCCCAGTTTAAATGCTTCAATGCAAATAGATTATATGGGAAGAAAATTTAAGATTATGAATATCCGCAACTTTGGAGAAATGGGAAAAGAGTTAGAAATTTTAGCGGAGGAACAAATTAATGATTAGTGCTACATTTGATACTAAAAAACTAATTGAAACTTTGCAAACTTTACCTAAAAACATTCAAAAAAATGTAATGGCTGGTGCAACTTTAGCTGGTGCAAATGTAGTAAAAGAAGAAGCTAGAAATAGAGTGAGAGTGAAAACTGGAAACTTAAGAGCTAGTATTGGAACTACAAGAAGAAAATCAAAAGGCAAAAATGAAATTGTTTTTTCTGTAAGTCCTAGAAAAGGTGGGAAAAATGACGGATTTTATGGGAGATTTATTGAATTAGGTACAAGTAAAATGACAGCTAAACCATTTTTAAGACCCGCATTAGAATCATCACAAGATGAAGTATTGCAAAGAACAAAAGAATATATAGCTAATAGACTTCCACAAGAAGTTCAAAAGGCTAAACAATGACAGAAAGTGATGTATATCAACTTTTAAAATCTAATGTAGCTATAAAAGCTTTAATAAATGAAAGAGTCTATCCGATGGTAGCTCCACAGAATGTAGTAAAACCTTATCTTACTTATCAAGTAATATCAAAAATTAATCTTCAATGTATGGGGGGTAAAATATATAGGGGTAATTATAGAATGCAAATAGATTGTTTTAGTCTTACATACTCAAATGTAAAGGCTATAAGTAAAGCGGTGGAAAATGCTTTAGAAGGTTTTATGTCATCTGATGATATTAATATTATGGATGACTACGAAAATGAAACAGCACTTTTTAGACAAATTATTGATTTTAAATTAAAGGATTAACTTATGAAAGTTATTGAATCACAAGGTACAACAGCTTATTTAGTAGCTACATCAGTAGCAACAACAACAGCAGCAGAAATTAAAACAGCAATTGCAGCGGGTAAACAAATTAACTGTTTACTAGATTTGGGAGATATTTCTCTAGGTTCAAGAAGTGCAACGGAATATACTTGTATGAGTTCAGAAGCTGCATTTAAAAGTTTAGGTGCTATTTCTTTATCAAATATTACACCTCAATTATTATTTGACCCATCTGATACAGTAGGTCAAGATGATTTAAGAGATATGTGGGATAATTCAACAAGAAGAAAATTAATCATTTTATTAAATGACCAAATTACACCTACAACTGGAAATAAAACTTCAATTACTTTTGAAGCTGCAATTTCAACTCCTACAATGGGAATAGCTAAAGATAATGCGGTTATGTATAATCCAACGATTGAGATTTGTACAAAACCAAATTTAATTATGGCTTCATAACTATAATGGCGGGTTTGATGTTGTAGTTTTCCCGTCATTATGTTTCACATGAAACATATTAAAAAACTACACCAAAAACAAAAAAAACTACAAAGGCAAATTATGAGATTAAATAATAAAGATTTATTAAGATTAAGAAACTTAAAACAAGAAGTTTTAGAAATTCCAGAGTGGAACGGGGAAGTTGTTGTAAGAGAACTTTCAATTAGTGAAGCAGCAACTTATAGGCAAATGATTAGTGAAAATAAGCCTTTATCTGATGTTATTAAATATGCGTGTAGTTGCACTATGGTAGAGCCTACAATGTCAATAGATGAAGACCTAACAAACGTTAGCCAATCATACGCAGAAGGACTTGAAAGAATATTTAATAACATTCCTCTAATTGGAAAAAACAAAGAAGAGAGAGAAGAGTTTTTAAAAAAACAAGCTGAAATTTCTAAAACTCCTAAGTCAGAATTAACAAAAGAAGAAGAAGAAAAAAAGTAAAAGAGGAACGAAAATTCCTCTTTAAATTAATACAAGTTACGGGGTTTCATACTGTAACAGAACTTGAATATTGTATGAGTCTTAGAGAGCTTTATGAGTGGTATGAGTTTTATTCAGAACAGCCATTTTTTGCAGATAGAATAGAAATGCAATTAGCTACTATTTGTTTACAGATAAGTGGATTTGGGAAGTCTAAATCTAAACATGAGGATTTTATGATTTGTAAAAAATCAAAACCAATACTTAGTCAAGAAGAAAAAAATAAACAATTAATATCAGCTTTCAAAAGCATTTAAAGGATTTAAATTATGGCAGTTTCAGTTGGAGATTTATTAGTAAACATTAAAAGTGATACTACACAGTTAATAAGTGGTTTCAACAGAGCTGAAGCAGCCGTAAACAAAACAACAAAACAAATGACTTACGCCGTTAAAGGTTTAATCGGTGCTTTTGTTGGTTTAAATACTTTAGATATTGCTAAAAACTTCACAACTCAATTAGACTTAATCACATCTGCAAACAATAAACTTAAATTAGTTACCAAAACAACTGAAGAATATACAATAGCACAAAAAAGATTATTTGAAGTCGCACAGATAACATCTGCTGGATATAGTGAAACTGTTACATTGTATTCTAAATTATCCGACTCAATGGGTAAAATGGGAAAAAGTCAAGCTGATATTATTAGAACAGTAGAAACAGTTAATAAAACAATTGCATTATCAGGCTCAACAGCAAGTGAAGCAAGTGCAGCGATATTACAATTAGGTCAAGCATTCGGGAGTGGTAGGCTTCAAGGAGATGAACTTAAATCTATTAGTGAAAATGCTCAAGGTTTAGCTCTTGCAATAGCTGAAGGTATGGGCGTTGCGGTTGGGGAGCTTAAACAATTAGGTAGTGAGGGAAAAATCACATCTGAAATTCTAGCAACTGCACTTGAAAAAGTAGCTAACTCAACAGATGAAAAATACGGAAAAATGACTAAAACTATTGCACAATCAATGCAAATAGTTAAAAACTCAATCGGTCAAACAATAGCAGAATTTGATAAAATGACTGGAATTTCAAATGTAATAGCTGATAATATTCAAGGCATCTCAAAAGCGTTAGACTCTATTAGTTCTGATGAATTACAAAATATGTTTAATACTTTAAAAGTTGGTGCTGAGGTTATGGCTGCTGCTTATGTTGGATTAAAAATATTAAAAGGTGGATATTCCGCTTACAATTCTGCATTATTAGAAATTAATACAACTGCACAAAAAAATATAGATATAGAAAACTCAAAAGCAAAAGCATACAGTGATGGAATGAAATCTGTATATGCTAGAAAAATAGCAGATGAAGCACTTAATACTGGAATGCTTAATGGTGTAGCTTTAAAAGATAAACAAATAAACGCATTGCAAAAAGAAGCGGTACAGCTTGAAAATGTAGCTAAAAAACAAGTAGCTTATAGTTATAGCCTGGAATCAAGTGCAAAATCTTTTAATATGGCTTCACTTGGTGCAACTGCATTAAAAACAGCAATGAGTACAATTCCATTTATAGCAATTACAACGGGAATTGGATTAATTGCACAATCTTTATTTACTGCTTCAAAAAATAGCGAATTATTAACAGAAACACTATCAAAGTCAAGTGAAGAATTACAAAAATTAACAGCTAATCAATTAGAATACAGAAAATCATTATTACAAACTGAAATTATACAAGCAAGATTAGATTTAGCAAATGCAAAAGCTGATGCTGCATCAAATGGTATTTTTGAAAATGATATGGATAGAAAAAAAGATTTAGACTATTTAGATGAGAAAACTAAAAGATTTGATGAACTTCAAAAATCAATAAAAAGTATTTCAGAAATACAAAACAAAACAAAAACGCCAGATAGCAAAAAAACTTCAAGCAGTCAAAATAAACAATTAGATACTTTATCAGATGATGTTAAAAATATTATTAACCCGACCGAAGTTATTATAGAAAAATATGCAAAACTTTTTCAAAACTTAACAGAATCAGGAAAATCAACAGCTGAAAATATTGCTTTAATTACTGCTAAAATGAATGAAGAAATAGCAAACCTAGATAAAGATGGTACTAAAGCTTTTAAAGATGCACAAAAAGAAAAAGAAAGACTAGCAAAAGAAGCTCAAGAAAAAATCAAAGATTTAACAAAAGAAGCAACAGATATTGCAACAAGCGATGTAGATAAAATTAACGCTAAATACCTTGAAATGTACAATGTAATCAAAGATACATTTAGTCAAGAACAAATGAAAGCCTTTAATACAAGTTGGCAAGAAGCGGTCGAAAAAGTTAACGGAACATTAGACGCTCAAAAAGCAAAACAAGATTTAGTAAATCAAGCCTTAGCAACTGCAACAAATGAAGTGGATACAATCAATAATAAGTATATGGAAATGTACGAAGCTATTAAAGATAATCCTATGTTTGATGATGCGAAAATGGCTGAGTTTTATAAAAAGTGGCAAGATGAACTTGATAAGACAAAAGAGAAACTAGATTTTAATACCACTATCGAACTTGACATAATAGGAGATGATAAATCTATACAAAGAATTTCAAAATCTTTTGATGATTTACAAAAAGCTACTAAAAAGTATGAAGAGAACAGAAAAAAAATAGCTAAAGGTTCAGAGGACGAAGCTAAAAACGAAGAGATGTTTAGAAAAGACCAAATGAACGGCTATATTAATATGGCTGGTGCATTAGGTAGTATGTTTGAACAAGGAAGCAAAGAAGCTGCAACTTTTCAAGCTGCTCAATTATCACTAGCATTAGTTGAGGGTACAAGAGCTATTTTAACTGCTGGAACGGGCGACCCTTACACTGCAATTCCTAGAATGGCTGCAATGGCTATAATGGTTAAATCTTTACTTGGAAATATTGGTGTAGCACTTGGAATGAATAGCTCATCAACAAGTGGGGATTCTTTCAGTATGGCTACTTCAAACACTGGAGTGGGTTCAACTTTAGGAGATAGCAAAAAAGCAAGTGAATCAATTTCAAACGCTTTAAAAACTTTGGAAGATTTTGCAGAACCTCAATATGAAGTTTTAAACAGCATGAACAGCTATTTGAAAACTATTGCTAATAATATAAGCGGTGTATCTTCTTTATTGGTTCAAAATTCAGCTACTGCGTTGGGTACCAATTATAGTGGGGGATTTAATACTGGATTGAAAAATAATATTGGATTAAATAATACATTAGGTGCGGTCGGTGCTGGTGCTGGAAGTTTAGCAATAGCTGGTGCGACTGGTGGGTTTGGTGCATTAGGTGCATTGTCTTTTGCTGGTCCAGCTGGTTTAGCACTTTTAGGGCTAGATAAACTTTTATTAGGTGGTGCAATAACTAATGTTCTAGGCGGTGCAGTAAATTCGGTATTAGGTGGATTGTTTGGAAAAAGCTCAGTATCTCGAGAATTAAAAGATTCTGGAATTTATTTTGCAGATGCTTTATTAGTAAATGCTAAAAATGATTTTGAAGGAAGTGCATATCAAACCATTGCAACAACAGTTAAAACAAAGTCGTGGTTTGGAAGTTCAAGTAAAACAAGTTTAAAAACTTCATTTAGCGGATTAAATGATGAAATTGAAAATCAATTTTCTTTAGTTTTAGGTGGATTATATGACACAGTTTTATTATCAGGTCAGGCACTAGACATAAGCAGTCAATCTCTATATAACAGCTTAGATAATTTTGTAGTTTCAATCGGTAAAATTTCTCTAAAAGACAAAACGGGTACTGAGATACAAGAGTTACTAACGAATGTATTTTCAAAAATAGGCGATGATTTAGCAAAGGCAACTATTCCACAATTAACTGGTTTTCAACAAGTAGGTGAGGGACTATTTGAAACTCTTGCAAGAGTTGCAACTGGAATGGAAGAAAGCAAGTTTTATATTGACAGATTAGGTACATCAACAGTTAAATATACAGATATTGTAAATAAGCAAGGAATAGTGGGATTTGAAGCATTAGCACAATCAATTATAAAAGCCGATGAAGCTACATACGGATTGAATAATGGTGTAGTTCAAATGATAGATAATATGAACTCAACTACTGAAGAACTTTATAATACTTATTTAAGTTTTGGAAATATTAGAGATGTATTAGTTGCAACTTCACAAAGTGCAAGTAATTTATCAAGCTCAATGATTTTAGGTGCGGGAAGTATATCAGCCTTAGAAAGCGGAACTAAATCTTATATGGAAAACTTTTTAACGGATAGTGAAAGATTAAATATTGAATTAAATAATTTATCAGATGAGTTTAAATTAGCTGGTTATAGTATGCCGAAAACTAGACAAGGATTCATAGATTTAATAAATGGTATAGATACATCAACAGATGAAGGTGCGAAAGCGTATGGGCGTATTATTGCACTAAGTGATAGCTATAATGAAACAATAACAGAGATTGAAGATTCTCTAAGCTCATTGATTGACACTTTTTCAAGTTTAGGAGATTCAGTAGCACAAACAATAGCAACTTTAGCTGGTGCAGACACAGACTCATTAAGTGCTACTGCTTCAATAAAATCATTTTGGGAAAAACGAAAAGAGATAGATAATCTACTTGCACTAAATGGAAATTTAACAGAGTCACAACAAAGCAGATTAAGTACATTAGTTGGAGAAGTAAATAGTTTAGCTACAAATATACAAGGATTAGACACATCAAGTTCAAGTATCACAAGCGAACTAATTGCAAATTTAACAAGTTTAGAAAGTGCTTTAAATTTAGAAGAACAGATACTAAGTGTGAATATTGTTGGGGTTGCTCCAAATGTTGCTTTAATAGAAAATATAGCTGGAATTAGTGCAACAGTACCAACATTAACAAACAATACGAGTAATTATGTAACATCTGATAATTTATCAACTGATATTAAAGATATTTTAACTACAATTAAGAATAATTTATCTACATATCCACAAAGAACATATGATATATTAGATGATGTAATTAATGGAAATCAAAGGGTAAAGGTACAAACAAATTGATAGTTTTTGAAAGTAAACCAATTACAACTACTTTTAATAGTATTCCACTTGAAAATATAAGTGCTTTTGACAAAAATAGTGCTTATATTAAAGGTCAATTGGTTATTTATTCAAACAATGTTTATGAAGCACTAACAGATATTACACCAACTGTTCAATTTGTTTGGAATAGTACAGATGTATCTAATAAGTTTGGTTTTGATTTATATAACGATATTAAAATTCCAGACCCTACAAATGTATATTGCACAACTAGTACAATTGTATGGTCGATTAGAAATAAAAAATACTATCAAGCAAAAGCAAATAAGTATATTAATTTTACAACACAAGACCCAATTACTCCATCAGATTTTAATGATTTAGGTGCAACACCTACACCTCTGTATAGAATCGAACTAAACTATCCAGATGGTAAAAAAAATACTCTTTTTTGGGAATATAAATTTGTAACAAACAGAAATACAATGTTTGACAATGTTATAAATAGAAGAAGTATAAACAATAGAACTTTTACTACTACGGGAACAACTACATTTAATAGTAGTGGAGTAATGACTTTATCAACTGCTTTATCTTCAAATATTTATGTAAATGATAAAATTAAAATTAGTGGTACGGTGTCAAACGATGGAATTTATAAGATACTTAATATTTCTGTTAATAGATTAGTAATTACAATTGGAATTGCAACGATATCAGAATCAGTTACTAATGCAATAACTTTATATACTCAAACTTATATTAAGTGGGTAGATTTTGGAGTTGATAAAATTGCAATATTTAACACTATTTGTGATGATATTGAATTGAAAGTAACAGCAAATGGAACTCCAACAATATATAGTGTGGATATGAAATCTAATACATCGTGGATAAATACTTTTAAACTATTTTGCTTCAATACCCCTAAAAATATATTAAATCACATTTTTAATATTCCCTCTAATTTTAATCAAGAGTTTGAAATTACATTTTTTGGAAATACACAAGAAATAGGGGAAGTTCTGCAAGGTCAATCTATTTATTTAGGAAAAGCAGAAGATAGTGTAACGATTGACGGAAAAAATTATAATCCACTCGTTGAAGCAGACAATGGAGATATTTACTTACAAGATGAAACAAACCCAATAACTGTACTTGATGGAAAGAAAATATCATTAATTTATCCATCTACTCAATCAAGTTATTATAAAGATTTAGTCAAAACTTTAATGAGTAAAAGACTTGTTATAAGTGGGGATTTAGGCGACAAGGAAGATTTACCATTCTTACTATCTTGGTGCTTTATTAGAAATTCTAGTTTTGCCCCAGTTGTAAACGATGAATTAAACAAATATAATTTAGAAATAAGGGAGTTATTATAATGGTACAAATACCACCAATCACAAATTGGAGTGTATTTCCACAAAATGGGGATATAGGATATTTTGATGACATGAATGTATGGATAGGGCAAGGAAACACAGTAATTCATAGTGCAAATGCTTCAATTGTAAAAATGAATGAAGCAATAGCTAAAATTAATAATATTGCAGAAAATGCAATAAATGCTATTACTTTTGACAACATTGCACAATTAAAACTACATTCAAGCATTGGAAGAGTTGATGTATTAGGCTACTACACAAAAGGCGATGGTGGAGGTGGAACATTCTACTGGGATTCAACTTCAACTGAAGCTGACAATGGAGGAACTATAATTCAAGCTACTGGGATAACTACTGGTAGGTGGAAAGATGCTGATACTATAAATCTTACGATTAAAGATTTTGGTGGGAAAGATGATGATTTAACGGACAATTTAGTATTTGCAAAAAAAATGGCAGATACTTTAGGTTATGTTTATTTTAGTGGTGATAATACATATAGAATAGGATATTTTGCAACTTCTTATTTTAATAATATTAAATTTTATACAGATAAAGATACTATATTATCTTTTGCCGTAGGAAATGATTATAGCTCTTATGATGGAATTATTTTTATGAATGATATAAAAGCTTATTTTAGAGATACATCGAGCAAAATGCTAATGGAAAAAACACCATATTATGCAGACGACTATGTTCCATCTATTTCGATTCCTTTAAACAAAGCTTATTCTAAATATATTGATTTAACTGATACAACAGTAGCAAGAGTAAGGGAGTTTGATTGGAGTAATACCCCTTCTAGCTTTTTTACAATAAGTGAAGCTAATATTTATAGAACAGTAGATTTTATTGAAATTAGTGGATATGCAGGTAGAAACACAAGAGGTGTATTTATTGAATTAGGAGTTGGGGAAACAATAAACGCATTATTTGATGATGGATTAACTAAGGGAGCAATAGGTATAGTAGTTAGAGGTACTTTAGGTTATACTTTTATTTATGCAATCGATGATTCTTCTAATCTTAGTATAGGTACAAAACTTGATAGCAATTCGGGGATAAGTCAAGATACTTTAATATGGAATATCGTAGGTCAAGGAATTTATAATAGTTATGCCCCATCTAAGTCTATTTGGAGTGTAACTAAGATAGCGAATAATGAATTTGAATTGTCATTTAATGGAAAGTCTATAACCTATCCGTATATGAATTCTATTGGCGATTTAGTAGAAGTTGGTTATGTTTGTTATACAACAACTAATTCATTTACACTATCAGGTTTTACTTTAAATAAAAATTTTAACGCAAAAGTTTCAAGACAAGTAATACAAGAATTAAGATTTTTTGGAGATTCTACTGCTGATACATTTCCTTCAGATTGGGTTAGTAGAATAAAACCAACTTTATATGGAAAATATGGATTAGATATAAGAAATATAACAAATTATGCAATAGCTGGACAAAATGCAGAAGAGCAATATGCACTGATGCAGACAGTAGGATTGGGAGATGCTCAATATATTACATTTTGTATAGGTACTAATAATGTACAAGGAAATCAAAGTTTAACATCATTCAAAAATACTATTACAAATATTATAAATTTTGTTACAAGTAATGGTAGAAAATTAATTTTTATTATACCTTATATGTGGTACACTAAATCACAATCTGGAGGAATAGGTCAAGAAAGTTCAAACTATGATATAGGTGCTAAATATAGAATGGCATTAGAAAGATTAGCTTTAAAAAATAATTGTATTATAGTTGATATAAATAAAAAATTACCACAACCCGACCCTAGATTATTGTCATTAACAAATGTAGACCCACTTTTAAGAGATAATATACATCAAACAGCATTAGGTTATAAGCTATATGCTTCGGCTTTTTGTGATGCTTTTGTAAACGATCATAATTGCTATTCAGATTCATTTAAGGATAACAGTATATCTAAAACTCTTGTATCGGGTACAGTAACAAATAGTGATGATTTAGTTATAAATGTAAATAAAAATGGTATTGTTAATATAAATGGAATAATAACATTAACTACACCAACAGCGAATGGTATTACTTTATTTAAACTACCAAGGTGGGCTAGACCAACTAAAGGATTAAACTTTTTAGTTATGGGTTCAGTTTCTGGAAATACACCTACAGTTCCATATGTCACAGTATATACTGACGGAGATGTTATAGTCCAAAATATGACAAGCACCAGCATAAATAGATTAGATATTAATATATCATTTCAAACAATATTTTAAACTTTTGATGTAAGCTAGAAAAATTTAATAAACAATGGGGAGATTGTAATCAATGGATAAATTTATTCAAGAAAATGAGGTAAATAATGGATAATCAAACAATGCAAATTCTAGCATTTTTGGGTGCAACTTTGGTCGGTCTGATTGTTTGGGCTTTTAAAAAAGCAATAGATACAAAAGATAAAGAATTTGATGAGATGAAAAAAGATATTCATTTAATCAAAGAATCTTTACCAAAAGAATATGTATCAAAGCAAGATTTTAGTTCTAGCGTAAATGAAATTAAAACAAAGCTAGATAAATTGCTTGATTTTATTATGGAGAAAAAATGAAAAAAAGAATATTGAAAGAAATAGCTTTTGGTTTACTATGGACTCTTTTTTGTTTTATCGGTGTTGGCATTGCAGTAGCAATTAATTATTTTATATCACAAGGATAACAAATGGGTACATTATTATTAAACATACTTTTAAAAGTATTAACAAGTGAAGCAACAAAAACATTGATAGGTATAGGAGTTAATAAACTTTTAGAACACAAGTCGGATGGAATTACAAAAGATTTAGCAAAAACATTAATCGAAGGCGTGGCAAAGTCAAAAAGTAATCCAGTTGGTAGTGATGTTATGAATGATGCGTTAAAATTATTGGATAAATAAAATGAATAAAGCCATTTTACAAATGATAAAAGAAGTCGAATTTTCAAACGATAATTCACTTCTTCTACATCACAACGAGGGTGAAGCTGGACTTACTTATTTTGGAATTTATGAATCTGCTCATCCGAATTGGTATGGTTGGAGTATAATTAAAAGATATTTAACAAATGTTCCTGATTTAGAAGAATGTTCAAAAATATTAGCTAATGTTTCAGACTTAAATCAAAAAGTAGAAGAGTTTTACAAAAAAGAATTCTTTAATAAATTAAAGCTTGATTTAGTTAAATCGGTGGATAAACAAGAAGAGGTTATGTGTTTTAGTATTAGTGTTGGGCTTAAACCATGCATTAAGAAGCTACAAGAGTGTTTAGGTGTAAAAGTAGATGGAATTATAGGGCAACAAACAATTAACGCTTTAAATGCTTTTGATGAGTCTTTATTTGATAAACTATTTGATATTGAAGAAAAAGAATATTATGATTCTTTACCATCAAGATTAGATAGATATAAAAAAGGCTTAAAGAATAGAGCAGATAAGTATTGAGTAGTCAAGAAAACTGATTACTTAATTAAATCTAATCACTTTCAAATCGTGGTTTTCTAATTGCCCCACAACTTCTAACAACTCTTTATTATTTAGAGTTGTTATGTTGAATTTTATTTTGTTGTCTATTAGTAGATAAATCATTTAAAGCTCCTTAATCTTTTTAATACTCCAACTATACACCAAATTAAACCAATTATCAAGCAATCTAAGTTAAAAAACAAAATAAATTTTAACATAGTTTCAAAAAGTAACATAAACAATAAATTGCAAAATTTACTAAAAATCTACTTTACAATTTAGATTTTATATATTATAATTCCTATGTTATAAAATGGTTTTTTGAATTTTCCCGTTTTATAATATTGCAACTTTTAGGCATTCGTTTAACCTCCTTTCTTAAAACCGATAGAATTGCAACTATCGGTTTTTTATGTTTTTGTAGTGGCTATGTGAAAATAACTATTACAAAGATATAATCTGACTATATCTTTAGATTAATTACCTTAAGTAATATTTTATTGAGTTTACTCATTAAAAACCTTAGTTAGTGGACTGCCTGAAAAACCTAGAACCACGATAAAAAAAGATGATTTAAAAGCTGACCTATACCTAATCTGATAGGTCAAATCTTATTTGTTTCAAAACTACACACTCCACAAAATAAAATCACAAAACAATCTAAAATCATTTACAACTTTTAAAAATCTTGTTATAGTTTGGTAATTTAAAAATTAGGAGTTAAGAATGCAAAGAAAATGTATTATGCTAGAATGTTCCAATTTAGAAAGCAAGGGACAAACAGAATTAAATAATATTGGAAAGCTTGAAATAGATAGTGTTTTTTATTTTAGAAATATTAAAAGCAGCCCTATTTTAAAAATAGAATTTATTGAAGATTTAATAAAAATTACAACAAAAAACACAAAATATTTATTTAGAAAAATAGAGGAAAACTAAAATGCACATAATAATGATACTATTACACATAATGGCGGTTATATTTTTTCTACCAGCTTTGTTTATTACTATTCCATTTCATTTTTTGTTATTGAAAAAGATTATCATAACTGATGATTGTTATGAGTGGAAAGATTTACTTTTAGATTATGGATATTCTTTATTTAAAATTTCAAAAATTATACCTAAAGAAAAAAATGATGAAATTTTATCAAGCAGCATATTATCTAGTTTTAATATCGATACAAATATTAATGCTATTTTAAAGGCTAAATAATGAGCATAAAACAAATAAATAAAGTTTTTGATGATACAACATTAAAAGGTAATGAAAAATTGCTTATGCTAGCTTTAGCTGATAATTGCAATGATAGTGGTGTATGCTTTCCATCTTGGAACTCATTAATGACAAAAACATCAATGAGTAAAGGAAGTGTAAGTAAATGGCTTAAAGATTTAGAAGATAAAAAACTTGTTTTTAGAGTTTCAAGAAATAGACAAAATGGAAGTAGAACTTCTAATAAATATTTAATTTATCCTATTGATAATAAGTCAAATTTAGATGAAGAAGATTATCTAATTTTTGAAGATTTATACCCTAGTTCAGAAGTTGAACTAGTTCAGAAGTTGAACTACCCTAGTTCAGAAGTTGAACTACCAAATGGGGGGCAAAGTTCAGAAGTTGAACACCTTGAACCATCACTTAGTTTTAACCATTACTCTAAACCATTACTTAAGCAAAAATATAAAAAACAAATTGAATTTACTTTTACTTTAAAAAAACTAACTCAATTTGAAAATCTAACAGATGAATATAAAACTAAATTAGAAGATGAAATTATTAAGCTAAATAAAAATTTATCTTTTGAAGATTTTACAATGGCTTTAATGGCTAAAGGATATAAATATAAAAACTTCTTACTAGCTTATAAAACTTGGGTTAAGAATGATAGTAAAAAACCTCAACAAAAATCAAGAGCAGAAAGTAATAGAGAGTTTATTAGAGAACATTACGGAGTAGGTGAAGATGGAAATATAATTGATACGGAGATAATTTAAAATGAAAATATTAAATTTATATGCCGGTATTGGTGGAAATAGAAAATTATGGAATGAAGTAATACCAGGAGCAACTGTCGTAGCCATTGAAAAAGATGTAAAAATTGCAAAAGTATATCAAGAGCTAAATCCAAATGATGAGGTGATTGTTGGAGATGCACATCAATATTTGTTAGATAATCATTCTGATTTTGATTTTACTTGGAGCAGTCCCCCTTGTCAAAGTCATTCTAAAATGATGAAAGCTACTCGACATAGATTAAATAAATATCCTGACATGAGCTTGTACCAGGAGATAATATTTTTGCAAAATTTTTTTAAAGGAAAATGGATTGTTGAAAATGTAAAGCCATATTATAAACCTTTGATTAAACCAACAAAAGAAGTGGGTCGTCACTTATTTTGGAGCAATTTTAATTTAGATGAAATAGAAGAAGTTAAAAGTCCATCCAATTTTATTAATAAAGGTAGCAACCAGGGAGTAGAAGAATTAAAAAAATGGTTAGATTTAAAATATGAAGGAAATTTATATTATGAAAATAATCATTGTCCTGGACAAGTTCTTAGAAATTGTGTACATCCATTGATTGGAAAACAAATTTTAAACCAGGCTATAAAATGAACTTCCAACAAATACTAGAATACCTATGTGAGCTTTTAAACATAAATCTAAAAAACAAATTAGTAAGCGATGATATTTTAGATGACCTAAAAAAAATGAGTCAAGAATACAATCTAAACGATTTTAGACTTTTCATAAAAGATAAAATCAACTATGAAAGATTTAGATTTTTGACTGGGTATCAAAAATTTATCGCAATGACTAACGAGTTCAAAAAAGAAAACAAACTAGAACTAAGTGAAGAAATGCAAATTAAAGCATTAACTTATTCGGAAGATTTATTTAAGCGAGTTACAAACCTACTAGATGAAATAAACTTTGAACTGCAAGAAAAGAGAAAAGACATAAAAGAATTGAATTTAAAGAAAACTTTTTTAAAAAATGGATTCAAAGAGTACGACATTAAAGTTTTAAGGGCAGTAGGAGACAAAAACAAGCTAATGCACTTGTCAGTATATGGAAAAGATGAATTAAGCCGTACGATTGAAAGTATAGTACATAAAAAGGCATTAATTAAAATGTATCCACAATTGCAAAATAAAAAAAGTGAAGATATGAAAGTTTTAGAAAGGTTAAAAAGTGGAAACTAAATACTGTAAACAATGCAACGCAGAAATAACGCACAATAAAAAAAGAAGATTATGCACAGAATGCTTAAAAAAAGAGTATAACGAATCATCTAAATATTATTACTATAAAAATAAATATTCAAAATCAAAAGTTAAAAAAGTTAAAACTGGAATTTGTAAATGCGGAAATAAAATAGAGCATAATTTAAAAAGATTAATTTGTTCAGATTGTATCAGAGAAGAAAACCGAAACAATTACAATAAAAACAGAGATAAATATTACGCTGCAAGAAAATCAAAAAGAGAAAAATTAAAAGATACTAGATTTTGCGTAATTTGTGAAACTGAATTTAAAACAGCTCACGCAATTAAATGTACTTGCAGTGATGAATGTAGCGAAATACATCGAAGAAAGTTGTCTTTACAGAATTATTATAGTAAAAAAGTGAATAAAAGTAACACTAAATAAAAGTTTTTAATAAATTTTGTTTATTTTGTTGCTATGTTTTTAAAATGTTGTTAGAATTGGATTAAGAAAAAGGAGTTAAATATGACTGAAAACAGAACAAAGTATATGCGAGATTATCAAAATTTCAGAGATGAACTTATTATTAAAGCAGAGATGATTTATGGCGTAATATGTAAAGAAAATTTAAAAGAATTTCAAAACTACATTAAAAAAGAAACAGATAAATTTAGAAAAGAGTATCAAGATGCTAAATATTGAGTTATTTAAAGAAGTAATTTCAGACTTACATGAAATAGACAAGGATTCCATAACAAATGACCCACAGAAAATAGACAAATATATCATTATAGATAAAGGTATGCATATGAATATATATGAGTTAGGGGTTCATTATAAAGAGCATATTGAGAACAAGGCACACAACTTAGGATTAAGAGGTGTATGGATAGATTTAAACGATTTATCAAAGGATGAGAGTTATTATTTTAGGCACTGCAGTGAAGTATTTAAGGGATTAATGGAGTACAAAGAACAAAGGGGTAATTCTTGAATGAAAAAGAAAAGCTAAAAAAAATCAAACTTCTTGTAAAAAAATATAAACAAGAGATTGAAGATTTAAAAGCAAATGATAGTTTTATGGATAACTTAAAAATTCAGTCTGTTTGCATACTTAGAGAAGTTACAAATGATATTGAATTGATTTTGAATGAATCTGAATAGTGGCTAAACAAAAAATTAAAGAACAAAAAATATACGATTGCAAAGATTGTATAAATAGTTTACAAATTAGTCAATTAAATTGCAAATTGAAAATGTTTGATGATACTAAAGAGAATAAACATACCATAGCAGATAAAGTTTATGATTGCTTGTGGTTTAAGTTAAAAAATTGATACAAGGATAAAAAATGGAAGAGTTAATTAGTAAAGAGCTATTAAGTGAAGTTTTAGATAAGGAAATTGATTCTATTAAAATTAAAGATAATGAGATTGTATATGCTTTTAGAGTTTCATCATATGGAATGACACTACACGGATATACTCACGATGAAGGAAGTATCAACATCTATGAATTAGCCCATGAATGTAAAGAGTGGGCTTTTAATAATGGGTATTATTTAACTTCATACAATGATGCAATAGACATAATACTTCAAAGAAATTGCAAAGTAATTGAAAATATAACAGATGGTTCATTTAAATATAACCCAACATTAGTTTTTAAAGCTTGTGAATGGATAAGAAAAGAGCTATTAAAATTAAACAAAAACTAATTTTAAAAGAATACGAAACTTGCAACAAAACATTTAACCCAAAAGAAGCTGGAGCAACTGAAATTTTATGTGAAAGTTGCAAGACTAAAATTAAATTAGAAGCAAGAAAAAAAGATAATTTGAGAAAAAGTTTAAATCGTGATGATATGATTAGTAGTAATTTAGAAAAATTAGGAGATATTTGTGAGTAAAAAATTAAAAGAATTAGAAGAATATATAGAAAACGAAAATAGAATAGGTGATTTACAATATTGTCATTATTCTTTAATTATTGATTATATAAATGATATATGTGAAGATTTTGAAGAAATTAAAAAAGAAAACATAAGACTAAAAAAACAATTAGCAAATAATCATCATACAGAGTGTAATTGTTCTTTTTGTAAGCCAGTAAATGAAGCCTAAAAATTGTAGGTACTGTAAAGAGCATTTTACTCCGTTTAATTCTTTACAGCCTTTCTGCTTCAAAACAGAGTGCATACAAGAGCATAATAAAGTCATAAGAGAAAAGAAAGCTAGAAAAGTAAAAAAAGAGTTTAAAGAAAGCGATAAAAGTACACTTTTAAAATTAGCTCAAACAGTTGTAAATAAGTATATTAGATTAAGAGATTTAAATAAACCTTGCATAAGTTGTGGATATATTGGAAACAGTAGGCAAATTCACGCATCGCATTTTCGACCGATGGGAAATAATCAACAATTAAGATTTTATACTCTTAATATTTGGGCTGGTTGTAGTATTTGTAATAATCATTTATCAGGCAATTTAGTTCCTTATAGAATTAATTTAATTAATAAATTAGGACTTGAAAAAGTTGAAGAAATTGAAGCTAATCAAGAAAGAGGAAATTATACAGTTGAATACTTACAAAGATTAATTAAAGTATTTAGAAAAAAAATAAAATTATATGAAAGAAAGTTTAGGAGTATATAAAATGAGAAAAGGAACAATAGTAATTAATCCAAGTGTTTTAGAATCACACCCATATAAAAGAACTATTTTTATAGAAAATCAAGGACTATATACAATTGCAATGAGTTTTAATTTAAAAATTATCAAATATTATACTTGTGATTATAAAAAATGGGAAACCGATGGATCTTTAGATTATAAAAATATTAACAAATTAATTACCAAAAGTAACACAAAAACAAACTAAGCAAAAAATAAATACCTTTTTCTTGACATCAGGAAAATGGTGTTTTATAATTGAGAATATTAAAAAAGAGGGGTTAAAATGAAAATTCTAAACAGATGGAATATGTCAGTAATTTTTGAAAACGAAAAAGAAACAATTAAAGAAACCGTAATAGATGCTAATTTAAGTGGTGCTAATTTAAGAGATGCTTATTTAAGAGATGCTTATTTAAGAGATGCTAATTTAAGTGGTGCTAATTTAAGAGATGCTTATTTAAGAGATGCTTATTTAAGTGGTGCTAATTTAAGTGGTGCTGATTTAAGAGATGCTTATTTAAGTGGTGCTAATTTAAGTGGTGCTGATTTAAGTGGTGCTTATTTAATTGGTGCTGATTTAAGAGATGCTAATTTAAGTGGTGCTAATTTAAGTGGTGCTGATTTAAGTGGTGCTGATAATATTAAATCATTTCAATGTGGCGAATATAATAGAGTATCTTTTGCCGTAAAATGGGAAAGTGAAATTATGTTCAATATTGGTTGTTTTTGGGGAAATACAGAAAAAGCAATTTTAAAAGTAAAAGAAAAATATGGAGAAAATTCATATTATGAAAAATTAATAAATTTATATACTGAAATGTTGAAAGAGGGTAAATAAAATGCAAGAAATAATAGAAATAAATAAATCAAAATTAGATGGTAATTTACCGATTCTAGTTTTAAATAAATCTATGCAAGATTTAGAAAAAGAAGTATTAGTTGAGTTAGGAAAAAATGAATATAACTCAATCGTGGTTATGGATAATTTCAAACAAATGAAAGAATCATCACAGTTCTTAGGAAAAGTTGCAAAACAAATTTCAGATTTTAGAATTGCAAAAGTAAAAGAAGAAAGTCAAGACATAAAATTATTTGAAGATAGTCTTAAAAAGTTTACAAATATGTTCAAAGAAAAACAAGAAACTATTAAAAGCGGACTTGACGTATTTGAAGAACAAACAAGACAAAAAGTATTACAAGTATGTAAAGATTATTTTGAAGAGTTTAGTTTACAAGTAGAATTAAGACAAGAATTTAGAAATATAGACTTAAGCGATATGACTCAAACTGGATACGCAACAGCAACTTTTAAAATTAGCAAAAAAGGTATTGATGAAGTTGAAAGAAGAGTAAATATTCAATTAACTTTACAAACTAAAGTTGATAACAGATTATTAAACCTAGAAAATGAGTGTTTAAAAATAGGTATTGAACCATTAACAGAGCAACACATTAAAGGATTTTTATTTGCAAGTGATGAAGAGTATCAAAAACAATTAAAAGAGCTTATAGAGAGCGAAATTAAACGAAATGAAGCTATTAAACAAAGAGCAGCAGAACAAGCTGAAAAAGATGCAAAAGAAAAAGTTTTAAATGAACAAAAAGCATTAAAAGCTGAACTTGAAGCAAGATATTTGAGTAGAATAAAAACTGCAACAATAGATCAATTAATTATGATTAATTTGGAATTAAAATCTTATGATGATAGTGTAACTTGGGAACTTAAACAATTAGCCACAAGCAGACAACTAGAAATTGAAAATGCAAATAAAATAGTTATTGATGAAACACCACAAGAGAATCATTTAAAAGCTATTATGGAAGAAAGCAATAATAAATGTATTGTTGGTGTAGATTTAGCAAGTGGAAAAGATGAATCAGTTTATAGCATACCTTTACAAGATGGAAATATTAGAAAATTTGTAACAGTTACTTTTGAAGTT
>JACCEC011956888.1_pt1 | contig 40195 bp, 35 predicted proteins | sample 7450121 | NCBI WGS metagenome assembly JACCEC01 (sample SAMN15323455, study PRJNA562643) | freshwater metagenome | isolation source: river surface water | place: USA:Blue River Watershed | collected 2017-08-18 | reverse complement strand
CAGGCAAACCACCGCCAGAGGGCAGAAGAGAAGCCAAGGTCCAGAAGGGGCGAACTTCAAACGTGTCGTTCGCGAGGGCACCCAAGGTAGCGAGGTTCTCGGCAACCGAGATCGTGGTGGAGGTCGAGCCAGTAACGGCGAACCATTGACCGGCCAGAGCCCCTGAGGTGAATTTAATGTAGTTGGACTCGGTGCCCAAGCCAGAGACCGCCGAGCCGGAGGTCACCACGCCGGAAGCAACAGAAGCGACCTTGCCAGCATAGAGCGAAGGACGAACCAAGGGCAGACCGATCTTTTGGTCGGAGCCCGCGTTAACGGTGATGGACACAGCTCCGACAGGAGCGGTCGTCACCGATTGGGCGAAAAGGGAGGTTGCAGACAGTCCGGCCGCCGCGATCAAGGAGAGAAGAAGCGCGGAGCCCGAGCGAGGGGAATGGGGCAGATTCATACGTTTTCCTTTGAACGGAGACGTTGAGCGGGCGTCAAGATTCAAAACAGGGGAGGCGGAAGCGATCTGAGCGAAGCGGATTGGTTTCGGGGGCGGTGGCCGGCGATTTCATGCTCACCGTTTGAAAGTTTAAGTAACTGAAAAACATGTTGATGAGGCTTATTTTTTCTCAGAATTACGTGCTCTCGGAGACGGTCTTGACGCGGGTGGGTATTTACCGGGGGAAGGGCTCTTCAAACTGTCAGAATAAGTAGCGGGCGAACGTCGACCGTTTCGCCGTCTTGCGGAGGACGGCGCGACTTTGGTTGAATTTCGCCATGTCCAACCGCTTTTACGGGATTTTTGACGAGGAAACGTGGGGCGGCGCCCGTCGGCCCGACTACCGCTCCTGCTTCCAAGTGGACCGTGATCGCGTGATTCACGCCCACGCGTTTCGGAAGTTGCAGTCGAAGACGCAGGTTTTCCTGTCGGGCGAATACGACTTCTACCGCACGCGTCTGACCCACTCGATGGAAGTCGCCCAGATCGGGCGTTCGATCTGCACCTGGCTGCTTTCCCGCGGTGCGCCGCTCTCGGAGGACTTCTTCATCGACGGGGATCTGGTGGAGGCCGTCTGTCTGGCGCATGATCTCGGGCATCCGCCCTTCGGTCACTCCGGGGAGCGCACCTTGCAGGAGCTGATGGAGCGGTATGGCGGCTTCGAGGGCAACGCCCAGACCCTGCACTTGATCACGGAGACGATGTTCCAAAACGAGAGTGGCGTGCGCGGTATGCAGCCGACGCGCGCGTTGATGGACGGCGTCTTGAAATACAAGACCTTGCGCAGGGAATTTCCCGCCTTGCCCAAGAATCATTTCCTTTACGACCCGCAGGAGGTTTATCGTAAATTTGTCTTCGGGGGCGCGGTCACCGACGAGCCGCGGCCGGGCGAGGAGCTCAACCGCTACAAGAGCGTCGAGTGCCAGATCATGGATTGGGCGGACGACGCGGCTTATTCGCTGAACGACATCGTGGACGGGGTGCGCGCGGGGTTTCTCACGCTGGAGCGGATCGAAGCCTGGGCGGCGCAGCGGGGGATCGACGCGGAGCGGCAAGGCTGGCTCGACGAGTTGTTCGCGGCCATTCGCGGGGATCGGCTCGAGGAGACGTTTTCCCAAAAGATCGGGGTTTTCATCAAGGCGTGCCGTCTGCGCGAGCGGCGCGCGCCGAATCCGATGGGAGCCCGGACGAACCGTTATCGGCTGGAGCTGGTGGTCGCGCCGGAGGCGGAGCGCGAGGCCGCCTTCTACAAGCAGATGGCCAACGACATCATTTTCGAGAGCCCGCAGTTGCAGCAGATGGAGCACAAGGCGCGGCGGATCCTCTTCGAACTCTGGGACGCGGCGTGGCGCAACTACGTGGAGCCGGGAGCGCGCGCTTCGCGTGTGATCCGCCTGCTGCCGCCGCGCGTGGGGCGTCTGGTGGATGCCGCCGAGACGGAGGCGGGCAAGGCCCGGCAGATCTGCGATTGGCTGGCCGGGCTGACGGACGGGATGATCGTGCGCACCTATCGGCGCCTGCACGACCCGGATTTCGGCTCGTTGCGGGATTTGAGTTGAGGGCGCGGGTTGCGGGGTGCGCAGCCCCAGGCGGGTCGGGAGGATTCAGTCGTGGCGGCGTCTCGACGGTTGCGTCGGTGCCGCCACGCGGCATGGGGGGGCGAAGGAGGCGGGATGGCGCCGACGGCACGGCGTTCTCCGTGGCTGCAAATCGGGGCTTGCAGAGGGGGCGGGCGGTCGTTGCGCTCTTCCTTTTAACCAATTCCAACCATGCAAGAACTCGTCACCCTTGAGTGCACCGAAGCCAAAAAAGAGGGCAAGCCCACCTCCCGTTACCTGACCTTCCGTAACAAGAAGACCGTCACCGAGCGCATCGAGAAGAAGAAGTATAACCCCTTCCTCAAGCGCCACACCGTCCACAAGGAAATCAAGTAACCCGCGCCCGTTGCGAACCACTTTCAGCCCGTGCTCCTTTCGTGGGAGCACGGGTTTTTTCGTGTTCGTGCAAGAGCGGGGACAGGTCGGTGAAGCGTCCTGCGCCTGGGCGCCGGCGGGATCTTCGACCTCTGGTTTTCCTTCAGGACATGCGGCGTCAGGCAAAGCGGGGCGGGGCCGGCGAATTGGCGCCGGCAGCGAGGCCCAAAAAAGGCCGGGGCGATGAAGCCCCGGCCTGATTGGGCGCGTTTTTTTCGCGGCCCGTCTAAGCGATGCGCGATCAGAGATACTTGTCGGTCACGGCGCCCTCGGAGGCGGTGGCGACTAGCTTGGCGTATTTGGCGAGGACGCCGCGGGTCTCCTTCGGGGGGAGCGGCTTGTAGGCGGCCATGCGCGCGGCGTAGTCGGCGTCGGGGATGAGGAGCGAGATCGTGTTCTTGACCGCGTCGATCTCGATGAGGTCGCCGGTTTTCACGATGCCGATCGGGCCGCCCTTCGCGGCCTCGGGCGTGATGTGGCCGACGTCGAAGCCGTGCGAGCCGCCGGAGAAGCGGCCGTCGGTGATGAGGGCGACGTCCTTGATGAGGCCGCGGCCGGCGACGGCGGAGGTGGGGGACAACATCTCGCGCATGCCGGGGCCGCCGACGGGGCCTTCGTTGCGGATGACGACCACGTCGCCTTTGACGACGTCGCCGCGGAGGATGCCCTTGAGCGCGTCTTCCTCGCCTTCGTAGACCTTGGCCACGCCCTTGAAGTAGAGGCCTTCCTTGCCGGTGATCTTGCCGACGGCGCCGCCGGGGGCGAGGTTGCCGTGGAGGACGCGAAGGTGGGTGGTGGCCTTGATGGGCTGGTCCCAGGGGCGGATGATGTCCTGCTCGGCCGGATACGCGGGGTAGGGCTTAACGTCCTTGAGCGTCTCGGCGATGGTCTCGCCGGAGACGGTGAGGCAGTCGCCGTGGAGCATGCCGCGGTCGAGGAGCATCTTCATCATCGGGCGGATGCCGCCGATGCGGATAAGGTGGGCCATGCCGTATTTGCCGAAAGGCTTCACGTCGGCGAGGAGCGGGACCTTTTCGCCGATGGTCTTGAAGTCCTCGAGCGTGAGCGGGACCTCGGCGGCGTGGGCGATGGCGAGGAGGTGGAGGATGAGGTTGGTCGAGCCGCCGAGCGCGAGGCACACGGTGATCGAGTTTTCAAAGGCTTTGCGCGTGAGGATGTCGCGGGGTTTGATGCCTTTCTTGAGCATGGCCATGACGGCGGCGCCGGCGCGCTCGCAGTCCTCGCGCTTCTCTTTTCCGACCGCGGTCTGGGCGGAGCTGTTGGGGAGGCTCATGCCGAGGGCCTCGATGGCGGAGGCCATCGTGTTCGCGGTATACATGCCGCCGCAGGAGCCGGGGCCGGGGATGGCGCCGGCCTCGATCTCCTTCAGGCCGGCGTCGTCGAGCTCGCCCTTGGCGTGTTTGCCGACGGCCTCGAAGACGGAGACGATGTCGAGGGGCTTCTTCTTGTCGCAGTCGGAGGCGGCGAAACCGGGGAGGATGGTGCCGCCGTAGATGAAGACGGCGGGGCGGTTGAGGCGGGCGATGGCGATCATCGCGCCGGGCATGTTCTTGTCGCAGCCGCCGATGGCGACGAGGCCGTCGAAGCCTTCCGCGGCGACGGCGGTCTCGATGGAGTCGGCGATGACGTCGCGGGACACGAGCGAGTAGCGCATGCCCTGGGTGCCCATGCTGATGCCGTCGGTGACGGTGATGGTGTTGAAATAGACGGCCTTGCCGCCGGAGGCGTTGACGCCCTTGCGCGCGTAGTCGCTGAGCTCGCCGAGGTGGACGTTGCAGGGGGTCATGTCGCTCGCGTTGGAGGCGACGGCGATCTGCGGCTTCTGGAAGTCCTCGTCGGTGAAGCCGACGGCGCGGAGCATGGAGCGGGCGGGGGCGCGGTCGTTGCCGTCAACGACGACGGAGGAATGCGGGCGGGGGGCGGATTGGCACATGGTGGGAGCGAGGAGCAGGGAGATGGCGGAAGGGGGCCAGAAAAAACCGGCGAAGGGAGGCGGACAGCATGGCAAAAGCCGGGCGGCGAAGGCAGGGGCAGACGGCGACGGTGAGGGTAACAGTTTGGATTGAACTGTTACCTGATATCCATTGCGTCGTTGAAGCTGTTATCGTGGCCGAATCCGACATCAAAAAACAAAGGCATGCCTATCGGCGCGTGGGCGGGGCCCTGGCGCGGTTGATCGAGAACGGCACCTTGCGCGCGGGCGAACGGCTGCCCTCGGTGCGTGAGGTGTGCCGGCGCGAGCGGGTGAGCCCGGCGACGGCCTTGCAGGCCTATGCGGAGTTGGAGCGGGCGGGGCTGATCGAGGTGCGGGAGCGTTCCGGGCATTATGTCCGGGCGCGGGCGGCGGGAGCGGGACGGGGCGAGGCGAAAACGGTGATGGCGGCGCGGGCTCTGCGTCCGGATCCCGCGCCGATGCAGGTGGGCGTGTCGGACGAGGGCGCCCGGGTGTTCGATCAGGCGGCCGATCCGGGGCTGGCGCCGCTGGCGGCGGCGATCCCGGCCCCGGAGCTGTTGCCGCTGGCGGAGCTGGCCCGGCACGTGGCGGCGGCGGCGCGGCGGGACGCGGGTGCGATCGGGCGCTATGCGTTCGCGGGCGGGAACGTCGAGTTGAGGCGCGTGCTGGCGGCCCGGTTCGCGGGCTTTGGCTGCGAGATCGATCCGGAGGAGATCACGATCACTTCCGGGGCGATAGAGGCCTTGAATCTCGCCGTGCGCGCGGTGACGCGGCCGGGGGACATCGTGGCGGTGGAGTCGCCGGGGTATTTCGGGATATTGGAGATTTTGGAAAGCCTCGGCCTGCGGGCGCTGCCGGTGTCATCCGACGCGGTGAGAGGGGTGGACCTGGCGGCGTTGGGGCACGCTCTGGAGGACCACGCGGTGAAGGCGATGGTGATGGTGTCCTCGTTTTCCAACCCCACGGGCGCGTGTCTCGCGCCGGAACGGCGGGCGAGGTTGGTGGCCCTGCTGGCGGACCATGGCGTGCCGCTGATCGAGGACGACGTGTATGGCGATCTGCACTTCGGCGTGGAGCGGCCGCGTCCGGCGCGGGCCTGGGATCGGGAGGGCGAGGTGCTGTATTGCGGCTCGTTTTCGAAGACGCTGGCGCCGGGCTTGCGAATCGGATGGGTGGCGGGCGGACGGTTTCACGAGCGGGTTCGGCGGCTGAAAAACATCACGTCCGTGGGCGCGGCGGAGCCGGCGCAGGCGGGTCTGGCCGATTATCTGGCCGGCCAGGCCTACGAACGTCACCTGAGGCGGCTGCGGCGCGCGTTCGAGGATCAGGTGGCGGCGGCGCGCGAGGCGGTGCTGGAGCGATTCCCGGGCGGCACGGAGGTGAACGCGCCGACGGGAGGTTTTTTCCTTTGGGTGCGGCTGCCGGCGGACATGGACGCCCTGGAGCTGCGGCGCCGGGCCGCGGTCAAGGGCGTGGGCATCGCGCCCGGCTCCCTGTTTTGCCCGCACGGCAACTATCGTAACCACCTTCGGATCGGTTGCGGCTCGCCCTGGTCCCCGCGGATCGACGGGGCCTTGCGCACGGTGGCCGAGCTGGCCGGCGAGCTGGCGCGGCCGAGTCTGCGGCCGAGGCGGGGGCTTTAGGCGGCGGACGGTGCGCGGCGGAGCCGGCGCAGCTCCTCGGAGGCGAAGCCTTCGTATCTGGCGAGCAGGCGGCAGTAGCGCCAGCCGGCGGCGCCGTCGAGGAAGCCGCCGCGGAGGAGGTATTGGTAGACGAGGCGGGCGAAGGGGCGGGCGGGCAGGCGGTAGCTCAGGCTCTTGAGGGCCCGGCGGCGGACGAGCCCGTCGCGCGAGGCGAGGGCGCCGAGTTCGTCGGCGAGGGGCCGGCGGGCGGCGTGCCAGGCCTCGGCCTCGCGGCGGGCGTAGCGGCGGTGCTTGGCGAGCCAGTCCTCGACGCCGGAGGCGGACATGTCGTGCTCGTAATTGAATTTCAAATACCCGAGGCGAAGCCCGTCCGCCTCGCGCTGGCCGTGGCCTTTCTCGACGAAGCGAAAGGTGGGGGCGTGGCAGAAGCGGGCCTGCCAGGCCGGGTAATCGGTGCAGTGGGGGACCCAGCGGCCGTCCCAGAGCATCCTGGGCGCGGACCAGTAGCCGTCGCGCGCGCGCGCGGCGGTCTCGGCGGCGGCGACGGCGCTCAGCTCGGCGAGAAGCTCGGGCGTCATGCGTTCGTCGGCGTCGAGATGGAAGACCCAAGGGTGGCGGAAGCGGATGTGGTCGTGGGCGTGGTTGCGTTGCTGGGCGAAGTTCTCGAAGCGGTTAACCGACACCCGCGCGCCATGGGCGCGGGCGATCTCGTGGGTGCGGTCGGTGGACCCTGAGTCGAGCACATGGATGTCGTCGACGCCCGGAAGCGTGGCGAGGCAGGACGGGAGGTTGTGTTCCTCGTTCAGGGTGAGGATGACGACGGAGAACATGCGGGCTGGGGACGGGGTGCGGAGAACGGAAAACCGGACGCGGACGGAGCGGCGGCGGGAGTCAGCTGGAGGGTGCGAAGGGCGGCGAACCAGAAGATCCACCAGGTCGCTACGACGGCGGGGCAGGCGAGCGGAAACTCGACCCAGGCGTAGGCGGCGACGAGGGAGCAGCCCGCAAGGAGCCATCCGGAGACGGGGCAGACACGGGCGATGCGCAGGGTCTCGGCGAGGGGAAGCAGGCCGAGCGCGAGGAGCAGGGCGGTGCCGACGAAGCCGAGCTCGGCGAGCGATTGGAGCCAGTCGGAGTGGGCGTCGACAAAGGTGTTCATCAGGCCGTCGGGGCCGGGCCGAAAGCGCGAGTAGCGGAGAAAGATGGAGCCGTAGGATTCGAGGCCCCAGCCGAAGGCGGGCTTGTCGGCGGCCATGCGCCAGGTGTCGGCGTAGAGGTCGGCGCGGTTGTAGCCGGATGCGCCGTTCCTGAGGGCGCTCCACTGCGCGCGGGTCGCGTCGAGCCGGGTGGCGATGACGTCGCGGCTCTGGAACGCGACGAGGGCGCCGCCCGCGAGGATCAGCGCGCCGATCAGAACGGCCCGAAAAAGAAACCCGCGGGGCGAACGGGCGGCGCGCCTGGCGTGCGACACCGCGCAGAGCGCGGCTCCGCCGGCGAGCGCGAGCATGAGAACCGTCGTGGAACGGGAGCTGGAGAGCGGGGCGGTGGCGGCGACGACCAGCGCCGCGAGCAGGAGCGAGGGGCCGGCGCCGTGGAGCCATCCGCGCGAGGTCGCCTGGCGCAGCGAGTGGAACACGAGCGCGAGCGCGGCGGCGGCGTGAAGCACCGCGAAGGCGCCCCAGTGGTTGTGATAGAGAAAGGTCGCGAACCAAGAGGTGTTTTTCGCCGTCACGGCGCCGAAGAAGGGGCCGGCCGCGCCGGTCTGGCGTTGCAGGGTGCCGAGCACGGAAAGCGCGACGGCGTGGAGCGCGAGGACGAGGACCAGGCCTCGGAGCGCCCGGCGGGAGTGGACGCAAAACGCCAGCGACAGGCCGGTGGCGGCGAGGCCCCCGAGGCAGGCGAGGAGGCGGAGCGACGCCGCGGGGTTGGCCGATGCGGGCAGCCACGCGACGTGCGGCACGGGGCGAAGGACGTAGGCGTCGTAGATGAACGCGGGACGGTGCGAGGGATTGAGCGCGGAGACCCCGACGAGGACGGCGAGGGCGGCGAGCGGGGCGCACCAGCGGAGGAGTCGGCGAACGCCGGGGCGATCCCCGGCGCGGCGGCGGGCCCGCGCCTCGGCGAAAAGCAGGCCCAGCGCGGGCGACGCGAGGCCGGCGACGATCCATTCCCCGCGCGGCCCCATGCCGCCGAGCAGCCAGGCGGAGACCATCACGGCGATCGCGGCGTGGGCGAGGGCGATGCGCTCCCGGGTGACGGTGAAAAAGCCGGTTGATTTGACCACGGAAAACACGGCGGCTTAAAAAGCGGGAGCCGGGCGAAGGCTCGGATAAAATTCAAGCAGGCGGCGGGCGGAGGATCGCCAGGTGAACTGTTCTAGAACCCAGGCGCGTCCGGAGGCGCCGAGGCCGGCGAGCCGGGATGGCGGCGACGCAAGCAGGCCGGCCAGCGCGGCGGGGTAGTCCGTCCAGGCGACGCAGCGGCCGGCTCCGGCGGAATCGAGTTCGCGCCAGGGCAGGGTGTCGGTGACGAGCGCGGGAACGCCGGCGGCGAGCGCCTCGGCGACCGCCTGGCCGAAGTTTTCCGAATGCGAGGGCAGAAGAAAAAGGTCGGCGAGCGCGTAGGGGGCGGGAAGCCGGGTGCCGTCCGCCACGACGACGGGGGCGGCGGGATCGCGGCCGGCGAGGTCGGAGAGTTCCTGCGTCGTGTAGTCGCCGGGAAGGCCGGCGAGGAGGAGGGTCCAGCCCGGTCGGGGCGCGGAGCGCCAGAGATCGATGAGCTCGGCGACGCGTTTCTTGCGGTGGAAGCGGCCGTAGAAAAGAGCGACGCGACGGTCGCGAAGAGGTGGATACGCCGCGAGCCAGGCGGCCCGGGAGGGCTCGGCGGCGGCGGGATCCGGCGCGTCGATGCCGTTGGGGGCGACGCAGGCGGGGGCGGAGGCGGGGGCGCGCAGCCAGCCGGGCAGGGCGCCGAGGTGATCCGCCTCCTGCCTGGCGGTGGCGTGCCAGCCCGCGACGGTCGGGAGGGCACCCGGGTGGACCAGGGCGGCGGCGACGCGTTTTTTCCAGGCGTGGTGCCGGACGGCCCAGGGCTCGAGCATGCCGCGAGGCGCGAGGACAAGCGGCGCGCGAAGGCGGCGGGCGGCGCGCGCGGCGTGGTGGAGCGGGCGAAGCCAGAGACCGTGGGCGTGGACGGCGCGGGTCCGCGCGGAGGCGAGGAATCCGGCGAGACCGGCCGAGAAGCAGAAGGTGGAACCGAGGGGACCCGAGGCGGCGGGGAAGTGTCGGATCTCCACGGCCGGGCTGCGGATGAGGGAGTCGTCTTCCGGAGTGAGGGTGGCGAGCGCGATCCTGGCGCCCAGCGCGGCCTGGGCGGAGGCGAGGGCGAGGACGGTGCGCGAGGGGCCGCCGTGGCGAGGATCGACGCTCGCTGAGACGTGGACGACGTCGAACATCAGGGCAGTGTGCGGGATGGGGAGGGCATGGAGCCGGCGGGGGCGAGGAGGACGTGGGGGCTCAGGAAAGTTCCGGGCGCGGGCGGATGGGACGGCAGGGATTGCCGGCGCAAACCATGCGCGGAGGTTGGTCGCGCACGACCACGCTGCGGGCGCCGATCACCGAAAGCTCGCCGATCACCACCCCCGGGCCGACGAACACCTCCGCGGCCAGCCAGGCGTTTTCGCCGACGACGATGGGCGCGGTGACGAGCGGCATCGACCACCGGGCGAGATCGTGGGAGCCGGCGCAGAGGTGCACGCCTTGGGAAAGGTTGGCGCCACGACGCAAGGTGACGGGGCCGAGATTGTAGATGTTGACCTCGCGCCCGATCATCGCGCGCGGCTCGAGGCGAAGTTTCCAGGGGAAGAAAATCCGCGCGGAGGCGAAGACGACGATCCTGGACGGGTCCGGGATATCCGCGCCGAAAAGCCGAAGGAGCCGGGCCCGGAAGGCGTGCGCCCGGGGCGGGCTGAAGCGAAAGAACGTGGCCTGGACGAACGACCAGAGGCGCTGGCGAACGAGTTCGGAACGCGGGTAGGGGGTGACGCAGCCTTGGGCGAGATAAGGGGGCTCGGAAGCGTCGTCGGGCATGGGAGCGGTGGGCGAGAAGCGAGGGGAAGCGAGCGGGGCGAGGCGAGCCAAACAGAGGCGGAGAAGCGGTCAGCGGGCGGCGAGCAGGGAGGTGAAATCCCCGAGCATGGCGTCGGCGACGGCGGGCAGATCGCAACGCGCGGCGTCGCGACGGGCGGCGTCGGCCAGTGATGCGCGGCGCGACGGATCGCGGACGAGGGCGGCGAGCGCCTCGGCGAGGGCGGCCGCGGGATCGTCCGAGGCGCGCGCGAAGACGAGACCGTTGCGGCCGTGGGTGACGAGATCGGTGAAACAGGCGAGGTCGGAGACGACCGGAGCGGCGCCCGAGGCCATGGCCTCGGCCACGGAAACGCCGAAGGTTTCCCCGGACGCGGCGAGGCTGGGGTAGGCGAAGATGTCGAGCGAGCCATAGGCGGAGGCCAGCGCGGCGGGATCGAATTCGGCGGGGGCGAAGACGATCCGCCCGTCGGCGAAGAGCGGTCCGGCGAGCTCGCGGAGTTGTTGGAGAAACGGTTCGCCGCCGCCCCCGCGGGGAACGTCGGAGGGGCCGCGCAGTTCGAGGGTCCAGGGCGGGAGATCGCGTTGGTCCGAAAGGATGCGCGCGGCGCGAACGAGAAGCTCGAGGCCCTTTTCCGGATGGATGCGGCCGATGTAGCCGAGGCGCGCCGGCGCGCCGGCGGAGCGCGGGCGGCGGGCGGCGGCGAGCTGGTCGCAGGCGATGACGTTGGGGAAGATCTTGACGCGATCGACGAGGGCGGGGACCGCGCGTGCGACGGCGACGGCCACGGCGGTCGAGGGAACCTGGATGCGGGCGACGCGGCCGTAGACGCGGAGCTGGCCCTTGGGCATGCGGTTGAGGTTCACGACGACGCGCCCGGCGGTGGGTCGGAGGCGCGAGGCGAGGGCGGGGAGGAGGACGTTGTTGGTGACGAGGATGTCGGCCGGCGGGAGGCGACGGAGAAGGCGGAGGCTCCAGAGGGCGTCGAGGAGAAGGTTGACCGAGAGGCGGCGGGTGTGGGCGGAGCCGGGGTGGCGGACGCAGAGCACGCCGTCGCGTATTTCCCGGTCGGGCCAGCCCGGCCAGCGACGCGAGAAGGAGGAAACCGCGTGTCCGCGGGCGGCGAACTCGCGGGCGAGCATCCACCACATCTTCTCCATGGCGCCGCCCGCAGCGGGGGGCACGGGAAGGAAAAAACCGTGGGTGAGGGTGATCTTCATCGGGAGTCGCGCCGACGGCGCGGGACGGCGGCGAGTGCGCGGAGGAGGCCGGCGGTCGCGACGTCGTAGTTGAACGTGGATACGCGTGCGCGGGCGGCGGCACCCCGGGCGGCGAGCTCGGCGCGGGAGAGGGAAAGGGCCTGGCGGAGGACCGAGGCGAGCGCGGCTCCGTCGCCGGAGGGGAAGAGCCAGCCGGTCTCGCCGGGGACGAGCAGGTCCGGGTGGCAGCCGACGTGGTCGCTGAGGATGACCGGACGGCCGAGGTGCATGGTCTCGTTGACGGCGAGGCCCCAGGTCTCGTGGCGACCCTCGGACGGGAGGACGAACACGTCGCCGAGCAGGTAGCGGGAGGGCATCTCGGACTGGTTGGCGAAAGGGAGGAAGTGGACGTCGGTCCGGCCGGAGGCCGCGGCGCGCAGGACGGGAAGGAGTTCGCCGTCGCCGGCGAGGACGAGGTGGGCGCCGGGGACGGCGGCGCGGAGGAAGGCGGAGAGGAGGAGGTCGGGCCGCTTTTTGGCGATGAACTTGCCGGCGAACAAGGCGACCGGGGCCTCGGGGGGGATGCCGAGCGCGGCGCGTTGCGCGTTGGCGGCGGCGACGCGTTCCGGCGTGGCCACGAAGTGGGCGGCGTCGACGCAGTGCGGCGCGGGGAAGAGCTTTTCCGTCGGTGCGCCGAAATGGCGGAAGTAGGCGGCGTTGGCCTGCCCGACGGGTAGAAAGGCGGCGGGGCGGGCGTAGACGAGACGCAGCAGCAGGTGGCGGACAAGGCCGCGGGCCGAAGGGCGCGTGGTCGCCGGCGAGTCGGCGAGAAGGTGGGAGTCGCCGCGGAAAAGAATCGGCGCGGGTGGACGGATCAGGAGCCCCAGGTGGGGCCGGTAGGCGTAACCGAAGAGAAGGATGGCGTCGGGCGCGAAGGCGCGGAGGGCGGGCCGCAGGCCGGGGTTGCGCAGGCCGGAGAACGTGGCCACGGACGGTCGGGGCGCGGTGTTGGGGACGAACTCGTGGGCGTAGCCGGACAGGAGATCGGTGTCCCAGGCGAAGGCGGCGCCGAACTGGATGTCGGTCGCGGCGCGCACGCCGTGATCGGAGAGGTAAAAGACGCGCAGATCGATCGACGCCTCGGCGGCGATGCGCCGAAACCAAGGCGCGTAGTATTGAATCGGATGGGATACGACGACGGCGAGGCGACGGACCGCAGGCGAGGGGGACGGAGGGGCGGTTTCCCGGGGCATGGTCGGATCAGATGTGGGTGATCTTCCGATACACGAGGGGCATTCCGATGCACACGACCGCGGCCTGGAAAAGGGATGAAAGCCAGGTGGCCAGAACGAACTCGGCCTGGAAGCTCCAGGCGGTGAGCAGGATCATGAGGATGCCAAGGGCCGAAAACTGGGGGGCTCCGCTTGCGAGAATGGCGACGCGTTTAAAGAGCGCTCCGAGGATCAGGCCGAGAATGGGCGGGCCGAAGATGCCGAAATTGATATAGGCCTCGGCGATCATGCCGAAGGCGATGGACACCTTGAAGGGCTCGTCCGGATTGATCAGGTCGAAGTGAACGCCGAGCCGGACGTTGGCCATGAGGCTGGAGGGTTTGTCCGGCCAGATGATGCGTGGGATCACCAAGGCGGGGATGTCGACGTAGCTTTCGCCGTTCAAGAAGGGCTTGAGCTCGGGCACGCGGTCCACGCTCATGCAGAGCATCTGGATGAGGGAGGCGCGCTCGAAAAGGGAGCCGGACCGGGCGACCTTGGCTTCCTCGTCTTTGGTATCCAAACTGTAGCCCACCCATTCGCTGAAATAGGCGGGAAGCTCGCCGAGGGTCGGAGCGGGACGTTTTTCCTCCCAGTAGACCCGGCGCATCTCGGATTTTCCGGTATGGAGGAGAGCGAGAATGGGAAGGCTGATTCCGAGCAGAAGCCACGGCACCCGGCGACGAGCCGCGGAGTATGCGATCAGGCCGAGCGCCAAGATGGAGATGGCGCGCACCAGATAGAGTTGCGACAGGAGGAAAACAATCTGGGCGGCGAGGTTCAGGACAAAGAAGCCCCGGATCCGATGGTCGAGCTGGCCCAGACCCCAGAGGCGACTGAGCACGAAGGTCGAGACGATGCCCAAGCCGAAGAAAAGCGCCCTCACGCTTCCCGCGATGTCGTAGGATATGAGCGTGGTGAAGATGTCGAAGTAGAGGTAGACCGTGTTGAGCAGCAGGCCGATCGGCAGGTAGCGCAGCATCTCGTCCGGGACGAGGCTCGTGTTCGCCCAGCGAGAGGCGCGGACGGGATTGCGCTGCGAGAAAAAGGCGAGGTTGGCGGCCGCGAGGTAGGCGATCACGAGGCCGGCCGCCTCCGCAACAGATTCGGAGCGATAAATCGCCAGCTCGCGGTGCGAGTTGAGAAGCGGGATCGCGTAAAACGCCACGCAGGTCAGCTGGGTGATCTCGAAGGCGGGAAACCAGGTGCTGCGGTTCTTCGCCCAGAGAAGCGCGGGGATGGCGGACAGATAGAAGATCGTCAGGCCGAGGACGAAGGTGAGCGACAGATCGCCGCCGGAACGCCAGATAAAGTAGGCGGTGGACAGCGCGAGGGCGGCGAGCGCGGCCTGGTAGAGCCGGACCGAGCCATTGTGGTCGGGAGTCGTTCCCTGTTCGAATCGTGAACCGGTCATCATGGGCGAGGGGCGGCGGCCTGTTCGAAGACGGCGGCGAGACGCGCGCTCATGCCTTCGGCGGTGTGGGGGGCGAGCGCGGCGGGATCTCCGGGCGGAAGGAAAGACGAGCCGGCGCCAAACCATTCGTGGGCGATGCGGGCGGCGGTCTTTTCCGCGTCGGCATCCGACCCGGCGAGGCCGTAGGCGCAGGGGAAGCCTTGGCCGCGGGCGAGGGAAAGCATCAGGCTGTCCGGATGCGCGACGACGAGGAGCGGGCGTCGCGCGAGCAGGTAGGGGAAAATCTTGGACGCGCTGTAGGCGGCATCGTCGGAGCCGACGACCATCAAGGCGTCGGCGCGGGCGAGGTAGTGGAGGGCGTCGAAGTAGGGCACGCGTTCGCAGTGTTCCGAAACGAGGGGCGCGACGCCTTCGCGTTCCGCCACGGGCATGACGCGGAGGCGGCCGAGCGGCGGCGGGGCGTAGTCGGTGCCGATGAAGTGGAGGCGCAGCCGCGCGGCCTCGGCGGGATTTCGATCCAGGTGGAGGCGCAGGCCGCGGAAGAGAAGACGCAGGGCCGGGGCCATGTCGTCCCCGCAGCGTCCGGCGTAGACGAGGTGCCGCAGGCCGTCCCCGAAGGGCACGAGCGGACGGGCCGGCCGGTGTTCTCGGGCGAGCGCGAGATCGGAGGCGGCGGAGCCGAAGGGGATGTGGTGCAGCGTTTCGGACCGGAGCGTGGGGTGGCGTTCGACCAGCCGCGGGCCGTAGGCGGCCGAGACCGAGACGATGGCGGCCGCGGAGCGGACCGCGGCCGGCTCGCGACGGCGGGCCGTGTATTGAGAGAACCAATACTTGAGGCCCCCGCCGGGCGGGCGGACGCCGGTCCGCCGGTAATAGTCGTTCACCCAAGGATCCTGATAGTCGAGGACGTAGGGCGTCCCGAAACGGCGGAGCCAGCGCGGGCCGAGGGAGAAGGCGTCGAACTGGGTGGTGGTGAAGAAAACGAGGTCGAAGCGTTCCGTCGCCAGCAGGCGCTCGGCGGCGCGGCGCAGCGCGCGGCCGCAGCGGAGCCAGAGCGAACCGAAGCCGAGCCGGCGGGTGAGGCGCGGGGATACGCCGCGGACGCGGACGACGCGGATGTCGGCCGGGTAGGTGCGCTCCAGCAGCGGATCGAGCACCGCGCCCTCCACGGAGTCGGGTTCGACGGCGAGCACGACCGGTTCCCAGCCGAGAGAACGCAGATGAGGCAGGGCGAGTCGGGCGCGCTGCATGTCGGCCGCGTTGACGGGCGGAAAATGCGGGCTGACGACGAGGACGCGGCGCATGAGGGTCGTGACGGGCGGGCCGTTCAACGGATCGTTTCCCGGGGGAGGCGCGGCTGGGGGCGCGAAAACGGGTATCGTGCTGCGGGCGTCGACATAAGGGAAGTGTCGCAGGGTTTCGCCTTCGCGTGCGAGAAGCTTGCGGTAAGGTTTTTTACGTGGCCTGTGCGTCCCGGGAAAGTCCAAGCAACCGTTCGATGCGGGCGACGTGCCGGGGCGCCTCGCGTTCCCAGCAATAGCGCTCCTCGGCGAGGCGGCGGGCGGCGGCGCGACGACGGGCGAGGGCGGCGGGATCGGCGATCAGGGAGTCCAGGGCGCGGGCGGCTTCCGTCGGGGATGAAAAAGACTCGAGAAGGCCGGCGTCCGGATCTCCGGCCAGCACCTCGCGCTGGCCCGCGGTGGGCGTGGCGACGACGGCGAGGCCGGAGCCGAGATACTGGAGGATCTTGTTCGTGATGGTCAGGTCGCGGTTGGGGATTTCCGCCTTTTCCAAGGCCAGCCCGATGTCGTGGCGTGCGATCAGAGAGGGGAGCTCGTCGGGGGCCACCAAGGGGAGGAAACGGATGAAATGGCGGCGTTCGGGCGCGGCGAGCGATCGCAGGTGTTCGGCGTAGGCTTCGCGGACTTCGCCGAGGAGAACCAGGCGGGACGGGCGCTTGCAGAGAGACCAGGCGGCGAGGAATTCCTCGAGTCCACGGCCGGGTCCGGTGGTTTGCGAAAACCAGAAAAAGGCGGGCGGCTCCCCGTCGGTCGCCGAGTCCGGTGATCGAGGTGCGGGCAGGGCGAAGGAATTGGTGAGCACTTCCGGCCGGCGTCCGCCGTAGCGCGCGTGCAACGCGGAGGAGAGCGCCTCCGAGGTGGTGGTGACGCCGGCCGCCCGGTGCAGCAGTCCCTCCTCGATTTTGCGAAGAAGTTCGAGCGGACGTCCGGCGCGGTCGGCGGGAAGCAGATCCTCGCTGTGCCAGTCCTCGATGTCGGCGGCGACCACGCGGCCGGCGTCGAGCAGTCGAAGTCCGCACCAGTGGGCGATCTCGTTGTGCGCGATGATCAGGTCCGCGGGGTGGGCGCGGGCGGCGCGGAGGAGCGCGGAGGCGGGGCCGAGGGCGTGGATGGAAGGGCGCCCTCCCCGGCCCGCGAGTTCCCGGGCCAGGCGGACGCGGGCGCGACGGAGCCAAGCCCGGGGACCGTCGAGCATCTGGATCTGTTCAAGCTGGAAACAAGCGGCGCGAGCCGTGAGGCCGGCGTCGAGCGGCACGGAGGGACGGTGATTGCGAACGCCGAGCACGGTGACGGCATGGCCGGCGGCGCCGAGGCAGGACGCCTCCTTGAGCACGCGGGGGTTTCGCGCCAGATGGCCGTTGGTCAGGATCAGGATTCGGGCCTGTCGGCTCACGGCGCGGGTGCGGGCGGATTGGCGGCGGGGGAGTTGAAAACGCGACGGCGCCAAGCTTCCAAGGGACGTTCCACCCAGCGATAGAAAAGAAGGCCGCCCGCGAAGCCGAGCAAGATGTGCAGAACCCAGACGAGGAGGAAGGCGACCCCGGTGGTGGGCAGGAGCCGCTTGGCGAGATTCAGCACCGGGCTCATCACCGGTATGTGCAGGAGAAACACCGAATAGGATGCGGTGCCGAGCAGGGAGACGAAGCGCGGGACCGCGGGCATGAAGCGCCCCAAGGCGATCGTGGCGAGGAAGGCGAGGGACAGAAGAGCCGGGACGTAGATTTGATTTCGTCCTTCCGGAACGTGCAGAAAGGCCAGGGCCGGCGGATAGGCGAGGGCGAGGACACGAAGCCCCGCGGGCAGCCGGGGGTTAAGCGCGGCGTAGACCGCCAGGCCGCAGGCGAACACCGGCCAGAGGCCGAGCAGAGGGACGTAGGAGGTGACGCTGCGGGACAGCGACAAGGCGGTGATCGCCATCACCATCGCGAGCCGGGCGCGGGAGCCGTGGAACGGTTTGAGAAGGGCTGCTCCGACGACAAGGTAGAAACCGATTTCGAAGGAGAGGCTCCAGCTGACTGTCAGCTTGGTTTCGATGCCCATCCAGATGTGGGTAAGGGATAGATCGCCCAGCCAAGCGAGTGGAGACGCGGGCAACGCGGACCCGGCGGAAAGTCCGTTGAACGGCGTGGCGGCAAGCGCCATGAGCATCGAGACCGCAAGAGCGGCCCAGTAAAGGAGGTAGATGCGCAGGAGCCGGTCTCGCCAGAACTCAAGCGGACGGGGATCGTGCGCGCGTCTTTCCAGGCTTCGCGCAAGGCAGTAGCCGGAAATCATGAAGAGCAGATTTCGGCCGACCCATCCGATTTTCCCGTGGTCCAAAATCGGGCGCAGAATCGGGTGCACGGCCAAGGCGTGGCAGCCGCAGATGCCGTGGAAGACGACCACGATGGAACATGCGAGCGCGCGCCACGCGTCGATCACGCGCGATCTGCTTTCGCGGGCGGGACGCGTGTTCGTCGTCGCGGACGGCGACCCGGCGGGCACGGCCGGGGACGATGAAGGAAAGGAGGAGTAGGCTGGATTCAATGGCTGCGGTGTCGCGCGGGAGAGGGTAACGGCGCGAAGGGGCAAGGCATGAACAAGCCCGGTCGGACGGGAAAGCGTATAAATTACCGTCAATGAGGAGCTTTGGCGGAAATTTGTAGGCCTGATCCGGCTAGGTTTATTGTTCCTGCTTGGAGTGGGGTCAAAAGGAAGCGGGGCGCCTAGACTTACAGCTCCTTGCGCAAGAGGGAAAGGGAGGTCCTCGACGCCGGGGCTGGATCGCGGGAGTGGAGCCGGGCGGAAGCGAGCATCCGATCCCCCAGTTCCGGGTAGGCGGAGCGATAGCGGAGCGCGCGCAGCAGCACGAGCGGGCGCCGAAGCGCGCCTTTCAGGAAGCGCAGCCAGTCAAGGAATCGCGCGTGCCCGAGAAGCGGAAGGAAGCGCGGGGCGGACAGCGCGAGCTGGAAAAATAGATTGGTGGCCGGCGGACGCTGCTCGCGCAGCGCGGCAAAGAGCTCGGCGAGTTCGGTGCGGCCGGGTCGCACGGCCTCGAGATAGGTGGCGGCCACCAGAAGCTGAGATCGGGCCCAGCGCGCCCGATCCACGACGCGGGCGGTGCGCAGGGTGAGGGCGAAATTCGCGAGCGGCTCCGGCAGGAGGATCCAGTCTCCGCCGAGAAGGCGTTCGCGCACCGGCTCGATGATGTCCAAGGGGGTGTCGCCCGGCACGAGCGCGGCGCGGGACGCCTCCGTCCGGCACAGCATCGCCCCATGGGAATGGAGCGCGTCGAAACATTGCAGCGGCACCGGCCAGCGGAAGAGGCGGGGGCGCTCGTCGCCCGCCGTCGTTTGCCAGATCGTGCGGCCGGTATCGCTCCAGCTCTTGTCGGCGTTTTCGGCCCAGACGCGCATGTTTGCCCACGCCACGTTCGCTTCCGGATGGGCGGAAAGGACGGTGTGGGCCCGGGCGAGAAACCCGGGTTCCCACCAATTGTCGTCCTCCAGGATCGCGAGAAAAGGCTCGGGGCCGCCGGCATAGGCGTGGTTGAACGACGCGACCGCGCCCCAGTTGCGCGCGTGGTGGTGGAGCGTGATGCGCGGGTCCGGGTTTTCTTCGAGCAGGTGTCGTGGCGAATCGTCTTCCGGGGCGTCGTTGTGCAGCTCGCAGACCCAGTCGGTGAACGTCTGGGCGCGCAGCGAGTCCAGCGCGCGTCGCAGGAGCGCGGGGCGGCGGCAGGTGAGAACAAAAACGCGGACGACGGCCATGGGGGGAGGTGCGAAGGCGTTGTTCGGGGTTCAGCGGGCGCGAAGGCGGGCGAGCCGGTAGGCGAGGCGCCAGCCCGTGATTCGCGAAACCAGACGCAGCCGTCCGCCCATCGGGGCCTCGAGGGCGGAGCCTCCGAGCCGAACCGCCTCCGCCTCCGCGCGTCGCGATTCGCGGGGAGCGTCGGGATAGAGCTCGTAGGCGAGTCGTTGCCAGTAGGTCGCGAGGGCGGCGCGGACGCGGGGCGAATCTTCGCGCGCCGAAAGATGCGAGGCGACGAGCTCGATCGAGCGCGAAAGCGATACGAGGGCGGCGGACGAGCGTCGTCGGCTGAGGCTGCCGCCGAGGCCGGAGCGATAGTAGCTGGCGGAATCGGCCGCGGGGGTGAAGACGAGGCCGGAGGAGGCGAGCACGACGCGGGCGAAGTATTCGCCATCGTCGTTGAGCGAGAGGCGTTCGTCCCAAGGTCCCGCGGTGTCGATCACCGCGCGCGGGCAAAGCCAGGCGGCGGGATGCATCATGCGGCACTCCGCGACGTGGAGCAGAAGCCAGTCGACGGGGGTGAAATCGCTAAACACGTCCGCGTCCACGAAACGCGCCGCGGCGGGATCGGTTTCGAAGCGTCCCCATCGACAGGTGGCGAGCGCTCCGGCGGGGGCGGCGGAGAGGCGGGCGAGCTGCCGCTCGATTTTTCGCGGCGAGAGCAGATCGTCGGCGTCGAGGTATTGGACGAAATCACCCCGGGCCAGGCGGAGGGCGTGGTTGCGCGCCGAGGCCGCGCCGGAGTTGGCCTGCGATACCACCTGGATGCGACCGGGGTGGCGGGCGGCGATCTCGCGCGCGCGTGCGAACGTTTCATCGCGCGAGCCGTCGTCCACGACCACGATCTCGCAGCGCGGGTGGGTCTGCGCGAGCGCGGAGGCGAGCGTCTCGCCGATCCAGGGGGCGGCGTTGTAGGCGGGAACGAGAATGCTCACCAAGGGCGTCATGGCGTCACGGGCGAGCTTGGGCGGACCGTCCAAAGAATCCAGTTTCCGGCGCGGCTCGGGTGCCAAGCGTCCGGAGCCACGTCGACAAAGGCGGCGCGGAGCCTTGCGCCGCGCCCGTCCGCCTCGAAAAAGGAGGGAAGCGCGACCGCGAGGCGGACACCCGGACCGGCGAAGCGCCAGCGGGCGAGATCGCCGTCCGAACGGAAGAGCGCGTCGGTGGACAGCAGGCGGGGGCTCTCGAATTCCAAGGCGTGCACCGGGCTGGGGAGCACCCAAACCGCTTCGGACGGGAGTTCGTCCCGAAGCGCCCGCCACGAGCCGGGATCGAGGTTGGGTTGCGCGAATCCCGTGACCGGGCCGTTTGGCAGACGGTCGACGAGGTGCACGCGACGCACGTGCGCGACCACGGACAGAAAAAGCGAGAGCCCGACAAAAAGGATCGCGAGCGGCTGCGTGTCAGGGCGTCGGCGCGCGCCGGGAACGGCCGCGGCCGCCAACGCCAAGGCGAGCGGCGCGACGACGGGGCGAAAGTGCCGCTCCTCAAAGCTGACCGAGGCGCCGCGGATATAGAGAAAAGCCAGCAGGGCGAAGGAGGCCAGCCATGCCGCCGCCGCGAGACGCTCCGCGGGGCGGGCGTCCATGCGGAGCCAGCGGCGAAGCAGGAGCGCGCTCATCGCGATGAACGGCAACAGAAGCCAGCCCAGCAGGCGCGCGCGTTCCTCCGCGCCCAAGGCGATGAGTTGGGTGAGCCAGGACGCGAGATTCCCCGCGCCGCTCAAGGCGAGCCACGGGCCGTTGAGCGAAAAGCTCAGGCTGGCGAGCCATGGATGCGACACCTGCGCCGCGTCGGCCGGCGTGGGGCCTCCCCGGACCCAGAGCAGGCGGGAGCAAAGATACGCCAACGCCGCGGCCGCGACCGCGAGCCAAAACCGGCGACCGGGCAGACGCGTCCCCGTCTCGGAGCGCGATTCGAGGAGAAGAAATCCGAGCGAGCCCGCGATGGCCAGCGTCGCGCCGTGCTTGCAAAACAGGGCGAGGAGACTCGCCGCGAAGAAAACCGTCGCGCCGGCGAGGGCGTTTCCGCCTCGCGCACGCAGGCCGAGGGCGGACCAGTATACGAGCGGGGCCGCGGCGAGCATGAGAATGTCGCCGCCCCAAAACATCCCGAAACCGTGAAGGGCGCCGCCCGCCACCGTGACGAGAAGGCAGGCCAGGGAGCGTTGATCTTCATCGAGGCCGAGGCGTCGTCCGAGAATCCAGACGCCCGCGCCGCCCAGCCATGCCGACGCGAGCGTGACGAGCAACGCCGCGCGGCACCAGGTCAGCCCCAGGGAGTGCAGCAAGCCCGGGAAGACGTATTGGCCCGGGCTCCACCAGGACAAAAACTCCGCGCGGTCGCGCGCGAGGTCGGCGAAGTCGGGGGCGAGAAGGGAATTCCAAGGCGCGCCTCGGGCCATGTCCTGCCACACCAGGAATCCGGTCGCGGAGTCGGTGTTGAGAAGCGGCGGCGCGAACGTCCACGCGCAAGCGAACGCGAGCAAGGGCGCGAGGATGGCGAGTCCGAGAAAGATTTGGGCGCGTCGGGTCATGATGCGCTCAAGGCCCGTCGCCAGGCGTCCCGCAGGTAGGGGCCGCGGGCGGTGTCGACGTAGTGGTGCATGACGGCGGCGGGCCGGGCGATCTCCGCCGCGCCCGGCAGCGTGACGTAGTCGCCCGCCGGAGCGACGACCGCCGCGGCGCCCTCCCGGGCGACGAGCAGGGCGACGAGCGCCTGTTCCAGATAATAGCTGGTGCCGGCCGCGGCGATCAGGGCGGCCGAGGCGTGCTCGACGAATTCCCAGTCGATGGACTCCGAGCGGAAACCGCAGATGCCGACGTTGACCAGGGGCGGAACGGGCCGGCCGGAGACCTTCTCCAGCAAGGCGCGCGGGTAGCCGTAGCTCTCGGCGCAATCGACGGCGTGAAGCGGGGCGGGCGCGGTTTTCGCCCAGTCGAGCAGGACGCGCGGTTCGCGCCAGAAGAGCAGATCGGAGTCGAGGACGAGGCGAGCGCCGGAACGGCCCCCGTGCACGTCGGTCAACTTGCGGATGTGCGGGTAGTTTTTGCGGCGTTCGCTCAGCACCGGAAAGCGGTCCGCGGGGAAACTCCGTTCCATGCGCGCCCCGAGCGTCGCATAGTCATGGACGATCGCGGCGGGGGAAAGGCGTTTGAAATAGTCCGAGCCGTCCCGGCCGAGCGATCCGTCGTCGTAAATCTCCGGAATGACCGCGACGGGGCAGTGGCGCGCCAGCGTGTGCAGGCAAAACCCCGTCTGGTGCAGGTAGCGTTTCCCGGTGAGCAGGTGGACGACGAGCGGCGGGCCGGCGCGGGTGTCGCGCGGCGGCAGCGGCGGCAGGGCGAGGGCCGCGGCCTCCATGGCACGCTGGCCGCGGGCGGTGCGCCATTGCATGAGCGGCCCGCCGTGGCGTCGCGAGTGGCGCCATGAGGCGAGCGGGCGATGCCAAAGATGGTAGAGGGTGCGTCCGGCGAGGCTCATGGGGAGGGCAGGCGCGCCAGCAGCGCGGAGAGGGTGTCGTCGTCGACCGTGCGGCACGCCGAGTAGGGGCCGGCTTGGATACGGTGAAAAAGGCGGGCCGCGGCGGGGGCTCCGAGCAGAGCGGCCGCGGCGAGGAAGGCGCGACCGCCGAGCAACTCGCGCGGAGCGGGCGCGGGAGAGCGCCGCCAGAGCGCGAAGAGACGTCGCGAAAACTCCGGGGAGAAGCCGCGCGGCAGCCTGCGCCAGGCCGCGAGGGCCTTGGCGGCGGCGAGAGAGCGGGCTTCGCGGCCTTCCGCGGTGTCGAGCGGGCAGGTCCGGGCGAAGGCCTCCTGCACGGCGAGCGAGGCCACGCCGAGGCGTTCCCAATGGTTGGTCAACCGGGGGCCGGGGTGGCGGCCGACGAGGGCCAGGCCGGCGGATTTGGCCACCCGGGCGGGGAAGGGCGCGCAGACATGGTAGAACCAGATCTCGGCGACGGCATTGTAGAGGGGCGAGGGCGGAAAGGGCGCGGCGGCGACGCGGGCGCGCAGGTAGTCCGTCCGAAACGCGGGGGAGTGGGGCGCGGGCTGGATCGTGATGAAAAACTCCGCGGCGGAGCGGGCTTCGGGCAGCGGGGAGAAGACGTCCTGGGCGCCGACGGGACCCTGGTCGTCGTCAAGCTCCCGGCCGGTCTGGTCGGAGTAGGCGACGTCGGCCCCCGCGTCGAGGGCGGCCACGTGGGCTTGTAATTTATCCTTGGATACGAGATCGTCGGAATCGAGGAAAAGGACGTGCCGGCCGGAGGCGGCCTCGAGACCGGCGAGGCGGGCGAAGAGGAGTCCGCGGTTTTCCTGTCGGACTAGGCGTTCGACGCGAAGGTCCAGTCGCGCGAGGTCCTCGGCGAGTGGAACGCGGGAGCCGTCGTCCACCGCGACGATCTCGACGTTCAGCCCGGCGGAGGCGTCGCGCACGGAGGCGAGGGTGTGCCGCACGAGCGCGCCGCGGTTGAATACCGGAATGACGACGGAGAGATCGGGGCGGCTCATGGCTTCAGGTCTTCCTTGCAAATGAACGCGGTTTCGACGGCGAGCGGAGCGCGCGGCCGCGCCGCTAGTTCGTGGACGGCCGCGGCCACCCTTTCGGGCGTGATCTGTGTCATGCAGGCGAGTTCGTGCGGGCAGCCGTCGCGTAGTCCGCAGGGGGAGCACGGCGGGGCGGCGTGAAGGTCGAGGTTGGCCGCGTAGCCGAAGGCCTTCGGGGCGGCGCGCCCGCCGTGGACGACGACGGCCGGGCAATCCACGGCGCGGGCGAGATGGGTGAGAAATCCCTCGAGACCGACGAACAGAAGCGAGTTGGCCTGCGCCGCGGCCGCGCCGCGGAGGGTGGTGCGCCCGCGCAGGTCGAGCGCGACGCCGGGGAGGAGCGGATCCGAGGGGGATCCGAGCTGGACCAGCGAGTAGTCGCGCGAAAGAAGCCGGGCGAGCGCGGCGAAGCGATCCGCGCCCCATTCCTTTGTGCGGTAAGGAATGGCGGCGGCGAGGCCGGACGAGTGGATGGCGACCTGGCGCTCGAGTCGCGGGGCGGCGTCGAGTTCCGCGGCGTCGAGGCTCAGGTAGGGGCGCAGAGCGATCTCGCCCTCCAGGCCGCAGAGCCGGCACATCTCGGCGATGATGTGTCGCGGAGGCACGATGTCGCGGTGGGCCGACGCGGGGTCGTTCGCGACGTAGTAGGGAAACGTCGGCGCGCGTCCGAGGCGTCGGAGAAGCGTGATGAAGTGATCGTCGATCGGCCGGACCGCGACCGGGTCGGGATTGCCCGCGAATAGCTCGGGGCGGTTCGAGAACATGACCATCGGGCGCCCGCGTTTCCTGGCCTCGCGTAGGACGGCGGTGCAGAGCAGATCGTCGCCGAGACTCTTGGGCCCGAAGGCGACGCTGCGTCCGGGCGCGCCCCAGGCGAGGAGGCGGCGGGCCATGCGCGGGGCGACGGCGAGACGGCCGAGCAAACGGGAAGGGGATGTCGCGTTCACCGGGGGAGAGGATTAAAACCCAGGTCCGCCTGCCCTTCCAATCGTCCGACCACGCCGGCGCAGCGCACGCGTTCGGCGGGACCCCGCCACGGTCGCGAGCGAAGGCGGGCGCGCAGAACGCGAGGGGGAAGCGTCCATCGGGGGATCGGCCGCCACGGGCAGGAGCCGTGGAGGGCGAGCACCCGGACCCAGGAGCGCTGGATGGCGCGGTTGAGCCGGGCGAGGTAGTCGGGGTCGAGACGCGAGGGCGGGATGATATGGTCGAGGGAAAGCTTCGGGAGGTAGGCGACGTCGCCACCGGCGCGCAGCGCGGTGAAGACCATGTCGTTGTCGCCTCCGGAGGTGAGCTGGCCCGCCCGACGATCAAGGGCTGAGCGGGCGGGGTCGGAGCGGACCGCGGCGGCGTAGGCGAGGGCGGCTTCGCGGCGAAGGCAGAGTCCGGCGCCGACGGGGGCGAAGTCCGGCCAGGAGGCGGAGGGGCCTCCGGCGGCGAGGAGCGGGGCGGGGCCGTGGTCGTGCAAGGCGAGAAGCGGGAAAAACTCCTCTGCCCAGACGGGGGGCGTGGATTCGAATTCGGGGCGCACCGGCCCGCCGGCCGCGGCGAGGCGGGGCGAGGCGCGAAAAGCCGCGAGCGCGGCGGACAGATACCCGGGGGCGAGGACGTTGTCGTCGTCGACAAAGACGAGGATCTCCCCTTTCGCCTCGGCGATGCCGCGAAGTCGGGCCGGGGTGAGGCCCGCCACCGGTTCCGGGATCACGCGGAGATGGGCCACATCGGGGCCAGGAGAGGGGAGGGAGGCCCGCGCGAGGGCGGGCGCGGAGCCGTTGTCGATCAGAAGCATTTCCCAGTCGGCGGCGTCGAGGGTTTGCGCGACGAGTCCGGCCAGGGTGCGGGCGAGCCGGCCCTCATGCGGATTTCGGGTGCAAAGGATGACGCTGACGTAGGGCGGGTTCATCGCGATGGGGACGGGCTGTCGTCGAGCAGGCGGGCGGCGGCCGCCTCCCCGCGGCGCCGGGCGTCGGCGATGCGGCGAAGAACCGGGGAAAGGCCCCGTCGGAAGCGCCACTCGCGGATGCGGAATTTCCAGTCGCGTCTGGCGGGGCGGAACGCGGGGTCGCGCAGCGCCATCAGGAGCACGGTGGAGCGGGCGTGCCCTTCGACCAGGCGCAGCAGGTAGTCTTCGTCCACGCGGCCGGAGGGCATGAGGTGAGTCAGTCTGAGGCTCGGAAAAACGCCCGTGCCGAGGCCGAGATCGACGGCGTGAAGGGCGAGATCGAAATCCTCGCAGGCGCCCAGGCCCGCGCCGGCGCGGCCGAGGGCGAGGCGACGCGGGTCCTCGTTCACGGAGCGGGCGTAGGCTTGGGCCACCTTGCGGCGGCAGCAGAAGCCGGCGCCGGCGGGCGTGGCTTCGTAGTCGTAGGGGCGGTTGCTCCAGCGGGCCGAGTCGCGCCGGCCCACGGCCAGATATTCGAGATAAGGGGCGAGTTCCGGCGCGGGAGGCGTTTCCCATTCCGGGGTGAAATGGCCGCAGCCCCAGGCGCCGAGCATCGGCCAGTCGCGCGCGATCTGGAGCGCGGTGGCGAGGTAGTCGGGGGCGAGGAGGTTGTCATCGTCGACCCAGATCACGAGATCGGCGGAGGCCTCCGCGATGCCGCGCATGCGGGCGTTGGTGAGGCCGAGTTTTGTTTCGACGACGACGCGCGCGAAAGGATGCCAGGCGAGGTCGGCGAAGTTCGCCACCGGTTCGCGGGAGGCGTTGTCCACGATGACGAGTTCGTAGGCGGAGGTGGAAAGCGTCTGGGCGGCGAGCGCGGCGAGAGTGCGGGCGAGGTAATCGCGCCGGGGATTGTGCGTGCAAATGATCACGCAAGCTTGGAAGGGGACGGTCATGGCTGGCGGCGGGTGGATCTCTCAGGGGGCGGCGCGCTCCTTGAGCCGCACCAAGGGGCGCTCGATCAGATACCAGCTGGCGGAGGCGAAGAAGAGCGCAAGCATCGTGAGGTAGGCGACGTGAAGAGCTTCCGAGGGGAAGTAGGCGAGGCGGTAGTGGGTGAGCTGGCGAAGGATGCGAGGTCCCAGCCAATGCGCGTTGTTGTGGTAGAGGTAGACGCCGTAGCTGATCTGGCCGACCCAGATCAGCGGAGTCCACGAGAGCAACCGACCGGTGAAGCCGGTGAAGCCGAGCGCGGCGCCGTCTATGAGCGCGGCGAAGGCGAAGGCCTGGAGGGCGGGGGCGAACACCGTTCGCAGCGCCTCGAGCCCGGCGGGCACGCGCAAGGTGGATGCGAGCGCCAGGGGCAGCAGGACGAGGCCGACGACGCGCCAGCGGCGGCGGACGGGGTCCGCCTCGCCGTTTCGGTGCCGCAGCCAGGCGAGCAGCGCCCCGGCCGCCAGGAGGTCCAGGCAGGCGGGAGTGAGAAGCACGGGCGCGATCGAATTCGCGGGCGCCGCCAGAACCAGCGCGGCTCGGCTGATCGGGCCGATGAGCAACGCGGCGCATATCGCGTTTCGAGGCGACAGCCGGAGCGCGCCCAACATCAGCGCCGGCCAGAGGAGGTAAAACTGCTCTTCGACGGCGAGCGACCACAGGTGGGTGAGCAGGTCTCGCCAAGCGCCGTCCAACCCCATGAGAAAATTGCTCAGATAGGTGGCGTGCCACCAAAAGTCCTCCCTGGTCGAGCTGATGTCCAAGGCGAGATTGGCAAGAAGCAGAAGATAGAAGGCGGGAAATATGCGCAGGGAACGGCGAATCCAAAAGCGGCGCAGCTCCGCGTTCAGCGAGCTACCCCCGCCTTGTATCCGGGCCCGGGCACGGAGGAGAATGCCGGTGATCAGGAAGCCGCTGAGGACGAAAAACAGACGGACCCCCGCGAAGCCGAACTCGGGCGCGACATGGCCAACCGTCGGAGAAAAGTGTGCGAGGAGCACGGCGCCCACGGCGAAGGCGCGCAGGGGGTCGAGTTGGGTGAAATGCGCGCTTGGCTTGGTCATTTTTCGGGACGACGGCCGACGACGCGGGCGGGCACGCCGAGGGCGATGGAGAAGGGCGGGATATCGCGGGTTACGACCGTTCCCGCGCCCACGACGCAGCCTTCGCCGATGGTGACGCCGCCGAGCACGGTGACGCCCGCGCCCAGCCAGACGTCACGCCCGAGGCGGGTGGGTTTGGGGATGTCGGGTTGGGTGCGAATGGCCACGCCGGCGGGGGCGACGGTGTGCTCGGAGGAAAGGATACGGCAGTGCATGGCGATCAGGCACTCGGGGCCGATCTCGACGCCGCCGTGGCCGTAGATGACCACACCCGGTCCGAGAAAGACGTCGCTTCCCAGGCGTATGGCGCCGCCGTGGGGATGAAGTATGACCCCCTGTTCCAGGCGCGAGCCCGGACCGATCTCGATTTCGCCACGGCGCGGGTGGGAGATACCGAGACGGAGATCGCAGCCGGCGCCCAACGTGCATCCGCGGCCGACTCGCGCGCCGCAAAGCCGGATGGCGGTGATCGCCACGCGTGACCGCAGCGTGTCGAGCGCCGCCAAGAGTCTGGCTGCCCAAGGTTGGTTCATGGGGAAGACGAAGGCGACATCGGCAAACGGCGCCGCAGGGACAACGCGGGTTTCTCCACCAGATGCCAGCTCGGCACCGCCAGCGCGATGGCGCCGGCCAGCCCGGCCAGAAACCAAGGCCAGAAGCCCCAGGAAGTCGCGCCAAACCACGACAGGGTTTGCTGGACAGGATAGCCGTAAAGATAGAGGCCGTAACTGTAGTCGCCGCCGGCCCATTTCTCGAAGCCGCGCAGAGGGAGCGCCGCGCACAGCCAGAAGAGCGCGGGCGGAAGCAAAAGGAATCCGGTGCCACCGTGCCATCCGAGCATCAGCGTGACCACGAGCAGCGCCAGGGCGCCCGAGCCGACGGCGTGACGTGTCGTCCATCGGTCCAGCGCGGGAATCGTCGCCCAAAGCATGCCGGCGAAGAAATAGAACGTGAGCTGCTTGCCGGGCGTGTCGAAGAGGCGAGGCAGCGGCGCGGGCAGCAGACCGGGGGCGAAGTGCCAGGCGAAGTTTAATCCTAGCAGGGCAATCAAGAGGCCGACGCCGATCACGCGACGTTTTCCCAAGAGGGACAACAGACCGAGGGCGGCGACCGCGAGATAGGCGGCTCCCTCGTAGAAAAGCGTCCAAAGCGAGCCGTTCCAGTCGTCGCCGGGATACGGTCCCACCGTGATCTGGGAGCGGGGCAGGAACAGATTGCGGGCCACGTAGGAGAACGCCTCGGACAGCAGTTCCGGCCACGAGGCGCCCGCCGTCGGCCGGGAGAGGTGCAAAAGGGGCGTCAGGCCGAAGGCCACGACCGCGAGGCAGACCCACAGGGCGGGCAGCAGGCGCAGGGCGCGATGCGCGAGAAAGACGCCGAGCCGGGGGCGACGCATCCAGCTTTCCGCGATCAGGCGGCCGCTCAGCACGAAGAAGGCCTGGACGGCCAAGGTGCCGGCGATGACCGTGTCGTCGGTCAGGCGCAGGAGCGGCTCCGCTCCGAAGTCTCCCAAATAATACGCGTGGGAATAGACCACCAGGCCGGCGAGGAAAACGCGGACGAAACCGATGGAGTTTCCGTCTGGGCGAGAGGATGTCATGGGCCGGGGGCGTCGAATATGTCGACCTGCGCGCGTCGCTTCGCTCGGACGTCGCGGCGCGGCCAGGCGTTCATGCCGCCGACCGGGTGCCGCCCGTGGGTGGAGCGGCATGAGCCGCGCAGGGCGGGTGTGCCGAACGGGGTGGGCGCGGCCGGATTACGCCAACCTTCGAGGGCGTCGGATGATTGTCCGCGAAGAGGGTGGCTGTGCGCGCATCGAGCCATGATCATTCCACGAGCGCTTTCAGACGTTCGGAAAAGGTCGTCGCGGGATCGGCGGACAACTGGGCCGCTGCGCGAGCGGCGGCCTGTTTGCCGAGGCGTGGCCATTCGGCGCGGTCGGCGAAAAAGCGCGAGATGGAGGCGGCCAGCGCCGACGGGGTGGAGCTGCCGGCGCATTCGCCGCACCGGGGCGCGTCGATCCACTCGGCGCAGTCGCCCACATCCGTGACCAGCGCGGGACGAGCGCACAACATGGCTTCGACCAAGGCGAGCGGTGTTCCTTCCAATCGCGAAGGCAGGACAAGGGCTTCATGATCGCGCCAAAAGCCACGGATGTCCCGCACGTGGCCGGCGAAGCGTATGCGGTCGGCGAGACCCAGGTCGCGGGCCAGCGATTTCAGGTATTCCTCGTGCGGGCCCGAACCGGCCAAAGTGAGCCTCCAGGGCGGCAGGCTTTGCGAGGTGGCGGCAAGGGCTTGGAGCAAGGCGTCCTGGCCCTTGGTGGAAATATCCAGCCGTGCCACGCACGCCAGACGCGCGTGTTCCGCCGGCTCGGGCCAAGGCTCCTCGTGCGAGCCTCGCATGGCGACCGGGTTGGCGACGATTTCCGTCCGTCCGAAGTCGGCGAGAAGTTCGCCGCGGCAAACTTCCGCGTTGCGCCTGGCCACAAAGAAACGCGCCGCTGCGCCGCGCATGATCCTGACCGCGCGATCACGATCAGCCGGCGCGAGAACGCGTGGAATTTCCGGATAGGCTTGGGACAACAGGGCGTAGCGGGGCCCCCCGCGCTCCAGTCTGCTTGCGATGCCGGGCGCCAAAAAATCGAGGCCCAAGGCTTGATTGACCAAGATAAGATCCGGCTTGAACGCCCAGACGGATTCATAGGCAGAGGCGTTTGCCGGAGGCAACCAGCGGCCAAGACGCGTGCATCGCAGACGCCTCATCAAGGAGGGTTCGGGCCGACGGGCGTATACGTCCACGCCCGCCGTGGTCAGTTCTTTCAGAACGGGCGCGTTGGCGGATCCCCAATCCTGGACCGAAACGTGTATCGCCCAGCCCTCGGCGCAAAGCCGGGAGGCGGCGGCGCGCCACAGCTCCTCGCTGCCTCCCCAAGGGGAGCCGCTCATCGTGCTGAGGATGGCCAGACGCTTTTTCACTCGTCGTGATGCGCTATGAATTGGCGGCCGGCTTCAAGATCGCGAAGACGCTGTGCGAGCAGGTGGCCCAGGAGCCGGGCTTACGCTTCGCGCGGTTCAGCAGGAGCCTCGCCAGCTTGTTTCCGCCCCATCGGCGTCGGGCGCAAAATGCGATGAAACCCGGCAGGCCAGGCAGTCGACCGCTCGCCTCCTTGTCGTTGAACCAAAGCACCCGTGGCAAATCGACCTCTTCGAGCCGGATCGACTCCACTTCATATCCGATTTTATCCGCGAGGGTGCGCATCGCCTTTTCGGACCAGGCCGAGATATGATGGGGAGGCCAAGATAGCGGGTCGCTGGAGAGTCCGAGGAGACTGCGATGACAGGGCGCGCTGATCACCAGGCGACGGGGTTGGAAGCGTCCGATCAGATCGCGCACGAATCCGAGGGGATTCTCCACATGTTCTATGACCTGCAACAGGGTGAGGACATCGACGCTCGCCGGCCACCGTTCGGGCAATTCGTCGGGGCGCCGCACATCCAGTCCGTGGGCTTTGGCGGCATCGAGGGAATCGGGATTTATTTCCACTCCCGCCACGTCGATGCCCAAGGCGCGCGCCTCGAGCAGCAAGTCCCCGGCGCCGCAACCGATGTCCACCAGCCGAAGCGGGCGCTGATCCCGGAGCAAGGAGCGCAGGACGGTTTTATCCCAGCGGTTCGCGTCGTAATACCAGTCGAAGGCGCGACCGAGAAATTCGTAGTAGTCGCCGTCGCCGGCCGCTCCGGGTGAATACCAGCGCAGGCCGCTCTCGGGGCATTCGTATTCCTGGACCGCCTGGGTGAAATATTTGGTCTGCAGATGGGACGGCAGAGGCGCGCCGAGATATTGTTCGTGCAGGCGAACGAGAGATTGCGCGGAGAACCGCCGGCGTGGTTTTCCGGCGAGGCCCGAGAGGGGGCAGAGAGAGGGGTTCACGCGCGCGACCATGATGCGGTTTCGAGGTAGAGGCATTCGTTTGGCTGCCAAGGCCAGGCGGCGCGAGGGACGGTCATCACCACCTCGAACGGGCAAGCGTGCTCGATCGTTTTGAAAACCGAGCCGTTTCGGGCCTCGGCGAAATATACGCGAAGATGGTAGCCGCCTTGGAACAGTCCCAGGGAAGGTATGCGGCAGGTCAGCACGGCGGGCGTCCCCGCGGGATAGGAGGCTCCGTCCATGTCGAAACGATGGACCAGGGCGATCTGTTGTCCGGATGGATTGCAGATGTAGCAGGACAGGCAGAGCTGTCGCACCGGGCGGGGCAGATCGATTTCGAAACGAATTTCGAGAGGAGCGCCATGGGCCTGCAATCCGGGCCCTTCCGAGGTCTTGAGATCGATGCGCGCGATGCGAGGAGCGTCGCCCGGCGAGGCGTCGACGTAGTTGCCGATCTGATCGTCCCGACGCTGAAGGTAGCGGGAGAGCGCCTCGGGCGTGGGGCCGAAGAAGTTCACGGAGCCCGACTGAAGGAGCAGGGCCTTCGTGGTCAGTTGCAGCATCGTCTCGAGATTGTGGCTGACGAAGAGGACGGTGCGGCCTTGTCCGCGGGCGACGTCCTGCATCTTGCCGATGCACTTCTTCTGGAACTGCGCGTCGCCGACGGCGAGGACCTCGTCGACGATCAGGATCTCGGGCTCGAGGTGGGCGGCCACGGCGAAGGCGAGGCGCACATACATGCCGCTCGAGTAGCGCTTCACCGGCGTGTCGAGGAACCGCTCCACTTCGGCGAAGGCCACGATCTCGTCGAATTTCTTCCGGATCTCGCCCCGGCTCATGCCGAGGATCGCGCCGTTCAGGAAGATGTTTTCGCGGCCGGTGAGGTCGGGGTGGAACCCGGTGCCGACCTCGAGCAGGGAGGCCACGCGTCCGCGGATGGCGATCTTGCCCGAGCTGGGCTCGGTGATGCGCGAGAGGATCTTGAGCAGCGTGCTTTTGCCGGCGCCGTTGCGGCCGATCACGCCCACGACCTCGCCGGGCTGGATGGAGAAGGACACGTCGCGCAGGGCCCAGAACTCCTCGCGTTCGAAGCCGGTGCCCCAGCGGGCGCGGCGCCAGAGTTTGCGCGCGGCGTGATGCAGGGTGTCGCGCAGGTTGTCGTGCCGCGACTCGTGCTCGATCACGTAGCGCTTGCTCAGGCCGGAGACCTCGATGGCGGGATGGGACATGGGGGCGAGGGCGGTGAGGATTTGGGGCCTTAGATGACGTCGGCGAACTGCCGCTCGGTGCGGCGGAAATACCAGACGCCGGTGGCGATGAGCAGCGCGGCGGCGCCGAGCGAAAGGAGAAGCCCCGGGGCGTTCAGCGGCGACACCCCGCGCAGCATGCACCAGCGCACGCCGTCGACCACCGCCGCGAGCGGGTTGAGCGCGAGCCACTTTTGCCAATGCGGCGTGGCCGCGGTGGTGTAGCCGATGGGCGTGATGAAAAAGCCGACCTGCAGAAGGAACGGCGTGATGAAGCGAAAGTCGCGAAAGCGCACCGTCAGCGCGGTGATCCACAGGCCCGCGCCGAGCGCGATGCCGATCGCCAGCAGCATGAAGAGCGGCAGGAAAAGGATGCGCCAGTCGGGTATGGCGTAGAAAAACGCCACCGCCGGGATCGAGAAGACGAGCACGATCACAAAGTCGAGCAGGGCCACGCCCAGGGCGGAGAGCGGCACGATGAGGCGCGGGAAGTAGACCTTGCTGATGAGGTGGGAATTGCCGACCAGGCTGTTGCCCGCGCCGTTGAAGACCCCGGTGAAAAGCTGCCACGGCAGGGTGCCGCAAAGCACGAGCAGCGCGTAGGGCGCCTCGCCGACCGAGGACATGCCGGCCAGCTTGCCGAACACGAAGGTGAGCAAGAGGGTCTGGATCGCCGGCTGGATCACCGCCCACGCGACGCCGAGCACGGCTTGTTTGTAGCGGACCTTGATGTCGCGCCAGGCGAGGAAGCCGGCGAGTTCGCGGTAGCGCCACAGATCCCGCCAGTAATGCGCGGACGCTCGGCCGGCCTCGAGCACGATGACAGGGGCATCCGGGGCGGATGCGGCGGGGGCGGCGGCGGTTTCCATGCTTGGGCGGGTGGGACGATCAGATGGGGGGCGGGGACGGATTTCACGTCCCAATTACATTACGGGGCCTCGGGGAATGCGTAGGGGTTTCGCGGCTTGCGGAAGTGCGATGGCTTAATGCCAGGCGGTGGCGAGGGCGGTGACGAGGTGGGGGTAACTGTAGCAAAGCGCGGCCTGGCGCAGCTCGGCGGCGTCCCAAAAGCGGGCGAGACATTCGGCGAGGGCGGCGGCGAGGGCGGCGGGATTGTCCGGCTCGGCCAGCACGCCGGTCTGCGGGCCGATGAGTTCGGGCACCGCGGTGGCGTGCAGTCCCACGCAGGGGCGTCCCGCGGCCATCGCCTCGAGGTAGACCAGGCCGAAACCCTCGCCCGTGCTGGCGAGCGCGAAGCAGGTGCAGTCGGCGAAGGCGCGGCGCAGCTCGGCGTCGGAAAGGCGCCCGGAAAATTCGACGCGATCCGCGACGCGGAGTTCGCGGGCTAGGGCCTCGAGGCGCGGGCGGTCGTCGCCGTCGCCGACGAAGCGCAGGCGGGGGACGAGTTCGGGATGCGAGTGGAAGGCGGACGGCGGGAGGAGCGCGAAGGCCTGGATGAGCAGGTCGTAGCCTTTGTAGGCGTCGGCGGCGCTGAGGCGCCCGACGCAGAGAATGACGGGCGGACGGTCGGAGGGCGGCGGTTCGGGCGCGGGACCGGACAGAAGCTCGGGGTCGAGGGCGTTGGGCACCACGCGCAGGCTCGGCGCCAGCCACGGATGGAGGTCGCGGAGCCGGTCGCGCGTGTGGCGCGAGACGCAAAAAACGCGGTCGCAGCGGCGCAGCGCGAGGAGGTGAAGCGGCGAGGGTTTTTCCCAGACCTCGATGCCGTGCGCGACGAGCGCGAGCCGTCCGCCGGGACGGGTCGCGAGGGCCGCGACCGGGAGTTGCGCGAGGTGGCCGCACACGACGCGGGCCGCGCCCGAGCCGGCGCGCCAGGTCTCGCGCACGAAGGCGGGTTTGGAGCGGGAGCAGGCCGCGCGGTCGAGGGGCTTGCCCTCCAGCGTCTCGCCCGCGAAGGCGGGAACGCGGGCGAGATCGGCGGGGCCGTCGTTGAGCGCCACCAAGGCGAGGGAACGGTGCGTGGGATCTTCCGCGAGCGCGCGCAGGTAGAGCCGGAGAATGCGCTGGATGCCACCATCGCTGGCGGCGAATTCGGGCGCGAGGAGGACGGCTTTCATGCGGCGGGTGAAGGACTACGCACAAGCCGGGCCCGGACGACAAGGCTGTGAATTTAATGTAAGGCGACGGGTCCGTCCGCGCGGGGTCCGACCGGTCGGCCGGGCGGAGGGGACGAAGCCGCGGTCCGCGGAGGCCGTATCGTTTGGGCGGGAGGTTTCAGGCGCGCTTTCCCCCACCTCGTGTCCGGCCGACGAAGAGGCGTTGAGTGGCGCCCGTCGGAGACGGGCGAAAAAAGTGCGCAAGCCCCGCGAAGAGCGCCGAGGAGCCCGGTCGCCGGGCATTTTTTGGACCTCGGCGTCGTTTCGCGGCCGGTCGCGTCTTCAGGAAAATCCCGAGAACGACTCTTAGCGGCGGTTCGCCAGATGAACGAGAAGGGCGAGGGACCAGACGCGCGACCAGGCGCGATCGTCGGAACCGTCGCGGAAGTTTCGCCAGAGGCGGCCGGGGACGTAGGGATCGAAGAGGCCGGAACGCGCGGCGGAGACGGAGCCGAGCGTCTCCTCCATGAAGGGGCGGAGCGGGCCGCGCAGCCAGCGGGCGAAGGGGAGGGTGAAGCCGCGTTTCTTGCGTTCGAGGAGGGCGGGCGGAAGCAGGTCGGCGCAGGCGGCGGCGAGGTGGGCCTTGGGTGCGAGACCGCGCGCGTGGAGCAGGGCGGGGTCCTGGGCCCAGGTCCACTCGGCGAGGGGGAGGTCGACGAAGGGGACGCGCAGCTCGAGGGAGTGGGCCATGCTGAATTCGTCGGAGTCGCGCAGAAGGACGTCGGCCATGTAGCCGCGGGTCTCGGCGAGGCCCGCGAGGGCGGACCAGGCGGGGGCGTCCGCCGCGCCGGAGGGACGCGTGGCGAGGAGGGCGGCCCAGGCGGCGGCGAGCTCGTCCGTCGCCGGGTGCGGCGACGGGGAGTCGGAGATCGGGGCTTTGAGATTGGAAATCGGCGAAGCCGCGGCGGGCGCGAGGAGCTGGGCGATCGTCGTATCCGGAAAAACGCTACGCTGGGCGAGGGCGAGGGCGGCGGGCTCGGGGTTGGCCGAGGCGAGGCGGAGGGTGGCGGCGAGCTTGCGCGCGGAGGTGGGGCCGGCGTCGAGGGCGTCGAACGCGAGTTTTTGCAGCGGGCGCGGGAGGCCGCGCCAGGCGGGGAGCCATCTGGCGAGGGCGGGGAGGCGGCGGAAGGAGGGGTAGCCGCCGAAGAACTCGTCGGAGCCGAGGCCGGAGAGGGCGACGGTGACGCCGCCGGCACGGGCGACCCGGGACGCGTAGTAGGTGTTGAGGCCGTCGCCGGTGGGTTGGTCGAGGCCGGCGAGGATTTTCTCCAGGTCGGAGGCGACGGCGGCGCCGGTGAGCGTATGGACGTGGTGTTCCACGCCGAGGTGGCGCGCGGTGGCGGCGGCCTCGGCGGCCTCGGAGAAGCCAGCCTCCTCGAAGCCGAGGGTGAAGGTCTTCAGGTTGGACCCGGTGTGGCGGGCCATGAGCGCGCAGACCACGGCGGAGTCGAGGCCGCCGGAGAGGAAGGCGCCGACGGGAACGTCGGCGGCGAGGTGGGCCTGGATGCTGTCGTCGAGCCGGGCGCGGAGTTGCGCGCGGAGCTCGGGGATGGAAGTCGCGGCGGGCGGGCGCGAGGCGGCGGGCGCGGCGAAAATCCGCGAGGGCGTCCACCAGGCGGAGATCTCGGCGCGGGTGTCGCGGAGGACGAGTTGCTCGCCGGGGCGGAGGGCGCGGATGCCGGCGTGTAGGGTGCGCGGCGCGGGGATGGAGAGCCAGCGGAGGAAGTCGGCCGCGGCGGCGGGATCGAGGTCGGCGGGGACGTGCTTGGAGGCGAGGAGGGCGCGGACTTCGGAGGCGAAAAGGAAGGGTCCGGCGGCGTCGTGGTGGTAGAGGAGGGGTTTGATGCCGAGCGCGTCGCGGGCGAGGAGGAGCGTGCGCTCGGCGGCGTCCCAAAGCGCGAAGGCGAACATGCCGCGGAGGCGCGGGAGGACGGCGGCGCCGTCGAGGGCGAGGGCGGCGAGGAGGAGCTCGGTGTCGCACTCGGTGCGGAAAACCCAGCCGCGGGCGGCGTAGTCGGGGCGGAGCTCGCGGAAGTTGTAGATGGCGCCGTTGAAGACGAGGTGGTGGCGGCCGTCGGGCGAGACCATCGGCTGGCGACCGTTGGCGGGGTCGAAGATCGCGAGCCGGCGCATGCCGATCGTGGCGGGGCCGGAGCTGATCTGGCCGGAGTCGTCCGGGCCGCGGTGGTGCTGCGCGGAGAGCATGCGGCCGAGGGCGGCCTCACGGACGTTGGGCGAATGGCGAAGGGAAACGAAGCCGGCGATGCCGCACATGGGAGCTGGGAGCGTGGAAGCTGAAGCGGGGAACGGGATGTCTCGCGAAGGAAACGAAGGGGGCGAAGGGACGCGGCTCAGGCGCGGATCCCGGCGTGGATCTCGGCGGATTTTTCGGGGGACACGAGGGCGGAGACGAGGGCGAGGCCGAAATCGAGGGCGGTGCCGGCACCCCGGGACGTGATCAGGTTTCCATCGCGGACGACGCGCTCGTCGGCGAGGAGGGCGGTGAGTTCGGCGGCGACGCTCGGATGCGCGGTGTAGCGGCGGCCGGCGAGCAGGCCCGCGCCGTGAAGCACGGCGGGGGCGGCGCAGATGGCGGCGAGGAGTTTGCCGGCGGCGTGGTGGCGGGCGACGAGATCGCGGACGACGGGCGAGGCGCGGAGCTGTTGCACGCCCGGGCCGCCGGGGAGGAAGAGGCAATCGAAGGGGGCGGCGTCGGCGGGGAGCGAATCGAGGGGGACGTCGGCGTGGACGGTGATGCCGTTGCGGCCGGTGACGTGGATGCCGGGGGTGAGCGAGGCGAGGGTCACGGCGCAGCCGGCGCGGCGGAGGACGTCGATGGGCGCGACGGCCTCGAGCTCTTCAAAACCCTCTGGCAAGATGGCGAGAACCGTGGGCATGGTTAAAAGCGGATGACGATGAATCAGAAAGAGGCGGAGAGCTTGGCCACAAAAAGCGCAAAAGGCGCAGAAATTACGGAGGCCGGGGCCGGGCGCAGGCTGGTGGTCTTTGGCGCGGGCTATGTGGGCGGGGTGCTGGCGCGGCGGGCGCTCGCCAGCGGGTGGCGGGTGACGGCGCTGACGCGCAACGCGGCGACGGCGGCGGAGCTGCGCGCGGCGGGGGCGGACGTCGTGGTGGCGGAGTTGGCCGGCGACGCGTGGTGGGGAGCACCGGAGCTGGCGGGCGGGGTGGATCGCGTGGCCGTGACGGTGGCGGCGGGAGGCGGCGGCGCGGAGGGGTATCGGCGGAGTTATGTGGAAGGCTTGCGGAGCGTGGTGGGCTGGGGACGGCGCGTGCGCGCGGCGGGCTGGGTGGCGGGGCGGTTGATTTATACGAGCAGCACCTCGGTGTATCCGCAGGGCGGCGGCGTGCGCGTGACCGATGCCGATCCGGTCGGCGGCGAGGCGGAGACGACGCGCGCGTTGATCGAGGCCGAGCGCATCGCGGGCGAGTGGGCGTCGGTCACGGGCGCGGGCGCGACGGTGTTGCGGTTGGCGGGGATCTACGGACCGGGGCGTGTTCACTTGGTCGAGCAGGTGCGGAGCGGGGAGGTGTCGGGCAGCGCGGAGGCGCATCTAAATCTGATCTATCGGGACGATGTTTTGGGCGCGATGGAGGCCGCCTTTGCGCGGGGTGCTCGCGGGGGGGCGGAGGTTTTTAACGTAGCCGACGAGGGCGCGGCGACGAAGGGCGAGGTGGTGACCTGGCTGGCGGAGCGGCTCGGCGTGGCGATGCCTCGATTCACCGGCATGCCGGCGGGCGGTCGACGGGCGGTGACGCCGGATCGGATCGTCGACGCGTCGAAGGCGCGCGCGGTGCTCGGGTGGCGGCCGCGGTGGCGGACGTTTCGCGAGGGCTACTCGGAGGTGCTGAGTGGTCTCGCGAAGGATGAAAAGGGAGCGGAGGAGTGACCGCTTTGTCCCTGTCCTTCGCCTTCTTGCCCTCCTTTGCGAGACGCTTTCAGAGGGGCGCGCGTGAAAACGAGGCGCTTGCGAGGGGCGTTGGAAGCGCAAAGGTGCGCGCGTGACTCTGGCGGACTACGGCGCGGTGTTTTTGATGGGGCTGCTCGGCGGCGCCCACTGCGCGGGCATGTGCGCGCCCTTCGCGCTGGCGGTGTCCGCGGGCACGCAGGGCAAGGCGGCTCGATTGCTGGGCCGGCATGCGGCCTATCAGGCGGGCAAGGCGACCGCCTATGCGTCGCTCGGGATCGTGTTTTTTTTCGCGGCGGATGCGCTGCGCGCGGCGATCTCGCTCGAGCGTTTGCAGGAGATCCTCGGCTGGGTGGCGGGCGGGGCGATGGTGTTGATCGGCGCGGCCTATGCGACGGGCTGGCGTCTGCCGGGGGGCGGCGCCGGCTTTGGCGCGCTCGGGGGCGTCGCGGCCCGGGCCTGCGGAGGATTGCGGGCGCTGTGGACCTCGCCCAACGCCTGGCGCGCGGCGCTGACGGGCTGGGTGAATGGCTTTTTGCCCTGCGGGCTTTCGCTCGCGGCGCTGGTTTTTCTGGTGAGCCGCGATTCGCTCGGCGGCTTGGTGGCGGGGGCCTTCGTGTTCGGCTTTGGCACGATGCCGGCCCTGTTCGCGACGGCTTGGCTGGGCGGTCGGCTGTCGGTGCGGATGCGGGTGGCGGGGCAACGCGCCACGGGCGTGCTGCTGGCGTGCTTCGGGCTGCTCACGGTTTTTCGCGGCAGCGAGGCGGTGCACCACTGGTTCCACGAGCACACGGTTCCCGCCGCGCTGGACGGCGCGATGGAGCGGGCGAATCCGGAGCAGTGCGAGCCGCCGAAGTGAGGCGGTGCGGGTTGTTGCGAGGGCTTTCGTCCGGGCTGGCGGAAACGGACCCTCGACCTTTGCCTTGGCCGGTTGTCCGGGCCTGTTCGACGCTCGGCCGCCATGCCATGTGGCATGAACGGAACCAACGGCACGAAACCCACGCGGCGGGGCGCTCTCTTGACGCTTCCTGAAACGGCGCTCTCTGCGGCGGACGGCATCCGCCGATACTCAGCCGACCACTCGCTCCGCCTGACGCTTCCTGAAACGGCGCTCTCTGCGGCAAGAGCGGCGGCGCGCTGCTGGTCCGGATCCATCCGCCTGACGCTTCCTGAAACGGCGCTCTCTGCGGCGGGCACAGCAGACAGCATGCGTTCGGCGATTTCACCGCCTGACGCTTCCTGAAACGGCGCTCTCTGCGGCACAAGCGCGATGTCGATCAGCTCGTGGATGAGCTGCCGCCTGACGCTTCCT